>Ga0075433_10003142_pt1 | contig 12717 bp, 10 predicted proteins | sample RhiMethybrSRZTD2_FD_75299 | JGI IMG/M metagenome (GOLD analysis project Ga0075433, IMG submission 75299) | Populus rhizosphere microbial communities from Tennessee, USA - Rhizosphere MetaG P. TD hybrid SRZTD2 | ecosystem: Host-associated > Plants > Roots > Rhizosphere > Soil | place: USA... | reverse complement strand
CGATGTCTAAGGAAGCGGCGATGCGCCGGCGCTAACGTTCGACAGCCAGTGCAACACCCATTCCCCCGCCTATGCACAGCGAGGCCAGCCCTTTCTTGGCGTCGCGTCGCGCCATTTCGTAGAGCAGGGTGACGAGCACGCGGCAACCCGACGCGCCGATCGGATGTCCCAATGCGATCGCGCCGCCATTGACATTGATCTTGCTCGTGTCCCAGCCCATCTCCTTGTTGACCGCACAGGCCTGCGCGGCGAAGGCTTCGTTGATCTCCATCAGGTCGAGGTCCGCCGGCTTCCATCCCGCCTTCTCCAGGCAGCGCTTCGACGCGGGCACGGGGCCCATGCCCATGATCGAAGGATCGACCCCCGACGACGCAAACGCCTTGATGCGCGCCATCGGTTTGAGGCCGAGCTGCTGGGCTCTCGCGGAGCTCATCACCAGGACTGCCGCACCGCCGTCATTGATGCCTGAAGCGTTGGCCGCGGTGACGGTTCCGTCCTTGGCAAACGCAGGCTTGAGCGCGCTCACGGATTCGAGCGTCGTACCCGCCTTGATGAATTCGTCGGCAGCGAACGCAACGGGATCGCCCTTGCGTTGCGGGATCATCACCGGGACGATCTCGTCTTTGAACTTGCCAGCCTTTTGCGCGGCCTCGGCCTTGTTCTGGCTCGCCACGGCGAATTCGTCCTGTTGCGAACGGGGAATGCCGTATTGCTTGGCCACGTTCTCCGCAGTCGTGCCCATGTGATACTGGTTGTACACGTCCCACAGGCCGTCGACGATCATGCTGTCGATGAGCTTGGCATCGCCCATGCGAAAACCGTCTCGTGAACCGAGCAGGACGTGCGGTGCCGCGCTCATGTTTTCCTGGCCTCCCGCGATCACGATGTCGGCATCGCCGCATTGCACCGCTTGCGAGGCGAGCATCACGGCCTTGAGGCCGGAGCCGCAGACCTTGTTGATCGTCATTCCGGGAATCGCGGCCGGAAGTCCGGCTTTGATCAGTGCCTGGCGCGCGGGGTTCTGGCCACTCCCTGCCGTGAGAACCTGGCCCAGAATGACTTCGGAAATCTGGTCCGGCTTGAGATTCGCGCGTGCGAGCAGCACCCGGATCACGGTGGCGCCAAGCTCCGGAGCAGGGGTCTTGGCCAGGCCTCCGCCGAATTTGCCGATTGCGGTGCGAGCTGCACCGACAATCACGATATCTGTCATCTGGAGTCTCCGTCGAGGTTCGAAATGCAGGCGCCGTCCTGGAGCCGGCGTCACAGCGGCAGGATGCGCTTCGATGTTAGCGCATGTCGCGAGGATCGTCACTTTCGAAAGTCAATGGAGGTCGCCCTTCAGGCAGGCTTCTCGCGTACGTACACTCCGGGTGCGGGACCAAGCGGGCGATAGCGTGCACTGCCCTCGCGGGTCGGTGCCGGACGCCGAGTGCCCGCGTGCTCCACGAGCCATTCGGTCCAGTTCGGCCACCACGATCCCGGATGCGACTGCGCGCGCGCCAGCCAGTCGTCCGGATCATGCGTCAAGAGCTCGTTGGTCCAATAGTGGCGCTTCTTCTTTTGCGGCGGGTTTACGACGCCGGCGATATGACCCGAAGCGCCGAGCACGAAGCTCGCATCGCCCCCGACGAGCTCGATCGTGCGATAGGCGGAACGCCACGGTACGATGTGATCCTCGCGCGAGGCATACACGTAGCTCGGCATCGCGATGCGTGACACATCGATCGGCTCGCCGCACATCGTCAGGGCACGAGGGTCGCGCAGGCGATTGTCCAGGTACATGTTGCGGAGGAAATAGGCGTACATCGGACCGGGCAGATTGGCCGAATCGCTGTTCCAGTAGAGGAGATCGAAAGGCGGCGGCGTCCTGCCCTTGAGATAATTGCTTACGACGTAGTTCCAGACCAGCTCGTTGGGCCTGAGGCTGGCAAAGGCACTGGCCAGCTCGCTGCCGTGCACGCGTGCTCCCGCGAGCAGCGCCGGCTCGCGCGCGGCGAGGTATTCGTGCGAGACGTACACGCCGATCTCGCCGGGATCCGCGAAATCGAGCATCGTCGTGAGGAACGTGGCGCTGGCGACCGGCTGCTCGCGGCGGGCGGCCAGCACCGCCAGCGAACAGGCGAGGAGCGTCCCACCGACGCAAAAACCGAGCGCATTGATCGTCCGGCTGCTCGAGATCTCCCGCGCGGCGCCGATTGCCTGCAGCACGCCTTGCTCGAGGTAGTCGTCCCACGTCAGATGCCCGAGCTCCGGCGGAATGTTGCGCCACGAGATCATGAACGTTGTGTGTCCCGCATCGACGATGTGCCGCACGAACGAGTTCTCCGGCCGCAGGTCGAGAATGTAGTACTTGTTGATGCACGGCGGCACGAGGAGAAGCGGTCGCTTGTAGACCGCGGTAGTCGCCGGCGCATACTGGATCAACTCGATAAGCTCATTGCGGAACACCACGCTGCCCGGAGAGAGCGCCAGGTTGCCTCCGACCTCGAATGCCGATTCGTCGGTCATCGCGATGCGCCCGCGCTGCGCGTCGCCGATCAGGTTCGCGAGCCCCTGGGCGATGCTGGCGCCGCCCGACTCGATTGCGAGCTTGAGCGCTTCGGGATTCGTCGCCAGGAAATTCGATGGCGCGATGGCATCCGCGTACTGCCGCGCCAGGAACCGGACGCGTTTCCTGGATTCGGGATCGCCTTGCGCCAGTGCGGCGAGGTCTCGCACGTAGTCGGCGTACAACAGATAGGCGTCTCTCAACCAGGTGAAGTACGGGTGCTCGCGCCACTCTTTCCCCCCGAAGCGCCGATCCGGAACCGCCGCCTGAGTGCCGGCTGCTGCCGGCGACGCTTTATCGGCGGCGATCGCGCGCTGCCAGAGAGCATCGAAGCGTTGGTTGTAGCGTCCGGCGAGCTCGGCCGCGGCAGCTGGATCGATCCATGCCCCGGTAGGTGCAAGTACCGCCAGCGCGGCGTTGCCTATTTCGAGAGGCGGCGGGGCGACCGGCACCGGCGACGTCGCGCCGCGCGACCACCAGTTGCTCCACTGCTGGCCCACTGCCTGCCACTGGTTCAGGAGCTCGGCCCAATCGTTCGCGGACGTATGCGTTTCCATCGACGTGACTAAAACTTGCGTCGCTTCGAGTGTAACGGCTCGCATCGAGGCGCACAAACGCTCGGCGGCCTCATTGGACCCGCGGTATCTGGCGCAAAGTCGTCGTGTCGGCCGCTAGCGTCGACTCGCCACGCGCGATCCCCGCTCCGCTTCACTCGCGGGGCGACCGGCGATGCCGCGGGCTCGCGCCGCTACTCCGCCTCCGCTTGCATCAGTGCTCGAGCAGGAAACCGAGGAGAGCCACCGTCGCGATGCCGCTGCCGATCAACGCCACCTGTTGTAGTGTGTGTTCGGGTGCCACGTGGCGATGCAAGCCCGGGATCAGGTCCGCGACGGCAACGTAGAGAAGGCTCGCCGCGGCGAGCGCTAACACGGTCGGCAGCATCTGCTGCATGCTGGCGAGCGCCGCATAGCCGATGAGTCCGCCGGCAAGGCTCGCCGCGGCGGTGAGCAGATTCATCGCAAACGCGCGACGCCGCGTGTAACCGGAGTGAAGCAATACGGCAAAGTCGCCGACCTGCTGGGGGATCGCGTGCGAGACGATTGCCAGCGTCGTCGCTACACCCAGCTTGTAGTCCGCGACGAAGCTGGCAGCGATCGCGATGCCGTCGCAAAGATTGTGTACCGAATTGCCGATCACGATCATGAGCCCCGGTCGACCCACGAACGCGTCGGCGTCGTCATGATGCGCCGGCACGCGCGCGCCGGGTTCGTCGAACGGCGCGTCGTGAGCGTGGCGCCAGAGGACGAACTTCTCCAGGAGGAAGAAGGCGAGCACCCCGGCGAGCACGGAGGTCATGACGCGCTCGACGCTGCCGTGCGCGAGCGCCTCGGGCAGCAAGTCGAGAAACACGGCGCCGAGCAAGGCGCCGACCGCGAAACTTACCAGCCACTGAATCCACCGCCCGCTGGCGGCCAGGGTCCCGGCGGCGAGCAGCAGCGCCAGTGCACCGCCGGCAAGGCACCCGAGAATGATCGCCGGGAGCGTCGACATGGGAAGAGCGCGGAACGGCCCGATGATCGATGAAACTGAGTTGCATTATCGGCCGTGACGGCGTGCGCGTCAAATAGCCGCTATCCAGATCAGCGTCGCCATGCGGCCCGCGCGCGCGCCGTCGCGCCGGTATGAGTAGAACGCGTCGGGCTCGCTGAATGTGCAGCGCCCGCCGCCGTAGATCGACGCCACGCCGGCGCGCGTGAGGCGCCGCCGCGCCAGCGCGTAGAGATCCGCGAACCACTTGCCCCGGCGATGTGGCACGAAGCACCGGGCGGCGGTGGGGTCGTTGTCGCAGTGCGCAGCAAGCACGTCGGCGCCGACTTCGAAGGCCTGCGGCCCGATTGCAGGCCCCAGCCAGGCGAGTACGTTCGCGGGCGGCGTGCGCATGGCGGCGAGCGCCGCCTCGAGCACACCCGCGGCGAGTCCGCGCCAGCCGGCGTGCGTGGCGGCGACGACGCTTCCTTGGGCGTCGGTGAAAAGCACCGGGAGGCAATCCGCAGAGTGCACGGCGCAGACCGTATTCGGAGTGCGCGCGAGGGCGCCGTCGCCCTCCGGCAGACCGCGCGACCTAAGCGCGCTCACTGTATCGGCATCGCAGATCGCAGTACCGTGCACTTGTGCCAGCCAAATCGGCTCGGCGGGAAGCCAGCGCCGAAGCTCGCTGCGGGCGGTCTCGAACTGAGGATCGCTGCGCGTCAGATCGAATTTTTGGCCTGCGCGCGCGTTGCGCGTTGTCGACAGCGCGCACACCTGCGAAGGAGCGGGCCAGTCGGGAACGATCCAATCGAGCCCTGCCGCTGCGACGCGTGCGCCAAGCGAGGTGCTCGCGCCCGGTAATGTCATTGGGCACGGCGCAGCGAGGCGAGAAGCGCGGCGAAATCGTCGGGCAGCGGCGATTCCCATTGCAGCGATTTCCGCGTCACCGGGTGTACGAGGCCGAGGCGCCACGCATGCAGCGCCTGGCGATGGAACGCCATCCCATGACGAGGTCCGTAGGCGGCGTCGCCGACGAGCGGATGCTTGAGCGATGCGAGGTGCACCCGGATCTGGTGCGTGCGGCCCGTCTCGAGCCGGCACGCAAGCAGCGTGCAGGCCGCGAAGCGTTCGCGCACCTCGTAATGCGTCACCGCGGCCTTGCCGGACGCGACGACCGCCATCGACGTGCGCTTGACCGGATGGCGACCGACCGGCGCGTCGATGCTGCCGCCCCGCATCAACACGCCGTGCGCAAGAGCCAAGTATTCGCGCCGTACTGTTCGCGCCTGCAGCTGCCGCACCAAATCGGTCTGCGCGAGCGGAGTCTTGGCGATCGCGAGCAAGCCGCTCGTGTCCTTGTCCAGCCGATGCACGATGCCGGCGCGGGCGACTGCGGCAAGCTGTGGCGCATGGTGCAGCAGCGCGTTGGCGAGCGTGCCGTCCCAATTGCCGCTGCCGGGATGGACCACCAGCCCTGCGGGTTTGTCGACGATGATGAGCGCATCGTCTTCGTAGACGATCGCGAGCGGCAAGGGCTGTGCCACGAGCGCGTTCCGACGCGGCTCCGGCAACGGCGCGACGACGATGTGCTCGCCGCCGTAGACCTTCTGCTTCGCCGTCGCCGCCCCGCCCGCGACGGCAACGCGGCCGGCATCGATCCACGATCGGATGCGGCTGCGCGAGTGCTCCGGGATCAGCCGTGCCAGCGCTTGATCGAGCCGCAGCCCGGCAAGCTCGTCGGGAAGCGTGAACTCGCGCTGCTCCGATGGCGTTGCAACGACCGAGGTATAATTTAAGACTGCCACCGGAGTTGCAACAATGTCGGGAATATCGCAGCTGTGGGTTCGAAATGTCGTCGCGATCGTCTTCGCATTCTCGGCGACTGCGTGCGGCCTGCTGCCCGAAGTCAAGGACGACACGGCGGGATGGTCCGCCGAGCGCCTCTATAAGGAGGCGCATGACAACATGACGACCGGTAATTATACGCGGGCGGTCAAGCTCTTCGACACGCTCGAGGGCCGCTATCCGTACGGCCGCTACGCGCAACAGGCAATTCTCGAAGGCGCATACGCGAACTACCGGGCCGGTGAAACTGCACCGGCGATCGCAGCCTGCGACCGCTTCATCCGCACCTACCCCAATCATCCCAGCGTCGACTACGCCTACTACCTCAAAGGCGTCGTGAACTTCCGCGAAGACCAGGGGCTGTTCGGGTACGTGGTCGAGCAGGATCTTTCGGAGCGCGACCCGAAGATGGCCAGGGAATCGTTCGGCGCATTCAAGGAGCTTGTCGCGCGCTTCCCGGATAGCAAGTACGCGTCGGACTCGGTCGAGCGCATGCGCTACCTCACCAACGCACTGTCCAGCTACGAAGTTCATGTTGCCGACTATTACTATCGTCGCGGCGCTTACGTTGCGGCCGCGAACAGGGCGCAGGCATCGCTGCTCAATTACCCTCAGACGCCGGCCAACGAGGATGCCTTGATCCTTATGGCGAGGAGCTACGACCAGCTCGGCTTGACGCAGTTGCGCGACGATGCGCAGCGCGTGCTCAAGGAAACCTTTCCCAACGGAAAGTATTTCACTGCCGAAGCCAGGCCCTGGTGGAACTTCTGGTCGCCGAAGGAAGAGATCCCGCTGCCCCCTGGAGACTCGACCTCCACGAAGCCGTGGTGGAAATTCTGGTGAGCTACTGGAGTCGTAGCCCGGGTTGAACGCTCAGCGCGAAGCCCGGGGCCAAGGATTCGCGTCGTCCACCCGGGCATCCCCCGGGTCAAGCCCGGGCTACTCGCAGAAGAACGCGATCGCTTCATCAAGCTCGCGCGTCCGTCGCATCGGCGGCAGGGCCTGGAGAATCCGGCGGCCGTAGGGTTTGTCGGCCAGGCGGTGGTCGCAGATCATCAACACGCCGCGATCAGATTCGGAACGAATCAATCGCCCCGCGCCCTGCTTCAGGCTGATCGCGGCCTGCGGCAGCTGATAGTCGAGAAACGGATTGCCGCCCGCGCGCGCTATATGTTCCAGCCGCGCGGCGAACAGCGGATCGTCCGGGGGCGCGAACGGCAGCTTGTCGATGACAACCAGCGACAGCGCCTCGCCCTGGACGTCGACGCCCTCCCAGAAGCTCTGGCTGCCGAGCAACACCGCATTGCCGAGCACGCGAAAGCGCGACAGGAGCTCGCTGCGCGAGCCTTCGCCTTGCACGAGCAGCGGATAGTCGAGACCTTCGCGCGCGAGTGCCGCGGCAATCGTCTCGCGAGCGCGGCCGAGCGCGCGCAGCGTGGTGAACAACAGAAATGCGCGTCCGCCGCTCGCCTTCAGCACCGGCAGCGCTGCGGCCACGACGGCATCGGTATGCTCGAAGCTGTTCGGCTCGGGCAGTCCGCGCGGAACGTAGAGCAGCGCCTGGGCAGGATAATCGAAGGGGCTGTCCCAGCAGCCGGTCGCTGCATTCGCGAGGCCGAGCTCGCGCTGATAGTGCGAGAAGTCGCCGCCGACCGCCAGCGTGGCCGACGTGAAAATCCATGAGCGGGCCGTATCGGTGACCTGCCGCGCGAAAATCTCCGCGATCGAGAGCGGCGAGGCATGCAACTGCCAGCCGCGGGTCGTGACGTCGATCCAGCGGATCCAGTCCGGATCGTCGCCATCGCGCCAGCGAGCGAGCCGTGCCGCGGCGTCGGTCGCGCGCTGGGCACACAGCGCCAGCGGGTCGCTGCGCTCGGCCTGGCGCGAAAGCTCGGAGGCGAGAAGTTCGAGCGCCGCGGCCAGCCCATCGAGCGCTTCGGGAAAGTCAGGCCGGCGCAGCGTTGCGGCACGCGGCGATTTGCCCGGCGCCTCGCCGGCTGCGAGCCGGAGCCGGCGTAGCGCCTGCACCACGCCCTGCGCAGCGTCGGGCAGCGGCGTGTAATCGCGCGCAGCCCTCAATCCCTCGACTTCGGCGTCGCGTGCGAGCTCGGCGAGCGCTCCCGCACTCAACTCCTCGCCGAAGAAAAGCGTCGCGGTATCGGGCAACTGGTGCGCCTCGTCCAGAATCACCGTATTGCAAGCCGGTAGGAGATCGTTGAGTCCCGCGTCCTTCAGCACGACGTCGGCGAAAAACAGGTGATGGTTGATGACGACGACGTCGGCGGCGAGCGCCTCCTTGCGCGCGTTCATCACGAAACACTCGCCGTAGTTGGGGCACTCGCCGCCGAGGCAGTTCTCGCGCGTCGAGGTGACCTGCGCCCAGATGCCGGCGTTGTCGGGCACGTCCGCCAGCTCGGCCTTGTCGCCGGTCGTCGACGTGCGCGCGAAGGATTCGATCCGCTTGAGATAGCGGACATCGGCACGCGAGGCGAATGTTCCATCCTGCCGGGCGCGCTCGAGATGGTAGTGGCAAACGTAATTCGCCCGGCCTTTGAGCAGCGCGACGGTGAGCGGGACTTTGAGCGCATCACGGACCAGCGGCAAATCGCGCTGGAAAAGCTGATCCTGAAGCGTCTTGGTACCCGTGGATATGACGACCTTGCCGCCCGAGAGCAGCGCGGGGACGAGATACGCAAAGGTCTTGCCGGTGCCGGTACCAGCTTCGGCGAGCAGCTGCCCGCGCTCGTCGATCGCGCGCGCGACCGCGTCCGCCATCGCGAGCTGCTGCTCGCGAAAGCGATAAGCGGAAAGCTCGCGCGCGAGCGGCCCCTCCGGACTGAAGACGCGCGCGAGGTCAGAGACCACCTTGGAGTTCGCCGTGACGCCCGGATCGCGCACGACGGCTCGCGGCATTACGCCCGTCACGGAGCCGTTTTCTTGCGTTTGGACACTGGCGCTGCGACAGGTTTGGCCGCGGCTTCGTGCAGAGCGCGTATCGCCCCGATCCGCTCGGTGAATTCTCCGTACGGGCGGACGACGCGTTGCTTGTAGTCTTCGTCGGCCTCGTCGAGCGCCGGCACGAGCTTGGCCAGGCTCTCGAGCCACACGTCGTAGAGCTGACGCAGATTTTGCGCCGTCTCCTTGCTGCGCGCTGCTTCGCGCAGCGCCGCCTGATATGGCCGCGCGATCGAAAGCTTGTGCTTGTCGATGCAATACTCGGTTTTTGCGCCGTGCACGCCTTCCTGTGCGCCCTTCAGTCCGAACTCGATGATCTCGATGCTCTTGATCTGGCGGCACATGGTGTAAGTCTGGGGAACGGCCTCGAGAAAGCACTCCATCCCGCTGCTGTGCGCGGCGGTGGGGCAGATATACGGGTCGACTTTGTCCAGCGCTGATGCCGGCGCCACGGGCAGCGCCGTGGCCAGCGCGATGACGAGGAGCGGAGCATGGCGGTGCATCGGACCGCCAATGCTACCGTGGGCGCGCAGGCGGCTCAAGCGCGCAGCAGACAGCAACGACAGCAAGATCTCCGCCTGCGCGGGATGACGCGGCTCTTTTCCAATCGCGGCCCGTCGATCGGCGGGCCGCACTGCACACCCGCGTCAGATCGTTACGCCCCCGGACACTTCGATGACTGCGCCGTTGACATAGCTCGCCTCGTCGGAGGCGAGCCAGGCGTAGGTGTTGGCGATCTCTTCGGGTCGTCCGAGCCGGCCTAGCGGCACCTTTTCCTCGATCGCCTTCAGGATCTTTTCCGGAATCGAGCCGAGGATCGGCGTTTCGATGAAGCCGGGGCAGATCGCGTTGGCGCGGATGCCCTTGCTGCCGAGCTCGCGGGCCCAGGTCTTGACCATGCCGATGACGCCGAACTTGGTCGCCGCATAGTTGGTCTGGCCGAAGTTGCCGTACAGCCCCACGATCGACGACGCGTTCAGAATGCAACCGGAATTCTGCTGCAGCATGATGTCGACGACGGCCTTGGTGCAGTTGTAGACGCCCTTGAGGTTGACGTCGATCACGCGCTCGAATTGCTCATCGGTCATCTTGGAAAAGCGGGCGTCCTCGACGATGCCTGCATTGTTGACTAGCGTGTCGATGCGATGCCAGGCAAACATCACGTTTTCCACCATGCGCGCGATGCTCCCTTTGTCGGTGACGTCGACCTGAAAACCGAGCGCCTCGCCGCCGATTCCGCGGATCGCGGCCAGCGTTTCTGCCACCGCGGTCATGTTGATGTCGCAGACCGCGACCTTCGCGCCTTCCTTCGCAAACTTGACTGCAGTCGCCCTGCCAATGCCCTGCCCGCCGCCGGTGATGATGGAAACCTTGCCTTGAAGCCTTAATGAACCGTTGCCATTCAGACCATTGCCGTTGAGGCCCATGCTGTCCCTCTCGAACCCCCGATTTTTGGGCTTAGGGTCGTGGCCCTGTTGCACCGCAGCGGATTCTGCTCTACTTGGATGCGGCGCACAATATGGCAATTCGATGAAAAGGGCTTAGGGCATCAGCCTTGTTGTATTTTTGATAAAACATGGTAAATCAATATGATAGAGTACGAAACCATCGGCAAAGCCGAGCTTCCAGCAGGCGATCGGGGAGGAGCCTCGTCAGCGCGCAATCGCGATTTCGAGCCGCTACATGAAGGAGTCAGTAAGCGCACACTTTCAGGAGTTAGCTTGGCTCCCAGCGCTCGACGATCAGCTGAAGCGAGCTGAGCCCCTGATAGTGGTTGACCTCGGGACGATACGCCGCCCGGATGCGCAAGGGCAGGGGTCCCGGCTCGTTGAAAGCGATGGCTTCCAGATGCCTGCCGGTGGCCGCCAGCACGAGCTTCGAGTGCTTGTGACCGACTCGGTGCTGGTCCAGAACGGTGAATTCGCCGTCGAAGACCGGTAGCGGAAAGCCCTGCCCCCACACCTGCCCGGCCACTTCTTGTGCGAAGCCCAAGGTGAGCTCGGCGGGATCGAGCTCGCCGTCGGTCTCGAGCGTCTGCTGCAGAGCGGCAGGCGTTAGCCACTCGCGCGCCACGCGCTCGAACTCGGCGCTGAATCGCGGCAGCCCGGCTTCCGCCAGGCTCAACCCGGCCGCGAACGCGTGGCCGCCGAAGCGCGCGATTGTTCCCGGCGCGCGTTTGGCGACGAGATCCAGCGCGTCGCGCAGATGGAATCCGGCGATCGTTCGCCCGGAGCCGCGCAACTCGCCGTCGGCAGCCCGCGCGAACACGATCGTGGGGCGGTGAAAGCGCTCCTTGAGCCGCGATGCTACGATGCCGACCACTCCTTGATGCCATTCGGGGCGATAGACGCACAGCGTGTAGCAATCCCCCGCAATCATCGCGTCGAGTCCGGCGAGCGCCTCTTCGTGCATCGTCGCCTCGACCTCACGCCGCTCGTGATTGAGCCGGTCGAGCTCCGCGGCGAACGGTGCCGCGCTCGTTTCGTCGTCGGCCAGAAGGCAGGCGATGCCGACCGACATATCGGCGAGTCGCCCCGCGGCGTTGAGCCGCGGCCCGACGACGAAGCCAAGGTCATACGCCGTGGCTCGTGCCGGGTCGCACCCGGCAGCGGCGAACAGCGCGCGCAGTCCCGGCTGCGACCTCCCTGCACGAATGCGTTGCAGACCCTGTCCGACGAGAATCCGGTTGACGTGATCGAGCCGTACGACGTCGGCGACCGTTCCGAGCGCCACCAGGTCGAGCAGCGCCGCAAGATTCGGCACGCCGCTCTCGGCGAGGCGCCCGCGCTCGCGGAGGAGCGCGCGCACCGCGGCGAGCACGTAGAACATAACGCCGACGCCGGCGAGATGCTTGCTCGGAAACGTGCAGCCTGATTGATTGGGATTAACGATCAGCTCGGTCGCGGGCAGCTCCGCTCCCGGCAGATGATGATCGGTGATCAGCACCTCGATACCGCGTGCGCGCGCCGCGACGACACCGTCGACGCTCGCGATGCCGTTGTCGACGGTGATGATCATCGCCGGCTCGCGTTGTGCGGCGAGCGCGACGATCTCCGGCGTGAGCCCGTAGCCGAACTCGAAGCGGTTGGGCACGAGGTAATCGACGCGCGCGCCCATCGCCCGCAAGCCCCGCACGCCGACCGCGCACGCCGTCGCGCCATCGGCGTCGTAATCCGCGACGATGAGCAGCCGCTCGTGCCGCTCGATCGCCGCGGCAAGCCGCGCCGCCGCAGCGTCGATGCCCTTTAACGTCCTCCAGGACGGCAGCCTGCCGAGTTCGAGGTCGAGCTCGGAAGGCGAGCGCACGCCGCGAGCGGCAAAAACGCGCGCGAGCACCGGTGCGATACCGGACGCCACAAGCGCTGCCGCGATCTCGGGTACGGGCCGGCGAACGATGTCCATCGTCAGCTTTGTATTGCGTCGGCGGCGAAACGGGCGAGCAGCGGCGCGACGCGCGGCGCGGAGAACCGCGAACGCCATCGCTGTATCAGCGCTGGTCGCGGCAAACGAAAGCCGAGCGCACGCGCGCGGCCGGCGATGACCAGCTCCATCTCGCGAATCGTGCCGGCGTGAAGCGCGCGCTCGGCAGGGGCCAGCCACGTGCGATCGAGCGCCGCGAGTCGCGTGGCTGCAGCGTCGACGCCGATCGCATCGAGCCAGAAAACCTGCGCCACGGCGCTCGGCACGGCGTCGAGCGCCACTGGCAGCGGGGCGGGCACAAGCCCGGCGCTCCGGCTCAGGTCGTAAATCAGTCCTGCATCGGCGAAGATCCGGACCGGGGGCGCATCGCGCGGGACGAGTGTGCCACCGGCCCACAGCCACACGCTATCGACGGCTGC
>Ga0075433_10003141_pt1 | contig 12718 bp, 13 predicted proteins | sample RhiMethybrSRZTD2_FD_75299 | JGI IMG/M metagenome (GOLD analysis project Ga0075433, IMG submission 75299) | Populus rhizosphere microbial communities from Tennessee, USA - Rhizosphere MetaG P. TD hybrid SRZTD2 | ecosystem: Host-associated > Plants > Roots > Rhizosphere > Soil | place: USA... | reverse complement strand
CACCATGAAGGAGCTTCGATCCTGAAGGTTCAAGCGGTTGGCAAATCGGTCAAAGCAAAAAAAGCGGTGAAGATTGTGAATGAGTTTTATGCGAAGGCATTGCCTTTGATAGCTAAAGAGCACCCTGCGAACGGATTCTTGCTTCGTGGCATTGCACATTCTCCCAAAATTCCCTTCTTTCAAGATCGCTTCGGCTTGAACGCCGCGGCCATTGCGGTTTACCCGATGTACAAGGGGCTAGCACAATTAATTGGCATGAAGAAGCTTGAAGGGACCAACACGACCCGGGAGGAGTTCGAAACCTACTTGGCGCACTGCGACCATTTCGATTATTTCTTTGTCCACGTTAAGGGAACTGACATGGCAGGAGAGGATGGTAATTTCGATCAAAAAGTGGCGGTAATCGAAGAAGTAGATCGCACGTTACCGATACTGTTGCGGAAGCAGCCTACCGTCCTGGCGATTACCGGCGATCACTCGACACCGGTCCCGATGAAGTCGCATAGCTGGCATCCGCAGCCGGTGATGCTTCTGGGCCCTGTGAGTGGCAGCGATAAGCTGGAACGTTTCACAGAGACCAACGCCAATCGCGGCTCTTTGGGAGTATTCAAAAGCAAGCACCTGATTCGTTTGATGATGGCCAACGCCAGGCTGTTTGACAAGTTTGGAGCCTGAGAGGAGCGAATCACTCATGCCGGTGTATACAGTTGAATGGTGCTGCAAACTCTGTGGCCAGACGCATTCGTTCTTGAAGGAAATCTCGGATCTGGACGGATGGCCCAACAAGTTGGACGACATGCGTTGTGAAAATGAAGACTGTGGCCAGGTACAGGATGTGCCTCTACGGTCCTGTACCCTGACTGAAGTGGGAAACTGAAAAATGCCGGAAGGAACTTTCCATATTATCAATTTTGGCTGTCGCGCGACGCAGGCAGATGGGGCAGCCATCGAGCAGGCGTTTTCAGACCGGCACCTGGTGAAGGCCCGGACTTGGGAAGGGTCCGATGTTGTGGTCGTCAACACTTGCACGGTAACGCAGTCGGCCGACGTGCAGGCCAGGCAGATGATTCGGAGGGTACATCGAGAAAATCCCCGCGCCAAGATCGTTGTGACCGGTTGCTATGCCCAGCGTGCTCCGCAGGAGCTGGCTCAAATTGACGGAGTTGCCTGCGTGGTCGGGAATTCTCACAAAGAGCAACTGGTCCCCATCGTTGTGCGGAACTATCTGCCCCATGCCAGCTTACCAGTGCTGCAGAGCCTGGATCCTCACGCACGATGCGGGCAATCCGATGACGTTTCAGGATCGAGTACTGTTTCCGAAGCCGCGTCGGGCTCGGGTGCGGACGTGTTTTGCAGCAGCATTTTCGAGTCGAGGCAGTTGCGTTCAATTGCCGACATGTCCGGCGGGGGAAGGACTCGCCCGGTGCTTAAGGTCCAGGATGGCTGCAGCCTCAGGTGCTCATACTGTGTGATTCCGTACGTTCGCGGGGACTCCCGCAGCCTTGTTGAGGAAGAGGTGCTGCATCAGGTGAATCACCTGTTGAATCTGGGCTTCAAGGAGATTGTCTTTACGGGAATTCATTTGGGGGCCTACGGCAAGGATCTGGAGAGGAAAAGCAACCTGGCTAGCTTGATCCGAAAGGTCCTACGGCATGAGAAGCTGGAGCGCCTTAGATTGAGCTCGATCGAACCTTTAGAGCTGACGGATGAGATCATCGATCTGGTGGCGGACTCGCCCAAGATGGCCAAACATTTTCATGTGCCGTTGCAAAGCGGAGCAGACCGTATCCTGCGCTTGATGCGCAGACCTTACACCGCGGATTACTATTGTCATCTTGTGACAAAGCTGCGCCGACGCGTCCCTGAAGCTGCCATCGGAGCTGACGTCATGGTGGGCTTTCCGACTGAACAGGATTCCGACCATCAAGAGACCTGGAACCTACTCCAGAATGCTCCGATGACCTATCTTCACGTTTTCCCATATTCAAGTCGTCCAGGAACGCCTGCGACTCTGTTGAAACCGCAGGTGCCCAGAGAGTCGGCTCAACAACGGAGTGTGGCACTGAGGTCCTTGGCCGCTGAAAAAAATCTGCGGTTTCGGATGTCTTTTTTGAACAGACCGCTGTCTGTGATCAGTTTGGGCGAGGAGGAGGACGGCAGCAGCCAGGCCATGAGCACCAACTATCTCAAGGTTAGTTTGGGAAAGGCTGCCGTGAAACCTAATCAGCTGTTGGAGGTTATGGTGAAAGGGTGCACTTCTGATGGCGTGACCGCAGAAGTGCTGGCTTAGTACCCCGATTCATGAATGTACCAGCACATCCTGGACAGGCATCGCCGGTTGGCCCCCGCTGAAGCACAGGGCGAGCAAACAGGCGCTCAGGAATTCGCCAGTGCAATTAGGAAAGGACGCGTCAGTCTTCCAGGACGACCTGTGCGACGGCGTATTGATCGGTGTGGCTCAGGCTGATCCAGTATTTCCTGGCGTTCATGAGATTGGCAAGTTCCAGCGCACGCCCGCGCAGGAGCAATACCGGTTTTCCGCTGATGTGATTACTGACTTCGGCGTCCTGCCAGCTCACTCCGTCTCTCCAGCCCGAACTAATTGCTTTAAAGGCAGCCTCCTTGGCTGCAAAACGAGCGGAGTAATGCTGGAACTTGTTGGCTCTCCCCTCGCAATATTCAATTTCAGCCGGCGTAAAGGCGCGGTCGCGTAAGCGCTCACCTCGACGAATCATGGCCAGACGAAGCTTGTCGATCTCAACGATGTCCACACCAATTCCGAGGATCACACAGGTCCCTCTCCAGCGATGAACTCCCAGCTTTGCCGCTCACAAAACGGCGCCTTCTTATATCACCAAAACCTCGCTCCCTTCAAGTGGTTGGCACACGGTTTTAGCTTGCGTTCCAGCGCTCCTGGCGGTTTTGAACAAAGCCTCGGCTTTAACGGCCATCAAAGCCGGGAAGTGGTGCAACGCAATCGGCAGCATTTTGTTCAAGGTATCTTGAAAGCTTCAACGGGAAGTCATGAAGCTGCCACAGCAGCTCCCGCGGCGGAAGAGAGTCGTTTGATCGTGCTGCGCCAAGTTCACACGGATATCGTTCACGTGCTGACCGCCGGTACTCCAGCAGAGTTCTCAGAGGATGGAGATGGTTTGGTGACGAACCAGCCGGGCCTGTTGCTCGGAGTTCTCACGGCAGACTGCATGCCGGTGTTTCTGGTGGACGTTGAAAACCATGTCGTCGCCGCCGTTCACGCGGGATGGAGAGGAACAGCAAAGCGAATCGTAGAAAAGGCACTCGGCATAATGCAGAACCAATTCGGAAGCCGTCCCCAGCATTGCATTTCGGTCGTGGGACCCGCAATTCGAGCATGCTGCTATGAGGTCGGCGAGGATGTTGTGGGGACTTTTCACGACGAATTTGATTATGCCTCGCAACTTTTTAGAACTGGCCTCGAGGGGAAGCGGTTTTTAGATCTTCCCGCTGCTTGCCGATTTCAGCTGCTTTATGCCGGTTTAGAAACAAACAACGTTTTTGCAAACCCCGCCTGTACTTCATGCAATCTGGAGCAGTTCTTTTCTCACAGAGCAGAACGGGGCAAAACGGGAAGGATGATGGGTGTGATTGGGATTCTGGCCGGTCCGTGAGGGGAGACGATTGAGGTTCGTCTTTAGGATCAGTGGTGACGGGTACGACGAATGTCTGTCAGTTCCGATTCAGAGCAGGTGTCCAGCTCATTCAAAGCTGACCGTGGTGTTCTGATAGTCGATGACTACTTTGTACTTGCTGAAGAAGTCACCCCCGAGAATTCCGGAAACTTCAGTTTGGACCTCTTTGCTGATCTCCTTAAGCTCTACAGCCAAGATCTGGTCATAGTCAAGCTTCAGACCGCCAAAGGCCAAGTTGACTCGCGGCACCGAGAGCACCGATTCGGTCACGCCGCACGCTCCCGCAAACTGAATGTCGACCGCGGAATTCGGTGTGTCGTCCTTTACGCCGAAAGAAGCCGCTTGCCTCTTGGACAGCGTGCTGGTGACAGCTCCAGTATCGAAAAGGAAATTCTTTGCAGGCTGATGATTGATGGAAACCGGCACCAGGATGAGGTTGCCTAGAATTCGAAAGGCGCTCCGAGATCCCTGGGTCCCGTCCGCCTGCAAGCTTCTGTCCCTAGTAGTTGACGATTGGGGAGTCAACACAATACTCTTGTCAGGGTAGTCCAGCGCAATCAGAAAATCTCCCAGATCAGCGGTACCAAGGACTCCATCGATCAATCCGGCGAAAATCTGATTGTCAAACGATGCGACAGGCAGGTTCGAGATCTCGAGTTCGCCGATTTTAAGGCTGGATGCCTTGCACAATTTGGTGGCAGTTTTCCCCGATCCGCCAACGCATTTGACAGTGGCCGTGGCGATGGGCATGATCTTCAGGTGATCGAGGAGCGCGTTGGAAAGAACAGTGGAGGTTGCTCCGGTGTCGACTAAGAACCGATAAGGTCCTTCCTTGTTCACATAAGCTTCCACGATCATCAACCCAAAGAAGGGTTGGACCGGCAATTCGTAGGTGCGCGTTGGATCGCTCACTTTTGCTGGTTCCCCCTTTTCCAGTTCGCGAAAGAATACCAGCAGGGCTTCTGCGTTCTGCACTCGTTCAGGATAAAATTTAGGTTTGAGATCCAGATATTTCTGCAACGAGTCAATCTGCATAGAGAGGTTCTTATCGACTCCATAGGCCTCGCTCGCGAAAAAAAAGCTGTCCTCCTGCTTGGGATCGAGGCGCATAGCCTGTTTCAGGGCTGACAGCCCTTCGGCAGACTTAAGTTGGGTCAATTGAAGTCGGCCCAGGCCGACGTAAGCAGAAGCCTGCTTGGGTTCAAGCTGGAGACTCTTTCGAAACTGAATTTCCGCGTGCTTGAAATCGCCCTGCCTGAAGAGGCAGTATCCGTAATTTGTCAAAACCTTAGGGTCGTTCGGCATGAGTTTTACCGCTCGACCGATTTGCTTTGCGGCGTTTTCAGGATCGTCTTCAACCAGGAGCAGACTCGTCAGCATATTCAAGGCAGCCACAGAATTAGGCTGTCTGGCGAGAAGGCTCTGCAGTGCCTTTTTTGCGTTGGAGAGGTCACCTTGGGCAAATAGGGACTCGGCCTTAACCAATTCCGCGTCCGGTTTGGTTTGGGCCATCTGCGTGGGGCTCATCAAGCAAAAGATCACGACGGCCGTTATCGCTAAGAAGCACACTCTGTTGTTTTTCAAGTTGAGATCCCCAGTTGTCTCCTAAAGCGCGCCTAATATAAGATATTGTTTCAATTCAACCGCATTTGAATTAGAATTCGAACGATTTGTCAGTCCACTGTTTGCCCTAACTCGCGGAAAGAACGTGAGCTATGTCTTCCAGACACATTCTGATTGTTGACGACGACGAGAACATTCTGGCACTGGTCCGAACAATACTCACTCAAAAAAACTACACAGTTTCTACGGCTTTGGATGGCGAGCAAGCCATCTCCCTCCTCAAACAGCAGCGGTTTGATGCCATTATAACTGATGCGATGATGCCGCTGATGGATGGCAACGCCCTTGCCCGAAAAGTCAAGGACGACCCCGCGCTCAAGGATATCCCGATTATTATGATTACGGCCAGTAAAGAGGCCGAGATGGTCAAGAAAAGCTTCACCTCGGGTTGCGTTTTGTTCCTGCCTAAGCCCTTCACAGCTTCCAGTCTACTTTCCCTTATTCAGCTGGTCATCAAATAGACACACTGCAGGAGCCGGCGGAGCATTCCAACTGCGAGTCAATAGGGTGAAGTCTGCCTATAGGAGACAGGGCCGCATGTTTTCACGCCGAGCCGGGCGACACTACCGCCCAGCTCGCGGCTGATGTACTTTATGGGCGCTGCACGCGGTGGACGGCAACCAGAAACATCTGTGGCTACAGAGCAGTCTGGCTTCAGCGGGTGCACGAAACGACGGTTAAGGGAGGCCCGCAAGCTTTTTGCGGGATCAAGGCGTGAAGACTCTGGCCAAGAGCTCGTGTTACTTGATATCAAGCTTGCGTATTTTGTTGAGCAGAGTCTTATAGCTCACATTGAGCATGACTGCCGCTTGTTTGCGGTTCCACTGCGTTTGTTGGAGCGCCCGCAGGATCGCTTCTTTCTCGGCGGTTGAGGTTAAACTCCGGCTCATGCTCTTGAGGCTCACCGTCGAGTTATCCTCACTAATGATTTCGGGCACCGTGGTTGTGACCTGAGGCTTCTCGGTTCTTCGGCGGGCTTCAATCTTAGTGGTAAGTTCGTCAATGATGAGATCTTCTTTTCCTAGAATCACGAGCCGTTTGATCACATTTTCCAGTTCTCGGATGTTTCCCGGCCAATCGTACTCTATGATGTGGTGCATCACCTTGGGATTGATCGTAACCATATCGCTATTGTATTTGCGATTGTGCTTGCGCAAGAAATGATCACAAAGCAGGGGGATCTCCTCCTTGCGCTCACGAAGCGGTGGGATGGTTACGTTGACGACATTCAGGCGGTAATAAAGGTCCTCCCGGAACCGTCCCTCCTTCATCGCCTCCTCCAAGTTGTGGTTCGTGGCTGCCAGGATTCGGACGTCTACCATGACGTTCTTTTTTCCTCCCAGACGGGAGTACTCGTTGTCCTGAAGGACGTGCAAGAGCTTTGCCTGGAGCGCAGTCGCCATGTCTCCGATTTCATCCAGGAAAAGAGTCCCATAATTCGCAAGCTCGAACTTGCCCTGTTTGAGTCGGAATGCGCCCGTAAAGGCACCACGCTCATATCCGAATAGTTCGCTTTCGAGCAATTCCGACGGGAGGGCTGCGCAATTTACCTTGACGAATGGCTTGTCCTTGCGAGAAGAACCCTGATGAATCTCACGAGCCACGATCTCCTTGCCGACGCCGCTTTCGCCCTGAATGAATACCGTCACGTCCGTATTGGCAATCTGAGCAATGAGCTCTTTGATGCGCAGCATCTTGGGATGGGAGGCAACAAACCGGTATCCTTCGTTCAGTTGCTCGTTCTGTTCGCGCAACAGCTTGTTCTCTTCGACCAGTTTTTTCCGATCCAGCGCTTTGAGAATGGCAATCTCGAGCTCGGCCTCTTCAAAGGGCTTATTCAGATAGTCTGTGGCGCCTGAGCGCATCGCATCAACAATGGTGCGCGTTTCGCCGATGCAAGACAACATGATGATGGGGAGTTCCTTTTCGACCTTGCGCAAGCGCTTCAAGGTCTCCAGGCCGTCAACGTCAGGCATCAAGATGTCCAGTAGGACCAAAGCCGGTGGCGGGTTCTTGGTGAGAAAGTCGATGGCCTCGCTTCCACTGGCTAAGGTATTCACGTCATAGCCTTTCAACTTGAGGAGAGTCTTCAGGTAATTTCGAATCCCATCTTCATCGTCTACAACTAAGATTGAAGTCGGTTGGTTCATAACTTTTCTACTGCACCTTCCTGGCTGATTTGATTTGATGGAATGCTTTCATGGCTGAGCTCCGACCCGTCTGGGGGATTCAACGGGAGAACGAAGACAAACTTGCTGCCCAGGTGTAATTGGCTGTCCACCCATATCTTGCCACCATGAGTATCGATAATCCGCTTTGATATGGCCAGCCCGAGCCCTAAACCAGATCGGTTTATCTGATTGGAAGAAATCTGGGTAAACTCATTAAAAATCTCTTGCTGATGTTCGGGCGATATTCCAATTCCAGTGTCGCTGACTTGCACCATCACGGCATTATTATCGGCAGACAACTCCTGAGGTTGCTGCGGACCATCCTGGCCTCCTCCATCTGCGGCTTCAGAGGGAATTCGTCTCTCCCAGAAGAAAGGTTGAACCGAAACGTAGATCTTGCCCCCCGGGGGAGTGTACTTGATCGAATTTTCCAAGAGGTTGGTCACTACCTGATTCACTCGATCCCGATCAAACTTGAATCGTGGAATGCCTTTTTCCAGCTTGAGCACGAGCGATAGATCCTTACGCTTACAAGCTTCCTTCGTCTGCTTGATAACGGACTTAATGTTACCTACAAAGTCAGACTCGTGAAAAATCAGTTCTAACTTACCCGCTTCGATTCTGGACAAGTCGAGCAAGGAGTTGATGATTCGAATAAGTCGAGTACAGCTCTGCTCAGACTCGAGGAGTACCTCTCGCTGTTGAGGCAGGAGCTTGCCAAGCCGTTCATCCAGCAGGATCCGATGATAACCTTTCATGATGGTGACCGGAGTTCTGAGCTCATGAGTTGCCATCGCCAGGAAGTTATTCTTTTGCTGATTGAGATCCTGCAACCGGGAATAGGCTAGCAGCAGCTCGCGATACGTCAGGTTCTTTTCAGTCGTGGCCTGCTTTTGCCGGCCAAGGGACTCTTCCAGTTCTTGTTGAACGCGCGTTGATTCAGCCTCGGCTTCGAGCACCTTCGACTGAAGTGCGGATTGCCTGGCAGCCCGCGCGAAATTGAAAGCTAGCAGAGGTGCCTGAATTGGTTTCGGGAGAAATGCGTCGATAACTCCAATGTCGTGCGCAGCAAGAGCTTCCGCGTCCGAATTATTTCCCACGAGAAGGACAAATGGTAAAAAGGCCTGCCTTTTCCGAAGTTCCATCATCAGGTCGCTATGGCCTGCGCCGTAAGTCGCCAGGATCAGAATGTCGAAATTCTGACGCGCAATTTCTTCGGATGCGTTACCGGGGACGGACAAACTGAGGAGCTGGTGATTGCCGCTCTTACAAAAGTCCTCAACGATGCTGCGCGTATCTGGCTCATTACAAATCAAAAGGACGTTCATCAACTCAGTTCGGGCACGATAGTGATCGCTGTAATGCTTGGGCCTTATAGTATACCGATCTGTTAGGCCCAAGCAAAACAAAGTCCAAAGCGGAAGGCTTTGATCGTTCAGATTACTTCAGGTTGATCACGATCGTTCGATACGAACCGCTACCGGTGTTCGTCAGATTTGGAGCTGTCTCTCCCTGGTTGTGCCAGATCACCTCACCTGCTTTGCGTGTTCGCGTTTCCTTCTTTCCATCTGGACTGACGACTTCATACTGAGCATCGTTGACGAACACGATAACCTGATCATTCTGCCTCCTGTGCACGCTTCGGTGAGCGCCTCTTTCATAGACCATCTCGCTCACCAGCACTCGACCATTCTCCAGAATCGTCCTAATGGACGGAGTCTTTAGTGTCGAACTTCGCGTTGAGAGTCCAAATCCCGTGGCTAATCCGAACAGGAAAAGCGTCGCACTGCGTAATGACCGAGTGATCTGAGTCTGAGACATAGGGGAGAGTTCCTCCTTGAGGAGTGGATACGATTTTGATTTTTTGTGCCACAACGAAGTCAAAATCCATCATAGACCTGTCCAACCATCCGAGCTTCCTGTCGGGACAACTAGGCTGCGCGTCTACCGCGAGGAGTGGGACTCTGCCGTGGTCCAGAGAACAGTCTCGACGAGAAGAGCCCCACCCCCGGCTGGTCGAGGGTTCCGGCCCCTCTTGCACGCCCAATCCTCACGGGATCAGCAGGACCTTGCCAGTCGTCATCCTGCCCTCCAGTTGGCGGTGAGCTTCTGGTGCTTGGATTAGAGGGAAGGTCTTTTCGATCCGAACACGGAGCGCGCCTGAGGCCACCCACTCCAGTACCTCGCCGGCTCGGTGAAGCAGCTCCTGGCGGGTTGCGGCGTACTGGGTCAGCGACGGCCTGGTAAGAAATAAAGAGCCCTTGGCAGCCAGGAGGCCCGGATCAAACGGAGGCACCGGTCCGCTGGACTGGCCAAACAAAACCATCATTCCGCGGGGAACAAGACAACTCAGACTTTTCTCAAAAGTTGACTTCCCGACCGAGTCGTACACAACCTGGACCCCCTTCGCCTGGGTAAGCCGCTTTGTCTCCGTCTCAAAGTCTTGTCGGGTATAGAAGATGACTTCATCTGCGCCTGCCTCCCGAGCCAGCTTTGCCTTTTCGTCCGTCGAAACCGTTCCAATGACTCGTGCCCCCTTTTTCTTTGCCATTTGAATCACCAGCAGGCCGACACCTCCCGCGGCGGCGTGGACAAGGATAGAGTCTCCGGATTTCACTGGATAAGTCGTCTGCGTCAGATAATGAGCGGTCATACCTTGCAACATAATGGCCGCTCCAAGACGCGTATCCACCCCTCCCGGTAACTTGATCAGCTGCCAGGAAGGAACTATTGCGTGGTCAGCATAGGATCCCATCGTCATGGCATAAGCGACTCGATCTCCCGGTTGAATGTCTTTGACGTTTTTCCCCACAGATTCGACCACTCCAGCTCCCTCCATGCCAGGGGTAAAAGGTGGCGCAACCTTATACAACCCCGTTCGATGATAGACATCGATAAAATTAACGCCTATCGCCTCAAGTCGAATCAGCGCCTGCTCTTCTCCGGGAATGGGAAGCGGCACTTCCTCAATCTTCAGTACTTCCGGGCCGCCGTGCTGTAAGATTCTAATTGCCTTCATTGGTTTGAACGCTCCATGTTTTTGTTTGATATTACCCTATGAATCAACTAAACTTTGCTAGTTAAGGATTTGCCCACTCCTCTGGAGGACCTATGCTAGGTAAACTCGGACTGCCGGAACTTTTGATCTTGCTTGCCATTGTCTTTTTCCTATTTGGCGCCAAGAGACTTCCCGAAATAGGGAAAGGTATTGGAGAGGGAATCAAAGGATTCAAGGACGCCATGCGCAAGGATGAGAAGGACCTGCAGGAGACCAAGCAGAAGGAAGTTTGAAGCTTTTGTTAGTTTCATAAGTTGAAAGGATAAGCTAGGCCCGGGGCATCCTTTCTAATCCGCATCTTCGGCTTTCATTACCACGATGGTTTGATCGTCGAATTTCCTGCTGTCCAGTGAAAATTTTTCGATTTCGCTAAAGACGCTGTCGATAATTTTCTTAGCTTTGAGGCTGGCATTTTTTTCCAGTACTTTCTCCAACCTTTCAAACCCAAATTCTTCCCCGCGCAGATCCCTTGCTTCAACCAGGCCGTCGGTATAGAAAATCAAGCAGTCTCCGGGCTCAATAGTTACTTCCCCTTGCCGGTACTCGGCCACATCGAACATGCCGAGCGGAAATCCTTCCGCCGTCAATAACTGAGCCTTCCCACCTTTGCATAGAATGGGAGGCGGCGCTCCGGAGTTTGAGAACTTCAGCAGGCGGGTCTTCGCGTCGTAGGTGGCGTAGCAGAGGGTCATAAACCGCCCCTCGATAGCGCGTTGACGCAACGAAACGTTGACCAGGCGCAACATCTCTGCAGGAGAATATTTTCGCGTTGCCCGAGCCCTCAGAATCCCGCTCACCAAAGCGCCATACAGTGCTGCTGGAGCCCCTTTCCCAGAGACGTCCCCGATCGCAATGGCAACCAAATCGTCTTCATACATGAAGAAGTCGTAAAGGTCTCCTCCTAAGATCCTCGCCGGACGAAACTCAGCCCAGATCGTTACTCCGGGGATTTCTGGAAACTTGTCCGTCATCAGGCTGTACTGAATGTCCCGCGCAAATTTCAACTCGCGGTCTAGTCGCGCCTCAGCATCTACAACCCTTTCGTAGAGCCTGGCGTTTTCAATGGCGACGGCAACATGGCTTGCGAGTGTCATGAGAGTCTGCTCATGAAAGACAGTGAAGTAGTTGAGAGAAGGGCTCTGAAGGTCAAAAACGCCGATTGCCTTGTCTTTATAAATCAGAGGTACCACCAACTCGGACCGGGTCTCGGGAATCAAGTTGATGTAACGGGGATCCTTAGTAACATCGTTAATACGCAGAGGCTTCTTTCTAGTGACGGCATTTCCTACCAGTCCTTTGCCCAGAGGGATTCTATTCTTCTGAACAGCGTCACGGTTATACTTGATGGATAGACGCGATTTCAACGTTTGATCCTCTTCATCCACGAGCATAATCGAGAAAATATGGTAGTGAAAAACACGTCTGAGGAGTTCCGCCACTTTCTTGAGCAGCTGCTCGAGGTCGAGAATCGACGACAATTCCTTTCCGATGTCGTGTAAGGTTTCCAGCATCTCGCTCTTGGCCGCCAAATTCTCATAGAGATTGACATTATCGATGGCCACTGCCAACTGAGAGGCCAGCAGGGTCAAAACCTTCTGATGATGCGGCCGGAAGTAATTGGCTTGAGGACTTTCAATGTCCAACACTCCAACCACTCGATTCCGGGAGATGAGCGGGATGGCGAGCTCCGAGCGAACTTCTTCTACGACGTTGATGTACCTTGAATCCTTGGTGACGTCTTCCACCAAAACAGCTTCGCGGCGTTGCGCCGCCGTGCCCACTAGTCCTTCCCCGATCTTAATGTGCTTTCCCTGGATGGTGTCGGGATAACCAATCGTGAATCTGAAGAAAAGGTCGTTGCTCTCTTCGTCAACGAGGAGGATGGCGAAGATCTGGTAATCAATAAACCGCCGCGTGAGCTGAGCGATCTTCTCCAGGAGTTCGTCCAGAGAGAGAATCTCGTTAATCTCACGGCCAATTTCTACCATCACGGCCAGCAGCTCTTCCTGATTGTCAACAGGTAAGGACGTGAGACTTGGAAGGTCCTTCATTGGGTTCGGTCTTTCTGTAACGGAGGACTCAAGCGGTGGCGATTTCCATTCAGCCTGGACGTGCCGCACATCCTGACAATGGCCTCACAACGCGTCTCGCAGGTTTCTTATAGCGCGCAATAGGGATCGCCGGAGACGGCCGTCACA
>Ga0075433_10003137_pt1 | contig 12729 bp, 10 predicted proteins | sample RhiMethybrSRZTD2_FD_75299 | JGI IMG/M metagenome (GOLD analysis project Ga0075433, IMG submission 75299) | Populus rhizosphere microbial communities from Tennessee, USA - Rhizosphere MetaG P. TD hybrid SRZTD2 | ecosystem: Host-associated > Plants > Roots > Rhizosphere > Soil | place: USA... | reverse complement strand
TTCGAAAACGATCCGCCGATTCCAGCGATCCCGAAGACTTGCAGCGCAAGATCGCGTCGCTGCCTACCCTCCCCGGCGTCTATATCTTCAAGGGAACGGGCGGCGGCGTCCTCTACGTGGGGAAGGCGAAGCGGCTGGACCAGCGCGTGCGGTCCCACTTCCAGAGCCCCGACCTGATCGGGCCGCGCCAGGTCGCCCTGACGCGCAAGGTCCGGGATCTCGATTTCATCGCGGTGGACTCGGAAGGGGACGCGCTCCATCTCGAGGCGACCCTGGTCCGGGAGCACCAGCCTCCGTACAACATCCGCCTCAAGGACGACAAGCGGTACCCCTACATCCGGGTCTCCTGGCAGGAGCCCTATCCCCGCATGTCGCTCGTGCGCCGGATCGAGCGCGACGGCGCGCGGTACTTCGGCCCGTACACGGAGGTCAAGGCGCTCCGCCAGCTCCTGCGCATGACGCAGACCATCTTCCCGATGCGCTCCTGCCAGGACATCGACGCCCATATCGCCGCGCGGCGCGAGTGCCTGGATTTCCACATCGGGCGGTGCACGGGGCCCTGCATCGCGATGCAGACGCAGGCCGAGTACCGCGCGATGGTCGAGCAATTCTGCGACTTCCTGGCGGGAAAGCGGGAGCATGTGGTCGCGACGCTGGCGGCGCTGCAGGCGGACGCGGCGGCGCGTCGCGAGTACGAGCGCGCGGCGCGGATCCGGGACCAGGTGCGAGGCATCGAGTCCATCCTCGCGCGACAGCGGGTGGTGGACCTGAGCGGCCCCGAGGCGGACGTGATCGGCGTGGCGCGCCAGGGAGAAGCCGCGTGCGCGGTGATCTTCAAGGTGCGGGAGCGGCGCGTGCTCTCGCGCGACGTGCGCTGGCTCTCCGGGGCGGGGAACACCGACGAGGCGGAGCTCCTGCGCGCGTTCCTCACCCTCTACTACACCCGCGCCGAGCAGGTGCCCGGCACCGTCCTCGTCGAGGTGGAGCCCGAGGAGCTGAAGCTCCTCGAGGAGATGCTCTCGCGCGACGCGGGGGTCTCGGTGCGCGTCCGGACGCCGCGCGCGACCGCCGAGCGGGCCCTGGTGCGCACGGCGCGCCGGAACGCCGCGCTGCTCCTGGGCCGGGAGTCGGAGGAAGGCGAGGGATGGGGCCCGCTCCGCGCTGACGAGCTGGAGGAGGCCCTGGAGCTCCAGCTCAAGCTGGGTCTCCACAGCCTGCCGCGTCGGATCCGATGCTTCGACGTCTCGACCATCCAGGGTCGCCACACGGTCGCCTCCATGGTGACCTTCCGGGACGGCTCGCCCTTCAAGGGGGAGTACCGGAGATTCCGGATCGCCACCGTCGAAGGTCAGGACGATTTCGCGTCCATGGCCGAGGCGGTCGGACGCCATGCGGCCCGCGTCCAGGAGGGGGACAACGAGCCGGCGGATCTCATCGTGATCGACGGCGGCGTCGGGCAGCTCGAGGCCGCGCGCCAGGCGGCCCGGGGGACGCCCCTCCAGGACGTGCCCTTCATCGGGCTCGCCAAGCGGCTGGAAGAGATCTTCGTCCCGGGACGGCGCGACTCGCTCCTCCTCCCGCGCCGCTCTCCCGCGGTCAAGCTCCTGATGCGGATCCGGGACGAGGCGCACCGCTTCGCGGTCGGCTATCACCGGACCCTGCGCACCAAGGCCGCGCGCGCCTCCGCGCTCGACGGCATCCCCGGCCTCGGGCCCAAGCGGCGCGCCCTCCTGCTCCAGACGTTCGGCTCGCTGGAGCGCATCCGCCGCCAGCCGCCGGACGCGATCGCGGCCGTGCCGGGGATCGGGCTTCGCATGGCGGAGCGCATCCTGCGCGAGATCGGGCAGGTCCAGACGAACGGAGCGGGCGCGTGAGAGACGCCCTCGAAGTCGCCTCGGCGAGCGTGACGACCGACCTCGGACCGGTCTGGATCCTCTCGACGCACGCCGGGCTTCGCAGCCTCGGCCTGGGAGACCGGGAAGCCCCGTCCGCGCGGGAGGCACGCGCGCTGGGCATCCGGTATGTCAAACGCCCGCGGTGGACCGATCCCGTGCGGCGCGCCCTGGAGGACTATTTCGAGAAGCGCGAGCCGGCCCTGGATCTGAAGCTGGATCTCGCCGAGGGGTCCCGATTCGACCGACGCGTCTGGGAGGCCACGCGGCGCGTGCCCTACGGGACGCTCGTCTCCTACGGCACGCTCGCGACCCGGCTCGGGGCGCCGGGAGCCGCGCGGGCGGTGGGGAACGCGCTCGGCCGGAACCCGGTGCCGATCGTGGTCCCGTGCCATCGCGTGATCCACGGGGACCGGTCGATCGGCGGCTTCTCGAGCGGCCTTCGATGGAAACGCTTCCTGTTGGAATTGGAGCGTGGCCAGCTGGAGCTGGGCTGGGAGAGCGGAGCCGAACGCCGGGTGCGCCCGGCATGAAGCGCACCGTCCTCGGCGACCGGATTCGTCAGTTCCGCGAGCACCTCAGCCTGGAGCGGAGGCTCGGGGACAACACCGTGAGCGCCTACGTCCGGGACCTCACGCAGTACGACGCCTTCCTGGTCGCGCGCGGGAAGCGGACGCCGGGCGCCGTCCGGGTCGAGGACTTGGAAGCCTACGTCGGGGAGCGCGCGTGGGCGGCCTCCACGGTGGCCCGGAAGATCGCCTCGCTCCGGGCCTTTCACGAGTTCCTCCGTCGTCGCGGACACGCCGAAGAGAATCCGGCCCTCCAGATCCGGCCGCCCCGGAGGAGCCGCCCGCTTCCCGATGTGCTCACGGTTCCCGAGATCGAGGCGCTCCTGGGCGCGCCGCGCGGCGAGAGCCCCGCGTCGATCCGGGACCGCGCGATGCTCGAGATGGCGTACGCTACCGGGCTCCGCGTGAGCGAGCTCGTCCGGCTCACCCTCGAGGAGGTGGATCCGGAGGAGGATCTGGTTCGCTGCTTCGGAAAGCGCTCCCGGGAGCGGATCGTCCCGTTCGGAGGAAAGGCCAAGAAGGCGCTCACGCGCTACCTCGAGGCCTCCCGGGCGCACTTCCTGCGCGACCGGGGCGAGCGGGCGCTCTTCCTGACCCGCCTCGGACGGCGCTTCACGCGGATGGGATACTGGAAGCTCCTCGAGGGCTACCGGAAGGCAGCGGGTATCACGCGCCCCATCTCGCCGCACACGCTCCGCCATTCCTGCGCGACGCATCTGCTCGAGGGCGGGTGCGATCTCCGCGTGGTCCAGGAATTCCTGGGGCACCGCTCCATCGAGACGACGAGGATCTACACCCATCTGGATCGGAATTACCTGCGCTCGGAATACACCCAGTTCCATCCGCGCGCCTGACGCACGCCGGCACCCGGGAGGATCGATGAACGTACGTGTGGTGGGAATCGTGATGGTCTGCGCGGCCGCGGCGTTGGGGGCGCCTCTCCACGGGGGCGCCTCGACGCTCTCGGAAGCGGAGTCGTGGCTCCGGAGCGGGAATGCCGCCGAAACGATGCTCTTCTCGCGCCGGCAGCCCGCGCCCGTGAATCCGCGTACGGCGCCGACGCTCCGGCGCCAGCGGAAGGGCACGATCAGCCTCGGCGGCCAGCTCGGGTACGGCGTGGTCCGCGGCTCCTCGGAGCTGAACGACCACTACGACCGCGGCATCGGATACGGGTTCCGGTTCCGGTACATGCTGAGCCCGCGTGCGGCCCTCGGGTTCTCCTTCGAGAACCATCACTACAACCCCCGAGCCGGGCTGCCGGTCGACACGGGCCCCTTCGCCGCGAAGGACAGCAACCTCATCGTCACCACGGTGGCGAGCGAGGGGGTCGTGTTCTTCCACCGCGAACGGGACGTCACGCCGTATCTCCTCGGCGGTCTTGGATTCGCGAGCCCGAACGTGCGGTACGAGACCAAGGAGTCGCGCCGCGTGGACGAGGGTCCGTTCGTCGTCGTGGGGGCGGGGATCGAGCGCTTCGTGCGCCCGCGGGTGTCGCTGGACTTCACGCTCCGGGGCTACGCCGAGGTGGGGAACTCGGAGCTCTCGCTGTTCTCGCAGCTGACGGCGGGGATTCACCTGTACCCCGGAGATTGACCGCGTGAGGGTGACCTTCTGGGGCGCCGCGCGGACCGTCACCGGATCCAAGCATCTCCTGACCGGCCGATCGGGGACGATGCTCCTCGATTGCGGCCTGTTCCAGGGACGTCGGGCGGAGGCGGAGGCGCGCAACCGGGCGCTGCCGTTCACCGCCGGCTCGGTGGATTGCATGGTTCTATCGCACGCGCACATCGATCACTCGGGCGCCATTCCCTTTCTCTGCAAGCAGGGATTCGACGGTCCGATCCACGCCACCGCCGCCACGGCGGATCTCTGCCGGGCGATGCTCCTCGACGCGGCGCATATCCAGATCAAGGACGCCGAATTCGTGAACCGGCACCATCGGGGGCACCGCAAGGAGCCCGTTCAGCCGCTGTACACGCCGGAGGACGTCGAGCGCGCGCTGTCGCAGTTCGTGCCGCACGCCTACGAGGAGACCTTCGAGCCTCTGGAGCGGACCCAGGTCGCGTTGCACGAAGCGGGGCACATCCCCGGCTCCGCGTTCGTGAGCGTCGCCTGGAAGGAGAACGGCAGGGCGGGAACGTTCGTCTTCTCGGGCGACCTCGGGAGGCCCGACCGGCCGATCCTCAAGGATCCCGCGCCGCTGCCGAAGGCGGACTATCTGGTCATCGAGGGGACCTACGGCGGGAAGAAGCACCCGGACGAGGCCTCGCTCCATGAGGCCCTGGAGCGGGTGGTGCGCGGGGCGCTCGAGCGCCGGGGAAGGATCGTGATCCCCGCGTTCGCGGTGGGGCGGACCCAGGAGGTCGTGCACGCGCTCGATCGCCTGTTCACGTCGGGGCGCGTGCCGGAGATCCCGATCTACGTCGACAGCCCCCTCGCGACCGAGATCCTGGTCACGGTGGGACGCCACCCCGAGGTCTACGACGAGGAGACCAACGCCGCCATCCGTCACGGCGAGGATCCGCTGGGGATGCGCCGGATCACCCTCGTGCGCGACGCCGAGGACTCCAAGAAGCTGAACGACAAGCCCGGCACCTTCATCACCATCGCCGCGTCGGGGATGTGCGAGGCGGGGCGGATCCTGCATCACCTGAAATACACGGTCACGGATCCGCGGCACACGATCGTGATCGTGGGCTACCAGGCCGAGGGAACCCTGGGACGTCGCATCGTGGAGCGGCAGCCGGAAGTGCGGATCTTCGGGGAGCCCTATCCGCTGAACGCCCGTGTCGAAGTGCTGAACGGATTCAGCGCGCACGCGGACCACGACACGCTCGTCGAGCAGGCGCGCTCCTGCGGCGCCCCGAAGGGGTGCGCGATCGTCCACGCGGATCTCGAGCGCGCGCAGGCGCTCCAGGCGGCCATCGCGCCCGCCATCGCGGCGCGCATCCCCTCCGAGGGCGATGTATGGGAGCTCCGATGATCCGATCGGCCGCCCGCGCGCCCCGCGCCGGATTCCGGGTCGGCGACCGCGTGCATCACAAGGAGTTCGGCGAGGGGCTGATCGTGGAGGTCCGGGAGAGGGACGGCTTCGAGGTGCTGGAGATCGCGTTTCCCGACGGGATCCGGAGGCTCACCTCGCTCTACCCCCTGGAGACCGCGCGGGGACAGGCGCGCGGGCGCGGCGCTCCGGCCGCCGGCGGTCCCGGTGCCCCCGGCGCCGATCCCGTGCCGCCCCCGCTCTCGGGAGGGCTCGCGGTGCCGGCGCGGACGCGGTTCCACGTCGCGGGGGGATCGGAGGAGCTCTTCCACAGACTGCTCGCCGGCCCCTTCGACGATCCTCGCGATTTCGAGCTGAGGCTAAGGATCGAGCGGTTCACGCTCCATCGAGGATTCGACCGGCTTCTCTCGCTCGACCTTCTCCACGACGTGCAGAAATACGATCATCAGAGCGCCGCCTGCATGACGGTCCTCCGGCGGCTGCGCGGCCGCGCGCTCCTCGCGGACGAGGTCGGCCTGGGGAAGACGATCGAGGCCGGCATCATCCTCAAGGAATACCTCCTGCGCGGCCTGGTCCAGCGCGCCCTCATCCTCGTCCCCGCCTCGCTCGTCGAGCAGTGGGACCAGGAGCTGCGCCGGAAGTTCGACCTCGAGTTCGCGGTCCTGAAGCACGGCACCGCGTGGTGGGAGGAGCCGCTCCTCCTCGCTTCCATGGACACGGCCAAGCTCCTCCGCCACCGGGACAAGGTGGCGGCCGCATCCTTCGATCTCGTGGTCGTGGACGAGGCCCACCGGCTGAAGAACCAGAAGACGCTGGCGTGGAAGTTCCTGGACCGGCTGGCGCCGCGGTACATCCTGCTCCTCACCGCGACGCCCGTGCAGAACGACCTCCACGAGCTCTACAACCTCGTGCAGCTGCTCCGGCCGGGTCTTCTCGGCACCTACCGCACATTTGGCCGGGAATTCATGCGGCGCGGGGACAAGCGGATGCCGCAGAACACGGGGCGCCTCGCGGCCCTGCTCTCGGAGACCATGATCCGCACCACCCGGGCGAGCACGTCGATCCGCTTTCCGCGCCGCGAGGTCACGAACGTGCTGTTCGATCTCTCCGACGCGGAGCGCGAGCTCTACGACAACGTCACGAAGTTCGTGCGCCGCGTGCTCCACGCGCACCGCGAGCCGCGACGCGGCGCGATCAAGCTCACCCTGCTCACGCTCCAGAAGGAGATGGGGTCGAGCACGTTCGCCGCGATCCCGACCCTGAGCAAGCTCCTCGCGCGCGAGGGGCCGGGGCTGGAGCGCTCCGAGATGGAGGCGCTCCTCCGGCAGGCGCGATCGATCGAGACCAACGCCAAGATGGAGGGAATCGCGAAGCTCCTGGGGGGTTCGCGCGAGAAATTCGTCATCTTCACCCAGTTCCGCGCCACGCTGGAGTTCCTGGCGCGGTCCCTCCGCCATCTCGGGATCAAGGTCGCGGTCTTCCACGGCGCGCTCTCCCTGCGCGAGAAGGAGGCGGCCATCGAGCAGTTCCGGGAGCGCTCCCGCGTGCTCGTGAGCACCGAGGCCGGAGGGGAAGGGCGCAATCTCCAGTTCTGCCATTACCTCGTGAACTACGACCTCCCCTGGAACCCGATGCGGATCGAGCAGAGGATCGGCCGCCTCCACCGCCTCGGGCAGACGCAGGACGTGCGGGTCTACAACTTCACCGCGCGGAACACGGTCGAGGCGTACGTGCTCCAGATCGTGCACGAGAAGATCAACCTCTTCCGCACGGTCATCGGGGACCTGGACATGGTGCTGGGACCGTACGCCGAGGCGGGCTCCTTCGAGGACGAGGTGTTCCGGATCTGGGCCGCGGCCAAGGGGGAGCGAGATCTGGAACGGGAGTTCGGGAAGCTGGGCACCGCTCTCCTCGTGGGACGCAAACGGTACGAGGCGGTGGAAGAGCTGGACCGCAAGCTCCTCGACGAGGTGGATCCGAGTGGCTCGACCTAGAGCCGATCGGCGGCGGGCAGAGCTGCCGGAGATCCTGGCCTCGGTTCTCGAAGCGCGAGGGGCCACGGTGGCCCGGAACGGCATGATCTGGGAGGCGTCGCTCCCGGCCGAGCTCCAGTCCTCGCTGGGCGTGGAGCGCGTGCGGCTGGTCGCGTCCCCCGCCGGACGCGCGGCGCGCGGGGCGGAGATGGACGCGACGATGACGGAGCGCATCCTCCTCCTCGGCCGGTCCCACGGCCAGGTGACCTGCCTGGTGGCTCCGACGCCCTGGCCCAAGGATCTGGATCCTGGGCCCCGGACCTGGGTCCGGCTCCACTGGAGGATCCGCTACGGGAGCGACGAGATTCCGGAGGAGCTCCTGGTCCAGGAGCTCCCGGTGGGGAGCACCGGCGGCATGCGGATCCCCAGGGCGCTCCTGCGCCCCGCGACCGCCGAGGAAGCGGCGGAGCTCGAGCGCCCCGATTCCAAGGCGCTCGAGACGACCTGGACCCGGGCGCTCCGGCTCCTGGAAGGACGCGCGCGTCGGAAGCTTCGTCCCCACGAGGACCGGGCCCGCCGGGAGCTCCACCGCGAGATGCGCACCCTGAGCAGCCACTACCGATCGCTGATCGCCGAGGAGCGCGCCGGGCGGGCGCGCCGCCCGGAGGACCGCGAGGCGGGACGGATGCTCCAGCTCAAGGAGGACTGGGAACGGAAGCTCGTCCAGGTCATACGCCAGCGCGCGTTCGAGACCGAGGCGACGCTGGTGGCGGCGGCCCTTCTCGTGGCCATTCCCGAGCGGCAGGGCGTTTGACAGGCGAGGCTCCTCGCGGTAGACTCACTCGCTCGCACGTCCACGGAGACCTTTCATGACGACCCGGCTGGTCAAGCATCAGAAGCTCACGAAGCGGCAGATCAAAGAGGATCCGCTGGTTACCGCGGCGTTCCGCGGCACCCAGATCTGGGAGCAGCACGGCACGCGGATCCTCCTCGGGCTGGGGGCCGTCGTGCTCCTCGTGCTCCTGGTCTTCTTCGTCTCCCGCACGCGGGCCCAGGCCGAAGCGCGGGCCTCCGCGGATCTCTTCCGGGCGGAGATGTCCGTGGGGCAGAACGACTTCGGCACCGCGCTTCAGATGCTGCGCGAGATCGTCGACTCCTCGCCGGGCACGAACGCCGCGCGGACGGCGATGCTCTATCTCGGAGACTCCTACCTGGGCCAGGGCAAGGCCGCCGACGCGATCAACTGGTACCGTCGCGCGCTGGGGAAGGCGGGGCGCGACGCGGAGGCCAAGGTCGCGGCCACCCACGGCCTCGCCGCGGCGCTCGAGGATCGTGGCGATTTCGCGCAGGCCGCCGCCACGTACGCGGATCTCGCCAAGCTCGGGAGCAGCGACAACGATCGCGGGCGCGCGATGCTCGAGCAGGCGCGCTGCCTGGCCAAGGCGGGACAGACCCAGAAGGCGATCGAGGTCTACCAGGCGGCGCAGCGGCTCCCCGTCGTCGACGCCGACATCTGGAACGCGGCGGGCGTCGCCATCGGCGAGCTCTCCGCCCACACCGCGACCCCCTAGCGCGACCGCCGTCATGGCGGGCACGACCGTTCTGGCGCTGGTGTGGCACATGCACCAGCCCTGCTACCGCGACGCGCTCACCGGCCGCACGCTCCTGCCCTGGACCCGCCTCCACGCGACCAAGGATTACGCCGACATGGTGACGGCGCTCCGCCGCCACCCCCGTGTCCACGCCACGTTCAATCTCACGCCCGTGCTGCTGGAGCAGCTGGAGGCGATCGCTTCCGGCGATGCCGACCTCTATCTCGAGCTGGCGCGAAAGCGGGCCGCGGAGGTCACCGCGGAGGAGCAGCGGTTCCTCGCGCGCCACTTCTTCAGCGTGAATCCCCTGCGGATGCTCGAGCCCTATCCGCGCTATCGCGAGCTCAAGGCTCGGGCCGCGTTCTCCGCGGGGCCCCGGGGCCCGCGGGAGCCTCCGCTCACGACCGAGGAGATTCGGGACCTCCAGACGTGGTTCCATCTGGCCTGGGTGGATCCCGAGTACCGGAGCGAGGAGCCCATCCGGTCGCTCTTCGAGAAGGGCAGGGGATTCACGGAAGAGGAGAAGAACGCGCTCCTGGACTGGGGGGTCCGGCTGACGTCCCGCGTCGTGGATGTGTATCGCGACGCGGCGCGGGCGGGTCAGATCGAGATCTCGACCTCGGCCAGCCAGCATCCGATCCTCCCTCTGGTCGACTCCACGGACGCTCCTCGCGAGGTCTCTTCGACCCTCCCGCTCCCGGCGCCACCGTTCCGCGCGCCCGACGACGCGGCGCGGCACCTGGCTCTCGCCCGGTCCAGCCACGCGAAGCGTTTCGGGGCGGAGCCGCGGGGGACGTGGCCGCCGGAAGGAGCGGTGAATCAGGCGGCGCTGGAGGCGATCCAGAAGGCGGGCTTCTCCTGGTGCGCCTCGGACGAGACGGTACTGGCTCGATCCCTGGGCCGTCCGGGGCCTGGAGGGGACGGCTGGGCGGGCGCGCTCTACCGCCCCTACCGGGTGGAAGCCGGCGCCGGGGAGCTCTCGATGGTGTTCCGCGACCGCGAGCTCTCCGACCGGATCGGGTTCACGTACCAGGCGTGGGAGCCGGGTCGGGCCGCTGAGGACTTCGTCGCGCGCGTGCTGGATTGCGGCGCGCGCGCGCGGAGCGACGGCGTCTCGGATCCGCTCGTCACCGTGATCCTGGATGGGGAGAACGCCTGGGAATCCTACGCCGACGACGGGCGCCCGTTTCTCGACGCGCTCTACGAAAAGCTCGCCGCGGAGTCCGGAATCGAAGCCTTGACGGTGGGGGAGGCGGTGGCGCGCGTGAGCGCGCCCGACACGCTCCGTCACGTGCCGGTCGGATCCTGGATCACGCCCGATCTCTCCATCTGGGTGGGGCACGCCGAGAAGAATCGGGCCTGGACCGAGCTCCGCCGCGTGCGGGAGCGCTATGAAGAGGCGGTCGCGATCGGCGGCTTGCCCTCGGCGCGTCTGGAGGACGCGCGGCAGGAGATCCTGGTCGGCGAGTCGAGCGACTGGTTCTGGTGGTACGGCGACGATCACCAGAGCGCGCACAAGGAGGAATTCGACTCCTTGTTCCGCTCCCACGTGATCCGCGCCTACAACCTGATCGGGCTCCCCGCGCCCGCGGCCGTGCGACGGAGCCTGCGCGGCGCGCCGCCGGAGGACGCCGACGAGGAGCACGTGCCTTTCGTGAAACCCACCCTGGACGGACGCGACACGCATTTCTACGAGTGGAGGAACGCGGAGCTCTACGACGCGGCGTCGGACCAGGGCGCGGATCATAGGACGAGCGGCGGCGCGATCCGCCGGGTGCTCTTCGGGCTGAACGAGCGGGACCTCTTCGTGCGCGTGGACGGGGTCGGCGTCGAAGCCGCGTCTCGCCGGGCGATCCTTCTTCGCTTCCGGGTTCCACGCGTGGTCGAGGTTCGCGCGCCCCTGTCACGCGGGCCGCGCGGCCCCCTGGAGTGGATGCCGCGGTCCGCCTCGGGCGCGGATGGGGGAGACGCGGGGGAATTCGCGGTGGATCGTCTGACGGAGATCCGGGTGCCCCTGGCGCTCCTCGGGGCGGGACCCCGCACCGTCCTGCGCTGGTCGGTGGCTCTGGAGGAGTCGGGGGAAGTCTCGGAGGCGATCCCGAGGGCCGGCGAGCTCGCCACCCAGACCCTGGATCCGGACTTCGAGGCGCGCCACTGGTCCGCGACTTGACGGTCCCCGGACGGCGTGCTATTCCTGCCCCCGTGGCGACCGCCTCGCCCTATGATTCGATCAAGCCCGAGGACGTGGAGCGCGGACGGGTGCTGGCCGCCGTGTCCTACCTTCCGGGCCTCTGCTTCATCGGACTCCTCGGCGCGACCGAGAATGCCTTCATCGGATTTCACGCACGGCAGGGATTTCTGCTCTTCATGGTCGAAGTGGGGCTCGTGGTCTTCTTCACGATCTACGACGCCACGCTCGGGCAGATTCCGTACGTGGGTCCGTTCGTCGGGTACGTCGTGAAATTCCTGGTCTGGACCTCGGTCCTGCTCGTCACGGGGTTCGCCGTCGCCAAGGCCGCGAGCGGCGAGACGACCCGGCTGCCGTACCTCGGCGAGAACATCGAGCGGGTTCCGTTCTGATGACGATGCCGACCGAGAAGCGGTTCTGGCTCCTGCGCCGCCTCTCCAAGGTCATGAGCGTGCTGGCGTGGGTCGTCCTGGTCATCGTGGCTCTCGTGGTTCCCGTGGGGTTCGCGCGGGCCATCGTGACGCGCTCGCCGGAGGACTTCATGCAGACGCTCGCGTACGGGGCCTCTGGCGGGTTTATTTTCATCTACCTCCTCTACACGGCCCAGTGGATCCAGGTGATCCTGGCGGTCGAGGAGAATACGAAGCAGGCCACCTACGTACTCGAGAAGCTCACCACCCTCACGCAACAGGTGAGGGACCGTTTGGGGGAGGGGTCCGATCGGACCAGCCGGGAGGTGGGGGAGAAGTTTGAGTAGGTCTACGCATATCTTCCGGAGTGGCCGGGGGGATACCGTACTTACTGAAGGGAGGGGTGAATCCGGAAGCTACGCATAGGCGTTCTTGATATCGTATCCCGCGCGCCGACCCGCGCGCTGTACGCGCGCGTCATGCACGCCAATCTCGCTTCGATCATGCCGCAGGTCATCGCGGTCTGGTGCGAGGAGATGGGCCATGACGTCCGCCTCGAGTGCTACACCGGATTCGAGGACCTCGAGAGCATTCTCCCTCGTGACATCGACGTCCTGTTCGTCGGCGCCTTCACGCAGGCGGCGCAGCTCTCGTACGCCATCAGCGCGATGTTCCGCGCGCGGGGCGTGGTCACCGTGCTCGGGGGGCCGCACGCGCGGTGCTACCCGCAAGATTCGCAGAAGTACTTCGACTACGTCCTGGGGTTCACCGACAAGGAAATCCTGACCGAGGTCCTGGCGGACCCGGCCCCGCAACGGCCTTTCGGCATCTATCGAACCGCAAACAAGCAGCCTCCGACGCTCCCGGGCGTCCGCGAGCGCTGGAAGTTCATCGAGCCCACGCTGCGCAAGGCGCCGACGTTCAAGATCGTCCCCATGCTGGGGAGCCTCGGGTGCCCGTACACGTGCAGCTTCTGCATCGATTCCACGGTGGCGTATCAGCCCCTGGAGCTGCAGCAGATCCAGGAGGATCTCCGCTTTCTCCTGACCAAGATGCGCCGACCGCGTGTCGGCTGGCACGACCCGAATTTCGGCGTTCGCTTCA
>Ga0075433_10003135_pt1 | contig 12739 bp, 12 predicted proteins | sample RhiMethybrSRZTD2_FD_75299 | JGI IMG/M metagenome (GOLD analysis project Ga0075433, IMG submission 75299) | Populus rhizosphere microbial communities from Tennessee, USA - Rhizosphere MetaG P. TD hybrid SRZTD2 | ecosystem: Host-associated > Plants > Roots > Rhizosphere > Soil | place: USA... | reverse complement strand
CGCTCGTAACGGCGGTTGAACGCCTGCGCATAGGTCCCGTTCAGACGGTGGAAGCCCGCCGATAGCTTCACTCGCGTCGTTTCGACGATGAGGTGGTAATGCGTGCCCATGAGGCAGAACGCATGGACGCGCCACCCAAAGCGCGCGCCCACCTGCGTGAGGAGGCGGACGAAGTGCCGGCGGTCTTCGTCGCAGGTGAAGAGCCAGCCCTCGTGGACTGCGCGACCCGTGACGTGGTAGATGCCGTCAGGGAGGTTGCTACGAAGCGTTCGCGCCATCTGCGTTGACGCTAGCGACGCCACGGCGCCGAGCCGGCACGTTGCTGAGAGTCGGCACACATCCGTGACAGGTCAGGTGTGGCCGACACGACTTGCAGCGACATGTTCCTCGTCTACGACCAGGGTCTGACCCCTTCGGCCCTCGTCTTTGGTCGCGCCGAAATGGTGGTCGCCGAGGGACCCACGTCGCTCTCGGCGCTCGGTTCGCTGGCCACGCCGGGCGGTCGGCAGGGCCGGCATCGGGGGTCTGGACCGTCGGCCAGCGGGTGCGTCCGGGGGTCTGACCCCCGTCGGGTGGCGGGGCCGCGTCGAGCCGTGAGGCGGTCCCGGCCGCGGCAGCAGAAGCGTCAGGCGCCGACCCGCCGACGAAACCGCCTCAGGCGGCGAGCCGGGCGAGGAGCCTGCAGATCTCCCGCGGCCGGGAGACCCCGTCGATCGCGAGCGGACCGGCCACGACGGTCCCGTAACCGAAGATCCGCCCAGGGAGCGACTGTTCGAGCTGCAGCTGATCGACGCGCTGGAGCGGCACCGCCGCCGCGCGCTGACGTGTTGTGCGGCGAACGATTGCCAGCTTCTCAGTCGTCACGACGACGTGCGTGCGTTCCCATCGCCACACGGCCCTGAACGCGACCGTGGCCGCGACGACCAACGCCACCGCGCCGAGCGCCAGGGCCACGGTTCCACCGACGAGCAAGACGGCTCCGAGACCCCCGAATGCGAATGCCTTCACGAAGGGCCGCATGAGGACGATGCCGTGCCTCCGCGACTGGAAACAGAGCTCTTCTCCAGGGCGAAGCCGCACCTCGCCGCGTTCTCCGGCGGCTTCGGGTTTCCTGCGACAATCCGCACCACATGCGCGACACGGCCCGCCGTGCCTTCGTCGTCGCCGTCGTCATCGTCGGCGTCATCGCCCTGGCCCTCGCGCTCTGGAAGTTGCGGGTCGTCATTGCCCTGCTCTTCCTCGCGTTCATCATCGCCGCAGCGATGCGACCCGGCGTCGACGCACTCCACCGCCACCATGTCCCACGCGGCGCAGGGATCCTCCTCCACTACCTCGGGCTTGCGGCGCTCGTCGGCCTCCTTCTCTGGGTGGCTGTACCGCGCGCGATCGACCAGGTTCAGCAAGCCCTCGGCGGCAGCATCCCGACCACGAAGGCCGAGGTGCGCAAACGAGCTGCACATTCGACAGGGATCAAGCACGTGATCCTGAAAGCGCTCGAGGATCGTCTCGACAAGCTGCCCTCGGGGTCACAGCTGGTGCACCCCGCGCTCGAGGCGACTCGTCTGAGCTTGGAGATCGTCGTGGGCATCTTCTTCACGCTCGCGAGCGCCGCCTACTGGATTTTTGAGCGGGACCGCGCTGTCGACCTAGTCACCTCGCTCTTACCCAGAAACCGGCGCAAGGTGGTCCGCGACACCTGGCGCCTGATCGACCTCAAGCTGGGGGCCTACGTCCGGGGTCAGGGCATCCTCATCCTGGCGGTGGCAACCGTCCTCTCGATCTCGTTCGACGCGATCGGGCTGCCGTTCTGGCTGCTCGTCGGAGCGTTCGCGGGGCTCGTGGAGATCATCCCGGTGATCGGTCCCCTGGCCGCCGGCGCACTCGCGGTCGGAGTCGGCCTGACGGAGTCATGGCAGACCGCGCTGTACGCGGGACTGATCGTGCTGACGGTTCGGATGCTTGAGGACTACGTGGTCATTCCACGCGTGCTCGGCGACGCCGTGGGCCTCTCCCCGCTGCTGGTGCTCCTTGCCGTTGCCGGAGCGGCGACGCTCTTCGGCGGGTTCGCCGTGTTGCTTGCGATCCCACTGGCGGCGGTGCTCGCGACGCTTGTACAGGTCATCCTCCTCGACCTCAATCCGGCCGAAGAAGAGGCGCCCACCGTCCTCTTTCCCGCGAAGGACGTCGAGAGCACGAGAGGTTGAGGGGGGTCAGGCCCGACGCCAGCGGCCGAAGATCAGGCCGCCGAGAGTGAACCCGAGCCCGAACGTTCCGACCGAGAAAGCTCCGAGCGCAACCACCTTCCGCCACGGGGACAGTCGCTGCCACCGGCCGAGGGCTTCGCGCTCCTCGGTTGTCAGCGGCTCACCGCGCCGCTTCTTGCGCAGGGCACCCCCCGCACGGAGCCCGAGGTAGAGGTCGTCGAAGATCTCGGCGGGCTCGTCGACCACGGCCAGACTATAGCCTCCTGCGGTCGTGCCGACCCGCCTCCTCCACGTCTCGGATCTCCACGTGGGCACGGCGGAAGATTCGGCGGTCTCGGCCGCTTTCCTCGCGCTCGTCGAGCGGCATCGGCCGGAGCTGCTCATCGCGAGCGGCGACCTCACGCATCGCGGCCGGCCCGACCAGCACGAGCGAGCAGCCGAACTGCTGCGCTCGTTTGGCACGCCGGTCCTCGCCGTCCCGGGCAATCACGACATCCCCCACACCATCCCCGCGCGCTTCTTCCGTACATTCGACGCGTTCGAGCGTCAGTGGCAGACCTCCCAGCCCGTGTATCGCTCCGACACCTTGCTGGTCGCCGGCCTCAACTCCGTAAGGCCTTGGCGGCACCAGTCCGGCGGGCTCAGCCGGGCGCAGCTCCGCAGGGCGAGGGAAACCCTGGCGACCGCCGCCCCGAGCGCGCTTCGAGCCGTCGCCATGCATCACCAGCTCATTGGAGCGCCGTGGAGGACTCGCAAGCGCCCGGTGTCGCGTCGGGACGCCGTGCTCGCTGCGCTCGTAGACGCCGGCGCCGAGCTCATCCTCTCGGGCCACGTCCACCAGGCAGCTGTGAGCGAACGGCGCGAATTCGAGGTCGTCGGCACCGATCAGCGTGCCGTCGTCCTCGCAACGACGGCCGGTCTTGGCCAGCCACGCCCCAGGCGCCGCGGAGAAGCCAGAGGGTTGAACCTCTGCGAGGTCGACGACGAGGCGCTGGCGATCTCGACCTACGTGTGGCAGGGGGAGACCTGGCGCCTCACCGCTATCCGCCGTTTTCCCCGCGAGCGGCGCGGCTAGCCCGACTACCGCCCGATCGCGTACAGCGCGCCGGCGCGCGTCCCGACGTAGATGCGGTTGTGCCAGACGGCAGGCGTCGCCTCGATGCAACCGCCGTCGAGCCGTAGCCGCCAGAGCCGACGCGGCTTCTTCCGCGGATTCGCGACGTCGAACGCGTTGAGATAACCGGCGCAATCACCTTCGAGGAGAACCTTGTCGACGACGACCGGAGAGCTCCACGTCGGCCCAGGCAGCGGATAGCGCCATAGGACCTTGCCGCTCTTCCGATCGACTGCGATGACGCCGCCGGCTTCGGTGGCGTCGTAGACGACGCCGCGGTCGAGCGCCGGCGTCGACCACGACCCGCCCTTGCCGCCGTTCAGCTGGCGGAGGGGAACATGCCAAACGAGCGGCTTCCGCCTGTGGGGATTGAGCTTCATCAGCTGGCCGACGGCGCGCGAGCGAGCGGTGAACTTCTCGAGCTCGCTGGCCACGTAGAGGTTCCCCTTCTTGTCGATCACAACAGAGGCGTCCGTGTCGTCGCCGGTCCAGAAGTGGAAGACGCGCCTGGCGCCCTTCCCGCCCCGGAGGATCTTCGAGATGTCCCAGCCCTGCACGAGCCCTGCAGAGTTCGCGAAGTAGACGACCCCGTCCTTGAAGGCGACCGAGTTTTCGATCGAGAACGAGTGGTTCGGCCAGATCGCCCACAGCGCCGAGTCCCAGCTCGGCACCGTCAGCACGATGTGCGGGTTCACGCGCACACGGCCTTTGCGTGTCCAGCCCCGGTTGAGCTTCACCACGTAGAACCACGAGTTCTCGCCGCCCTCGAGCAGGTAATCGCCGACCACGAGTGCCGCGCCGTCCCAGTCGTTGTTCCAGACCGGATTCGACACCGTCGTATCCGCGTTCATCGACCAGAGGACGCGCGGCCGCCACCGGTCGAGCGCGATGATGCGGAAGTTGTTGTCGCGCGATCCGCCGTAGTAAAGCGGGTACCCGTCGGGATCCGACGTCGCTGAGCCCTTGGCCAGGTCGCCGGTAACGAGGTCCGGGTGGAGGTGCCGGCCGGTGCGCGCGTTCAAGAAGTGGTAGTGGTCGTCGTAGGCGCCGAAACGGAGCTCGATGAGCTTGCCCTTCTTGTGCGGTATCACGTTGACCTGGCCGGTCCACCCCATGCCGCACCAGGTTTCGGTGCCGTTCTCGTCGCTCGAGCGCGCGCACATCGAGCCGCTGCGCGGATACCGCCAGAGGATGTGGGGCTTCTTTCGCGGGACCGGGCCCTCGCCGTAGTACGTCCGGGTGAGGTTCCCGCGGAACGTCGTCAGGCCGGGCACCTTGGGGTTGATCGCGCCCCGCGGCTGGGCGGTGGTGGCTGTCGCGGTCTGCCGCGGCTGCCCGGCCGCCGTCGTTTTGTGGGCCGGGTGGCGTGCGGCCTTGCCGGCCGTGTCGGCGGTGTCGCTGTTGCCGAAAGCGGAGGTCAGCTGCCAGATGCCAATGCCGAGCAGCGCGATGACGAGGACAGCGACGGCGCGACGGACTCGGACCGCCTGCCGTCGCGCACGTCGGCGCGCCTCCCGACGCGCTGTCTGCTCGGCTGCCGCGCGATACTCGGACATCGCGGAGATTGTGCCCGCTTTGTCGGGCGGATTTTGTGAAAACCGTTTTTGGAGGGATTCGCGCCTCGCGGCGGGCGTGGGGTCAGGCCCCCGCCTCACGCCGAGGACGAGGGTCCTACCCCGCTCTGACGGTGGGGTCACGCTCTGACGGTGGGTCAGACCCTGGTCTGACACGTTCTGACGCGTTCTGACGCGGGGGTCAGACCCTCAAGGCTAGGGTCAGACCCCTAAAGGGAATGGAGTATGTAGGCGTCTACCGGCGCCTCCTTCCCTTTCACGTGCAGCGCCGGAAGACGTTCCAGCACGGCGCCGTCGGGCAGCCGTCGCACCGTTTCGACCCCGATGACGACGCGGCCGACGGGCGCCTGGCCCTGCAGCCGCGCGGCCAGGTTGACGGTGTCGCCGACGACGCCGTGCTTCCGGTGTCCTCGAGCAGCACCAACCACGCCCGTATGAGCTTCGCCGCTGTTGATGCCGACGCGAAAGCGGGGCCAGGCCTCGTGGCTGACCGCGATGTCGTTTGCGGCCGACTGGAGCACGAGGCCCGCCCGCGCCGCGCGAAGCGCGTGGTCCGGCTGGTCGCCGTTCTTGTTGAAGACGACCATGATCTCGTCCCCGATCAACTGGTGCACCTCGCCGCCTGTTTGTTCTAGCAACGGCACGAGGCGCTCGAAGTAGGCATTCAGCATCGCTGCGACGACCGTGGGAGCCGTGCGCTCGGCGAAGCTCGTGAAACCCTGGAGGTCGGCGAACAAGATGCTCACATCGCGCGCGCCCGCGAGCGTGCGCTCGAGGTAGAGCGCGGTGAATCGTTCCTCGTACCACTCGCTTCGCGCGCTCAGGCCGATCGCCACGAACGCGCCGAGCATGAGCAGGTGCCACTCCCACCACGAGACGTGCCAGTTGCGGGCCCATACGATCACGACCATCGCCTCGGCGAGCAGCGCGAAGGCGAGGGTCACGACGAGCAGGAACCGGCCGCCGCGACGGCGGAAAAGTCTGAAGTATCCGAGCGCGGCCGCCGCGTAGAGGACGATTCCGGCCGCCGCGAGCCCGACCTGCCAGCCGTTCAACTCCTCGCCGCCAATCGGATTGTCGAGGGGCCAGACCCCCGCGAGCGAGACGATCGCCCAAAGCCCGACGAGCACGCCGAGGCCGGCCAGCATCGGCAGAGCGGCACGCATCACCTCCGCCGAGCGCTCGGGCCCGAACTCTAGACCTGAGGCCGCGGCAAACCCCCCGGCAACGACGAGGCCTACCGGCGTGGCGACCTCGAAGCCGGCGTTCTTCCCGAGGAGCACGCTCGGAGTCGCGAGCGCGTGCAGGCCGAGGAACGCCGCGGCGGAGATGAACGCGAGCGAAACGAGGTACAGCCGGGCGTCATATCGCCTCCGCCCCGCGACGCTGACGGCATAGCCGAGCACGACGCTCACGGCCGCCGCGATGAGCACCAGCCAGAAATGGGCCGAATTGTTTTCCCAGCGGCCGTCGATCGCGGGGTCGGCGATCACGATCACGAAGAGGACGAGAGGGATCCCGGCGACGAGGGCGGGGATGACCATGACGCTACGCGTCGAGGATTCGAGCGAGCAGGCGGCGGTACGGCTCGTCGTCGAACTCGTGCAAGAGATGCGGGTCGAACTCCTCCTCGCGCAGCCGACCGGCACGGCGCACGTACACCGTTGGATGGATGACACCGTCGGCATTGACCTCGACGGCAACGGCAACCGCTTCGGGGTCATCGGCATCCAGGAATGCCGACAGTGGAACGACTCCCTGATCACGCGCCTGTCCGTTGTCGAACGCATAAGCGCGCGCCAGGTACCCCTTCTGCGACCAGAGCGCAGGGTCGCGGGCGAGTGCACGCGACAGGGCCGGCACGACCGTGTCACGCGAGGCGAGCGGTCGGTCGACCCCTGGGCCGAGGCGAGCCGCGATCCGTCCCGCCAGGAGCCGGGCGTTGTAGCGAAAGCCCTTTACAGACGTGGACGCCGACCCGAATCCGTGCTTCCTGAGCTCGGGCGCACCCTGGCTCGCGTTCCCCGCGACATAGAGACCCGGCACGGTGGTTTCCCAGTACGGGGTCAGGGCCGGGATTCGCCCCTGTGCGACGGTTTTCACGCCGAGCGCTGGGAGATCGCCGAGCGGCGTCTCGAAACCGGTCGCCACGACGGCCTCGTCGACCACGAGTTCGTGTTCTCCTGGCTGCGTGGTGCCCGCGATCCAGACGCGGTAGCCGTCCGTCTTGCGTTCGATTCTCGAGATTGCCGCGTCGAGCACGAACGCGCCGCCTCCGACCGAGTCGACCTCCAGCGGCATCAGGTACCGCGTACGGACGCTCGCGTGTGCGAGAACGTCCGTGCGAACCGGTTGCGGCGAGACCAGGATCAGCTGCAACGCCCAGGGGAGGAGTGCGTTCCCGACCTCGAAACCCGAGTTGCGCTTGCCGATCACGAGGACCCGCTTTCCCACGTACGCCGTCGGGTCCTGGAGCTCGGCGTAGTGAGGGACAGACTCGATTCCGGGAATCGCGGCCTTCCACGGCGCCGTCGTCCCGATCGCAAACACGGCCGCGCGGCACCGATAGTCGCCGTCGCTCGTTTCGAGGACGAAGCCGGTCTCGTCTTGTCGCGTGGATTCCCAACGGCACCCGTATCGCACTGCAAGCGCGGCCTGCGTTGTGAATTGCTGGAGGCCTTCCTCCATTTCGGGGCGCGACGGGACGACGAGTTCGCGACCCATCCGCGCGGCCACGAGCGCGCGGAGCTGGGGCTCATCGGCGAGCAGGCTGTTCTGGTCGTAGCGCTCGTATTCCACGGATTCACGAGGAACGGGTGCGTCGACCTCGGTCCATGAGATCAGGCGCTGGAAGCGCGGCCACTTCCGGAACATGCCGCCCGGCCCCTCGTCGGCGGAGATCACGGCGTGGTCGACGCCAAGGCGCCGGAGGTAATAGCTCGTCTGAAGACCGCCCGGCCCGCTGCCGACGACGACGACGTCGTACTCCCCCGGAGGGAAGGGCCGTTCCGGTTCTAGCCCCACAGCGTCGTCGCGCGCAGGCGGCGGGCGCCGAGCTCGAGCATTCGGATGGCGATGTGCGGGTGGTGGAGGAGCAGCGGCTTCAGCTCGGGCCCCGGTAGGACGGCGCATCGGAGCTCTTCTGTCTCGGCGACGACGTCGGCGATGATCGGGACGCCGGTGAGGATCGAGATCTCGCCGAAGAAATCTCCGGCGCGAAGACGCGCCCGTTCCGCACCGTCGACGATGACGACGGCCTCGCCGTCGAGAATGACGTAGAAGGAGTTCCCCGAGAGTCCAGCGCGGAGGACCTTCGTAGCGCGGTCGTAGCGTCCCTCGTCGACCGCGTGTGCGATCGCCTCCAGCTCGGGAGCGGTGAGGTCCGCGAACAGCGCCAGGCGCGCGAGACTGTCGACGTCGACCACGCGGCGATTCTAAGCGCGCCGCGGGCGGGCGACTGAGGCCGTCGCGCGTCCTCAGGCCGTGGCGAACCGCTTGACGGCGCGTTCCCGGCGGCGGGCCGCCTCGACCGCCCTGTCGCGCGGAGGGGCCGTCGTCACGAGTGCGTCGAGCAGCTCCACGGACGCCGCGGTCACGGCTTCGACCGCACGCTGGAACGCTTCCTCGTTCGCGCGCGACGGTTTCGTGAACCCGCTGATCTTCCGGACGTACTGCAGCGCGGCGTCATGGACCTCGGCCTCGGTGGCAGGTGGCTCGAAGTTGTAGAGGGTGCGGATGTTCCTGCACATGGTCGTGCCAGCCTAGCGGCGTCGGGGGGTCAGGCGCTCGGTCGCGCGCCGGCTCTCCAGCCCGGGCGTCAGACCTGGCGTCAGACCCCGGGGTCGAACCCTGGGGTCAGGCCGTGAACAGCGTGAGCTCGGGCTCTCGCTCTCCGCGCAGCACCGCAAGATCGACCTCGACGCAGTCGATCGCGCGTGCAGAGGCGAGGGTCAGGGCCTGAGGCTTGAGCCGCTCGGCGGCGAGAATTCCGCGACAGGTGGACCGCGTCGGGTCAAGGCGTATTCGCTCCAGGTAGCGGGTGAGCTGCTCGACTGCGTCGATCGTTCCGACACGCTTCACCTCGACGGCCACCCAGCCTCCCTTTAGGTCGCGGCAGAGGAGGTCGACGGGGCCGATGTCAGTCGGCCACTCCCGCCGGATGAGCCGCAACCCGTTCTCGAGCACGCCCGGCTGCTCGGCGATCGCCTGCTGGAGATGATCCTCGACGCCGTCCTTCTCGAGGCCCGCGGCCTGGTCGAGGTCGATGCTCACGTCGCTCAGCAGCTCCGACACGTCAATCTCGAGCCGGTCTTCGGCCACGCCGGCGCGCTTTCGGACGACGATGCGCGCGAGAGGATCGCCCTCGAAGTCGATTGCGGTCGGCGGCGTCATCCAGTTCAGCGGTTTGACCTTGTAGCCATCCGCGTCCGACCAGACCATCACGGTGCCGTCCGCCTTGACCATGAGTAGACGCGTCCCTTCTGGCAAGAACGCGGTCGCTCGACCCGCGTATGTCACCGAGCAACGGCAGACGATGAGACGCACGGCAGCCGAGGCTAACGGCCCGATCAGACGTGTCTGCCGGAGACCGGCCGGTGCCGGCGCCGTCTGCCGTCGACTCGGCTGGCTCGCCGCTGTTACGCGGTTACGACATCGTTGAGCTCATCGAACGCGATCGACGGCATGGGGCCGCCCTCGGGAAACGCTGGTTTGACGTTTGCGTCGAACCACGCCTCGAAGTCGGCCTGCGAGTCCCACACTTCGGTGACGCGCCAGCCTCCGGGGACCGGACCGTTCGTGTGCACGACGAATCCCTTCGCGCTGCGTATCAGATCGAGCAGCGGCCGCATGCCGTCGATCATCTCCTGCGTTCCGCCGGGAATGTGAGCGGTCATCAACACGGCCATCGCTGCCCTCCTGTTGTTCGATCGCGAACTCTCGGCCGATCATCTCACGGAGGGACATGCCGTCGATCCCGGCACGAGCCCTGCCCGCACTGCCGCGGCCGCGCGGCCGCGGGGTCAGACCCCGGGCGTGGGCCTCTAGAAATGCGCAATCGCCTGCTCTAAGATCGCCGCGTTGAGCTGCTCGCCGGGGGAGAGGGGCAGAGCCTTGCGCTCGTCGCTGCGCTACGCAGCGCGCTGCTCGTGCCTCGCCGTCGCCCTCCTGTTCGCCCTCGGCGGATCGACCGCCGCACCGGGGACCTTTCCCGGAAAGAACGGGCCGATCGTCTTCGACGGAATCGACAACAACACGCACACGATCCAGATCTGGCGCATGGGCGCCAACGGCACCGCTGTAACACAGATTACGAGCACGAATGGCGCCCTCTACAACGAGTGCCCGTCGGTCTCGGCGAACGGGCAGCTCATCTACGTCGACAGCTTCGACCGTGCAAGCGCGAATTCCACCCCTCACGTCTACCGCATGAACCTCGACGGGTCAGGCCGGCAGCTGGCCGATAGGCCCACGGCGCCGAGCCACCTGTGTCCCGCCGCCGGTCCCGGAGGCAAGGCGATCACCTCGATGCAGTACCCGAACAAGGGCAGCGGCGGCAGCGTGATCATCCGCATGAATGGGAACGGCACCGCCCGGAAGACGATCGCCCGAGCCGCGCCCCGCCAGGACAACTACGGGCCGACCTACTCGCCGAACGGAAAGCAGATCCTGTTCAACCGCGTGACCTACAAGGCCCACGTCGGCTTCGTATCCGCGGATCTGTTCATCTCCAACGGGCGCCGCAATACCAACATCACCGCGCGAGACGACCAGCGCTACTTCACGCCGTCGTGGGCGCCGAACGGCCAGTCGATCCTTGCTACGCGCGGCATCAAGGTCTCCCAGCTCGTGCGGATGAATCCCGACGGCAGCGACGTACGCGTCCTGTACACCGCGCCGAACGGCATCGACCTGGGCGCCCCGAACTACTCGCCGGATGGGACGAAGATCGCCTTCTTCGCGTGCCAGGGCGAGTGTGGAGATCCCTTGACGCCCGACACCGGGGTCGGGTCGATCTGGGTCATGAACGCGGACGGCTCGAATCCGACCCCGATTCTCGTGCAGAGCGCCACAACGTTCCCGCTCGTCGGCGCGCTCGTCTGGGCCACCGCGTCGAGCTAGGCGGGCGCCTCCTCTAGCGCCTCGAGCTCCCGCCGCAGATCCTTGATCTCGTCGCGCAGCTTGGCCGCGTACTCGAAGCGGAGCTCGTCGGCGGCCACGAACATCTCCTCCTCGAGCTGGATGACGAGCTTCTGAACCTCGTCGCGGTTCATGCCCTCGACCTCGCGCCGACCTCGCCGGCGCCGCGCAGGCACGTGTGGCTGCTCGAGCGAGAGGAACTCCGCGATATCGGACACGCCCTTCTGGATCGACTCCGGCGTGATCCCGTGCTCCTCGTTGTAACGGAGCTGGACGGCACGGCGGCGATTCGTCTCGTCCAGCGCGCCCTTGATCGCCTCGGTCATCTTGTCGGCGTACAGCAGCACCTTGCCGTTGACGTTGCGCGCCGCCCGGCCGATCGTCTGGATCAGCGCCGTCTTGCCACGAAGGAAGCCCTCCTTGTCGGCGTCGAGGATCGCCACCAGCGATACCTCCGGCAGGTCGAGCCCCTCCCGGAGCAGATTGACCCCGACGAGCACGTCGTAGTCGCCGAGCCGCAGCTCACGGATGATCTGGATCCGCTCCAGCGTGTCAATCTCGGAGTGGAGGTAACGCGCCCGGACGCCTGATTCCAACAGATAGTCGGTCAGATCCTCGGCCATCTTCTTGGTCAGGGTCGTCACGAGGACGCGCTCGCCGGCCTCCTCGCGCCGGCGCACCTCGTTGAGGAGATCGTCGATCTGGTTCTTCGTCGCCCGGAGCTCGACCTCGGGATCGACGATCCCGGTCGGCCGCACGAGCTGCTCCCCGACCCTCGTCGAATGCCGGAGCTCGAAGGGACCCGGTGTCGCCGACACGAAGACCATCTGCGGCACCTTCTCCAGGAACTCGTCGAAGCGAAGCGGCCGGTTGTCGAGCGCCGACGGCAGGCGGAACCCGAACTCCACGAGCGTCTGCTTCCGTGACCGGTCGCCCTCGTACATCCCCCCGATCTGCGGCACCGTCTGGTGCGATTCGTCGATGAAGACGACGAAGTCCTTCGGGAAGTAATCGAGCAGCGTGAAGGGGTGCGACCCCTCGGGCCGGCCCTCGAGGATCCGCGAGTAGTTCTCGATGCCTGGGCAGAAGTTGAGCTCTTTCAGCATCTCGAGGTCGTATTCCGTGCGCTGGCGGATGCGGTGCGCCTCGAGCATCCGGCCCTCGTCCTCGAACCTGCGCACCTGATGGGCCAGCTCGGCGCGAATCTCGTCGACCGCGCGCTCGATCGTCGGTTTCGAGGTGACGTACTCGGTCGCGGGCCAGATGGCAACGTTGTCGAGCTTGGCGTAGATCTCGCCGCTGACGGGATCGAAGTGCGTGATCTGCTCGACCTCGTCGCCGAAGAACGAGATGCGGTACGCGGACTCCGCGTTGGCTGGCTGGATCTCGACGACGTCGCCCTTGACGCGGAAACGCCCGCGCGCGAGCACCGTGTCGTTGCGGACGTACTGGCTCTCGATCAGCTTCCTGAGCGCCGCGTCGCGGTCATGCTCCTCCCCCACCTCGAGAATCAGCACGCGATCGCGCCACTCCTCGGGCGAGCCAATGCCGTAGATGCACGACACTGAGGCCACGACGACGACGTCGCGGCGGGTGAAGAGCGACGACGTCGCGTTGAGCCTGAGGCGCGAGATGTCGTCGTTCTGCGACGAGTCCTTCTCGATGTAGAGGTCGGCCTGCGGGATGTAGGCCTCCGGCTGGTAGTAGTC
>Ga0075433_10003132_pt1 | contig 12744 bp, 7 predicted proteins | sample RhiMethybrSRZTD2_FD_75299 | JGI IMG/M metagenome (GOLD analysis project Ga0075433, IMG submission 75299) | Populus rhizosphere microbial communities from Tennessee, USA - Rhizosphere MetaG P. TD hybrid SRZTD2 | ecosystem: Host-associated > Plants > Roots > Rhizosphere > Soil | place: USA... | reverse complement strand
AGGAGGTCAATCGCATACCATCTAGACTTCACCCCCGCTGAACGAGTTGCAACCCAACCTCGGCTTGAGGGCAAGGCCGGCGAACAGGGATCCGGTCGGCGCAAAGGCATCTCCTAATGGCTAGAGCATTCTCGATCACACCTATCACAAGCTTATAAGGAGCATATCAATGGTCAATCAATCGGTCGGACGGCAACTACACTTCGAGTGGCGCCGTATGTGGGTGTTTCTGGTCCTGGTAGCGCTGATGGTGGCGCTCGCGCCAGGCGTCCGCGCGCCCGACGGCGTACCGCGGGCGCAATCCGCGCTCTTGACGCTTGCGACGGAACAGCCCACGACGCGGGTCGCCGTGATCGTGCAAAAGCAGGGGGAGGACGGCAGCGTGGAGCGCATGGTGGCGCAGCTGGGGGGCGTGGTGACGATGGACCTGCATATCATCAACGCCTTCGCCGCCGAACTGCCCGCCGGGGCGATCCTGGAGTTGGCGCGGGCGGCCGGGGTACGCTGGGTCTCGCTCGACGCGCCGGTGGCCCAAACCACTGCCTGCACACCCTGTGTCAGTTCGGCGAATCTCCAGAACGCGTACATCCGCACGATCGGCGCCGATCAGGTGTGGAACGAGGGGCCGAAGTATCTGCAAGGGCAGGGCATCGGCGTGGCGGTCGTCGATAGTGGCGTCAACTCTCAACAGGATCTGTATACCGTCAGTGGGGTGAATCGTCTTGTGAAGTCGGTGGCCTTCAACGGCGGCTATAATCAGACAGCCTTTGATGGATATGGGCATGGCAATCATGTCGCGGGGATCATCGGCGGCAACGGCAGCCGCTCCAATGGTGCCTACATTGGTGTGGCGCCGATGGTCAACCTGATCAACGTCAAGGTCAGCGACGACGGGGGCGTCGCCAACGCCTCGAACGTCGTCGCCGGCCTACAGTGGATCTACGACAACCGAACGAACTACAACATCCGCGTGGTCAACCTGTCGCTCAACAGCAGCATTCCCGAATCCTACAATACCAACCCGATCGCTGCGGCAGTGGAGATCTTGTGGTTCAACAAGGTCGTCGTTGTGGTCTCGTCGGGCAACAACGGCAAGAACGCGCTGTATCCGCCGGCCAACGACCCATTCGTGATCACCGTCGGCGCGACCGACGACCGTGGCACGGCGAGCACCAGCGACGACGTGCTGGCATCGTACTCGGGCTTCGGCAAGATAACCAATGGCATCAACAAACCCGATCTGGTGGCACCCGGCACCAACATCGTCAGCTTGATGGCGAACCCCAACAGCGTGCTGGCCACGGCACACCCTAGCAATATCGTCAGCGGAACATACTTCCGTATGTCGGGCACGTCGATGTCCGCGCCGGTGGTGGCGGGCGCAGTGGCGCTGCTGTTGCAGGACGAGCCGGGCCTGACGCCCGACCAAGTGAAATACCGTCTGATGGCCACCGCGCGTCCCTTCAGCGACGCGAATCACGCGGGTGCCGGCTACCTGGATGCCTACGCAGCGGTGCATGGCACGACCACGGCGAACGCCAACACCGGCATCTCCGCCAGCCAGATGCTGTGGAGCGGCAGCACGCCCGTAACCTGGAACTCGGTCAACTGGAACTCGGTCAACTGGAACTCGGTCAACTGGAACTCGGTCAACTGGAACTCGGTCAACTGGAACTCGGTCAACTGGAACAGCGATTTCTGGGGCAACTAAGTCGGTAGCTCTCGTCTCCAGGATGCGGCGCCCGACATTCAAAAGGTGTCGAGCGCCGCGTTTTAAACTGGCTTTTCTTCCACACTCTATAACTCGGTGAAGAGCGCTTTTACCCATTGTAGTGATCTAAAGCGCTATCGAGTTGGTAATGTTTGTGTGCTGGCGACAATATATACTTAACTCTAGAGACCATTGATCCTTAACTAAGTTGAGCGCTCACGGGCGACACAATCAGCCACGTTCGCGATAAGGTGATTCGCCCATCCCCATGCCAGACGGGCACGGAGCATGCGGTGCTAAACCATGAGGTTAACCGACCGGTGGTGCGGTGCTGGAGCGATAGCGTCGTAGCTTAACTACCGTACCGCACGATCTCGTTCCGGAGAGAAGAAATGTCATACCGTGCCTGGGCCTACATTGGGAGCGTGCTTGCGGTAGGAGTCGTGCTCAGTCTGCTGGCCCTTCCTATCCCCAGCCTATCCGCGTTCGAATGGCTGACGTTTGTGGCCTTAACTGTGCTAGCTACATTCGCTCAACTCTTTAAGGTCGAGGCTCCTAACCGCCAGTCGTATTATGCGACACTCGTCTTCGTCTTCGCCGGCATGCTGTTGCTGCACCCGCTACTGTTTATCTTCCTCGTAGTCATCTCCTACTCGGTCGAATGGGCAAAGGAGCGCATGGTAGGCAGCCCGCTCCTGCGAGCTTGGTACATTCAGCCCTTCAACATGGCCACACACATCATCGCCGGGATGGTCGCTCTTAACTTGCATACGGCACTAAGCGGCGCTACATTGATGTTCCTCACACCCACGACGGTACTGGCCGTAGCGCTCGCCGCCTTGTGCTATGTCGCGTGCAACCATATTCTTATTGGGCTGGCCCTCGTTCTGGCGCGCGGGGTATCGTTGCGCGAGTCCGGCGTCCTGGATCTCGAGAACCTGCTGACAGACCTTGTGCTGTTGTGCCTTGGGTACACAGTAGCTGCACTCTGGTCGCTCAATCCCTGGCTCATAGTGCCGGCGCTGGCACCGCTGGTGCTCATGTATCGAGCTTTGATGATTCCTCAGCTCAAACAAGAGGCCCGGATTGACGCGAAGACCGGACTGTTGAACGCGCGCTACTTCACGAAAGAATTCGATGCCGAGCTGGAACGCGCCAAGCGGTTCAATCGCCCCCTAACGGTGATCATGGGCGATCTCGACCTATTACGCAACATCAATAATACATATGGGCACTTGGCCGGCGACACTGTGCTGGCAGGTATTGGTCAGATCATACGCAAGACTATTCGTGAGTATGACATTGCCGGGCGGTTCGGAGGCGAAGAATTCAGTATTGTTCTGCCTGAGACCGGGCCGCGCGAGGGGTATGAAATCGCCGAGCGGCTTCGCCAAGCGATCGCAGCCCAGGGTCATGAGGTCGGGACCAGTTCGCTGCCGATCCATGCCACGATCAGCATGGGGGTGGCATGTTTTCCCGACGACGCTACCATGCAGAAGGATCTGATTCACAAGGCTGATCTGGCCGTTTACCAGGCTAAGATCAGAGGCCGTAACCGTGTCATACGGACCGTGGATGTACCGCACGCGATCATGCTCGAACAAGCAGCATTTGAAAATGGCGAGTCGAACGGGCCCCCGGCGGCTCTTGCGACGTGGCGGCCCACTGGAATGGGTAGCCTGGCCGGCGAGCCAGCGCCGGTTCAGCCGGATGTTCACGCCGCTCCCAGGCTGGTCGAAACTTCTCAATCGGAAGTGCCAGCTTCCGCGCCTGCTGACCCATCGACCGCATCTGCTCCCGACAGCAAGAAGGCTCGCTCCACAAGCGAGAACAAGCTGCAAATGATGCTTTGGCTCTTCGTAGGGGGCGTCATCGCGGCTGGGGTGGCGGCGACTAGCCTGGGGTTGATCCAGCACCCGCGCTTCGAATTCATCGATCTGGCATTGCTGGTCGTCCTCGCAGCGATCGCCGAGCTGTTTGAAGTCAATGTGTATGGCGACAATACCGTTTCGGTCTCAGTCGCAATCGCCTTTGCGGCCGCCTTGATCGCCGGCATTTTCGGCGTGGCTTGCGTCAGCGCAGCGATCGTTCTGGTACACAATCGCCGGCGCCGTCCGGCGCTTTATAAGACGGCATTCAATTGGGCGACGCATGTTCTAGCCGGGACAGCGCCTGCACTTATGAGCGGGGCCCTTGCGATCTCATTGCATGTGTCGAATCTGCTTCTGCTGGCCGTGCCGATGATCATCGCCGCGCTGTCCTACTATCTGATCGAAACCAGTCTCGTCGCCGCTGCGATGAGCCTGGCGATGGGGACCAAGCTTAGGACCAAATGGCGCGAGCAATTCGGCTGGCTGGCTGGTCACTACCTGGTGTTGTGCATCATGGGGTTGTTTTTGGGCATAGCTTATACCCTCGTGGGGCCGATTGGTGTGCTCGTGTTTATGTTACCGATCATTATGATGCATTATACTCAGAAGGAATATGTCGCGCGCACTACAGACAGTATGTTGGAGCTGCGGCGCTTGAATGAGGAACTGACGCACGCAAACAAGAAGATCAGCAGCGCAAACCGCGCCATCCGCCAACTCAACGACGAATTATTCGTGACGATCTCCAGGATTATTGATGCCCGCGACCCATACGTGGGTGGACATGCCGCCCAGGTATCGAAGTATGCGACAGCTATCGCGGTCGAGTTAGGCTTGCCGCACCTGCGTCTGGAGTGTATACGCCAGGCCGGCTTTCTCCATGATATCGGCAAGATCGCGATCTCGGAGCAGATCCTCCATAAACCAGGCAAACTGACCGCCGAAGAGTACGAAACTATGAAGACCCACGCCCCACGCGGGGCCGACCTCCTGGAGGCGAGTCGCGTGCTGGGGCACCTGGCGCCCTTCATCCGACATCACCATGAGCGCTGGGATGGGCAGGGTTATCCCGATAAGCTATGCGGCCATCAGATTCCGCTGGAAGCGCGTATCTTGGCCGTTTGCGATGCGGTCGAGGCGATGGCTTCGGATCGGCCCTACCATCGGGCGCTGTCGCCGAACGAAGTTGTCGCCGAAGTCCGACGCTGTGCCGGCACACACTTCGACCCGAAGATAGCAGAAGCGTTTGTTGGCATCGTTGAGCGAGAGGGCGAGGGCTTCATCACCAATTCGGCTAACGAGGTGGAACGCAGGCAAGCCGAACACGCAAACATCGAGGTCAGCAGCGCTTTACTAACAGCATGTCCGCTCCCCCAGAGGGCATGAGCTAGCCCGATTGCTGTGAGCAATGGTACTTTACGTTTTGTAGGTCGGAGATTGAGCCCGGCGGGGCTCAATCTCCGACCTACAAGGTGTAAACAACCTATAGTTAGAGTACGACCTCGTGCCCTTCGGCTGCCGCGCGGTAGGTTGCGTCGAGCAGCCTCAGTACCTTCAGCCCCTCGGCACCCGTCGCGACCGGTGCTGCGCCATCGCGAATGGCGGCGACAAAGCTGGCCATCGAGCGATCCCACTCGCTGCCGGGAAGCCGCGGCAACAGCGGAATGACGTCGGTTGCTCGACCGGACTCCTCGCGGAACATGCGCAGTGGTGTCTCGCGGCCATACATATTGACGAAGACATCGGCACCGCCTTCGTCGCCGAAGAACTGGACGCGCTCCTCGTCGGGGCCATACAGTGCCCAACTGACTTCGACCGTGATCAGCCCGCCGTTCGCCAGGCGCAGGTGCAGTGCGGCGAAGTCCTCCACGTCGAATGTGCCACCCGCGATATGATCGACGCCCCAGCCGCCCAGCCCGCGCCCGCGCGAGCCGTGGACGCTCTGAGTCGTGCCGCGCACACCACGCACCTCGGGAAAGTCGAGCAACCACATTGTCAGGTCGAGCATATGCACGCCGGTATCCATCAGCACACCGCCGCCGGCCAGCTCGCGGCGCGTGAACCAGCTCCCGAAGCCGGGGATGCCACTGCGGCGTAGCCAGCGACCATTTGCGTAGGTGATCGTGCCCAGCCGCTGTTCGGCGATGGCCATCCGTAGCACGATCATTTCGGGCCGCAGCCGGTTGTGCATGTTGATCGCCAGGATCTTGCCGGCGCGCTCGGCCGCTGCGACCATCGCCTGCCCATCCTCGACGGTCGTCGCCAGCGGTTTCTCGCATAAGACGTGCTTGTCGGCTTCCAAGGCGGCCAGCGTGACCGGCGCGTGGAGCACGTTCGGCACGGCAACGCTGATCGCGTCGAGATCGGCCTCGGCGAGCAGGCTGTCGTAGTCCTCGTAGACGGCGGGAATACCGAATTGGGTCGCAACATTCTGCGCGCGGGTCACGTTCGCATCGCAGATCGCGGCGACCTGGACATTCGGCAGCCGCTGGAAGCCGGGGATATGGCCGAGCGTCGCGATCGCGCCTGCGCCGATGACGCCGATACGGAGAGGGGTTGTCATTTGGTGCTTGCTCCTCAAATAGGCAGATTTCGCCCCATGGTAGCACACAATTGCAGACTAGCAAGGCGATCGGCAGCGCTCGCTCTATCGATCACATACCGATCACATAGGTAGCATTGGCACCTGCACGCCGCTCGCGCGCGCCGCCGCGATCGCCTCGGGGTAGCCCGCGTCGGCGTGGCGCAGGATGCCCATGCCCGGATCGCAGGTGAGCACACGCTCGATCCGCACGGCGGCCTCGTCGCTGCCATCGGCGACGATCACCATGCCGGCGTGCAGCGAGTAGCCGATGCCGACGCCGCCGCCGTGATGGACGCTCACCCAGGTCGCGCCAGCAGCTGTGTTCAGCAGCGCGTTGAGGATCGGCCAGTCGCCGATCGCGTCGCTGCCGTCGCGCATGCCCTCGGTCTCGCGGTTGGGCGAGGCGACCGAGCCCGCGTCTAGGTGATCGCGACCAATCACGATCGGTGCCTGAACCTCGCCGCGCCGCACCAGCTCGTTGAACAGCAGCCCGGCGCGCTCGCGCTCGCCGTATCCGAGCCAGCAGATCCGCGCCGGCAATCCCTGATGCTGAACCTGGGCCTCGGCCTTGGTGATCCAGCGCCGCAGCGCCACGTCTTCGGGAAACAGCTCCAGGATGGCGCGATCAGTCCGCGCGATGTCGGCTGGGTCGCCACTGAGCGCGACCCAGCGAAACGGCCCTTTCCCATGACAGAACAGCGGGCGGATGAAGGCCGGCACGAAACCGGGGTAGTCGAAGGCGTTCGTGGCGCCGGCTTTGAGCGCCTGGCCGCGCAGGTTGTTGCCGTAGTCGAAGGCCACCGCGCCGCGCCGTTGCAGTTCTAGAATCGCCTCGACATGGCCTGCCATGCTCGCGCGCGCTCGGCGGATGTACTCCTGCGGGTCGGCGCTGCGCAACTGTGCCGCCTCGTCCAGCGTGAGCCCCGCCGGCGCATAGCCGTTCAGCGGGTCGTGTGCCGACGTCTGATCGGTCACGATGTCGGGCGTGACGCCGCGCACGACCAGCTCGGGTAGCAGCTCGGCGGCGTTGCCGAGCAGCCCGATCGACAGCGGACGCTGGTCGCGCAGCGCCTCCTCGACCAGCGTCATCGCCTCTTCGAGGGTGTCGACCGCGCGATCGAGGTAGCCGGTTCGTAGGCGCCGGTCGATGCGCTGGCGATCAACCTCGACGACCAGCGCGACGCCTTCATTCATCGTCACTGCCAGCGGCTGCGCCCCGCCCATGCCGCCCAGCCCGGCGGTCAGCACCCAGCGCCCGCGCAATGTTCCGCCGAAGTGCTGGCGCGCGCACTCGGCCAGCGTTTCGTAGGTGCCTTGCAAGATGCCTTGCGTCCCAATATAGATCCAGCTGCCAGCCGTCATCTGGCCGTACATCGTGAGTCCGGCATCCTCCAGACGGCGGAATTCCTCCCAGGTGGCCCACTTCGGCACCAGCAGCGAGTTCGCCAGCAGCACGCGCGGCGACCAAGGATGCGTCCGCATCACCCCGACTGGCTTGCCGGACTGGATGAGCAAGGTCTGGTCGCCCTCCAGCGCACGTAGCGCGTGGATAATCGCGTCGTAGCACTCCCAGTTGCGCGCGGCTTTGCCAGTTCCGCCGTAGACGATCAGCCGATCGGGATCCTCGGCGACATCGGGGTCGAGGTTGTTCATGAGCATGCGCAGCGCCGCCTCTTGCGGCCAGCCTTTGCAGCTCAGCTCGGTTCCACGTGGGGCGCGTATGACTCGCTTCATCGTGGCCTCCTTCACGGAATCCATCAGGAGTAGCGCAGGTACGATTATAGTCTGGGGCGGTGGATTGTCAAAATGAGGTTTTATCACAAGCCTGCCGCTCCTACTCTTTGTCAAAAAGGAGTTGAGATTAGCACTTGACACCACATAAAGTGGTAGGTTATTATAGGGCGCGCAAAAGCAACATCCTCAAACAGCATCCTCAATCCAGCTCCTCATTCTAGGCCCATCGAGAGGAGGTGATCGCCAGGTCGAGACAGGCAACCACGGCTTACCGGAATTCGTGCCGGCTGCTCCAGCGCCATGCAACCGAGATGGTGCCTGGAAGGTACGCATGGCAATAACGCACAATGGAGTGTAACATAAGGAGGGTCGTTTTGAAGCGTCGGATAGCCATCATACTGTCGGTCCTGACCGTCTTGGCCCTTTTCGCCCCGATTGCGTCGCTCGCAGCCTCAGGCGGAGGCGGCGCACGTGTGGATCTCGACGCCCCCGCTGTCGCCGGTCAGTTCGTGGTTAAGTTCAAGAATAGTGCTTTCGGCATCGCGCGACCGGAAGGCATCAACGCCATAAAGGCGCAAGGTGGCCGGATGATCAACCGGATCACGGCGCTCAACGCCGATGTCGCCGAGTTCGCATCGCTGACCGGCAAGCACGACCGCCAGGCGACTCTAGCGCTGCTCAACGCGCTCAAGAGCAACCCGAATATCGAGTACATCGAGCCGAACTACATCTACAAGGTCACGTTCACGCCCAACGATCCGAATCTTAGCAGCCAATGGGCCTGGGCCAAGATTCAGGCGTTCCAGGCGTGGGATGTCACGCAGGGTAGTGCATCCGTGATCATCGGCGACGTTGACACCGGTATCCAGAGCACGCACGCCGACCTGGATGCGAAGATCGTCGCCGGCTTCGACTACGTCGATAACGACAGCACGCCACAGGACGGCAACGGCCACGGCACGCATACGGCTGGCACGGCGGCGGCTGAAACGAACAACGCCACCGGCGGCGCGGGCACCTGCCCGAACTGTAAGATCATGGCCATACGCGTGCTCGACAACGCCGGCAGCGGCACACTGGCGAACGTCGCGAATGGCATCACCTACGCCGCCGATCACGGCGCGAAGGTGGTCAATCTGAGCCTGGGCGGCAGCGGCTCGACGACGTTGCAGAGCGCGGTCGACTACGCCTGGTCCCACGGCGTCTTCCTGGCCTGCGCAGCCGGCAACAGCAACACCAGCAGCACGACCAACGCTTACCCGGCAGCGTATCCGAACTGTTTCGCGATCGCTTCGACGAACAGCAGCGACGCGCGCTCGTCGTTCTCGAACTACGGCAGCTGGGTTGAGGTCGCCGCTCCTGGCGAGGGCATCTTCTCGACCTGGAACAACGGCGGCTACAACACGATCAGCGGCACCTCGATGGCCACCCCGCATGTGGCCGGCCTGGCCGGTCTGCTGGCCTCGCAAGGCTTGACGAACGCGCAGATCCGCGATCGCATTTGCAGCACATCCGATGCGATCAGCGGCACCGGCACCTTCTGGACCTGTGGCCGGATCAACGCCTTCCGCGCCGTGAGCGGCGGCACCTCGCCGACGCCCACACCTTCGCCCACACCGCCTCCTGGCGGCGGCACGATCGTCAACGGCGGCTTCGAGAGCGGCACCAGCCCGTGGGTGCAATCCTCCAGCGGCGGCTACCAGCTGATCGACAGCACCCGCCCGCACACCGGCTCGTTCAGCGCCTACCTGGGCGACTACAACAATGGCACCGATACAATCTACCAGACGGTGACCGTGCCGAGCAGCGGCACATTGCGCTACTGGTGGTATATGACCACCTCGGAGAGTGGTTCGACCGCCTACGACTTCCTGCGCGTGCGGCTGTACACGACCAGCGGCACCTTGATCACGACGTTGCGAACCTGGAGCAACGCCAGCGGCGCCGGCCTGTGGCGGCAAGACACCATTAGTCTGGCGAGCTATGCCGGGCAGACGGTGCGCGTGCAGTTCACCGCGACGACCGACTTCTCGCTGCCCTCGGCCTTCTTCGTGGACGACGTCAGCCTGTAGTGCTTTTGGAAAAGGTTCGGCGAGGCGAACGGTGTGTTCGCCTCGCCACCCTTTCGCCCCTCACGACGAAATAAGACCACACCTTCGCCCATAGCATACGCTATGGTTTTTTCGCATCACAGCCTTGCCCAGCTTGCTCTATCAAACCCGTCGTTTCATCTTTCTACGTAAGGAGTGGATATGAAAGGCCCGCGCAAAACGCGCTTCTTCGCAGTACTCCTGACATTCGTGCTGCTGCTCGCCGCCATCCCAGCGATCGCCGCCGGACAGACTGGAGCTGCCGCACAGTCGAACGCCCCCGTCGCCGCACCACGCCAACCAACCGACAACTCTGCCCGTAGCTACCGTGTCAACAATGTCTTTACACGCGAAGACCGCTCGGCGATCGCCCGCATCGGCGCGGCGATCGACGAGGTCGGCTCTGATTACGTCATCGTTAGCGCGACGCCGCAGGAGATTCGCAGGATCAAAGCGCGCTTCCAAGTTGAGGAGCTGGCGACGACCCTGGATTTCCCGCCGGCCGACTCGGCGTATCACAACTACACCGAGATGAGCAATGAGGTCGCATCGGTCGCGACGGCGCACCCAAGCATCATGAGCCGGTTCAGTATCGGCAAATCGTATGAAAATCGCGACATCTGGGCCGCCAAGATCAGCGACAATGTCGGCACCGATGAAGCCGAACCCGAGGTGTTGTTCGTCGGCCTGCATCACGCGCGCGAACATCTCACCGTCGAGATGACACTGTATATTATGCATCAGCTCGTCGATAACTACGGCACCGACAGCCGGATCACCAATATCGTCAACACGCGCGAGACCTACATCGTCTTCAACCTCAACCCCGACGGCGGCGAGTATGACATCGCCACCGGCTCGTACCGCTCCTGGCGCAAAAATCGCCAGCCCAACGCCGGCTCGTCGAACGTCGGCACTGATCTGAACCGCAACTATGGCTACAACTGGGGCTGCTGCGGCGGATCGAGTGGTAGCACAGGCAGCGAAACCTATCGCGGTGCCGCGGCCTTCTCGGCACCCGAAACCCAGCGCCTGCGCGACTTCATCAATAGCCGCGTCGTCGGCGGTGTCCAGCAGCTCAAGACCTCAATCACCTTCCACACCTACAGCGAGCTGATCCTCTGGCCCTATGGCTACACCTTCACCGACGTTCCGAGCGACATGACTACCGACGATCATAGTGTCTTCGTCACGATGGGCCAGACGATGGCTGGGACGAACGGCTACACCCCGCAGCAGTCGAGCGACCTCTACATCACCGACGGCGACATGACCGACTGGGCCTACGGCGTCCACAAGATCTTCGCCTATACCTTCGAGATGTATCCGACGACCTCCAGCCCCGGCTTCTATCCGCCCGACGAGGCGATCGTCACCCAGACGAGCCGCAACCGCGAGGCCGTGCTGTATTTGCTTGAGCAATCGGATTGCCCGTACCGCTCGATCGGTAAACAGGTCCAGTATTGCAATGCAACGCCGCCGACGACCGTGTTCACCGACGACTTCGAGACCAACAAGGGCTGGACGGCCAACCCGAGTGGCACCGACACCGCCACCACCGGCCAGTGGGTGCGCGGCGACCCAGCCGCCACCGACTCCTCCGGGCCGAAGCAGCTCGGCACAACCGTCAGCGGCGTCAACGACCTGGTGACGGGCGCGTCAGCCGGCGCGGGCGCGGGCGACTTCGACATCGACGGCGGCGCGACGACCATCCGCTCGCCGAACATCGTGCTGCCTTCGAGCGGCACACTCACGCTCAGCTTCTCGTACTACTTCGCGCACGGCACCAACTCCTCGTCCGCCGACTACTTCCGCGTGAAGGTGGTTGGTTCGACGACGACGACGGTGCTGCAAGAGCTGGGCTCGACGACCGACGACGACGCGGCCTGGGCGAGCGGGAGCGCGAACATCAGCAGCTACGCCGGGCAAACCGTCTACCTACTGATCGAGGCGGCCGACGCCAGCGGCGCGAGCCTGGTCGAGGCGGCGGTCGACAACGTCAACGTCACCCAGCAGTAAGCACATCGTCGGCCTGGTTGAGCGTTCGGGGGCAGCGCAGCCGCCCCCGAACTTTTTTGCCTGCTCGCAGCAAAGCTACGGTTTCACCACAAAGGCACAAAGGACACAAAGAGGGTGTGGATCTTTGTGCCCTTTGTGCCTTTGTGGTGCAAATATGCCCGGTTGAAGTGACGTTGTCATATTACGCTCTTGTTATATAATGAACAATGTTCGTCGCGAGGCGCGAACCAGGCTCTGTCGCCGCAATGTATACGAATTGAGGGCTGCTATGGAAACTATTCGCACGATCCACGCGATCTTTGGCGAGCGTGTGCTGCCGCTGCTGATCGTCCTCGCGGCGATCTGGTTCGTCGTCACCTGGAAGCCCAACGCGCCGCCGAATATCGTGACGCGCATCTTTCCGGTCCTCGTCGATATTCAGGTCACGCTAGGTATCATCTTCTGGGTGTACAGTATCGTCACCGGCGAGAGCGCACGCTTTCTGGGATTCCCGTTCATCTTGCACCCGATCCTTGGTGTCATCGCCGCTGGCGTCGCGCACATGGCAACACGACCGCGCGGCCGTATATCTAGGCTGGGCCGCTGGTCGCCGCTGGTGCCGTTAGGTATCTTGCTCGTGATCGTCGTTGGCAACGCCTACCTGGCGCGCGCAGGCTAGTGCCGCAGAGTTTACCACCAAGACACCAAGACACGAAGGCTTGGTGTCGCCCAGAGGGCACCCGGTGTCTTGGTGGT
>Ga0075433_10003129_pt1 | contig 12747 bp, 14 predicted proteins | sample RhiMethybrSRZTD2_FD_75299 | JGI IMG/M metagenome (GOLD analysis project Ga0075433, IMG submission 75299) | Populus rhizosphere microbial communities from Tennessee, USA - Rhizosphere MetaG P. TD hybrid SRZTD2 | ecosystem: Host-associated > Plants > Roots > Rhizosphere > Soil | place: USA... | reverse complement strand
CGACGGTGCCGTGCAGGATCCGCTGCTTGCCGAAGCAGGCTGCGACCAGGCCGAAGACGAGGGCCGCGGTGAGGATGCTGCCGACGGTTTCCTCGGCCGAGCCGGTTTCGAAGCTGAACGGGCTGAAGCCGAGCAGGATCAGCATCATCCCGGCGGCGGCGATCACCGTGGCGTCGATCGAGGCGCGGCCCTCCTCGGCCCAGTAGACGTCGTCGAGGTAGACCCAGAGGGCGAACTCGTCGATCGTCAGGCCGGCGCCGATGCCGAAGAGGAGGGCGCAGATCTCGGTGTAGGGGCTCTGGCCGAGCGCCGCCAGCCCGAGGGTGCCGGCGATCATCATCGTCACGATCCCGAAGACCAGGTGGTGCAGGTGGACGCCGCTGTCGCTGACCACGCTCCCCGGCCACCAGGTTACGCGTGGGCTGCGCATCAACCGCGTGCTCATGCGGATGAAGGAGAAGGAGAGGATGAAGCCGACGAGGACCAGGAAGAGGCCCTGTTTTTCGTTGGCGAGGATCTGGTCGTTCCAGAAGTCGCTGAAGATAGACGCCGTGATCGTCATGCCGGCGGAGTCGAGTGTAGACGCGGGTCGATCCCGTCCCTGGCGGCGATCAGGTCGGTCGTCAGCAGCACCGCCGCTACCGCGTAGAAGGGCGTGAGGACGATGTTCGTCGCCGTGTCAGCCAGCCACTCGGCGACGAGCGAGTCGCCGAGCAGGGGGTGCAGGTTCGTCGCCAGCGCGCCTATCGCATCGCTGAAGACCTCGATCGGCACGAGCACGGCAAAGACGAGCCAGAAGTTGCCGCGCACCAGTCGGTAGCTGCGCGCTAAGGCGTCGCGCACGCCGCGATGCTCGATCTCGACCACCGGCGCGGCAAGCCCCAGATAGACGAAGACGAGCACGCCGGGGATGACGAAGGCGAGGCTGCCGAGCGCGACCAGCACGCCGAAGATCAGGTCGACGACGATCAGCCGCCCGTAGCGGATGCTCCGCGCCACCTCGAGCAGCGTCGGCGGCTCGCCGTCATGCGGTCGCGTCAGGGCGATCGCCACGGCGCCGGTGTAGAAGATCTCGCCGAGGATTCCGGTCGCGACCAGCAGCAGGAAGGCGAGGAAGGCGCTGGCGCCGAGCAGGCCGTTGTCCAAGTCGAGCGAGGTGGCGTCGGCGTGGACAGGGATCGCATGGACGAGGCCCAGTGGCACGAAGACGACGCAGGCCAGCGGCAGCAGGATTCGCGCCCAGGCGAAGTACGTGCGCCAGATCCGCCAGTAGAGGGCGAAAATCTTCACGAGACTGCATTTGTACGTGCTGAGGACGTACAAATGCAGTCTCGATTCATCGTCTCCGTCCCGATGGGCGGCGGCCGCGCTCCTCGAGCTTCGATTGCGAGGACTGCGAGGCCGGCACGCGCTTGATCTCCCGCAGGTCGGGCACGAGCAGCTCTTCGACGCAGCGGCGGTGCCAGTGGTGGTGCTCGGTCCCTCCCAGGCGCAACACGTACTGGACAACGATGTGCTCGCTGCCGATCGGGATGTCGCCGTGGCAGCCGGGGCAGCGATAGAGCTTCTGTCCGAAGCTGCGGATCAGCCAGACCTCGTTGCCTTCGTCGTCGTAGCCGCGCAGGCTCCAGCGCTTGCTGGGCAGCCCGGCGCCCGCGCTCATCGCCTCGGGGGTTTCCTGGAGAGCCAGGCGAAGCCGGCCGCCATCGCCAGGTTCGCGGCCCCGGCAAGGCGCAGCCCGAGCTTTGCCCCCGGCCGGCTCACCGCCGGCGACTCCGACCACAGGGCGTCGGTGGCGATCTCGGTGCCGCGCAGCCAGGCCAGCGCCCACCAGTCGCGCTGCTCGCCCCGGGCCGCGGCCAGCGCGTGGGCCGCGGCAAAGGTCAGCCAGATCGGCCCGCAGCGGCGGAAGAGGTGGGCCCCGTCGGGCGAGGGCTCGTCGTGTCCGAGCACCCGCAGGGTCGCCTCGGGGGCGGCGATCGCCGCCGAGCCGAGCACGAGGTCGAAGGCGACCATGTTCCGGTTGGTGATGCGAAGGGCCTGCTCAAGGGTCATTCCAGTCCCCATCCAACCAGATCGGAAGGGAAAGCATGCATACCGGCGAAATGGACCGCCGTGACCAAGACCGCAACGAAATCCCCCCAGCTCAAAAGCCTTTCCGAGTACATCCAGGAGCGCTTCGACGAGTTCTCGCGCTCGCAGAAAGACGTCGCCCGCTACATCGTCGACCACCTCGACGAGGCAGCCTTCCTCACCGCCGAGGAGCTGGCCCGGAGAGCGAGCACCTCGTCATCGACGGTGGTGCGCTTCTCCCAGGCCCTCGGCTTCGAGGGCTACCCCGAGCTGCAGCAGGCGGCGATCGAGGAGTATCGCAACGCCACCGTGTCCGGCAGCGGCACGGGGGGCGCCGCCGGCGCGGCCCTCTTCTCCTTCGACCACTCCGAGCTGGAGGGCTCGCTCGGCGCCGACTACGCGAACCTGGAGGAAACCGCGCGCAACCTCACCCGCGAGCAGGTCGACGGCGCGGTCGCGGCGCTGGCCGAAGCCCAGCGGGTCGTGATCGTCGGGGTCGACCAGATGGCCTTCTTCGCCAGCTACCTGCGGCACATCCTCAGCCTGCTCGACATCCGCGCCGAAATCGTCGCCAGCACCGGCGGCGAGTCGTTGCAGCGGCTCGGGCGGATCGACGAGGAAACCCTCGTCATCGTCCTCTCCTGCGGGCGCGCCCATCCGCTGCTGCTGCGGGCGATGAAGCTCGCCCTGCACCGCCGCGCGCGCACCCTGGCGATCTCCGACGCCTCGATGTCGGAGGTCGGCGAGCACGCCGAGCAGACCCTCTACTTCTCCTCCAACAGCCCCTCTTTCGCCCGCTCGAACACGGCGCTGATGGCATTGGTGCAGGGCCTGGCGCACGGCCTCTATGCCCGCGACGAAGCCGCGCACAAAGACCGCATCCGCGCCTACAAGCTGAAGTAGGCAGCGGTCCACGTAATATTGGCCCTCATGGCCGAGAGGGCAACGTTCCGCGTCAAGACCGGCCTCGCCGAGATGCTCAAGGGCGGGGTGATCATGGACGTGGTCACGCCCGAGCAGGCCCGGATCGCCGAGCAGGCCGGTGCCTGCGCGGTGATGGCGCTCGAGCGCGTCCCGGCGGACATCCGCCGCGACGGCGGCGTCGCCCGCATGTCGGACCCGGTGATGATCAAGGGAATCCAGGAAGCGGTGAGCATCCCGGTGATGGCCAAGGCGCGGATCGGCCACTTCGCCGAGGCACAGGTGCTGCAGGCGCTCGAAGTCGACTACGTCGACGAGTCCGAGGTCCTCACTCCCGCCGACGAGCGCAACCACATCGACAAGCTCGCCTTCGAGGTGCCCTTCGTCTGCGGCGCCACCAACCTCGGCGAGGCGCTGCGGCGGATCGGCGAGGGCGCCGCGATGATCCGCTCCAAGGGCGAGGCGGGGACCGGCAACGTGGTCGAGGCGGTGCGCCACATGCGCGAGATCGTCGCCGGGATCAAGCGGCTGGGGCAGCTCGGCTCCGAGGAGCTGGCCGGCGCCGCGAAGGAGCACCGGGCGCCGCTCGAGGTCGTCCACGAGGTCGTCGCCCAGGGGAGGCTGCCGGTGCCCCTCTTCTGCGCCGGCGGCATCGCCACCCCGGCCGACGCGGCGCTGATGATGCAGCTCGGGGCCGAGGGCAACTTCGTCGGCTCGGGAATCTTCAAGAGTGCCGACCCGGAGCGGCGGGCACGGGCGATCGTCGAGGCGACCACGCACTTCAACGACCCGGAGCGAGTGGCGGCGGCCTCGGTCGGGCTCGGTGAGGCGATGCCGGGCCTGGAGATAGCGGAGCTGGCCGCGGCCGACGCGCTCCTCCAGGACCGCGGTGCCTGAAGAGCCGGCGCTGCACGTCGGCGTCCTCGCGATCCAGGGCGGCTTCGAAGCCCACCTGGCGAAGCTGCGCGAGCTGGGCGCCCGGGCGAGCCAGGTTCGCGCCCCGACCGACCTTGAGGCCCTCGACGGGCTGGTGATCCCGGGTGGGGAGAGCACGACGATCGCCAAGGGGATCGCGTCGGCCGGCCTGGAGCAGTCGATCCGCGCCCACCATGCGGCAGGTCGGCCGGTCTTCGGCACCTGCGCCGGGATGATCGTCTGCGACGACTCGCACCTTGGGTTGATCGACGTGACCGCCAAGCGCAACGCCTTCGGCCGCCAGCTGCAGAGCTTCGAGGCGGACCTGGCGGTGGACGGGATCGGCGAGGAGCCGTTGCGCGCGGTCTTCATCCGCGCGCCTTGGATCGAGCGCCACGGCCCGGGGGTCGACGTGCTCGCCTCCTACGCTGACCACCCGGTGGCGGTGCGCGCCGACGGCGTGCTCGCCTGCGCCTTCCATCCGGAGCTGACTGACGATTCGCGGCTGCACGCGTTCTTCATGGCAATGACGACGGCAGCACGGCGACGTGCGGGCGAGGAGGCGAGGCAGTGAGGGACCCGAGAGCGGAACGGCTGGCGAAGATCCTGGTCGGCTACTCGACCGAGGTGAAGGAGGGGGAGGTGGTGTCGATCGACGGCGAGAGCGCCGCCGAGCCCCTGCTGCTGGCCATATACGAGGAGGTGCTGACAGCGGGCGCCCACCCGATCCTCAACGTCTCCCTCGACGGCCAGAGCGCGGTCTACTACAAGCACGCCTCGGACGCCCAGCTCGACTGGGTCGCGCCGACCGCCGAATGGCTGCTCGACAACGTCGACGTGCGAATTGCGGTCGGCGCCAGCAGCAACACCCGCGAGCTCTCGGGCGTGCCGCCGCAGCGCCAGTCGCGCCGCCAGCTCGCCACCGGCGAGATGCTGGGACGGGCGATGGAGCGCAGCGCCCGGGGCGAGTTCCGCTGGTGCTACACGCTCTTCCCGACCAACGCCTACGCCTCGGAGGCCGAGATGAGCCTGGCCGACTACGAGGACTTCTACTACGCCGCCTGCCTCGCCGACGACGGCGACCCGCTCACGGCCTGGCAGCGGGCCTCGGCGGAGACGACGCGGCTGGCGGAGTGGATCGAAGGCCACGAGGAGGTGCGGGTCACGGCACCGGGGACGGACATCAGTCTGGGCATCGCCGGGCGCAGGTTCATCCCCTGTGACGGCCGCCACAACATGCCCGACGGCGAGTTCTTCACCGGCCCGATCGAGGATTCGGTCGAGGGCGAGGTCAGCTTCCACCTGCCGGCGACAATCGGCGGGCGCGAGGTCGCGGGCGTGCGCCTGCGCTTCGAGGCGGGCAAGGTCGTCGACGCCGACGCCGAGCGCGGCGAGGGGTTCCTGGTCGAGCTGCTCGACACCGACGCGGGAGCGCGACGGCTCGGCGAGCTCGGCATCGGCACCAACTACGCGATCGACCGCGGCACGCGCGAGGTGCTGCTCGACGAGAAGCTCGGCGGCACCGTCCACATGGCCGTCGGCAAGAGCTACCCCGAGTCCGGCGGGGTCAACGAGTCGGCGGTCCACACCGACCTGGTCTGCGACCTGCGCCTCGGCGGCAAGCTCGAAGTCGACGGCACCGTGATGCAGGAAGACGGGAAGTTCGTCGTATAACGCCACCTCCTCCGCTTCGCGTCCGGGGGTGGCGTCCATGCGCCGTATCGGCGCCGCTCGCGAAGAATCAGATCGTGACGCTCGCTAATTGGTTCTTCATTGGCTTGGTAAGGGCGAGCCGGCCAGCAGGAAGAACCAGGCGAGGAAGGCGAAGCCGGCGAGCAGCACCGAGCCCATCAACACCGCCTCGACCACGGTGGTGGCGCCGGGGGCGCTGCCGGTGTCGCGCATGCTCTTCAACCAGCTCGGCCGCATCGGCGCCAGACGGTTGGTGCCGGTGATCCGTACGTAGAGGGCGTTGAGGCGGCCGATCAGCCAGGCATCGAGCAGGATCGTGACGACGATCCCGACCGCGACCACGGCATAGGGGCCCTCAGCGGGGAACTGGGTCGTCGAAACCTGCGAGCCGATCCAGATCCAGCCGACCGGGATCGCCGTCCACAGGGCCAGCGCCGCCAGCAGCATGACGACGAAGATGCCACTTGCCGCCATGCCCCGTATGGGGCTCGTCCCATGGGAATAGGTGGCGGTCTCTTGGCCCATCCGGTCCATAGAATGGCAAACGATGTCCGGGCATTCGAAGTGGTCGTCGATCAAACACAAGAAGGGTGCCGCCGACGCCAAACGCGGCAAGCTCTTCACCAAGCTGGCGCGAGCGATCACGGTCGCCGCCCGCGACGGCGGCCCCGAGCCCGAGGGAAACGCGGCGCTGGCGACCGCGATCCAGAAGGCGCGTGACGCCTCGATGCCGAAGGACAACATCCAGCGGGCGATCGACCGCGGCTCTGGGGTGGGCGGCGACGCCGAGACGATCGAGCGGGTCGTCTTCGAGGGCTACGGACCGGGCGGCGCCGCGGTCCTGGTCGAGGCGCTTACCGACAACCGCAACCGCACCAGCGCCGAAGTTCGGCACGCCTTCAGCAAACACAACGGCAGCCTCGGCGAGCCGGGCTCGGTCGCCTGGATCTTCGAGAAACGCGGGGTGGTCGCGGTCGACGGCGGTCGCTACAGCGAGGATGACCTGATCGGCGCGATCGACGCGGGCGCCGACGACGTCAGCGAGGAAGGCGACCTGCTGCGCGTGCTCTGCGAGCCGTCGAGCCTGAACGCCGTGCGCGAGGCGCTGGAGGCCGGCGGGGTCGAGATCCAGTCGACCGACCTGACGATGGAGCCGAAGAGCACGGTCGAGGTCAAGGGCAACGACGCCAAGTCCCTGCTGGCGCTGATCGAGGCGCTCGACGACGACGACGACGTCAACGAGGTCCACGCCAACTTTGACATCCCGGACGAGGTGCTGCAGAAACTAGCCGCCTGACGCCGTCTGACGCGGCGCCATAGCGCACCCACCTCCTCACAAATAGCTCCGGCTATTCGCTCGTCGGCGTGCACGCTCTGGGTTGGTCAGGCGGCGTCAGGAAGGCATCCGACACACCGCCGAGAATCACTCCCCATGGAAGTCGTGATGGGGATCGACCCCGGCGCCGCCAACCTCGGCTTCGGCATCGTCCGGGTCGAGGGCAATCGCATGGTCGCGCTCGACGGCGGCGTCGTCGAAACGACGGCGGAGCTGCCGATGGAGCGTCGGCTTGAGCGCATCCACAGCGAGCTCTCCGAGCTGATCGCCTGGCATGAGCCGAGGGCGATGGCGCTCGAGGAGGTCTTCTTCGGCAAGAACGTGCAGACCGCGATGACCGTCGGCCGGGCCAGCGGGGTGGCGATGCTGGCCGCCGCGCAGGCCGGGGTCGAGTGCTTCTCCTATACGCCGCAGGCGATCAAGATGGCGGTCTGCGGCAGCGGTGCAGCCGGCAAGAAGCAGGTGCAGCGGATGGTCGGGACGCTGCTCGGCCTGATCGAGATGCCGCGGCCCGACCATGCGGCGGACGCCCTTGCGGTGGCGATCTGCCACGGCGGCGGCGCTGGTCGCCGCGAAGCTGCGGAGCTGGCCGCGACGGCCGCGACGGGACGCGGATGATCGCCGCGGTGCGCGGCGAGGTGATGGTGCGGCGTCCCGATCACGTCGTCATCGACGCCGGCGGGGTCGGCTACCGGCTGACCGTCTCGGCCGAGACCCTGAAGGCGGTGCCGGCCACCGGCCGCGAGGCCTTCCTGCACGCCGAGCTGATTTCGCGAGAGGACTCGCTGGCACTGTTCGGCTTCGCCTCCGAGGAGGAGCGCGACCTCTTCGGCCAGCTCGTCTCGGTCAGCGGGGTTGGGCCGAAGGTGGCGATCGCGGTGCTCTCCGGTGGGCCCGCCCGCGAGCTGCTGCGGGCGATCGCCGCCGGCGACGCGAAGCGCTTCCAGGCGGCGCCGGGGATCGGCAAGCGCACGGCGGAGCGGATCATCGTCGAGCTGCGCGAGAAGGTCGCCGGGGCGCTGGAGGAAGAGGTGGCCCTGGCGGCGGGCGAGGACCGCGACCCGCGTGCCCTTGCCCGCGACGGCCTGGTCAACCTCGGCTACGCTCAGCTCGAAGCCGAGCAGCTGCTCGACGGCCTCGATGGCGGCGACGCCGAGGAGCTGCTGGCGAGCGCGCTGCGCAAGGCGGGGACCGGTAGGAAGGCGGCATGAAGGAGAAGGGGATACGCACTCCCGGGATCGACGCCGAGGAAGAGGTGCGGATCCATGACGCGCGGGCGGACGCCCCCGACGAGGACCTCGACCGCTCGCTGCGGCCGCCGACTCTCTCGGACTTCGTCAATCAGAAGCAGGTCACCGAGCAGCTCGCGATCTTCATCGAGGCGGCGCGGCGGCGCGGCGAGCCGCTCGACCACGTCCTCCTCGCCGGGCCCCCGGGCCTCGGCAAGACGTCGCTGGCGCACATCGTCGCCGCCGAGATGGAAGTGCCGCTGGTCCAGACCGCCGGCCCGGCGCTGGAGCGCAAGGCCGACGTCGCCTCCTTCCTCACCGCGCTCGAGCCCGGCAGCGTCTTCTTCGTCGACGAGATCCACCGGCTGGGCCGGGCGGTGGAGGAGACGCTCTATCCGGCGATGGAGGACGGCGAGCTGCCGGTCGTGCTGGGCCAGGGCGCGGGCGCGCGCACGGTGACCCTGCCGCTGCCGCCGTTCACGCTGGTCGGCGCCACCACCCGAGCCGGATTGCTGACGACGCCCTTGCGCGACCGCTTCGGCGTCTGCCACCGGCTCGAGCACTACAGCTCGGAGCACCTGGCCGAGATCGTCGAGCGATCGGCCGGCATCCTCGAGGTCGAGATCGACCCCGAGGGGGCGCGGACGATCGCCGCTCGGTCGAGGGGGACGCCCCGGGTCGCCAACAGGCTACTCAAACGCGTGCGCGACTTCGCCCAGGTGAAGGAGAGCGGCAGCGTCGACGCCGAGGTCGCCGCGGCCGGGCTGGAGATGCTCGAGGTCGACGCCGGCGGGCTCGACCGCAGCGATCGCAACCTGCTCGACACGGTGGCGAGGAAGTTCGCCGGCGGGCCGGTTGGGCTCTCGACGCTGGCGGTCGCGATCGGCGAGGAGCAGGACACCATCGAGGACGTGTTCGAGCCCTACCTGCTCCAGCAGGGCCTGCTGAAGCGGACCCCCCGGGGCCGCGTCTTGACCGAGCGGGCCTACGAGCACCTCGGCCTGCCGCTCCCCGACGGAGCGCACAGCCTGTTCTGAGCGGACTCTCAGTAGCCTGTGCTGGGATGCCCTTCTTCATCTGCCCCAACTGCGGGAACCGGGAGCTGAGCGCGGACCGGACAGCCGGTTTCAGCACCCGTCCCAAGGGCTGCTCCAAATGCGGCTTCGGCTTCGTCTTCGAGCTGCTCGACGACTACTACCCGGCGCCGAACGCGGCATTCTTCGTCTGCGATCGGCAGGCGCGTGTGATCGACGCGGGGCGCGGCAGCTTCGAGCTGACCGGGCTGACCGACGAGGACGTGATCGGGCGCCCCGTGAAAGAAGTCCTTGGCCTGCAGTGGCTGCAGCCCGGCGACGGCGGCGAGAGCGCCGACCTCGACCGCGACGGAGTCGCCGATCCGATCGAGACCTCGCTCGAGTGGGGCGTGCGCTCGCTCGGGAAGAAGGTCTCGGTCAACGCCGAGGGCGACCTGCCCGCCGAGGCGGTGGCCGACGTCTTCCCCGCCTACGACGACGACGGCGGCCTGCTGATCGTGCTCACGCCGGAGAGCTGAGCAGATGAGCCGCCGCCGGAATCTATTCGTGCTGCTCTTCGTCCTGGCGCTGATCGTCCTCTCCGCGCTGGTGATCGCCGACAAGTCGACCAAGCTGGGCCTCGACCTGAAGGGCGGCGTGCAGCTCGTCTACCAGGGGATCCCGACCGGCGAGGCGACGGAAGTCAGCGGCGGGGACATCGAACGCTCGATCGAAATCGTCCGCGAGAGGATCGACAAGCTGGGCGTCTCGGAGCCCGAGGTTTCCCGCCTCGGCACGACGGAGATCTCGGTCAGCCTGCCGGACGTGACCAACGCCGCGCGGGCGACCGAACAGGTCGGCACCACCGCGCAGCTGCAGTTCTACGACTGGGAACCGAACCTGATCGGCCGCGAGAAGGTGATCGGCGGGATTCCGGGCCGCCCCGAACCGCCCGAACCCGCGACCAAAGAAGCCGACAAAGAATGGGAAGCTGCCGGCCGTAGCGTGAAAAAGCAGGAAAATGTGCAGCTGATCCTCTCGGGGGCCTATCCGAGCGCTTACGGCGCGGTCAAGCTCGCCTCCGAACAGGAACCGGTCGCCGACTGCACCTCCTGCTCGACGACCAAACCGCGCTACTACCTCTTCGACGGTACGCCGCAGCACAAGCTGATCGCCGGGCCCGAGTTCTCCAGGGAAGACCTCTTCATCAGCGCGACCGGGACGAAACGACCGCACAAGAAGGAATGCAAAGGCGGAGAGATCGGCGAGTGCCAGATTGTCTTGAAGGTGCCCGCAGGCACGATCGTCGTCTCCGAACAGCCGTCTGATCCGAGTGGAAAGCCGGTTGAAGGGATCGAGAACGCCGGCTGGTACGCACTTAAGGACAAACCGGCGCTCTCCGGCAACGACATCACCAACCCGAAGCAGGAAAGGAACCAGCTCGGGGAACCGAACGTCGCCTTCGGCTTCACCGACCAGGGGCGCGAAGCGTTCCATGAGGTCACCCGCCGGATCGCCCAGCGCGGCCAGGCGAGGGCGATCGGCCCGGCCTCCGAAGAACAGGCCCAGGCGCTGTCCGGGCGCTTCGCCGTCGTCCTCGACAACGAAGTCAAGACGCGGCCGATCATCGACTTCACCCAGAACCCGGACGGGATCGACGGGCGCACCGGCGCGGAAATCTCCGGCGGCTTCAGCAGCGAACAGGAAGCGCAGGACATCGCGACCTTCCTGCAGATCGGGGCGCTGCCGATCAACCTCAAGCTGATCAGCCAGACGCAGGTCTCGGCCACCCTGGGCAGCCAGGCGCTGCACGCCGGGATCAAGGCTGGCATCATCGGCCTCGCCCTCGTCGTCATCTTCCTGCTCCTCTACTACCGCTTCCTCGGCCTGATCGCGACGATTGCCCTGGGTGCCTACGGGGTGATCTTCTTTGCCCTGATCAAGCTGATCCCGATCACCCTGACCCTGCCCGGCATCGCCGGCTTGGTGCTGACGATCGGGGTTGCGGCCGACTCCAACATCGTCATCTTCGAGCGGATCAAGGAGGAGGTGCGCGCCGGCAGGCCGATGGCCCCGGCGATCGCCGCGGGCTACCGGCGAGGGATCGCGACGATCGTCGACGCCAACGTGGTGACCCTGCTGACCGCGTTCATCCTCTTCGTCCTCGCCACGGCCGGTGTCAAGGGGTTCGCCTTCACCCTCGGGGTCGGCACGATCGTCTCGCTGCTGACCGCGGTCGTCTTCACCCAGGCGCTGCTGCTCAGCATGAGCCGCTCGCGCATCCTGCGCTCGCCGAACGTGCTCGGGGCCGGTCGGCAGCGGATGCGCTGGCACTTCGACTTCATGGGCGCGAGCCGCTGGTTCTTCTCCCTGTCGGGGACGATCCTGATCGTCGGCGCCCTGGCCCTTGCCACCCAGCAGCTCAACTTCGGCATCGACTTCGAGTCGGGCACCCGGATCAAGGTCGCTCTGGTCAAGCCGACCGACGAGGAAGGGGTGCGCGAAACGCTCGACGGGGCGGGGATCCCCAGCGAGGAGATCCAGCAGGTATCGGACCCCGAACTGGGCGAAAACGTCTTCCAGATCTCGGCCCGCGAGCTGGGCCCGGCCCAGGTTGCAAAGGCGCAGGGAGCGCTCGACTCCGGATTCGGCGTCGCCGAAAACGGCTTCGACAGCACCAGCGTCGGGCCGACCTTCGGCCAGCAGGTCGCCAACACCGCGCTGAAGGCGCTGGTCTTCTCGCTGCTGGTGATCTGCGCCTACGTCGCTTTTCGCTTCGACCCGAAGTTCGCCGTGCCGGTGCTGATCGCGATCTTCCACGACATCCTGATCACGGCGGGCGTCTACTCGCTGACCGGGAAAGAGGTGACGAGCGGGACGGTCGCCGCCTTCCTCACGATCCTGGGCTACTCGCTGTACGACACGATCATCGTCTTCGACCGCATCCGCGAGAACCTGCCGCGGATGCCGCGCGCAGCCTTCTCACAGATCGTCAACCGCTCGATGAGCGAGGTCCTGACCCGATCGCTGGCGACCAGCTTCTCGACCCTGCTGGCGGTCACCTCACTGCTCGTCTTCGGCGGCGCGACCCTGCAGGACTTCGCCTTCGCGATGCTGGTCGGGATCGTCTCCGGGACCTACTCCTCGATCTTCATCGCCTCGCCGGTGCTGACCGCCTGGAAGGAACGCGAGCCGGGCTTCGCGCGGCGGCGCGAGCGGATCGCCGAGGCGGGCGGCCGCGTACCCGCCTTCGCCGACGACGTCGCCCTGGCAAAGCTCAGCGAGGACGCCGAGACCGACGCCGAGATCGAGGAGCAGCTCGCCGCGGTCGCGGTGGCCGATCCCCCCAAGGGCAACGGGGGCGACCCGACCTCGCCGGAGGAGCCGTCCGCGGCGCCGGTCGACCCGGCCGCGGCCGAACGGGCGGAGCGCAACGCGCGCCGGCGCGAACGCCGCAAGCAACGCCGCAAGCACGGGAGGAACAGGTAGATGGCCTTGCTCGTCTGGTTCACGATGGGGATTGCCCTCTGGCACTTCACCGTCTTCCTGCCCGACAACTTCTACGGCG
>Ga0075433_10003125_pt1 | contig 12752 bp, 9 predicted proteins | sample RhiMethybrSRZTD2_FD_75299 | JGI IMG/M metagenome (GOLD analysis project Ga0075433, IMG submission 75299) | Populus rhizosphere microbial communities from Tennessee, USA - Rhizosphere MetaG P. TD hybrid SRZTD2 | ecosystem: Host-associated > Plants > Roots > Rhizosphere > Soil | place: USA... | reverse complement strand
GCTGTTTTCCAACGCGATGCTGGCGCAGCGTGTGTCCAGCGTCAACGCGCTATCAGCGCTGTGCGAGGCCACAGGCGCGGATGTCGACGAGGTGGCGAACGCGGCGGGCTCGGACAGCCGGATTGGCCGCAAGTTTCTCAAGGCGTCGGTCGGATTCGGCGGCTCGTGTTTTCAGAAGGACATCCTGAACCTGGTGTATTTGTGTGATCACTACGGGCTGCGCGAACCAGCAGAGTACTGGCGACAAGTGGTCGCCATGAACGATTGGCAGAAGTCGCGGTTCGTCAAGCGCATGGTCGACACGATGTTCAACACCGTGTCGGGAAAGCGAATCGCCATCCTCGGGTTCGCGTTCAAGAAAGACACCAACGACACGCGCGCCTCGGCCGCCATCGACGTGTGCAGCGGTTTGCTCGCTGAGAACGCGGAGCTGTTCATCGTGGATCCCAAGGTTCCAGCCGAGACAATCTTTGCGGATTTGGAGCGTGCGACCGGGAAGTCGCGCGACGTGCTGGCGTCCCGAGTGCGCTGCGAGCCCGATGTGTATCAAGCCACTCGAGACGCCCATGCGATCGCGGTCATGACCGAATGGACGCAGTTCAAGACGCTGGAATTCCAACGCATCTACGATCAGATGCAGAAGCCGGCGTTTGTCTTCGACGGCCGCGGGATCATCCCCCACGCGGCGCTGACTGCGATTGGCTTCGAGGTATACGCCCTCGGCAAGCCCGCGCCGGCGCTCGCGCAATGACGCCGTTTTCCTTCACCGTCTCAGTGGACGATCTTTCATGAGTCACAGCAGGCTCGAGAAGCTCATTCAATCGAAGACCGCCGTCATCGGTGTGATCGGTCTCGGATATGTCGGCTTGCCACTCGTGCGTGCGTTTACCGCCGCCGGCTTCCGGTGCATGGGGTTCGACGTCGATCAATCGAAGGTCGACAAACTGCGCGCGGGAGAAAGTTACATCAAGCATATCGACGCGGCCGGCCTGGCGCAGCTGATACGCGACAAGAGGTTCGAGCCGACCTCCGACATGAACCGCCTCGCCGAGGCGGACTGCATCATCATCTGCGTGCCGACACCGCTCAACGAGAGCCGTGATCCCGATCTGAGTTACATCGAGGGAACGGCGCAGTCGATCGCGAAAACGCTCAGGCCCGCTCAGCTCATCGTGCTTGAGAGCACCACCCATCCGACAACCACGCGGGTGAACGTCTGGCCGGTGCTGGAGGCGACTGGACTTACATGCGGCGTCGACTACTTTCTCGCCTTCAGCCCTGAGCGAGAGGACCCGGGCAATCCGCATTTTCAGGCAGCGACGATCCCGAAGGTGGTCGGCGGATTTGACGATCACAGCACCGATCTCGCCTGCGCGATGTACGGTCACGCCATCGTCAAGGTCGTGCGCGCGTCGAGCATGGAAGTCGCCGAAGCCTGCAAGATCCTCGAGAACACCTACCGCGCGGTGAACATCGCGCTCGTCAATGAGCTCAAGGTGCTCTACGACAAGCTCGGGATCGATGTGTGGGAAGTGATCGAGGCCGCCAAGACGAAGCCGTTCGGGTTCCAGGCGTTCTATCCGGGCCCCGGGCTCGGTGGCCACTGCATTCCAATCGATCCGTTCTACTTGACGTGGCTCGCACGCAAGCACGGCGAGCAGACGCGATTCATCGAGCTCGCCGGCGAGATCAACACCCACATGCCGCATTACGTCGTCAACCGCCTCGGCGAGTTTCTCAACAACGACCGCAAGCCGATCAACGGCAGTCGCGTGGCGATTCTCGGAATGGCGTACAAGAAGGACGTCGACGATCCGCGCGAGAGCCCGTCGTTCGAACTGCTGAAGCTGCTACTGGAGCGAGGCGCCGAGGTCAGCTACAACGACCCGCACGTGCCCGCGTTGCCGAAGATGAGGCACTATCCCGATCTGCCGGTGATGGAGAGCCACGAGCTCACGCCCGCGTATCTAGCCGCTCAGGAGTGTGTGCTCATCGCCACCGATCACTCCGCCTACGACTACGACTTCATCGTCGAACACTCGAGGCTCGTACTCGACACGAGGAACGCCACGAAGAACGTCAAGCGGGGACGCGAGAAGATCCGCAAGGCCTGACGACGGCATCGCGGGAGTCGCGAGACGCCGGGACGGTTAAGCCAGGCCGAACAGGCCGGCGATGAGCAGTCCGCTCGCGAAGGCGCCTGCGACAGCCGATCTGAAATACAGACTCCGCGTGCGCGCGCGAACGAACAACACCAGCAGCACGAGCGCGGCCACCACGATGGTCGCGATAGGCAGTCCGGTGCCAGGCGCCAGCCGCGCGAAGACACTCGTGGCGAGAAATCCAGCGACAAGTGCAACGACTCCGTGCGTCGCGATGGCGGCGATGGCCCTCACACGAGTGTCGCGTTTCGCGCCGTCCGTCGCCCGGTATATCGGTGTGTTGTCTGTCGTCGATACGAACGGCGGACAGATTGCCTCGAACGACGAGGGAGCGTTGGCGCGGAAACGCGTGACGTCGAGTGCGGCGTTGTCGTCGGCCAGCTGATTGACCGACCTCACCTTCACCTGAGGTTGGATGAGAAGCCAACGCAACTCTCTGTCGAACTCCTCGGTCGTCATGACCGCGCGCTGGTCCCCTGATTCAGCGAAGTCGTACGGATGGAGCAGGACGCCGACGATCGGATCGGCATCGTCGCTGTCGAGCGCCAGGCGCACTGCCTGACGAAGACCAGGAAGATCCGAGGTTATCGGAACGTAACGCAACGCTCCGTCCATACTCGGGCCGTAGCGATTCGCTGACACGCAGGTGAAGCCGAGGTGGGCCAGGGCTTCGAGCGTGGCTTCGTCATAACGATTCCACGGCGGCACGAACGAGGTGGCGGCCAGTCCCGTCAGACGCCGCAGCAGATCTTGACCTTGCTGGAGGCGAGTGATCTGCTCTTGCGTACTCAAGCCAACGAACTCGCTATGAGGCGAAGCGTCCACACGAGAGCGGTGATTGAATCCATGCAGGGAGACATCGACCGCGGCTCTCTGCACCGCCTCGAGCAGGAAGCGAATCTTCTCGGCGCCGAGCGGATGCGTGCCGCGCTCGCGCGGATCGTGAAAGCGCCCATCGGTGACTGCGGGAATCACAGCGAACGTCGCGCAGCAGCCGTTGTTGTGGAGGGCGTTCACAAGACCCGCTTCGACAGTCAAGGGACTCGTTTCCGAGTAATCGTCGAAGCGGAAAAAGACAGTCAGTCGTTTCGACATAGATGTTCGACGAGCTACGGTCTTAGCAAGTCGAGTGCCCGATTCGGCCGCTATGAGGCCGTTACGGTGAGGCTCTTGCCAGCGGCTGGAGCCGATGCCGCACTCGAACTGGGCGCATCCAGGAATCGCTTGGCGAAGTTCGAGCCGATGCCAATGCACGGCGACTCGACAAGATGGTACGCGCTGAACGAGAAGAAGGCGGTGAGCCCCAGGCCCAGGAGAATGGCTGCGCCGTAGTTCGATGGAAAGACGCGCGTGAACGCAATCCAGAGCGCCGGCATGTGGGTGAGATAGATGCCGTAGGAGTACTTCGCGACGAGCGCACTGACGTGGCGGATCGCGTCTGATTTCGTCTCACCCACATTGGGGGCCAGAGTTCCGACCACAAGTCCGAGCGCCCAGCTGAGGAACATCGGCTCGGTACCGGACCACAATCGAGCCACGACGAGGTATGCCGTCACGGCGCAGCTCAGCGCAATCGACCAGGTCCAGAACGGCCACACGGCGGCTCGTCGTTTCGTCAGACAGAAGGCGACGATCCCGCCCATAAAACAGGGCGCGAACTGGAGCACGTTGCCGCGTTCCGTGATGCGGGGCTGAATAAACGCCAACGCGATGAACACACCCACGAGGGCGAATGCGCGGCCGAGACGTGTGCCGCGTCCTACGAGCCAGAACAAGAACGGAAGCACGGCGTACATCTGCACCTCGAGCGGCAGACTCCACAGCGGGCCCAGCACGTTCGGGATGTAGAACAGGTTCTGCACGAGCAGTAGGTTTCCGGTGACGGTCGCCAGCGAGAACGGCTCGAGATGCCATCCGATGTTCGCGACTGGAAGTTGAAACGCGACGATGGTGAGAATCACTACTGCCGCAAGTGGATAAATTCGGAAGGCACGGCGGACGTAGAAGTGCTGAAGCAACGATGTGCCGCTTGCACGGGTGCGCTGAAGCGAGAACATCAGAACAAGACTGGTGTGGACGAAGAACAGCATCACCCCAATCCACCCGAGTCGCTGGGCGACCCAGCGCACAGAGTGGATCGGGCCGATTTCAGTGATGTGATCGAGGAGGACGAGCGACACGGCAGTTGCGCGCAGAAAATCGAGTACAGACGAATCGCTCGTCGAAAGCCGCGGAGTGGGCATCTGCTGGGCTTTGCAACTGGCAAGAGCAGTACCGGCCGAGATACGGCGACGTCGAGGCTCTGGGGGCAATGGCCTTAACCGCCTATTTACACCAGGACTTTGTGTTTTGCTCCATGTTTTTCGAGACGCGCCCGGCCGATTCGGATACCAACGTGTGAGGCCCACGGCACGTCGCGCCGGCAAAGTCCACCGCTCCAGGGGCAAAACCACGACTAATGTCTTCTCGCCACGTGAAAACATCCGCCAACAGCCGAAACTGTCGTCGGGTGTAAGGCTCGAATGGCTTTCTTGATCAATGATTTAGCGCGATCCAATCACCCTTGGCGGTGTGATTGCTCTCAGGAAGCCTGGTGAACGCTTTGGAGCTCTCTGTTCCCGAGACTGCCAACTCGCGCAGTTCTAAAGGCGCATGCGTCAACGCGATGACCATCGACGTGGAAGACTACTTCCAGGTCAGCGCGTTCGACGATTACGTCAGCCGCGATCAATGGGCCTCGTTCGAAAGCCGTGTCTCGCGAAACACGGAGCGGCTGCTTGACATCTTCGCCGAACACAACACCATCGGGACGTTTTTCGTGCTTGGCTGGGTGGCGGAACGCTATCCGGAGCTCGTCCGGCGGATCGCCTCGGCCGGTCACGAAATCGCCTCACATGGCTACGCCCATCGTCTGGTCTATACGCAAACCGCACGCGAGTTTCGCGACGACTTGAGACGCGCCAAGCGCGTGATCGAAGATGCGTGTGGCGTAGAAGTTTGCGGATACCGTGCGCCGAGCTACTCGATTACGCGCCGCTCGCTGTGGGCGCTCGACGTCCTGCTCGACGAAGGGTATGACTACGACGCGAGCATCTTTCCGATCTATCACGACCGCTACGGAATCCCCGATGCGCCGCGTCATCCATTTCAAGTCGCGGCCGATCGTGGCGGTCTCTGGGAGTTGCCGGGTTCGACGACGCAGCTGGCAGGTCGAAATCTGCCGATCGGTGGCGGCGGCTACTTCCGTCTGCTCCCGTACGCGTGGACGCGATACGGCATACGAACCGTGAACACGCACGAGAATCGCCCGGTTGTGTTCTATTTGCATCCGTGGGAGATCGATCCCGATCAGCCGCGGCTCCGCGCGTCGGCAGTGAGCCGCTTGCGGCACTACCGCAATCTTCACAAGACTGAGCCGCGGCTCCGCCGTCTGCTCGGCGAATTCCAATTCGGCACGGTGCGATCGCTGCTCGAGCAGGAGACCATCGCCACGATCGCGCAGCTGTCATCGGCTTCAGAGAGCCTGCCCGTGCCCGTGACTCCGGCGTGAGTGACCCAACGATAGTCGTTATGATCCGAGAGATGCCGTTCCCGACGCTGTATGCGCGGAGTCCGCTCCGCGTCGTTCTTGCCACGCTTTACATCGCGGCTGCCGCAGTGTTCACGACCGCCTGTGGAGAAGGTATGGCCAGCAGCTCGTCGGAGACCGCGTCCACACGCCCCTCGCTCGAAGTGGTGACACGCCTCGGGCACGCTCGCGTGTTCTTTGCTCACCAATCGGTCGGTCAGAACATTGTCGAAGGGCTGGAGGCGCTGCGTGCTGGTACGGACGCCACTGCCCTTCGCATCCTGAAGCTCGAGGATGCAACGCCCGACATGACGCCGGCGTTCATCCATGCGCGTCTGGGCACGAACGGCGACCCGAAGGGGAAGACCGACGCCTTCGTTGCTGCGCTCGAAAACGGTCTCGGCAATTCAGTCGACATCGCATTTCAGAAGTACTGCTTCGTCGATTTCGAGGCCAACACCGACGTGCACGCGGTCTTCAACTACTACCGCGCGTCGATGGAGAGACTTCAGCAGCGATTTCCGAAGCTTACGATTCTTCACGTCACCGCTCCGATCGTCGTGGTGCAATCCGGTCCGCGCGCGATCGTCAAGAAATGGATCGGACGCACGCCAGACTACTATCCAGAAAACGCGGTGCGCGAACAGTTCAACGAGCTGATGAGGGCTCAGTACGGTCGCTCGGGACGATTGTTCGATCTCGCCGCGATCGAGGCAACTCGGCCTGGTGCGGCGCCGGAGCCGATGATGTTCCAGGGACGACGCCTCTACACGCTGCTTCCGGAGTACTCGAGCGACGGTGGTCACTTGAACGACGATGCGCAGCGCCGGGTCGCGTCTGCGCTGGTATCCTTTCTCGCATCAGCACCGCACACCGCTCCCGCTCAGCAGTGAGGCAGCACAAACGAACTGACCATGTCTGAGGACGCCGGCTCCACGCCTTCTGTCACGGCTCCGCTGTCACCAGGCAAGCTTCGGCTCTTCAGGCTGATCATGCTGTCGGGGCTGCTTGTGTTTGCTGTGGCGGCGGTGATCGGCGCGGAGGTCGCTGCGCGTTACTACGAACGTCACCGCACGACGCCTCCCGACTACTTTCCCTCGGTGTACTACCCGCATCGCCGACTGCGCTACGGCCTCACACCCAACCGCGATTACTTCGGGTGGTTTCGCATCAACTCGCTCGGTTTTCGCGGGAAAGAGATTTCCGCCGAGAAGAAGCCTGGCGTCATTCGAGTCGTGTGTCTGGGCGGTTCGACGACGTTCGATATCGCCAGCGTCGGATCTGCGCCGCCATGGCCCGAAGTGCTCGAGACCGAGCTCAGACGACGTTTCCCCAACCAGCAGATTGAGGTTCTCAATCTGGGGATTCCGGGGGCCACGTCGCTCGATTCTCTGATCGACTTGCAGACGAGAGCGCTTCCGCTCCATCCGGATCTCGTGATCCTGTACCAAAGCCACAACGATCTGACGTACTCGATTCCGCCGGCACGTCCTCAACCGACCGGCCTCTATCCCCTCGAGGACCGACCTCGTTCATCGTTCGTGCGATGGCTCACGTATCACAGCCTCTTGTACGCGAAGGCCGAGGATCGTGTCATCGGACCGATCAGCGGCATCGTCGACAGCGTCTTCGGACTCTTCGGAGGAGGCAACGAGGGAGTGGCGGAGGATCGCGGTCAAGCCATGGAGCACGGTCTCGCCGACTTTCGTTCGAACGTCATGTCGATTGCCGCGATCGCACAAGCGAACCGTCTTGCGCTGGCGCTCGTGCAGGTCACGGTTCCGTTCCCGGTGGACGGGCAGCCGAAGGGCAGCTGTCAGATGTGCGAGGCGCTTTCGCAGACGTACGGGAACGTCGATCTCGCCACGTTGAAGTCGATGTACGCGCGGTACGACCGCGTGCTGAAGCAATCGGCCGAAGGGACGAACGTCTACTTCATTCCTTCAAGCGGATTCGTGCCGAGCGCCGATCGCTATTACCACGACCCCGTCCACTTCTCGCCTGACGGTTCGCGCGAGCTCGGTGTCAAGTTAGGCGAAGCACTGGCGCCCATCGTGACGCGCCTTCGCTCGGCGGAGCCCGACGGCGCTGCACCCGCAGCAACTCAGTCGGCGTCGTCGGTTGCGTTGGCCGCGCTCGCCAGATAAGGTCTCAAGCACGCGTCGGTGTGATTCAGCGTGATGTGGGGCCGTTCGATCGGCTCCTTCATCTTCGGCCATGTGAACACGGGCACGGCCCCGCCGGCACGGAACCGATTGTGTTTCAGCGCCGCTTGCAGCACCGGGCACGTGGCTCGGGCGCGAATGACGAGGGGCCGTTCGCCGCTGAGCGAGACCGCGAGCTCAGACACCATCCACGTGTAAGTATCAACATCGGCGCGCGGTGCGAACAGATCAACGATTGCGGCCTCGCGTCCGTGTGCGGTTTCGTAGACTCGAGTCAGCGCCCATCCTCGCAGCCGGTCGCCGGACATGAAATAGCAGTAGCGAAAACTTCCCGTTCCGGAATACCCGCCCGTCAGCCACTGCAGCCATTGCCCGTTGGGGACCTGAACGAGGTCATAGCCGGTCTCGCCCTCGTAAAGGGCGTCGACCTCAGAATCAAGTCTCGCGATCGGGACGACGCGGCCCTGTGATCTGCGCTCGCGCGGCGTGAACCAGGTTCCGACGACCGCGTCGAGAGCGAGGCGTTCCCCGGGGATGCGAAACTTCACCCGCCGGCGCAATCCGTCGACGAGGAACTCGCCGCGGAGCGGCAGCTCGAACGCGACGGCAGACGTGAGCGTCTGCCAGCCCATCACCGGCAGCGCCTTGGTGGCATCCGGCGTCCCGCCGATCCCGAACAAGCGCACGTTGAGCCGTGTCATGGCTCGGATGACGCGGATGCCGATGCCGCTACCGCTCAATCCCGGCAGGCTGTGCCAGTCGAAGATCTCGAGGCACGTCGTGGGCGCGCCGCCAATGAGATATCGCTTCTCGAAGGCGAACACCATTCCGAGGCATTCGTCGTCGGTGCGCGCGAGGAACATGCGGCTGAACGGAAGCGACTCCAGATATCGCCATCGGTAAAACGCCTCGGTGCGAGGCCGCGACCAGTAGCGTTCGGAGAACGTTTGCACGAGTGGGAGGTGCGCTTCGGTGAACGCCTCCACTCGTATGTTGAGAGCGGTGATGTCCTGCTTGGGTTCAGTGGCGACGGATTCAAGCGACGCGTCGTGGCTCATGCGATCGTCATGCGCACCGGCTCACAGAATCATAGCGCCTTCTTGCGAACGACCAGGAACACGTTGTGATAGAAGAGGTCCGTTCGGTCCACCTTGTCGACCAGCCAACCGATGGCATTGATCGTCAGGCAGAACGGCAGCCAGAGAGGAAGCAGCACCACCATCAGCAGCTGTCTCCATCCCGACTTCGACATGGAGATGATGATCCAGTTGAGCAGAATCAAACCCATCGTCGAGCCGAACGCGCCTTGCCGGCGGGCCTCGACGATCGAAAAACGCTCGGCGAAAAGGGCCTGGGCGCCGTGAAATGAATGACGCCACAGGTCCTTGTAGATGCCGCGTTCGATTTCCAACGAGGTGTCGTTGTAGACGAAAGGCGTCGAGATCACCGCGATTCCACCAGGCTCGAGCACGCGGTCGATCTCGCTCACGATATGCGGCACGTCTCGCGCGACTTCGAGCACCTGCGTGCACAACACGCACTGCATCGAGCCGGCCGCGAGCGGCCAGGGCTCGCCCTCACGAATGAGGTAATCGACTTTCTCGCCTGCCGTGATATCGATCCCGATGTGCGATGTCGCACCGGTCAGCCAGAGCGCGTACGGTTTGCCCCAACACCCGACATCGAGAACGTTGCCGCGCAGCGTAGGCAGCGTGCGCCGGAGATCACGGTACAGATCCTTGACCGACAACCACTGGAAATGCCAAAGACGTCGTTGCGGATGTACGCCAGCGATCAACGCGTACACGTGATCGTGAAGACCGAACAGTTTGTATACCGCGTCGGTCGCGAACACGATGACGCGCCGAGGGACCAGTCCAGCGATCTGGCTACGGCGGTGTACAGACTGCCCGGGCCCGATGATCACACCGGCAATGACAGCTGTGAGTCCGACGAGAGCGATGTCCGTATGTGAAGCGAGCAGATCGAAGAACTCGATGCCGCCTGGCACATTCCCTCCATGCTCGCACTCGACCACGTTCGAAGAGCGTCTCGAGCTTTGACTGCGACGACCTGATACCGCCGACGTGCCCTAGTTCGTTGCCGGTCGCGTGCTCGACAGCGTCGAGACGCGGTGCGTGATCATCTTCACTTCTTGCGAAGCACTAAAAGCACGTTGTGATAAAAGGCGCCAGTGCCATCGAGCTTGTCGAAGAGCCAGCCGGCTGCGTTGACGGCCAAACACAGAAGCAGCCAGAAGGGAAGCAGTACGATCATGAGGAACTCGGAGATCGAGCTCCTCGACATTGATTTGTGAAGCCAATTCAGGAGCATCACCCCGGCGGTCGAGCCGAAACCACCTTGTGCTCTCGCCTCGATGATTTCGAACCGTTCGAGAAAGATTTCCTGGGCGCCATAAAAGCTGTGACGCCAGTAATCCTTGTAGATGCCGCGCCCCTGGTCGATGCTCATGTCGTTGTAGAAGAACGGCGTCGTGATCACCGCGATGCCGCCGATTTCCAACACGCGATCGATCTCGCTGACCAGATGCGGGAGATCCTTCACCACCTGGAGGACCTGGGTGCACAGCACCGACTGGAACGCGCTCGACTCCAGCGGCCACCGCTCACCGTCGCGGATGACGTGGTCTACGGTCTCCCCTGGAGTCACGTCGAGACCGACGTGTGACTCGATGCCGGTCAGCCACTTCGCGTACGGCTTTCCGTAGCACCCGACGTCGACGAGCTGACCTCGAAGGGTCGGAAGAATCGGCTGAAGGTCGTGATAGAGGTCTTTGACGGACAACCACTGCGAGTGCCAGATCCGGCGCTCGGGATGGTCGCCAGCAATCCATGTATACAGGCGCGCGTAAAGGTCGCGCAGTCGGTCGCCGCTCCAGGTCTTGACCCCAACCCGGCCGTATCCTTCAATGGCGCCTGTTCCGTTGCGACGGTAGATGACCTGCAGCGGCCGAATCAGGGCGGCCAGGAGCCCGAGCCCGATAGCGATCAGGGCGATTTCGTCCAGAGCATCGGGGAGATCGAAAAACTCTAAGAGCGCATCAGACACGGTTGCTCCGCTCCACGCTAGCGAGAGCGTGGAATTCATTGCTGCATTGTGATTCGGCTCCCCGCAGTGCCCTGGATGGCTCGGCTATAGCACGACGAGACAGCGAGCGCAATCGCAATCATTTCTGATCACAGCAAGACCCTCTCCACATCAACGCCTTCAACCCAGGATCTGCACGGATTCAAGGATCTCTTTAGAAACTTCGACTCGACGTCTCTCGCTGCCTGTTTGGGGCAGCCAACAGGGTCAATCAACAGTTACGCGCTGGTCTGAGGGATGTCTCCCAAAAGACAGACTATATTCTCAGGTTCTCTAGCGCTGGCGATGGCAAACTGCCGACCAAACCGGGGATGGCAACGTTTGAGGGACGTACCGGACGAAACCACTCGGCAAAACCTGGCCAGTCCTTTGCTCCCTGGTACCTCGCTCGGAGTGTGATTCCCTGTTTTCCAAGGGCGGAGGCGGATTGTCGGTTTTGCTCGAAAAAACCACTCGTGACCAGGCTGGTCACCGGACCGTCGGGGAGGTCGTCGTCGGCATCAGCGGTGCCCGCCGGAGTCCGGCGGCGGCGGCCGGTGTCGGCGGACGTCTCGTCGGATTCTGCGAAGAAGAGCGGCTCACCCGCATCCGCGGCGCCGGGTTGCAGCCTGGTGAGCTGCCGCAGGATTCGGTACGCACGGTCTTGCGCCTGGCAGGCGTCTCGCCCGAACAGGTCACGGCCTACGTCACCGGCGAGGAGGGCGTTGTCCTTCCCGCGAATCTTCCGAGGCTTCGTCTCGATCATCACCACTGCCACGCCGCGACCGCGTTTCTCACGTCGCCGTTCGAGCGTGCCGCAGTCGTGGTGTGCGATCGCAATACCGCGCCTGAAGTCAGCGTGTGGCGGGGCGGCGATGTCGAGTTGGTCAATGAGCAGTGGCCGTGGAGCGGGCCAGGGTTCGCCACTCTCTACACGCAGTGCTCGCGTCTGTTCGGGTTTGGTCCCGGACAGGAGCACCGATTCGAGGCGCTCGCGCGGCTTGGTACGAATGCGGACGGCACTCGGCTCGCCGGGCTGTTTGGGTATATCGATGGCACGCTGCGCGTCGATGCGGACTGGTCGCGCGTGGTCACGGACTGGTTGCACGAGGGTGGCTCTCGATGGTCGCTCGAACATGGCGCCAAGGTCGCCGGTGCGTTTCAGCAGGCACTCGGACGCGGGCTGCTGGCATTTGCCGCTGATATCCGTCGTCAGATCGACGTCGAGCATCTGTGCCTTGGCGGCGGGCTTTTCTACAACACGTTCTTCAACACGCTCCTCGCGCAATCGGGATTGTTTGCGGACGTGTTCGTCGCACCCAACCCCGGCAACGCCGGCATCGCATCTGGCGCCGCGCTCGCGGTGGGACCTCGTCGGCCGCACGATCGTGCCGTGTCTGCGTTTCTCGGCCCTGGCTTCGAGCTCGAAGAGATCAAACAGACGCTCGACAACTGCAAGCTGTCGTACGAGTGCTTGGCCGAGGGACAGATCATTGACGGCTGCGTGCGCGATTTGAAGGCCGGACGTCTGGTCGGGTGGTTCCAGGGACGAATGGAGTGGGGGCACCGCGCGCTCGGCAACAGAAGCATTCTTGCCAATCCGCTTTCTCCGTACGTGCTCGACAACCTGAACGTGTTTCTCAAGCAGCGAGAGCGTTATCGCGCCTACGGCCTCTCGGTGTGCGAGGAGGAGGCCGAGCGGTATTTCAAAGGACCCAAACGGTCGGCGTGGATGGAGTACGAGTACGAGATGACGGATCCAGATCGATT
>Ga0075433_10003124_pt1 | contig 12752 bp, 8 predicted proteins | sample RhiMethybrSRZTD2_FD_75299 | JGI IMG/M metagenome (GOLD analysis project Ga0075433, IMG submission 75299) | Populus rhizosphere microbial communities from Tennessee, USA - Rhizosphere MetaG P. TD hybrid SRZTD2 | ecosystem: Host-associated > Plants > Roots > Rhizosphere > Soil | place: USA... | reverse complement strand
CGGCATTTGCTCATAGACTTGGGCCGCAGCCTGCAAGCCGAGAGCACGCTGATCCTCGCGCGACATAGCAGCCTTGCCAGGATCGGGAAATGTTGGGTTCGCAGATTGCGCGTAGGCCTGCGTGGCCAGCCAAAATAAAACCAGGCAAAGCCGCCGTCTTGATAAGAAGCGCTTCATCGGACGTGTCCGGGACTCGAAACCGTGATGCCTCACGGTGTCAATCATTCTTAGCCGACCAAAATCTCTCAGGCGGGCGCGAGACCGCCGACCATGTCGATCGGATTCCTAGGCGTCTGAACCTGCATTTGGACGTGCCTGAACACGCAAAGTTTCTATTTCTTCTCTTACGGTCCCGAGCAGGTCAATGAGACTTGTGCGTGCATCGGCTGGAATGCCCGGTGTGCTCAACCATAGCTCGATTATCTCCCGTTGCCACTGCAACTCGACACTTCTGGGTAATGTCATTTGATTGCCCAGCCCAGGCTTCGCAAATGCTGACGCGCGAAACGAGGGGGCGAGGTCTTCTCCAAATGCTCTCCCGGCCCCTCGTAGAAAAAGAAGCTTGCAGCACGTTGCTCCCGTAAAGTATTCGGCAGGGACATCGCGGCCTCCCCAGCTGAAACAACCCCACCGACCACCCTACTTGGGAGCTTTATTGAGCGGTTATTTGAGCAGGGCTATCGACAGTCGTCTACTAGCAAAATTGCTAGGAGTTGAGCGGTGTCGGAGCAGAGGAACATTGTCCAGGAAATGACTTTACGGCAACTAGAAGTGGAACTCCAACGTTGCCGAGATGTAGTAGGCCCTGTAGGACGGCTGGTCTACACCCAGAAACAAGTACCGCGCTGCCGACGTATCACCCACCTGGAAGTACGGGTAGAACGGAATGGCGCCGTTAGGGCTCAGAACGGGTGTGGGGGACGTCGTACTGCTGATCGTCTGGACCGGACATCCTGGCACTGCCGTAGATGTGGGTGCCGGACTCATGCAACCTAAGTATTGCGTCATGGGTGAGGTCTGGAAATCCTTGTTGTCGAACTGCTGATAGCGGAATTCGATCTTTGGCATGATGTTTCGCGTCAGCTTGTATTTGAAAACCGCGACAACTTCATGTGTGCGGCTGACGCTCTCCGGGTAGTCGGTGGCGGCCGTCGTGCCGACCAGAAGGAACCGGCAAAACGAGGAGCCCGAATTCGAACAGTCGGTGCCAGTGCCCGGATCGATGCCATTAATTCCCAGGAAATGCGATAAGGTATCCGAGTGTCCGGCGGTGAGCGAATAGTAAGTCGTAAGTGATATCTTTTTTCCCACGTAAGTATCTGCACCTGCTGTCCAGATGTCTACCTTTTCTGGAGTGGTGCTTTCCCAATCGTTGTTCGCGGTATCGCAACCGGCGCAGGTCAAAATATCCTCGCCAGTATCGGCGGGCGTGCGATTTCGCGAGATCATCCGTCTGTAGTTGTGCTCGCGAGAGTACTCGGCAAACAACGACACCTGTGGCGACAGGGTGAAATCTGCGTCGAGACCGTAGTTATAGGAGATATCCTTCAGAATTCCGTACAGATAGTAAGGACTCGTTGTTGCCGCTGCACCCGTCAGGAAATTCAGAGCAGTCGAGCTGTTGGCGTTGCCTCGTTGGTTGTAATCGTCCTGAGTGGTTCCGCCGAACGCGGAAAAGCTGAGTCTGTCAGAGAAATCGTACTCGATCAGCCCGTCACCGCGGTTTCTTACCCGATGGGACTCGTCAAATCTCCGGCTGCAGCGCTGATCGCCAGTGAAAGCCAGGCTGCTGCTGTTGCATGAAATGGGAGCGCCCGATATCGGATCACTGGATTGATCATCCTGGTATGCATCAGGGTCGCGGACCGAGTGTCGATACGATAACCGGAACAACAGGTCCTTCCAGTGTGCCACATCAACCGCTCCCAAAAACGTGTGCTCCACGGAATGTTCTACATCCCGGTGAGAGCGGTCCATCCATTCCACTTGGTAGCCAAGCTTGGCTGAACTTTTCTTTGCAAAGAACCAGTTTCCCGTTAACTCGAAATTCTTACGATTGAAACCAAAAGGAGTGTTCTCGTCTCCGCTCCCCGGATTGGAAGCATCGCCTTCCGTCGGAGTGAAGGTGTGCACCGGAGTATTGTTGTTGTAATCATAGTGACGGTAGCCTGCTTTGATCTGGAAGTTCTTCCATGGCAGGCTGACGAGAGTGAAGTTCATCGCTAAAGTTTGCTTGCTGCCTTCCAGGTTTGCTGCGGGCAGTGAGGCCGTAGTGGTGCATGAAGCGCCTGGTGTCCCGCCACACCCGGTAATCGCGTCGTTGGTCGTATAGGGCAGGAACCGTTCGTCCTGACGAAGCCAGCCCGGGCTTATGACCGCCTGCAAGCGCATGTACTTGGTCAGGTTGGTTGCGGCAGCCAAATCCAAATAGTGAGCCTGGTTGCTGGGATACAAACTCGAGCGCCCGGTGGTGGGACTTTTTACTTCTGCGCCCACCGGCTGAGTCAGGATGAAGGGATTGTCCCAGGTCATCGACGGAATGTTTTCTTGCAGGAAGGACCCTACATAAGCTGCTTCAACGCCCCAATCACGTTTGCCGTACTCCCCACCAACGCGTACCAGATTATTGAAGTAGCTGATGGTCTCGGGAAGTTCGACTCCAAACCCAGACGTGGCGCTGGCGCTCGGGCTGGAGTTCATGATCAGACCAATGGGCCGGAGGCCGTTCTGGCTCTCGCGCCAGTACATCGCATTCAGATTGAAATTTGAGCTAAGGTCGTAAGAACCTGAAATCGTTCCCGCCTTGCGGGTGATACTAGGGGTAATAAAGTTGAAATTTGTTACCAGGCCTTGCTGCGCATTCGTTCCCGTGCCGGCGATCAAAGACGGCAGATTCGTAGACGGGCTGGCTTGTAGCGTAGATCGGATCGCCGACGGAAAACTCCAGACACCTGGCGAGCTCTGAACAAAGAGCGTCCGTGTTGTGTTGCTGTAAACGTGGGGAATCTCGTCATAGCGGAACTGAAACTTGAACTTGCCATATTGCCCGAACGTTGCCAGGTAGCTCTGGTCGTTATAGAGGGTCTTCTGTGACTGCAGCCTTACATAATTGGTCGAGCCAAGGAGATTATCAAAAGTGGCATCCAGTTTACGGACGAAGAACCCATTGCGGAGATCTCGATATTCCTCATACTTCGACGTGCGCAATAAAGGATCAAACGCAGTTCCGCAACCCAAACATCCGGGAGTGATCGACGGATTACCTGATGGCGAAGGCCCCCCAGGGCCGAGCATTAAGTCAGGTCGTCCATAGACATCGCCCCATCGGTATCGCACACCGAACTCGACAACATTCGTTTCGGCAGGCTTATCATCCGCGGGCTTTTCTGCTGCCGGTTTCTCCTGCGCAAAAACCGCCATCGAAACGAGCAGGAGAGCAAAGGTCAGATTCATCGACTGACGGATCTCTTGCGATTTCATTTTGCTCTCCTTCTTCAGCGCAGGAATGCATTGCCCGACGGATGATTCGATCCATGAATCGATGAATGGCAGTTTGTGCAGCCACGATTGAAGTCGCGGACGGAATTAAGCAGGGTTGGAGTCGTTGGGTGACGACTGCTGTCGTGGCAGGAATCGCACACCCTCGGCATCCGCATTTTTAGCAATTGCGGGTTGCTGGAGCCATGCGCCTCATGGCAGTTAACACAGTTCTCCATCACTGGCGGGTGCTCCCAGAGGAACGGACCACGCCGTTCGGTGTGGCAACTCAGGCAGTTCTCGTTGATCGTGGTCTGCCGAAGCTGACTGGGATTCGGCGTGCCATGCGGGTTATGGCAACTGGTGCAAGTCACTTTGCCTTCGCGGTAGGGCATGTGCGAGGAGCGTTGCAACTGCGCTCTTCGCATCTGGTGACACCGAAGGCAAAGCTCAGGTTGAGTTTCTTTTAGGCTCTCGTTTTCCGTGAGCGGCGCATTGAAGCGTGCCTCGTGGGACAAAGAAGGATGAAGGTCCTGATGTGCCTGATGGCAATCCACGCATGTCATAGCCCGCGATTCATGCGGGCTGCCCCTCCAAAACAGTTGATTTCTGCGGGAATGACATTGCAGGCAGGCAAAGTTCTTCTCGGCTACTGTGTTCTTAGAGTCTTCGGTAAAGCGGACCGGAATCGTTTCCTTGGTACCGCCTGCCTCGACGTGCACACGGCCAGGGCCGTGACAGGACTCGCAACCGCGAGCCTCATCGGGAGTGTGCGGGTGCGCCATGGCTTTTCCCATTGCTGTTCGGTTGTAGCGTCGACTCTGGTCCTCGTGACAGGTGACACAAGTATCGCTACCGACATAATCGCCGTCACCTTTGGCGTCAGCCGTCTTGACCGCTTGTGTGGGTGAGGCTGCTTTCTCCTGCGCCTGGCTCGCGAGAGCAGTTGGCATCGGGCTCGATGTGCGAGGATCCGATTGTGCCGACGTTGTAATGACCACAAGGACCAGCGCAGCAATGATCAATAATGCTCGCGTGCAAGTCATGTACCTAAACCCGCTCCTTCCGGAACGAACAATGCGCAAGGTCACCGAGCGCTGAATGCGCAGTTGCGCAACCGCCCTAGAAGCGTGCCGAATCTTTCACACGCAGGTAACCTACTAGAGGGTCTTTACGAAGTCAGCAATGGCTTTTGCTTGCTCTTCGGTCACCCCTGAAATGGGTTTATTGTGAGGTGCCTTGCTCTGCGGATTCCCCTTGGTAGTATGTTCCGCGATTTGACCCGCTTCGAGCTGTGTTCCTTTAAGTCCAGGAGCTTTAACGCTTGGCTTGCCCTCACCGCTGGCACCATGACATCCGGCGCACTTCTTTTTGTAAAGGGCCGCTCCATCTTCTGCCGCCAACGCTGCCACAGACAAAATCAACACGCTCGCCGGCAAAACAAACAACGCCCGATATCTCATGCGACGCTCCTCCCCTTGCTAAGCCAAGTGTCGTCTTTCAATTCGGCAAAGCCGATGTGGTTGAAGTTGTTGACGAAATCGAACAGATTACGTTTACAAATTAATCGACGTTTGCGGTCGAGTCCCAACTGCGAGCCATTTGACTTTGCCGAGAAAATCAAACGATTAAGAGACGCCCTTTCGACTCTCAATCGAACCATCCTGCGTTCATGATAGGTGGGTGGCTTTCTTCCTTCGAACTGGCAGAACTGACAGACTGAGTTTGCTGGTCAAGAGCGATCTCGCGGAAATCACGCACGTCACAGAAGACCGTCGAGTTATTTCTTCTGCACTTTGGCGATCCGCTCCGCGATGCCGAGCGTTTTCAGGATTTCCGGAGAAGCTTCTTCCACGGCTAACGTCTCGTGGCATGAAGTGCAGTCCTGGGTAATCGTCGTGCCATCCGGGGTCGTGTGAGAACCGTCATGACACCGAAAACATCCGGGAAAGTCCGTGTGACCGAGATTGTTCGGATACGTACCCCACGTCACTTTCAAATCCGGAAAGACGTTGCGGTTGTAGATCGCTAGAACGGCCTGCCCAGCGTGGCGAATATCCTGAGCACGTTGACGGTAAACATCGGGAAAACTCTGTTGATAGAAAGTCTCGAGAGCACCCGGCAGTTTGTCTGCCGCGTCCTTGCTCGACGGATATTCCGTCTTCAGCAACTCCACTCCTTTCTTTTTGATGAATGGCAACGCCACGGGAATGTCTCCGAGGGCGAGGGCCTTGTCCATGGCACGCTCGGCCAAGTCGAAGGTATGGGTCGGACGGTTGTGGCAGTCAACGCACTCCATGTCGTATTTCGGCATCCTCTTCACTGAGTCCACCGAGGCGTCGGAAGTGACGAACGCACGGGATTGGCCCGTCGCGGTATTGCGGTACTCGACCCACGGAATGGTTTGGCGGGCCGGGTCCGCTGCGGCGAAACGGATCTGAACTCCTGGACCAAAGTGTGCGCCGTGAATGCCGGAGAGCCGGTCGCCGCCCACCATCATCATGAGAACGGTTTCGGTTCTGGTATTTGCTTCATCGTCTCCGAACTTGCTGAACACCCGCAGGCGCACACCGCCTAATTTCTGTGGCCAATGGCAGTTCTCGCAGGTCTTGCGAGAGGGCACCAAACGGTTGCTTTCGAGTGCGGAAGGAATCGGTTTGCGGTGGGTATTGAATGTGGTTTCGACCAATTGGCGAATTCCATTCGTTTTGCTGCTGATCCAACCAGCTGCTCCGGGCGCCACATGACACTCCACACATTCCACTCTGGAGTGAGGCGAATTTCGGTAGGCCGCCAGTTCCGGATTCATCACATGGCACGATCCGCCACAGAATTGCGGCGTCTCCATATGCTCCACCGCCCGATAGGTAATTTGAGTTCCGATCAGAATGTTGAGAAGCCCCGTGACACCAAAGAACCAGGCAAAGCGACGCAACGCAATCTTGCGATCGAAGGTGGCCTCAGCCAATCCTTCGCGGATCTTCCTCTTGCTGAGATAAATCCCGATCGGAACCAACACCAACCCAGTGAAGAAAATCAGTGGAAGGACGAGGAAGACGATGATGCCAATGTAAGGGTTATCGACGTGGCCGCGAACTTGTAGCGGCAGCACGAAAAGCCAAGAAATGACGGCCGTAGCAAGGAGAGCACCGCCTAAAAGACTCAACCAGTGTTGAGTCAGCAGGAACCAGGTTGGCCTGTCATTCGAAATGCCCATAGAGCCACGGCGGATAAACTCCACAACCGATACAGACTCTAAGGCCCAGGCGATAAGGAAAAGACCTGTTAATGGTGACAGTGTTCGCCCGTTACTGCGTGAGACTACCCTCCCGAATGCTGTCTGCTTGACGGGTGAGGTGGTGGTGCGTGCGTCACAAAAGCAAAGTCCAAGACATCGGATGACTCACTTCGGCGCATGAAAGCAGAGGGTTTAGCGATGGCGGGTACCAATAACAAGAGAGCGGAAAATGAGGGTCAGAGTCCGTTGCTGCCTTTTGAAAAGACACAGGGTTTCATGTCCATCAACCGCAGGGATTGGTTGAGGGTAGCAGTTGGCAGCAGCGTAGGACTGGCAGTCGGCAACCTTCTCGATTTGCCCGCGGTAAGGGCCGCGAATCAAAATTTAAAGCTTGCGAATGTCACTGAGCTCACAACCTCCTGCAACTTTTGCTCCTGTGGTTGCGGGATGATCGCTGCCGTACGTGACGGAAAGCTCATCGCTATGGAGGGCGACTACGACCACATCGTGAACCGCGGATCCTTGTGCGTGAAGGGCATTTCGATGTTCGCGACACATACCTCACCCGACCGACTCGCGAAGCCACGTTATCGTGCCCCGGGGAGCGACCACTGGGTAGACATTTCGTGGGATGAGGCGGTCGAGCGGATCGCGCAAAAGATCCGAAAAACACGCGACGCAACATGGATCGCGACGGAGAAACTTGGTGATGCCGAGGTTCCGGTCAACCGGACAGACGCGATCGCGTTCATGGGCGGCGCGCAGAACACGAACGAGGAGTGCTACCTCTTCCAGAAAGCAGCACGCCTTCTCGGCACCGCTTTCGTTGAGCATCAGGCGCGACTTTGACACAGCCCCACGGTCCCCGGTCTGGGGGCAGCGTTCGGACGAGGGGCAATGACCAACCACTGGATTGACCTGCAGCATTGCAAGACGATTTTAGTGGAAGGCAGTAACGTCGCAGAGAATCATCCCATGGCCTTCAAATGGATCCGGAAGGCCCAGGAAAATGGGGCGAAGATTATCCATGTCGATCCTCGGTTTACCCGGACATCTGCGACTGCGGATATGTATGCGCGTATCCGCCCGGGTACGGACGCCGCTTTTCTCAATACCATGATCAACCATATCCTCGTTCACAAGCTGTACGACGAGGACTATGTAATCACCCACACGAACGCCCTCTACCTGGGTCACGCCGCTTTCGACTTCAGGGATGGACTCTTCAGCGGATTCGACAAGGGCAAGAACAAATACGGCACGGAGACGTGGGGCTATCAACTTGATGAAAGAGGTAGGCCGCGCGTCGCAGCGAGCCTGGATGACCCCCACTGCGTCTTCGCTCATCTTAAGAAGTTCGTTTCGCGGTATACCCTCGAAATGGGGGAGCGCATCACCGGCATCCCGGCGGCGCAGATCCAGCAAATCGCGGAGATTATGGCCAAGAACCGTCCGGGCTCTATCTTGTATGCGCTTGGGATGACCCAGCACACCACCGGCGTTCAGGGAATCCGCGGATTCACAATCTTGCAGCTTTTGTTGGGCAACGTCGGTAAGCCCGGAAGCGGCGTCAATGCGCTTCGCGGCGAGCCGAACGTGCAGGGCGCCTGCGACATGGGCGTGCTCAACAACTACATGCCGGGCTATCTCAATTATCCGGCGCACACGGAGCCCACCCTTTCGGAGTACACGAAAAAGAACGGGTCCGGCGACACGAAATTCCTTGTCAACACACTCAAAGCGTTCTTCGGAGATGCGGCCACTGCGGAGAATGATTTCGGTTACAGATGGTTGCCCAAGCGAAGCGCCACGAAAGATTACGGCACAATGTCGATCTTCGAGGATGCGCTCACCGGAACGATGAAAATGCTCTGGATCGTCGGTCAGAATCCGGCTGTAACGACACCCAACCTAAAACTGACATTCGCCGCAATGGCAAGGCTCGAGATGTTGGTGGTCCAGGAGATCTGGGAGACGGAAACCGCTACGTTCTGGCGTCGTCCTGGTGTCGACCCGAAGTCCATCTCCACCGAGGTTGTCTTGCTGCCTGCCGCGTTCTTTATGGAAAAGAACGGGACGATCACCAACTCGGGCGGCATGGTGCAGTGGCGACATGCGGCCGTGAAGCCGCCGGGAGACGCCAAACCTGACGGCGCCATCGTCGACCTGGTATTCCGGCGTGTGCGAGACCTGGTGAGAGATTCGTCCGACCCGAAGGACGAGATTCTCCAAAAGGCGTTTTGGACGTACACCACGGCTGAGGACGTGCTGCGGGAGATTAACGGTCGTGCTCTGCGCGATGGCCCAGGCGGCACTAGCCTGAAAGCCGGCGATCTCGTCAGTAAGGTGTCCGATCTGCAACCCGACGGTTCGACCTCTGCCGGGGCCTGGATCTACGCTGGAGTTTTTAAAGGCGGTGTCAACCTCTCCAAGCGCAGGGACTCACTAACGGATCCCGGTGGTCTCGGCCTCTATCCCAACTTCGCCTGGACCTGGCCGAACAATATGCGTATTCTCTACAACCGCGCCTCATGCGATCGTCATGGTAAGCCGTACCCGGGATCGGAGCCCATTGTCTGGTGGGATGAGAAAGCAAGACGCTGGGTGGGGCACGATATCCCGGACGTTCCCGTGTTGACCGACGGGCCGAACACGCCAAACGGCCAGCGGGCCTTCCATCAAAATCCCGAAGGCGTCGGGCGCCTTTTTGCAGCGGTATATCAGTCCCCAGACCCGGCGAACCCGCATCTCCCGCACGATGTGGCCTATGTGCCGAAAGACGGTCCACTACCGGAAATGTATGAGCCTGTCGAAAGCCCGGTAGAAAACGTCCTACACCCAGAAGTGAAACACAACCCGGTGCTGAAATATCCGCGCATCAAATCTCACCAACCGATCGGAACTGTTGCGGACTTTCCCTATGTGCTCATGACATCGACCGTCGCGGAACACTGGTGCGGTGGCTCCTCGACGCGCAACATCACTTGGTTGAATGAGCTCGTTCCAGAACCCATGCTCGAAATGCCAGAAAGCCTTGCGAAAAAACTAGATGTGAAAACCGGCAGCTGGGTAAAAGTTTCTTCTGCCCGCGGAGAGCTCACAGTGAAAGCCGTAGTTACGCCCAGAATGAAGACACTACATGTGGACGGACAAGAGGTCACGATCGTGTGGATGCCGTACAACTGGGGCTACAAGGGATTGTCGACAGGACCAAGCGTAAACCATCTCACCATCGATGCCGTCGATCCGAGTGCTGGGACGCAGGAAACAAAGGCCTGCTTGGTCAATGTGGTCAAGGTACCCGCGTCCGAGGCTCCCGCCCAAAAAGTTCGAGAAGGAAGATCATGACGCAGCCGACATCGACGACCCCCATTAAAGCTACGCTAGTTGACATTACGAAATGCATCGGCTGCCGGGCTTGCCAGGTTGCCTGCAAGCAGTGGAATGACCGAGATGGAGAGGAAACCCAATTGGACTTCAACTTGGGTTTTCAGAATCCAGCTACTCTAAGCGCGAAGACTCTTACGTTGATTACGTTTCATGAACTCCCCGACGAGAAGGCACCGGGCGGGTTGCATTACCTATTCACGATGCGGCGATGCCTGCACTGCCTGGAACCGGCATGCGCCTCGGCATGTCCGACGACAGCACTCGATCGACGATCTGACGGACCTGTCATCTACGATGCTAACAAGTGCATTGGTTGCCGTTACTGCATCTGGGCATGCCCCTGGGGAGTACCAACCGCGGAATGGGACTCCCTTGCTCCAAAGATACAAAAATGCACTCACTGTGCTGACAGGACCGAACAACCTCCGCCCATGGCACGCAACGGACAGGCTCTCACCGATGAGGAGAGCAAGCAGTATCGCGAAAACATTGTCACTCCGGCTTGCGTTAAGGCGTGTCCCGCGGACTGTCTGAGTTTCGGAACACGCGACGAGATATTGCAGAAGGCGAGGAATCGCATTTCCGACCATCCGGACAAGTACGTAGATCACATCTACGGGGAGAAAGAGGCGGGCGGAACGAGCGTGCTTTATCTGTCTTCCGTGCCGTTTGAGAAACTGGGATTTCCGGACGTCGGGACGAAGCCGTATCCGGGGCTTTCCAAACTGGCGCTGCATGCCGTACCACCGGCTGTCATGGTGGTGGGTGCTATGCTCGCGGGCGCTTACGCATTCTTTAGACGACGTGCGTCGGTTTTGGCTGGACCCTCTGCCGCCGACAGTGAGCCCCATCACATCGAATTTGAGCCGATCCGGGAAAAGCTCCTGACGCCGACCAACAAATTACTTCTGATCCTGATGGCGTTCGGAGCTATCTCTCTGCTGGCTCGGTTCGCACTGGGCTTGGGCGGCAGCACGCATCTTTCCGACACTTACGCGTGGGGACTCTGGATTGTCTTTGACTTGGTCTGGATCGCGGTAGCGGCTGGCGCTTTTGCGACTGCGGGTCTGATTTATGTCTTCCAGCGAAAGGACCTGTATTCGATGGGTAGATCGGCAGTGCTTATGGGACTGCTGAGTTATTCGTTCGTTACGGTCACCCTTGTCGCCGACCTAGGTTTGCCGTGGCACTTCTATCAGCTTGGATTGCAGGCTCCCGAACAGTCAGCGATGTTTGAAGTTTCTTGGTGCGTGGGCTTGTACGTAACGATCCTCCTGCTGGAGTTCCTTCCTGTCCCACTTGAACGCTGGGGACTGCAAAGAGCGATGGATATCTGGCGACGGTGGTCGGGCGCATATGTGGCGCTCGCCGCTACTTTATTCGTGTATCTACTCTCGCGTAATGTGCTTTATGCGGCGATGGCAGCCCTTGTGTTCTCGTTCCTTGCTTTCCGAGCGAGAGGCAGGGAGGGCGAGCCCATTATGCTGGCCATTGCAGCCGTGACACTTTCCACGATGCATCAGAGTTCGCTTGGCTCCCTGTTCCTGCTCATGCCGGATAAGCTCGGTCCGCAATGGTGGTCGCCCGTGATGCCCATCTCTTTCTTCCTATCCTCGATCGCGGCTGGTACCGCACTTGTCGTACTCATCGAGATGTGGATTGCGAGAGCATGGAAGCGCCAACTACGAATCACCCAATTGTCGGCGATGGGTAAGATCACGTTCTGGTCACTTCTGGTCTACCTGGTATTTCGCCTCGCGGACATGCTCGTTCGGGGGCAACTCAGCAGCGCTTTTTCCGGAGGACTAGGAGCACTTTTTGCGACGGAGATTCTCCTTGGCGGAGTGCTTCCCTTGGTGCTGCTGGCTCGCGAGAATTTGCGAACTCGACCGTCAGCGCTTTTTATCGCAGAGCTAATGGTCACGATGGGAATAATTTTCAATCGTGTAAATGTGGTCCTATTAGCGATGCGCTTGAAAGGTCCCATGCCGCAGTTCACACCGGAGACTTACTCTCCAACAATTTTCGAGTGGGGAATCTCGATTGGATTGATCGCAGCCACGATCTTCCTTTTTGGGCTGGGCGCACGCCTGATGCCGCTCTTGCCCGCGGAACGACCCCAACAGGGCGATTGACCTTTATGACGCTGAATGTGTGGCTAGAACGGCATCCCTACCTGCAATCAGTGGCGAACTTGCAGTTGCTGGTCGATGCGACGGCAGCGGAAGTATCCATTCCCAGAGCTGGTATTCCCAAGTGGGAGTGCTATGTCGAAGAGTTCCGGACCGGCATAGCCTTGCTCCAGAGTTCGACGGTTGCGATCGACCTTGAGCCGGCTGAGAAAAGCCTCGTCTCTCTTACGGAAAGATTGGCCACAAAGCCATTACCGCATGACCTGACGGAACAGATACAGATTTTGGACTCTGAACTCAACTGCGAACAGGACGCTCCGCGGCGGGCCGTATCCTGGCTGCTCAGTCAGGGCTCCTTTGTTATCAAGTATCCGGGTCTCCTTCAGTACATAGGATGGACGGTTTTAGCTCGCTATCTGGATTCCGTAGTGACAGCCTTCAACAACTGGCGCGACGAAGAGCAGTGGCTGCGTAACTACTGCCCGACTTGTGCAGCGTCGCCTGCGATGGCTCAG
>Ga0075433_10003123_pt1 | contig 12753 bp, 11 predicted proteins | sample RhiMethybrSRZTD2_FD_75299 | JGI IMG/M metagenome (GOLD analysis project Ga0075433, IMG submission 75299) | Populus rhizosphere microbial communities from Tennessee, USA - Rhizosphere MetaG P. TD hybrid SRZTD2 | ecosystem: Host-associated > Plants > Roots > Rhizosphere > Soil | place: USA... | reverse complement strand
CAGACCCCGCCGCGCTCGCGCTCGAGCGCGTCCAGCACGTCGGCGAGCGGGCCGTCGATCGGCAGAGTGCGGGCGCCGATCGGAGTGAGCGTGCGCAGGTGGCGGGGCGCACCGACGACGAGCGGCGCCGCCTCGATCGCGACGCGCGCCTCCTTCCCCACCGGCTCGCCTCCACATACGCCGACGATCGCGATGCGCTCAGGCACGGGCAACGACCCCCATGCCGTCGAAGTCGACCATCACGACTTCGATCTCGAGCGCGCCGTCGACGTGCTGCCGGCACGCGGCTGCCGCCTGCTCGCACAGCAGTTGCAGCGGTGCAAACGCGCCGTGCGCGACGCACACCTCGAAGAAGTGGCGCGCGGTCTCGGTCTCGGTCGCCGCGTTGACGATCACTGCCGGCGCAGCTGTGGCGCGGGCGGCCGCGGCGAGGACCTCACCATCGACCTTCGACCGGTGGAAGTGCGTCATCATCACGCCCGCGGCGAGCTTGGCGATCTTGCCCGCCATGCCGACGAAGATGACTGTCCCGATGCCGGCGGCGACGGCGCGGCGAAGGGCGATGCCGGTGAAGTCGCCGACCTCGACGCAACACACGTCGTCCAGGTCGGGATGGAGACGCGCGGCGGCGCGCTCCGACCGGCTGCCGGTGGCGAGCATCACGGTGCGCTCGCCCTGGGCGGCGGCCACGTCGATCTGCTGCACGACCGACGCCCGGTACGCGGCGGTGGAGAACGGGCGCACGATCCCCGTAGTGCCGAGGATCGAGATGCCGCCGACGATCCCGAGACGCGCGTTGGTCGTCTTCTCGGCCATCGCCTCGCCGCCGGGCACGGTGAAGGTCACGCGAAGGGGCCGGTCGGTCACCTCGCCGAGGGCGGCGATGATCATCCGCTGCGGGACCGGGTTGATCGCCGGCGCGCCGACCGCGAGCCCGATGCCGGGTTTGGTGATCGTGCCCACGCCGGGCCCGGCTCGCAGCTCCGTCGAGCGTGAGCCGGCCGCCCACTCGACCTCGGCCGTCACCCGGGCGCCGTCGGTGCAGTCGGGATCGTCGCCGGCGTCCTTGATGACCGCGCACCGGTTCGGCAACTCGCTCTCGACCGGGAAGCTCACGCGCCGCCCGGCCGGCAAGCCGACCTCCACCTGCGCGGGCGCTGTGCCGCTCGCGAGTCCGACCGCGGCCGCTTTGGCGGCGGCGCTCGCGCACGTACCCGTCGTCCAACCGGCGCGCAGCCCCTTCGTGCGCGCCGCGACGTCGGGCGCGAGGTCGGGGTCGCGGGTGGCGGCCTGCGCGCTCACGCCGGCCTGCCCACGGTCGACTCCGGGCGCGACCGCCGCCGGAACATGTGCGCGAACTGCGGTTCGTAGAGGTGCGAGCGGACGGCAGCGCCGCGCAACGCCGGCCCGACTACGACGAGAACGGTGCGAGTCGCGCCGAGCGCGTCGAGCACCGCGGCAAGTTGCCCGACGGTCGTCGTCACTACATGCTCGTCGGGCCAGGACGCGCGCACGACGACCGCGACCGGCGTCTCGGCCGAGTAGCCGCTCCCGTCCGCGAGCAGCTCCCGTTGCAGCTCGACCGGGCGCGCCGCCGAGAGGAACACGGCCATCGTGGTCCCGTGCGCCGCGAACGCGGCGACCGACTCGCGCTCCGGCATGGACGCCGCGGTGCGGCCGCCCAGTCTGGTGAGCACGACGCTCTGCGCCACCGTGGGGATCGTCAGCTCGCGTCCCAATGCGGCGGCGGCCGCGCTCAGCGAGCTCACGCCGGGAACGACCTCGAAGTCGCGCTCCTGCGCGACGCACCAGTCGATCTGCTCCTGGATGGCGCCGTAGACGGCAGGGTCGCCGGAGTGGAGGCGCACGATGCGACCGTCGGGATGCGCGGTGTAGACGCCGAGCACGTCCTCGAGCGTCATCCCGGCGGAATCGTGCACCTCGGCGCCGGGGCGGGCGTGGTGGAGCAGGCCTTCGGGCACGAGCGACGACGCCCACACGACGACGTCGGCAGCGGCGAGGCGGTCGCGGCCGCGGAGGGTGATGAGGTCGGGGGCTCCGGGGCCGGCGCCGACGAACGAGATCACGGCCGACCTTCCGGTGGGACGAGGACCGTGGCGAGGTAGCTGGCGGGTGCGTCGGCGAGCTCGTCGAGGGGGCCGGCGCGCTCGCCCGGGAGGCCGAGGAGCTCGCCCGCCACCGCGCCGTCGAGCCGGCCGGCGGCGGCGAGTCGCTTGGCGATCGCGGGGAGGTGCCGTCCGCCCTTGTATACGGCGACTGCTCGAGTCGGGTCAGTGAGCGCGTCGTCGAGCGAGTCGGGGCCGTCGAGCGCGGTGATCAGCGAGAGCGTCTCGGTGCCTTCGAGCACGACGAAGCCGGCGCGGGAAGCGAGCGCCTGGAATGCCATGATCCCGGCGACGGTCTCGATCGGCGCATCCGGGGACAGGGCACGCACCTCGCGCGCGAGCGAGGAGAACGTGCTGTAGATGTTGGGATCACCGAGGGTGGCGAAGGCGACGCGCTCGTCGCGGTCGAGGGCGGCGGCAATCCGGCCTGCCGCGTCGCCGTACACCTCCCGGCCGCCGTCGCGTCGCATCTCGATGACGAGCCGCTCGACCTGCACGTCCGGCGCCGCCTCGCGCACGATCGACTCGGCGCGTCCCACGACGTCGAGCGCCAGCGACGGCGCGAACACGCGGTCCGCCTCGCGCAGGGCGCGCAACGCTTCGAGCGTGACGTGCTCGGGATCGCCGGGGCCGACTCCCACCCCGACCAACGCCGGTGCCATCCCATCCCCGTGGGACGCTTCTCCCGTCGCCGCAGCCGGTCTCCTGGCTCCCGGATCCTCGTTCGCCCTCGCCTTCCCGGAGTCTCCGGTGGCACATCGAGGGGTCGCTCCCCGGTCACAGTGGCGGGACCACGCCGGACTCGCACCGGCTTCCCGTACACCGCGGCGCGCGGAGCATACCCGCAGGGTCCCGACCCGGCGAGGGTGCGTCAGCTCCCGGCGGTGGCGACGAAGCGCTCGGCCAGGTGAGGGTCGGCCGCGAGGTGCAAATGCAGGTAGCTGGCGAACAGGCGCGGCGACGCGAACCCCGCGCGCGTCTCGCCGTTGCGGCCGGACATCGTCAGCGCGTCGCCCTCGGGCTCCAGGCTCGAGTAATGGAACTCGTGGCCGCGCAGCTCGGTGCCGGCAGGTGCGAGCGGCGTGTCGACGCCGGCGTGCGCGCGTCGGTAGCCGAGCGTGAGGCGCTCGCTCATGGAGCCGTCGGCCTCGAGAGCGCCGCACAGCGCGTGTCCGTCGAGCGAGCGGCTGAGCCAGAGCAAGCCGCCGCACTCGGCCCACGTCACGAGACCGGCAGCCATGCGGTCGCGCACATCCTTCAGGAGCGGACGATTGGCGGCGAGCTCCGCGACGAACACCTCGGGGAAGCCGCCGCCCGCGTACACGGCGTCGACCGCGGCGGGAAGCGCAGTGTCGGCGCGCGGGTCGAACGGGACGAGCTCGGCCCCGGCCTGCTCCAGGAGCTCGAGGTTGTCCGGGTACGTGAAGCTGAACGCGGGACCGCCGGCGACGGCGACGCGGGCCCGGCCCGACGGCCTCGCCGCCGGGGCTTCTCCCGCCGGGAGACGCGGCGCAGCCCGGACGATCGCCGAGATGGCATCGAGGTCGCACGACGCGTCGACGGTGTCGGCGAGCCGTTCGAGCGACTTCTCCACCGCCTCCCGCTGCTCGACGACGGGCACCAGCCCGAGATGGCGATCGCGCCACGCGAGCTCGTCGGCGCGGGCAATCACGCCGAGCACCGGGATGCCGACCGGTTCGAGCGCCTCGCGCAACATCAACTCGTGCGCCGGGCTGCCGACCCGGTTCAGCACCACCCCGGCGACACGCACAGAGGAGTCGAACGTCGTGTATCCGTGCACGAGCGCGGCCACCGAGGCGCTCATCGCCGACGCATCGACCACCAACACCACGGGGGCGTCGAGCAGCCGGGCGACGTGCGCGGTGCTCGCCGGCCTGCCGGGCTCAGCCGCGCCGTCGAAGAGGCCCATGACTCCTTCGACGACGAGCACGTCGGCGCCACTCGCCGCTTTCGCCGCCAGCGGTGCGATGCGCTCTTCGCCGCAGATCCACGCGTCGAGGTTCCGGCCCGGCCGTCCCGTGGCCAGAGCGTGATAGCCGGGATCGATGAAGTCCGGTCCCACCTTCGCCGGGGCGACCCGTTCACCGCGCCGGCGCAACGCAGCCATGAGACCGGTGGCGACGGTCGTCTTGCCGACGCCGGAGTGCGTGCCGGCGACGACGAGGCGCGGCCCGAGCACGCCCATCAGTATTCGATGCCCTTCTTGCCCTTGATCCCGCGGTCGTACGCGTGCTTGACCTTGCGCATCTCGGTGACGGTATCGGCCAGCTCCACGAGCTCGTCCGCCGCGTCCCGTCCCGTCATGACGACGTTCGTCCCCTCGGCGCGGTCGCGGATGCCGGCGACGACCTCGTCGACGGGCACCCACTCGTACTTCACGGCGTACGTCAGCTCGTCGAGGATCAGCAGGTCGTAGTCACCTGACGCGAGCTTGCCTGCTGCCACGTCCCACGCGTGCCGGCCCTTTGCAGCCGTCTCGTCGAGATCGGTCGACTCCCAGGTGAACCCGTCGCCGAGGGTGTGCCACTCGACCCCGAGGTGATCGGCGAGCTTGCGCTCCCCCGTCTTCCACTTTCCGCCTTTGATGAACTGCACGACACCGACGCGCCATCCCCGCGCCCACCCGCGCGCCATGACGCCGAACGCGGCCGACGACTTGCCCTTGCCGTGCCCGGTGTTGAGCAGGACGATCGACTCGCCGCGCGCCACGAGCGGCAGAGTAGGCCCAGGCGCCCGGCGTCGGCGCTGGCTATGGTGAGCGGCGCAGCGCAGGGAACGCCGGTGTGAGTCCGGGGCTGTCCCGCAACTGTGACCGGGGAGCGAACCCCACCGGACGGTCACGGCCCTTCGGGGTTGGAAGGCCGGGGTGAGCGACGATCCGGAGCCAGGAGACCTGCCTGCCCGAGAACCCTCGGGAAGACGCGGAGACGTCGTGGAACTCCAGCTTCGGTCCCGATCTGAAGCGGGTCGCCAACTCTCGGTCCTGGTGTGGCGCTTCGATCGCCCGCTGCGCGTGGCCGCTTCGGCCCCGCACGGCGGTGGTCTCGCCACCCGCCGCTGGATCGTGAACGCGCAGGTGCCGCCCTCGTACGCGCGCCGCGACCCCGACCACCACCTCCGGAAGCTCGCCGTCTCGCTCGGGCTGCCCGGCCACGGTGTGGGCATGCTCACGGCGGCGGACGTGCGGTCGTTCGTCACGACCGTGGACGAGGGCGTCGAGGTCGTCGCCACCGTCGGGCTCGGCGAGCCCGAATGGGCGGCGGCGGCGGCGCCCCGCGCTGAGCCCCGGGTGCCGGTGCGGCTGGCCGGGACGATCAACGTGGTCGCGCTGCTGCCGACGCGGCTCTCCGACGCCGCCCTGGTCAACGCGATCGCGACGGCCACCGAGGCCAAGGCGCAGGCCCTCTTCGAGATCGGGATCGCCGGCACCGGCACCGCCACCGACGCCGTGTGCATCGCGACCCCGGCCGACGGGCGGGCGGAGACGTTCGGCGGCCCCCGCTCGCGTTGGGGCTCGCGCTTGGCCCGAGCCGTCCGCGACGCCGTCCGCCTGGGCGCGCCGGCGTGATCCTGCTCGTGCTCGGGGGGGCCCGGTCGGGCAAGTCGGCCTACGCCGAGCAACGCGCCACTTCGTTGCCCCTCCCCGTGTCGTACGTCGCCACCGCGTGCGTCGACGGCGACGCCGACCTCGCGGCGCGCGTCGATGAGCACCGTGCCCGCCGCCCGCCGTCGTGGACGACCATCGAGAGCGCTCCGGACCTGCCCGGGGCGCTGCGCGCAACTCGGGGAACCGTTGTGCTGGACGCGCTCGGCCCGTGGGTCGCGGCCGCACCGGCGTTCGACGTCGATGCCGCCGAGCTGTGCGGCGCGCTAACCGGACGGAACGGCGACAGCATCGTCGTGTCGGAGGAGGTCGGGCTGGGCGTCCATCCTGCAACTGCAGCGGGGCGGCGGTTCCGCGATGCGCTCGGCGAGCTGAACCAGGCGGTGGCAGGCGTCGCCGACGAGGTCGTTCTCGTGCTCGCCGGCCGCGCTCTCCGGCTCGAGCCGGCCGGCTGATGCGCCGGGCGCTCGCCTTCCTGACCCCGCTGTTCGGCGCGTCGGAGCCGCGTCCCCAGACGCTGGGATGGTTCCCGTTCGCCGGCGCCGCGCTCGGGCTCGTCCTCGGCGCGGTGTGGTGGGGCGCAGAACGCGTCTGGCCGGCGGCGGTGGCGGCGGCGATCGTCGTGGCGGCCGACCTGGCTCTCACCGGTTTGCTGCACGTCGACGGGCTCGCCGACTCCGCCGACGGCCTGCTGCCGCACCTCGACCGCGCCCGGCGCCTCGAAGTGATGGCGGCGCCCGATGTGGGCGCGTTCGGTGTCGCCACAGTGGTTGCCGTGCTGCTCCTGCGCTGGGCCGCGCTCGCGACGACGGCGCCCTCGCCGCTGCTGCTCGGCGGGCTGTGGTGCGCGTCGCGCACGGCGATGGCGGTCGCCGCCCGGACGGTCCCGTACGCGCGCTCGGGCGGGCTCGCCAGCGCGTTCCTCGGCGGCCGCGCCCTCCCGACGGCGCTCATCGGCGCCGTGCTCGCGACCGGACTCGCATTCGCGGGGCCCCGCGTCGCCGGGATCGCCGCGGTCGCGGGCGTCGTGGCGGGCGCGGCCGGCGTCGTCGCGCTGGCACGCCGGCGCATCGGCGGGTTCACGGGCGACGTGCTCGGCGCGAGCGGCATGGTCGGCGAGACCGCCGGCCTCGTCGTGGCGGCCGCGCGATGGTGAGCCGGTCGTTCGGCGCGGCGGCAGGTGTCATGGCCGACCGGTTCCTCGGCGAACCTCCCGCCGTGGCCCACCCCGTCGCCGGGTTCGGCGCGGTGATGCGCCGGGTCGAGACACACGTTTACCGCGATGCACGACGCGCCGGGGCGGCGCACGCCGCGGTCGGCGTCGGGCTCGCGACCGCCGCCGGTGCGGCGCTCGGTTCGCCGGCGGCGGCGGCGTACGTCGCGGTCGCCGGGCGCGAGCTGGCGCGCGCCGCGCTCGACATCGAGTTGATTCTGGAGCGAGGCGACCTGGCCGCGGCGCGTGCGCAACTCCCTGCGCTCGTAGGACGCGAGCCGTCAGAGCTCGACGAGCCCGAGATCGCACGTGCAGTCGTCGAGTCGGTGGCGGAGAACACCGTCGACGCCGTGGTCGCGCCGGCGCTGTGGGCTGCCGCCGCCGGCGCGCCCGGCGTGTTCGCCTACCGGGCCGTCAACACGCTCGACGCCATGGTGGGCCACCGCTCCGCGCGCTACGAGCACTTCGGCTGGGCCAGCGCCCGCCTCGACGACATCGCCGGCTTGGTTCCCGCGCGCGTCACGGCCGGGCTTGTGGTCGCGGTGCGGCCGGGCGCCGCAGGTCGCGTCGCGCGCGCCGTGCGCGAGGACGCGCCCGCGCACCCGTCGCCTAACGCCGGCATCGCCGAAGCCGCCTTCGCCGCCGCCCTCGGCCTGCGGCTCGGCGGCGCGAACCGCTACGGCGAGCGGATCGAGCACCGGCCCGCCCTCGGTCACGGCCGCACACCGCGGCCCGGCGACATCCGCGCCGCGGTGCGGCTGTCGCGTGACGTGACCGGCGCGCTCGTGGCGGTGCTCGTCGTGCCGTCGGTGTTGCGATGGCTGCGGCGCCGGCGCGCCGGGAGGCAACGGTGACGGTGCCCCCGCCCGGTCCGCACGGCGGCGACGGTCACGCAGTCGCGGCGGCGCTGGGCGTCGACCCGGCGTCGGTGCTCGACCTGTCGGTGAGCCTGAACCCGTTCGCGCCCGACGTGCGGGCGCTCGCGCTCGGCCATCTCGACGCGCTCGGGCGGTACCCGGATCCCGAGGGGGCAACACGCGCCCTCGCCTCCGCCGTGGGCGTCGACGCGAGCCGGCTCGTGCTCACGAACGGCGGCTCGGAAGCGATCGCCCTCGTGGCCGGCGAGCTCGGCCCCGGGTGGGTCGACGAGCCCGACTTCTCGCTCTACCGCCGTCATCTCCCGGCGGTGGTCGAGGGCGCGCCCCGCTGGCGCTCGAACCCCGGCAACCCGACCGGGCGACTGGCCGCGACCGACGAGACGGCGGCGGTATGGGACGAGGCGTTCTACCCGCTGGCGACGGGCGCCTGGACCCGCGGCGACGCCGGTGCCGTCGTCGTCGGCTCGCTCACGAAGGTGTTCGCCTGCCCCGGCCTGCGGCTCGGCTACGTCCTCGCGCCGGACACGCACTTCGCGGAACGGCTCCGCCGGCGGCAACCGCGCTGGGCGGTGAACGGCATCGCCGCCGCGCTCCTCCCCGAGCTGCTCGAGCGAGCCGACCTCCCGGCGTGGTCGAGGGGAACCGCCGATCTCCGCGCGCAGCTCGTCGACGTGCTGCATGCGCACGGACTGCAGCCGCGCCCCTCGGACGCGTCGTTCGTGCTCGTCGAGCCGGCGGCAGGGCTGCGCGACCGTCTCGCGCCGCTCGGGATCGTCGTGCGCGACTGCACCTCGTTCGGACTCCCGGACTGCGCCCGCATCGCGGTTCCCGATCCCGACGGCCTCGAACGCCTCGACCGCGCGCTGGACGCCGTCGCCGCCGAAGAGGTGTCGGCGTGATGCGGGGCGCGCTCATGGTGTGCGGCACCGGCAGCGACACCGGCAAGAGCCACATGGTGACCGGACTGTGCCGGCTGCTGCACCGGCGCGGCGTGCGGGTGGCGCCGTTCAAGGCGCAGAACATGGCGCTCAACTCGTTCGTCACGCCGTCGGGTCACGAGATCGGGCGTGCCCAGGGCGTGCAGGCGCTCGCCGCCGGCGCTGCGCCCGAGGTCGCGATGAACCCGATCCTGCTCAAGCCCACCGGCGAGCGGACCAGCCAGGTCGTCGTCATGGGCGAGCCGATCGGCCACCTCGACGCCGCCGACTATCACGCCCGCAAGCCGAAGCTGCTGAGCACCGTGATCGGCGCCTGCGACGACCTCCGCCGGCGCTTCGACGTCGTGATCCTGGAGGGCGCGGGCAGCCCGGCCGAGATCAACCTGCTCGACCACGACATCGTGAACCTGCGCGTCGCCGACGAGCTGGGTGTGCCCGCCATCGTCGTCGGCGACATCGACCGGGGCGGCGTCTTCGCCGCGCTGTACGGGACGGTGGCGCTGCTCCCCGACCGGTACCGGCGGCTCGTGCGGGCGTTCGTGATCAACAAACTGCGTGGCGACCCGGCGCTGCTCCGCGACGGACTCGACGAGCTCGAATCGCGCGCGGGCGTGCCGGTACTCGGCGTGCTGCCGTTCGTGCACGACGTGGCACTCGACGCCGAGGACTCGCTCGCGCTCTCTGGGCCGCGCCCCGTCAGCACCGCGCCGGCACGTGCCGACGGGATCGACGTCGCCGTCGTGCGCTTTCCGCGCCTCGCGAACTTCACCGACCTCGACGCGCTCGCCGTCGAGCCCGGCGTGCACGTGCGTTACGTCGAGACACCCGCCGCGCTGGGCCGGCCCGACCTCGTGATCCTCCCGGGTACGAAGGCCACGGTCGCCGACCTCGAGTGGCTCCGCAGCCGAGGTATGGACCGGGCTGTCTTCGAGCGAACCGACGCGCTCGTCCTCGGGATCTGCGGCGGGTACCAGATCCTCGGCGGCACGATCCGCGACCCGGTCGAGTCGGGCCGCGGCGACGTCGCCGCGCTCGGGCGGCTCGACGTGGACACGGTGTTCGAGTCGACCAAGCTGACACGCCAGCGGCGGGGCGAGTCGATGGGTCAGCGCGTCACCGGCTACGAGATCCGCCATGGCCGGGTGACGCGCCGGGCGGGGATGCAGGGCTGGATCCACCTCGACGACTGCTACGGGCGAGAGGACGACGGCGCGCTCGACGCCGAGGCGCGGGTGCTGGGCACGAGCCTGCACGGACTGTTCGAGCGAGACGGGTTCCGCGCCGCGTTCCTCACCGAAGTCGGGCGACGCGCGGGCAAGACGTTCGTGCCCGCGGGAGTTTCGTTCGCCGCCGCCCGCGACGCCCAGTTCGAGCGGCTCGCCGACCTCCTCGAGGCGCATCTCGACCTCGCCGCCCTCGACGCGCTGATCGAAGGGGCGGCCGCGTGATCCTCGTGCTCACCAACGCCGACACGGAGATCCTCGGCCTGCGCGCGGTGCTGGAAGGGCTCCCGGCGGGGTTCCCGCCGGTGCGGGCGGCGAACCCGGCTGCGCTCGAGGAGCCGCCCGGGCTCGACGGCGTGCAGATGGTGCTCGTCCGCCTTCTCGGGGGCCGGCGGGCGTGGGAGCGACCGTTCGACGGCGTACGCGCCGCGTGCGTCGAGCGGGGCGTGCCGCTGCTCGCTTTCGGGGGCGAGATGGTGCCCGACGCCGAACTGGCGGCGGCGTCGACCGTGCCCGCCGACATCGTGGCGCGGGCGTTCGAGTACCTCGCGCGCGGCGGCCTCGCCAACCTCGAGCATCTGCTGCGGTTCGTGGCGGACCGCCTGCTCGGCACCGCGTTCGGCTTCGCGTCGCCCGAGGACGTCCCGGCGTGGCAGATCTGGGGCGAGCCGGTGCTCGACCCGGGCCGTCCCACCGTCGGCGTCGTCTTCTACCGGGCGCACGTCCTGTCGGGGAACACCCAGTTCGTCGACGACCTGTGCGCCGCGCTGCAGGAGAAGGGCGCCAACGCGCTTCCCGTGTTCTGCTACTCGCTGCGCCCCGACGAGCGCGGCGCGGTGCCCGCGCTCGAATCGCTCGCCGAGCACGGCGTCGACGCCGTGATCACCACCGTGCTCGCGATGGGCGGCGCCGACGGCGACAAGTGGGCCGCGCCCGAGCTGGCGGCGCTCGACGTGCCGGTCGTCCAGGCGGTCGCCTCCACCCGTCCCGCCGCCGAGTGGGCGGCGTCGGACGCGGGGCTGACCCCGATGGACGCGGCGATGAGCGTCGCCATCCCCGAGTTCGACGGCCGCGTCATCACGGTCCCGTTCTCGTTCAAGGAGATCGTCGACGACGGCGACGAGCTCGGCGAGCCCGTCGTCGCGTACCGAACCGTTCCGGACCGCGTCGCCCGCGTCGCCGGCGTGGCCGTCCGCCTCGCCCGGCTCCGACGGGTCCCGAACGCCGAGAAGCGCGTCGCGATCGTGCTGTCCGCGTACCCGACGAAGCGGAGCCGCCTCGGCAACGCCGTCGGGCTCGACACGCCCGCGAGCGTGATCGAGCTGCTGCACGCGCTGCGCCGGTCGGGCTACCGGGTCGACCGCATCCCGCCCGACGGCGACACGCTGATGGCCGAGCTGGCCGACGGCTTCACCTACGACGCCGACGCCCTCAGCCCCGGGCAGCTCGCGTGCGCGCCCGGGCGGCTCGACGCCGGCGAGTACACGGAGTGGTTCGCGGCCATCCCGGACGATTTGCGCGAGGACGTCGTCGACACGTGGGGCGAGCCACCGGGCGACGTGCTGCGCGACGGCGACGCCCTCGCGTTCGCCGGCCTCGACCTCGGCGGGGTCCTCGTCGCCGTGCAGCCGCCGCGGGCGTTCGGCCCCGATCCGATCGCGACGTACCACTCGCCCCGGATCCCGCCGACGCATCACTATCTCGGCTTCTACCGCTGGCTGGAGACGGGCTTCGGCGCGCACGCGGTCGTGCACGCCGGCAAGCACGGCACGCTCGAGTGGCTCCCCGGCAAGGGCGTCGGTCTCTCGGCCGCGTGCGCGCCCGACGCCGCCCTCGGCGATCTGCCGCTCTTCTATCCGTTCGTCGTCAACGATCCCGGCGAGGGAACGCAGGCCAAGCGCCGCGCTCACGCGGTGATCGTCGACCATCTCGTGCCGCCGCTCACCCGCGCCGACGCGTACGACGAGCTCGCCCGCCTCGAGCAGCTGCTCGACGAGCACGCGCAGGTCCAGGCGCTCGACCCGTCGAAGGTCCCGGCCGTGCGGGAGAAGGTGTGGGATCTGCTCGTCGACGCCGAGATCCACCGCGACCTCGGACGCGCCGAGGCGCCCGACGACGACCAGTTCGACGACTTCCTGCTGCACGTCGACGGCTACTTGTGCGAGCTGAAGGACGCGCAGATCCGTGGCGGGCTGCACACGTTGGGCCGCGCGCCGGAAGCGGAGGCCGAGCTGGAACTCGTGCTGGCGATCACCCGCCAGCCCAACGCCGGTGTGCCGTCGCTGCGCGAGACGGTGGCGAGCGACCTGGGCGTCGGCCGCGAGCAGCGCGCCGACGTCGACGCGGTCGAGGAGCGTTGTCGCGAGCGGCTCGCCGCCCTCCAGCGCGACGGCTGGCGCGACGACGGCACCGACCCGACGCTGCGTTGGGTCTGCGAGCGGCTCGTGCCCGCGCTCCACGGCACGCCCGATGAGATCGCCAACCTCCTGCACGGGCTCGAGGGCGGCTACGTGCCCGCCGGGCCCAGCGGCGCGCCGAGCCGCGGCATGGCGCACGTCCTGCCGACGGGCCGCAACTTCTACTCGGTCGACCCGAAGTCGCTGCCGTCGCCGCTGGCCTGGGACGTCGGCCGCCGGCTCGCCGACGAGCTCGTCGCGCGCCACGTCGCCGAGGACGGCGCCGCGCCCGAGACCGTCGGCCTCGTGATCTGGGGCACGGCGGCGATGCGTACGCAGGGCGACGACGTGGCC
>Ga0075433_10003119_pt1 | contig 12763 bp, 13 predicted proteins | sample RhiMethybrSRZTD2_FD_75299 | JGI IMG/M metagenome (GOLD analysis project Ga0075433, IMG submission 75299) | Populus rhizosphere microbial communities from Tennessee, USA - Rhizosphere MetaG P. TD hybrid SRZTD2 | ecosystem: Host-associated > Plants > Roots > Rhizosphere > Soil | place: USA... | reverse complement strand
CGCGCTCCATGCGAGGTAGCCGACAGGATAGCCCGCTCCGCCCACCGTGAGAAGGGTGACGATCGCCCGGCGGGCCGCCGTGTGCTGGATCACGGTGACCGCGATCATCGACGTGGCGACGATGACCAGCCCCATGCCCTCGGCGTGCATGTGAAAGAGCCTGAGCCCGGCGTCGAACTTCACGAGCGCCTCGTCGAGGATGCGCTCGTCCACATCGCGCACGCCGACCAGGCCGTGCACGCTCGGCTGGGCGAGCATGCGATCGCGTGCCCAGCGCGTGAGCTCGATCTTGAAGCGGCCCATCGCGCCGCCGCCGACCTCGGCGGCGACGATCGAGAGGACGGCGATCAGGAGCACCCAGCGCGGCGGGACGCCCCAGGTTGAGGAGTCGGGCTCTGTCATGCGCGCCGGCGCGCCAAGGCGAGCGCGAGGCCGGCGAGGCCGGCGATCGCCGAGACGCCGAGCGGCGTGAGGATCCAGTGCTCGGCCAGCTCGACGCCGGCGTCCCGCCCGAGCTCGAGCACCGCGGCGCCGTAGACCAGGTAGCCCAGAGGGAAGAGTCCGCCCAAGGTGAGCAGCGCGTAGAGGACGCCGCGCGCCCGGCGCCCCGGGACGACCGCGGCCACCAGCGCGCTCGCGAAGAACAGGACGAGCCCGACACCCTCGCCGTGGAGATGAAAGAACGACAGGCCAGCCTCGGCGGTGAAGATCGCGCGGTCGCGGACTTCGTCGTCGTACTCCGCCGAGCCCGAGAAGCCGTGAGCCGCGGGGTTGGCGGCGATGCGCGCGGCGGCGTAGCGCTGGATCTCGGGCTTGAGGCGGGACATCGCGGCGCCGGCCGTCTCGCCGAGCGCCAGCATCAGGAGGGCGACGAGCACTACGCCGAGGGGCGGACGCCTCACGGGGCGGGATCTTATCACCGATCGTCCGTGTGTCCGGCGCCCCACGTTTGTCATTGCCGGCGGGCTGTGGCAAGGTGAGCGCGCCAATGCGCAGCGGTGACGCATACGTCGCGGGCCTTCGAGATGGGCGAGCGGTGTTCCTCGACGGCGAGCGCGTCGACGACGTCACCAAGCATCCGGCATTCGTCGAGCCGATCCGGCGCATCGCCGAGACCTACGATCGCGCGAAGGCCGCCGCGGCCGACCCGGCGCTGACGTTCACCGATCCGGCGGCGGGCGAGCGCCACAGCAACATGTGGCTCGTCCCGCGCTCGGCCGAGGACCTCGGCGCGCGGCGGCGTGTGCATCGCTTCTGGGCCGAGCCGTCGTTCGGCCTCATGGGCCGCACGCCGGACCACGTCGCGTGCGTGCTGACGGCGTTCTCGTCCTGGCGCCATCTGTTCGACGCCGGCGGGGCTCGCTTCGGCGACAACGTCGTGCGCTTTCACGAGCGCGCCCGCGACGAGGATCTCTACGTGACCTACGCGATCGTGCCGCCGCAGGTGGATCGCTCGCGCCCGGCCCATCGCCATCCCGAGAAGTTCCTGCATCCCGGCGTGGTGCGCGAGACTTCGGCGGGCATCGTCGTGCGCGGCGCTCACGCGATCGCCACCTCCGCGACGATGGCCGACTGGCTCTTCGTGTCCTACATCACGCCGCTGGTGCCGGGCGATGAGGACTACGCGATCTCGCTCGTGATGCCGATGAACGCCGAGGGCCTCAGGCTCTATCCGCGCCGCCCGTTCGCGTCTCAGGCCACGAGCGTTTACGACTATCCGCTCTCGTCGCGCTTCGACGAGGTCGACACCACGGTCGTGTTCAACGACGTCCTCGTGCCGTGGGAGCAGGTGTTCATCTACCGCAACGTGGATCTGGTCAACGCGCAGTTCCACGACTCGCCCTCGCACACGACCGCCAACTTCCAGGCGCTCGTCCGCTTCGGCGTGAAGCTCGAGTTCATGGCCGGCCTGGCCGCGCGGCTGGCCGAGATCCAGACCGCCGAGGGCGATCCGAGCGTGCAAGCCACACTCGGCGGTGACATCGCCTCGCTCTGCGCGGCCTTCGACGCGCTGGTGAAGGCCGCCGAGCGCGATCCGCTGATCACGCGCGGAGTCGCGCGACCGCATCCGCAGTACATCTATGCGGGCATGGGACTCCAGCGGCGGCTGATCGTGGACATGATGCGCACGTTGCGCGAGCTGGCTGGCGGCGCCTTCCAGACGGTGCCGTCGTCGGAGGCGGCGTTCACGAGCGCGGAGACCCGCGCCGACACCGAGCGCTACTACCAGGCGACCGCCGCGCCGGCGCGCGAGCGCATCAAGCTCGTGAAGCTGATCTGGGATTTCGTCGGCACGGAGTTCGGGGGGCGGCAGCTCCAGTACGAGATGTTTTACTCCGCGTCGCAGCCCGTGGTGAATCGGCGCATGTTCCGGTCGTACGACTGGACGTCCGCCAAACTCCTGGTCGCGCGTTGTCTCGACGAATACTAATGCCCACACGCGTGGCTTGTGCCCGCGTTGTGGCAGGCGAGGAGCGGGGCGAGGGGGTGCGGGTGGGGTCGAGAGGACCACGCGGCACGCGTGCGCTGCTCCGGGACGGCTGGGCTCCATCTGGGCGCGCCTCGTCCGCCGCCGCGCGGAGGGAACAGGTCCCTTCGACCCCACCCGCACCCCCTCGCCCCGCTCCTGGCCTGGTCACGCGCGAGCATGGTCATCGCGTGGACGTGAGTCTTCGGGAGGCATCGTGGCGACTCTAGGTTTGGTGAACGTCGGAGTTGTAGCGACCGGAATGCTTTCGGCGCCTAGGCTTGAGGCTGAGGCGATTCTGGTCGAGGACGGGCGCATTGCGGCGATCGGTGCCGCGTCTCGAGTTGGTGCCGCGCGCGCCGATGTCGTAGTCGACTGCCGCGGGACCACGGTCATGCCGGGGTTGATTGATTCGCACTGCCACGTCGTGTTGGGGGATTACACGCCGAGGCAGAAGACGGTCGATTTTCTGGATTCGTATGTGCATGGGGGGATCACCTCGGTGGTGTCGGCGGGGGAAGGCGTGCATGCGCCGGGGCGGCCCCATGATGCCGCGGCGTCGAAGGCGCTGGCGATCGCGGCGGCGAAGTGCTTCGAGCATTTCCATCCCAACGGCATGAAGGTCAACGCGGGCTCGGTCGTGCTCGAGCCCGGGCTCACCGATGGTGATTTCGCCGAGATGGCGAAGCACGGCGTGCGCCACGCCAAGTACGGCTTCGGCGGCTATGCACAGCCGCGCGACGGCGAGCCCGAGGTGCGCCTGGCTCAAGAGCACGGGCTCTGCGTGATGTCCCACAGCGGCGGCTCGTCGATTCCCGGCTCGAGCCCGATCAACCACGAGGTGTTGCTGCACCTGCGCCCCGATGTCTGTGGCCACGTCAACGGCGGCACGACGTCGCTCGACGAGGCGGGGATCGACCGGATCATCGCCGAGTCCGACATGGCTCTGCAGATCGTCCAGGCCGGCAATCTCCGCTCCGCGCTCTACATCGTCAAGCACGCCGGCGAGGCAGGAGCGCTCGGGCGCGTCTGCGTGGCCAGTGACACGCCCACCGGCACCGGCGTGATGCCGCTGGGCGTGCTCAAGAGCGTGTGCGAGATCGCCTCGCTCGGCGGGCTTCCACCGGAGATCGTGATCGCGCTGGCCACCGGCAACAACGCGCGAGCGTTTCGCCTGGCGACCGGCCTCGGCACGCTCGCAATCGGCGCCCCGGCCGACCTGGTCGTGTGCGACGCGCCGTCGGCGTCGCTGGCGCCCGATGCCCTGACGTCGATCGCCCGCGGCGACATCCCCGGGATCTCCTGCGTCGTGATCGACGGGCAAGTCCGGGTCGAGCGGAGCCGCAACACGCCGATGGCCAAGCGCCTGGCGACCTTCAGCGGCATCACCGTCGCCGGCGCCGGCCACTGAAGCCCCGCCCGAACCCATTCGCCTGACGGCGGTACCGTGCCTCACGCCCCACCCGTTCGGGCGATTCCACGCCCCGCAGCCGGCGCGCATGCTGGCGGTGGACGATAGCCTTAATGGAGGATCGAATGAACGGTTTGCAGAGTCTCTCGAACGATCTGGCGTCGGCGGTCGAGCGCGGGGGCCGCTCGGTGTTCGGCGTCAACGGGCGCGCGCGGCTGGGTTCGACCGGCGTGCTCTGGCGTCAGGGCCTCGTCGTCACCGCCGATCACACGGTGCACGTCGACGAGGAAGTCACGATCACGCGCCCTGACGGCCGCGCGCTGACGGCTCGGGTCGCCGGCCGCGATCCCACGATCGACATCGCGGTGCTGAAGGTAGAGGCGCCCGGGGTCGAGATCGCCGAGGTCGCGGACTCGGACGCGGTGCGCGTGGGCCACATCGTGCTGGCGCTCGGCTCGGGCCCGCGCGCGAGCTGGGGCGTCGTGAGCTCGATCGGCGAAGGCCGGCGGGCCAAGGGCGCGGCCGGCGAGCTCTTCCACCTCGACCTGACGCTCTATCCCGGCTTCTCCGGCGGGCCGCTGGTGGACGTGCAGGGGCGGGTCGTCGGCATCAACACTTCGGGATCGTCACGGCACCGGCAGCTCGCCATCCCGGCGGGTAGTGTGAACCGCGTCGTCGACGAGCTCCTGCGCCGCGGCCGGATCCCACGGGCCTATCTCGGCGTGAGCACCCAGCCCGTGCGGCTGCCCGAGGCGCTCCGGCAGAAGCTCAACCTCGAGCAGCAGACGGCCGTCATCGTCATCGAGGTGCAGTCGGGCAGTCCGGCGGCGGCCGCGGGCCTGTCCATCGGTGACGTCATCGTCTCGCTCGGCGCCAATCGCATCGTCGATCCCACCGATCTGAAGTCGGCGCTGCGACCGGACACCGTCGGCGAGACCATCACGGCGTCGTTGCTTCGCGGCGGCGAGCCTCGCGATATCCGGGTGACCGTCGGCGAGCGCCCGCGGCGTTCGTGATGGACACGCTGGCCGACATCGCCGAGCTGGCTGAAGATCTGCGGCAGGTGACCGTCGAGGTGACGGACAACGACGCGCTCCTGGGCTCGGGTGTGCTGTGGCCGGCCGGGCACGTCGTCACGAACGCCCACGTGGTGCGGCGGCCCGAGGTGAGCTTGCGGCTCGCGGACGGCCGGCGCCTGCGCGCGCGGGTCGTCGCGCGCGATCGAGACGCCGATCTCGCCTTGCTCAGTGCCCCCGGCTGCGGCGTGCCGCCGGCGACGCTCGCGGATCCCGAGACGATTCGGGTCGGCTCGTTCGTGGTCGCGGTCGGCCATCCGCTCGGCGTTCGCGGCGCCCTGGCCACCGGAATCGTGTGCGCGATCGGCCCGATCGACCGCAGTGGTCGCCGCTGGATCCAGGCGGATCTGCACCTGGCCCCGGGCAACTCCGGCGGACCGCTGGCCGACGCCGGCGGCCGCATCGTCGGTGTGAACTCGCGCGCTGCCGGGCCCCTGGCGCTGGCGGTGCCGATCGATCAGGTCACGCGCTTCGTGCGGGCGGCTCAGGTGTGAGCGTGGCCGAGCGGCGCCGATCCCCGCCGCCTCGCGTCGAGCCGACCGCCGCGGGCACGGTCCTGATCGTGGCCGGCCGCGAGATGGCCGGCGCGCGCCTCGAAGCCACACTGCGTGGTCGGACGGGACTGCGCGTGGCGGTGAGCGGTCCGGCGGAGCTCGCGCGCCGCCTCGATGACGTCGGCGCCGCGAGCGTCGTGCTGGCGGTCGAGCCGGACGACACTGGACGCGCGCTGGAGGCGCTCAGAGGGCTCTCGCGGGTCGAGGGCGTCGTCCTGCTGGCCGCCGACCCATCGCAAGCCTGGACCGCGCACGCCCGCCGCGCGGGCGTGCGGGCGGTGCTTCGCGTCGATCCGACCGCCGAGGAGCTCGTGGCGGCGATCGCCGCGGTCAGGGCGGGTCTCGTCGTTCTCCATCCCGACACGCTCGAGCGCCCGTCGGAGCCGCGCGCCGCGGACACGCGCGGCGGACCGGCCAGCCTCACGCCGCGCGAGCGCGAGATTCTCGAGATGATCGCCGAGGGAATGAGCAACCGGATCATCGCCGGCCGCCTGGGCATCTCGAGTCAGACCGTGAAGTTCCACGTCGCCTCGATCCTCGCCAAGCTCGGGGCGGCGAGTCGCACCGAGGCGGTCACGTTCGGCGTGCGGCAGGGACTGATCGCGCTCTGAGCGCCTGCCGCGAATCGTTCGGACGATTCCAACCGTCTTAAGCCCCGGTCGGCCAGCTTCTGGGCGATGAGATCCTCGCGTCCCAGGTCGGTAGAGCATCCGACAACGTCTCTTCACGGCACCGTGAGCACGGAATTGCTACCCTGGATTCATGAGCGGTCCTGATCTGTCGGCATTGCGGATCGACGAGCGCGCCCGCCGGACTCCCCGGCGATTCGGCTGGCGCGCGATCGCGGTGGCGCTCGCGATCGTGATCGCCGGTGCGGCCGGATTGCTCGTCGCGTTCCGCGAGAAGGCCCCCGAGGTCGAAGTGGCGACCGTGCGCGCCGACAAGGGCGGCCGCGCCGCGCTGCTGAACGCCAGCGGCTACATCACCCCGCGGCAGCGGGCCACCATCGCCGCCAAGATCACCGCGCGGGTCAACGAGATCTACGTCGACGAGGGCATGCAGGTCGAGCCCGGCCAGGTGCTGGCGAAGCTCGACGATTCCGACGCGCGGGCGCGGCTGCACTCGGCCATGGCCGAGCGCGACGCGATCGCCGCGACCCTCGGCGATCTGCGCGTGAACCTCGACAACGCCGAGCGCGAGCTCAAACGGGTGGCGGAGCTCTGGGAGCGCAAGCTGGTGGCCGAGCAGAACTTCGATCAGGCGCGGATGGCGGTGGACAGCCTGAAGGCGCGGATCGTGGTGGCCCGCGAGCAGGTGGGCGCCGCCGAGGCGCGGGTGAAGGTCGCGCAGCAGGATCTGGACAACTGCACGGTGCGCGCGCCGTTCGGCGGCATCGTGGTCTCGAAGGACGCGCAGCGCGGCGAGATGGTCTCGCCGGTGTCGGCAGGCGGCGGCTTCACGCGCACGGGCATCGCGACCATCGTCGACATGGCCTCGATCGAGATCGAGGTGGACGTCAACGAGTCGTACATCGCCCGGGTCAGAACCGGGCAGCCGGTCACGGCGGTGCTCGATGCGTATCCGGACTGGCAGATTCCGGCCAAGGTGCGGACGGTGATCCCGACGGCCGATCGCCAGAAGGCAACCGTGAAGGTGCGGGCCACCTTCGACAAGCTCGACCCGCGCATCCTGCCCGACATGGGGGTCAAGGTCACGTTCCTCGGGGAGGAGCGCGGCGCGCCCGTCGCCGGCGCGCCGCGCGTGCTGGTGTCGCGCGCGGCTCTGGTCGAGGACGGCGGCACTACGACGGTGTACGTGCATCGCGCCGGGCGCGTCGAGCGCCGGGCGGTCCGTTTGGGCCAGGCGCGCGGCAACGAGCACGAGGTCGTCGCCGGCCTGGCCGAGGGCGAGCAGGTCGTCACCACCAACGCCAAACAGCTCCGCGACGGTCAGGCCGTTCGCGTGAAGAAATAGCGATGGTCAGGATCGATGGTCGCGGGGACGGTAACAGCCTGATCCGCGCGCGCAAGCTCGGCAAGACCTATCGGCGCGGCGGCGAAGAGATCCACGTGCTGCAGGGGCTCGATCTCGACGTCGACGCCGGCGACTTCGTCGCGTTCATGGGCCCGAGCGGCTCCGGCAAGACGACGTTGCTGAACCTGCTCGGCGGGCTCGACGTGCCGTCGACCGGAAGCGTCACCGTCGCGGGCGACGAGATCACGCACATGTCGGCCAGCAAGCTCACCGCCTGGCGCGCGCGCCACGTGGGGTTCGTCTTCCAGATGTACAACCTGATCCCCGTGCTCACCGCCTTCCAGAACGTGGAGCTGCCGCTCCTCTTGACCAGCCTCTCGAAAGCCGAGCGCCGGCGTCACGTCGAGACGGCGCTGGAGGTCGTGGGGCTCGGCGATCGGATGCGCCACTACCCGCGGCAGCTCTCGGGCGGGCAGGAGCAGCGCGTCGGCATCGCGCGCGCGATCGTGGCCGATCCGACGTTCCTGCTCTGCGACGAGCCCACCGGCGACCTCGACCGAAAGAGCGCCGACGAGATCCTGGACCTGCTCGACCGGCTCGTGCGCGATCACGGCAAGACCGCGCTGATGGTCACCCACGACCCGCTCGCCGCGGCCCGCGCGCGCATCGTTCTCCACCTGGAGAAGGGCGTGCTCGTCGAGGCCGCGGCGGCGGCAGATCGCGACCCGCGGGGATGAAGTATCTGCATCTGGTCGTCCGCAACCTGTTTCGGAAGAAGACGCGCACGGCGCTGACCGCCGGCTCGTTCGCGGTGGCGCTGTTTCTCTTCGGCATCCTGGCGGCGGTCGACGGCGCTTTCAAGCAGGGCGTCGACGTGGCCGGCGTCGACCGGCTCGTGGTGCTGAACCGCGTCTCGATCATCCAGCCGCTGCCGCTCTCGTATCGGGATCGCATCGCGCGCATCCCCGGCGTGACCGGCGTCACGTTCGCCAACTGGTTCGGCGGCGTCTACCAGGACGAGCGCAACTTCTTTCCGCAGTTCGCCATCGACCGCGACAAGTACCGCGAGATGTATCCCGAGTTCATCGTGCCCGACGATCAGTGGCAGGCGTTCCTCACGGACAAAGAGGGCGCGATCGTCGGCGAGGCACTGATGGAGCGCTTCAACTGGAAGGTCGGCGACCGCATCCCGGTGAAGGGCACGATCTTTCCGGGGAACTGGGAGTTCAACATCCGCGGCGTCTACAAGGGCCGCCGGGTTCAGGACGACACCACGCAATTCTGGTTCCGCTGGGACTATCTCGACGAGCGCAAGAGCTTCACCAAGGGCCTGGTGGGCTGGTACGTGATCCGCATCGCCAACCCCGACGATGCGGTCCGCCTGGTCAAGGTGATCGACGAGCAGTTCACCAACTCGCCGACCGAGACGAAGACCGACACCGAGAAGGCGTTCGCGGCCTCGTTCGTGAAGCAGATGGGCAACATCCAGCTCCTGATCATGAGCGTCGGCAGCGTCGTGTTCTTCACGCTGCTCCTGGTGACCGGCAACACGATGGCCATCGCGGTGCGCGAGCGCACGCGCGAGCTGGCGGTGCTCAAGGCGGTCGGCTTCAAGGATGGGTTCGTACTCGCACTGGTGATCGCCGAGACGATGGCCGTGGCCGCGGTCGGCGGCGCCGTCGGGCTCGGCCTGGCCAAGCTGTTCACCCTACGCGGCGATCCCACCGGCGGCCTGCTGCCGTTCTTCTACGTCTCGCCGCGCTCGATCGCCACCGGGCTCGGCCTGGCTCTCGCGGTTGGCTTCGCCGCGGGCATTCTCCCCGCGCTCGCGGCCAGCCGTCTGCGCGTCGTCGACGCCCTCCGGCGGATCTGACGTGGCCATCCCGATCGTCTACAACGTACGAAGCCTCGGCGCGCGGTGGACCTCGACCGTGGTCGCCGTGCTCGGCATCGCGGGTACCGTCGGCGTGTTCGTGGCCATGCTCTCCCTGGCGCGCGGATTCGAAGCCACGCTGGTGGCCTCCGGCTCGGCGCGCAACGCGATCGTCCGGCGGGCGGGCGCGACCTCGGAGATGGACAGCAGCGTGATGCTCGAGCAGGTGCGGGTCGTCGAGGACGCGCCCGGCGTCGACCGCGACGGGGGCACCGGGCCGCTGGTGAGCGCCGAGGTGGTCGTGATCGCGTCGTTTCCGCTGAAGGGCCGCGATACCGAGGGCAATGCGCAGGTGCGCGGCGTCTCGCTCAAGGCGCTGGCCGTCCGGCCTACCGTGAAGATCGTAGCGGGCCGCGCCTTTCAGCCCGGGCTGAGCGAGCTCCTGGTCGGCCGCAACGTCTCCGCGAGCTACGAGGGCCTCGATCTCGGCTCGACCGTCAAGTTCGGCGGCGGCACCTGGACCGTCGTCGGCGTCTTCGACAGCGGCGGTACCGCCTACGACTCCGAGCTCTGGTGCGACTATAGCGTGCTGCGTCAGGTCTACCAGCGTCCGCTGAACATGTTCCAGTCGGCCACGGCGCGGCTCACCTCGCCCGACGCGCTCACCGGCTTCAAGGACGCGCTCACCTCCGATCCGCGGGTGACCGTGCAGATCGACCGGGAGATCGACTACTACGCCAAGCAGTCGCGTCAGCTCACGACCCTGATCACGGTGCTGGGCTCGATCGTCGCCGTGGTGATGGGCATCGGCGCGGTCTTCGGCGCGCTGAACACGATGTACTCGGCGGTGGCCGAGCGCTCGCGGGAGATCGCGACCTTGCGGGCGCTCGGCTTCGGGAGCGGCAGCGTGGTCGTGTCGTTCGTGATCGAATCGCTCTGCATCGCGCTGGTCGGCGGTCTCCTGGGCTGCGTCGTCGTGCTGCCCCTCAACGGCCTCACGACCGGCACGATCAACTGGCAGACCTTCTCGCACCTGGCCTTCGCGTTCCGGGTGACGCCGGATCTCCTGGCGATGGGGATCACGTTCGCGCTCTTGATGGGACTGATCGGCGGCGTGCCGCCGGCGGTCCGCGCGGCGCGCGCCCAGATCGCGTTCGCGCTGCGCGAGCTGTAACGCGCCCGGGCGGTCAGTGGCCGCCGAGCCCGGGGATCGAGATCAACAGATGCAGCATGCCGCCGAGCTCGTTGAGGCGGCGCGCGTCCCAGCGCGCGAACGCCTCGCGCTCCTCGTCGCTCAGGTCGACATCGGCCAGCGCGTTCATCGGGTCGGTGCGGAATCGCTCGCGGAACGCCGCATCCTTTTTCAGGCGATAGAGCACCACGTTCGTCTCGTAGCGGCTCACGTCACGCTCCACTCGAGCGCCGCCAGATCGACGCGGCCCATCTCGCCGAAGAAGCGCACCGTGGCGCGCGCGGGGCTCACGGCGCCCAGCAGCACCAGCCAGTTGAGCAACTCGTGCGAGCCGGTCTCGTGCAGCTCCTTGGCCGTGAGCGCGGCGAGCGCGTCGTGGTCGGCCGCTTCCATCCACTTGACGAGGCGCCGATCGAAGACCGGGTCGGACTGGCCGATCCGCGCGAGCGAGAGCTCGGGGAAGTGACTGAGCCCGCCGGTGGCGATGACCGCGACGTTCCACGGGCCCTCGGTGACGACGCGCGCGAGGTGTCGTCCGACCGCGTAGCAGCGCTGTGCGGTCGGCTGGGGCGCGACGAAGCAATTCACCCAGACCGGCACCAGCGGCGGGACCGGCCGGTTGCCGTAGAGCGTCGAGACGGGGCTCAGGAACGCGTGGTCGAGCGGCGCCGACCACGAGGCCGCGAAGTCGAATCCCGACTGCATGCCCTTCTCGAGAATGCTGTTGGCCAGGTCCTCGTGCACCGGATAGCGCTCGGGCAGCCCGTCGAGGGCGCGGTCGAACTCGATCGCGTCCGCCTGGACCATACGGTTCACCGAGCGGCCGACGCGGACGCAGAACGCGGGAACCGCGTCGAATGAGAACACGTTGAGGTGATCGTCGGCGATCACCACCAAGGCGTCGGGCGCGGCGGCGGCGAGCGTGGCGCCCATCTCGCGGACGACGGCGATCAGCGCCTCGACCATCCGGCGGCCGTGCGGCCCGACGTTGTCGCCGTAGTAGTCGGGATAGAGCACGTGCGACATCGCCGCCGCGTAGACGATCCGGCCCATCCGCTCCTCCTGTGTAGGCGAAACGCCCCATGATGCGCCCGGCCGCGCCGCCCGTCAAAAACCACGGCATCAGTGGTAGGCTGTCCGCGACATCCACCTTCAAGGTCTTCAGGAGATCGACATGGACAAGAAAGTCGCGATCGTGACGGGCGCCGGGAGCGGAGTGGGCAGAGCGGTCGGGCTCGCGTTGTTGAGAGAGGGCTATCACGTCTCGCTCGCCGGGCGGCGCAAGGACGCTCTCGAGAAGGTCGTAGCCGAGGCGGGCGACGCGCGCTCACGGGCCCTGGCCATCCCGACCGACGTGTGCGATCCCCAGGCCATCCGGAATCTGTTCGCGCAGACCAAGAGCACGTTCGGTCGGCTCGATCTCCTGTTCAACAACGCCGGGATCGGCGCGGCGGGTCTGCTCGAAGATCTGACCGTCGAGCAGTGGAAGGCCGTCGTCGACACCAACCTCACCGGCTCGTTCCTGTGCACGCAGGAAGCGTTCAAGATCATGAAGGACCAGAATCCTCGCGGCGGACGGATCATCAACAACGGCTCGATCTCGGCCCACACGCCGCGGCCGAACTCGGCGCCGTACACCTCGACCAAGCACGCGATCACCGGGCTCACCAAGGCGACGTCGCTCGACGGCCGCAAGTACGACATCGCCTGCGGTCAGATCGACATCGGCAACGCCGCGACCCCGATGACCGAGCGCATGGCCAAGGGCGTCCCGCAGCCGAACGGCACCACGATGATCGAGCCCACCATGGATGTGGAGAACGTCGCCAACGCCGTGCTGTGCATGGCGCGGATGCCGCTCGACACCAACGTGCTCTTCATGACGGTCATGGCGAACAAGATGCCGTTCGTCGGCCGCGGCTGAGCCCCGACGCGGAGAAACGCTCATGCGTGTGCCAGCCGACCAGATTCGCCGTCAGCTCGTGTCCGTGTTCCGGGCGTGGGGCATGTCGGAGGCTCACGCCGACACCACCGCTGCCATGATGGTCGAGACCGACTTGCGAGGCGTCGACTCGCACGGGATCGGGATGCTTCCGACCTATGACCGGGAGTTCCACGCCGGGCGGCTCAACATGCGTCCGGTCTTCAAGAAGGTGCGCGAGACGGCCGCGATGGCGCTCATCGACGCCGACGCCTCGCTCGGCCACCCGGCCGCC
>Ga0075433_10003116_pt1 | contig 12769 bp, 11 predicted proteins | sample RhiMethybrSRZTD2_FD_75299 | JGI IMG/M metagenome (GOLD analysis project Ga0075433, IMG submission 75299) | Populus rhizosphere microbial communities from Tennessee, USA - Rhizosphere MetaG P. TD hybrid SRZTD2 | ecosystem: Host-associated > Plants > Roots > Rhizosphere > Soil | place: USA... | reverse complement strand
CGCGTCGCCGATCGGCGCGCCGCGCTCCGGCGTCGTGATGACCACGAAGTCGTCGCCGCCGATGTGCCCGACGAAGTCCCCCGGGAGTCCGTTCTTCTGCACCTGCTCTTGCAGTATCGAGGCCACGAAGCGGATGACCACGTCGCCGCGCGCGTGGCCGTAGTAGTCGTTGTAGGCCTTGAAGTAGTCGAGATCGATGTGGAGGTAGGCGAACTTCTCCCCCTGCGCGATCCGACGCGAGAGCTCCGTCTCGATGAGCACGTTGCCGGGAAGCCCCGTGAGCGCGTTGGACTGGAGCTGCCCGCGGCGCGTCTTGAGCTGGTTCCGCACGCGGAAGAGAAGCTCGTTCTGCGCCCACGGCTTCGTGAGGTAGTCGTCGGCGAAGAGCTCCAGCCCGTGGATCTTGTCCTCGAAGGTCGACTTGGCCGTGAGGAAGATCACGGGGATGCGCGAGGTGAGCGGATTGGATTTCAGCTGCCGGCAGACCTCGTAGCCGTCGAGGCCCGGCATCATGACGTCGAGCAGGATCAGCTCGGGGGGATCGCGTCGGACTTCCTCGAGACCGCTCGCGCCGTCGGGTGCGGTGCGCACTTCGTAGCTCGCGTCCTTGGCGTCGGTGAGCTGCTTCTCGAGGATGAACCGAAGCTTGGGGTCGTCCTCGATCACGAGGATGCGTCCGGTCTCCGGCGCTGGTGCGGCCTGGTTCACGCGTACACCTCGAATTCCTTTCGGGCGTGGCGGTATGACTGCCGACTTCGAAACGGCCGAAGACGGGGAACTGGATATCGCTCTTGGGATTGATCGGCTTTGGGGGTGGGGATCTTGAGCCGTGTAGGACGGTTGGCGGGTGCGGGAGGGCCCCCGACCAGGCTATTGGAAGCTTGCGGTGCTCGGGAACACGACCGGCGAGTTATGTTACGTATTTGCTTTGACTTATCGCACTACTACTCGTCCCGGGACGAGTAAGACATTAGGGAGAACTACGGAGTGGCCGGGAGAGGCGCGAAGGAGTCCAGGTTGGCGATGGCGGATGCGTTGAAGGGCGTGGATTCTCCGCGGCGGAGCGCGAAGGAGCCGGCGTGGGCGATCATGGCGCCGTTATCCCGGCAGAGCTTCGGTGATGGGAATCGCGCGGGGATGCCTTTGGCTGCAGCGAGACGCGTCGTCTCCTCCCGGAGGAGTGTGTTGCAGGCGCAGCCTCCGGCCACGGTGATGGCGCGCGCCTGGTAGCGGTCGAGGGCGAGATCGAGACGCTCGATCAGCGCGTCCACGATCGCCTTCTCCACCGACGCGGCGATGTCTCGGAGTCGGGCGTCGGGAATGGGACGCGGCTCCTTCTCGAGGAAGAGCTTCGCCGCGGTCTTGAGCCCGCTCATGCTGAGGTCGAGGGTGTCGCCCTTGAGCCTTGCTCGCGGGAGCGGGATCGCGTCTGCGCGTCCGTCGCGCGCGAGCTTGTCGAGATAGGGGCCCGCGGGATAGGGCAGCCCCATGAGCTTCCCGATCTTGTCGAAGGCCTCCCCCGCCGCATCGTCCCGCGTGGAGCCCACGCGGTGGAACACGCCCGGCTCGGGGACGTGGTAGATCTCCGTGTGGCCGCCGGAGGCGACCATGCCGATGTAGGGCGGTTCGAGTTGTGATTCCAGCCCCGCCGAGACGAGATGCGCTTCGACGTGGTTCACGCCCACCCAGGGGAGGTTGCGCGCGAGCGCGAGCCCCTTCGCGAATTCGATCCCCACGAGGAGCGAGCCGAGGAGACCGGGTCCCAGCGTCACCGCGATTCCGTCGATCTGGTCGAGGGTGGTCTTGGAGGTGGAGAGGGCTTCCTGGACGACGCGCGGAAGCAGCGTGATGTGCGCGCGCGACGCCAGTTCCGGTACCACGCCGCCGTACTCGAGGTGGATGTCCTGCGCCGCGACGACGTTGGCGAGGATGCGCCCGTCTTCCACGATGGCGGCGCCGGTGTCGTCACAGGAGGTTTCGATGCCGAGGATGCGCATGGCGGGAGTGTACCGGAGATCGAAGAAAAGCGCGTCCGAATGCGGTATACTCGAGGCGTTCCCCTCCCGAAACGCCGTCCCCGCGGAGCCTTTGATGGACTCGCGAAACCGAGTTCGCGCTGGCTGGTCCCCTCTACTTATCGCCGCCCTGGGGCTGTGCTTCGCCGTGCCCGCCCACGCTCAGTACATGTATCTCGATTCGAACGGGGATGGGAAGCACACGGACGCGGACGTGGTCGATGCTCGCGACACGACGCGTGTCTCCATCTGGCTGGTCCTGGATCGCAACCGGGATGGATCCCCGAATCACGATTCCCTGAACACGGGACTCCAGGACTACCAAGTCATCCTGGAAGCCGTGAATGGAGAGGTCCGCTGGGGTGCCTACGTTCCGGACCCCACCTCGCTCCCCTTCGGGCGGGCAACCCTGCTTGACGATTCCCTCCATTTGATACTGGCAGGAGACTTTCCTTCATACGGAAAGTTCCGGCCAGAACGAACCGCGAAGTATCGCTTGGGCTCGGTGACCGCAGTCGTCGTCCGCGGCACCCCCAGCATCCGGGTTGCGGGGCGCATACCCGATTACTCAGGACTCATTTCGATGTACTCCTTGAGGTACCGCTCACCTGTTTCCTACAAGACGTATTGGCTGGGACAGGTGTGGAAGGACACCGACGGACTGGCATTCGGGGGACGCGCCAACGGAATTCCCGTTCTTTCGGCTCCGGCGATATTCCCTGTGCGCGGTGGCACGACCGCGACGTACCGGATCGAGGCCCGTGACCCGGACAAGGACCCGATCACGTTCCGGGGGGTGGCGCCCGACTACACGGACCTGCCCGACTGGATCCGCGTCCGCACCATCGAATCAGGTCACGGAGACGCGGTCGGGGAAGTCGTCGTGACGGCCGACTCGTGCATCGAGGGAGTCACCGTCACCCTCCGGCTCGAGGCCTCCGATGGGACTTGGTTCGATCAGAAGGAGGTAGCGATTTCGATGGAGCGCGACACGCACCCTGTGCCCCCCAATCCCATGGGACTGCCACGGCGACCCGCGGCGGCGCCGAGCGCTCGCTACCTCGCGGTGTCCGATTCCAAGGGACTGGTGGGCGATTGGGAATGGCTCGGCTCACCGCCGAGCCCGGGGTACTTCGGTCGGAATATGTTCGCCCCGGGGGGAGGGCCGATCCGAGAGGGCACCAGGCGGCGACTGGTTTTCGGCAAGGATGGAAGCTACGAAAGGTACGTCATCAATTCTGGGAAGGTGCGCGTCGTCGAGAGTGGCGATTACCGGTTTGGCGTGGAGCGGGAGCAGTGGTTCCTGGAGCTCGGCGAAACCAGGTACTCCGTGTGGCGGCACGAGCCCGATACGCTCGGCTTCCTCCCCTTCATGTCTCATGACGCGGGAGCCGATTACTATGTGCGGGTCCCGTCGATCCTCCGTCACGGCGAGCGACTCGACACGTTACGGCTCGTGGAGCCGCTCGGTCATCCGCGCATCGGATCGAGCGGCGAGGTCAATCTGAGCGCGGCGATGAGAAACGCGCTTCGGCTCTACGACCGAGAATTCCGGCCCTACACGGTGCGGGACTGGCCGGGGCCATCGAACTACGAATATGGACAGACGCAGATTCCCTGGGCGCTGATCGGAGATTTCGATGGAGACCTGATCGCGGATGCCGCTCTGTACGGCCGCTCCGGTGTGAACGACGTGGTCGTTGCCATTCTCTCGGGGCACGGCAACGTGCGCGCCTTGGAGGTTGCGAGGCGCGCCCCGAAGAAAGGCGCGCCCCAGCCCTTCCTCGAGCTCATCGCGCGTGGAACCGAGTACTCACCGTGCTGGGCGCGGAATGGCAGCCCCGAAGCGGACGCGATCGGGATCGTCTCGCCGGGTGTGGCTCGGTTTGACTATGGATTGCTCAAGGGAGAATTCGTCGTCTACGCGCCGGTGCCGTGAGGGAACATGCCCTGGGGCATACTGGCCCCGGGGCCAGTTGTTGCCGCAAGTGGTCTCACGGCAACAAGGGTTCTACGTATGTATGAACTTTCCCCGGGGCAAGTAGGTGCCGGAGCCGCCGAGCATGCGCTAGCCCATGGCTCGACTTGGGGATCCGAATGCAGACGAGACGGAGTGACGATCGGATCATGCTCGTCTCCGTCACGGCTTCCCTGGCCATCCCCAGCCCAACGTGAGTCCGTAATGGGTTCCGCCGAGTATCGGATCGTGTCGTACCTTGCTTGTGCGAACCGCAAAGCCAACATTAAGTCCCGATCTGTGTCGCCAGAATGCCCCCCAGGCAATCCAACGATGGTCTTCTGCATCCACGAACCTCCTATCCCGAGGGATCCCATCGACCTCAATGTGGAATCGTTGCGTTATCCGACCGACCCCTGCCCCCACATGAGGATGAAACGGCCCCACTGGCCATGTGCCCATCAGGCCTATTCCCGCTTCGTACCTCACATCGGTGAACGGGCTGCCGTCGGTATCGGTCTCGCCGGTTCCCCGTGAGCCGCTGGCATACGCGTTCAGCAGTACCGGCCATCTTACCAATCCGCACGATATGTCGAGGGCCCCAGCAAGGTGGTCACTGTCGCTGTACCTGAGCCGTTTTGCGCCCAGGAGAAAATTGATGTTCCCGGTTGTGCTCAAGGTTGCTCCGGCCTCAGGAATCCAGCCGAAGACCGCGAACAGGAGGGTGAGGAGAGTAAGGAGAAGGGCCGTCGAGCGGGTCATGATGCCGCTCCAGGATCGGCAACGCTGGAATCAGGGGCGCCGTTCCCAGCCACCCCGTTGAAGGGAGAAGGTTCCCGAGGCGGGCCCTACCCCGCCGCCGGAGTCCCTTCCACCACCGCCGAGTCCGCGAGAACGGTAGCGCGGTTGTCCGAGACCTCGAGGAACCCGCCGGTGACGTGATACGCGGTCTCTCGACCGCCCGCGTCCTTGACGGTGAGCTTCCCTTCTTGTAACGCCGTGATCAGCGGCGCGTGGTGCGCCAACACCCCGAGGTAGCCCTCGGAGCCGGGCACTTGTAGCGACGAAACCTCCGCCTCCAGCAAGAGCTTCTGCGGCGTGACCAACCGCAACAGGAAGGTATGCTCTCCCGCCATACGTGATGTGGCCCGCGGCTAGGCCGCCGACGCCACCCCCATCTTCTCCGCCCGCTCGAACACCTCGTCGATCGTCCCGGCCATGTAGAACGCCTGCTCCGGAATGTGGTCGCACTTGCCCTCGACGATCTGCTTGAAGGAGCGGATCGTGTCCTCCAGCTTCACATAGCGTCCCGGCTGCCCCGTGAACGGCTCCGCGACGAAGAAGGGCTGCGACAAAAACTTCTGGATCTTCCGCGCCCGGGCCACGGTGAGCTTGTCGTCCTCGGACAGCTCGTCGATGCCCAGAATCGCGATGATATCTTGGAGGTCCTTGTACCGCTGGAGCACCTTCTGCACCGCGCGCGCCAGGTTGTAGTGCTCCTCCCCGACGACATGCGGATCCAGAATCCGCGACGTGGAATCCAGCGGATCCACGGCCGGGTAGATCCCCAGCTCCGAGATCCGCCGCGACAGCACCGTCGTCGCGTCGAGATGCGTGAACGTCGTCGCGGGCGCCGGATCCGTCAAGTCGTCCGCGGGCACGTAGATCGCCTGCACGGACGTGATCGATCCCTTCTTCGTCGACGTGATTCGCTCTTGCAGCGCTCCCATCTCGGTGGACAGCGTCGGCTGGTATCCCACGGCCGAAGGCATACGGCCCAACAAAGCCGATACTTCAGAGCCCGCCTGCACGAACCGGAAAATATTGTCCACGAAGAAGAGCACGTCCTGGTTTTCCTGGTCGCGGAAGTACTCGGCCATGGTCACGCCGGTCAACCCCACCCGCAGCCGCGCTCCCGGCGGCTCGTTCATCTGGCCGAACACCATGACCGTCTTGTCGATGACCCCCGACTCCTTCATCTCGAGCCAGAGGTCGTTCCCTTCGCGCGTCCGCTCCCCTACCCCCGAAAACACGGAGAAACCGCCGTGCTCGGTGGCGATGTTCCGGATGAGCTCCTGCAAGATGACCGTCTTGCCCAGGCCCGCCCCGCCGAACAAACCAATCTTCCCGCCCTTGGCGTAGGGTGCCAAGAGATCCACGACCTTGATCCCGGTCTCGAAGATCCGGGCCACGGTCTCCTGCTCCTCGAACGTGGGCGGAGCGCGGTGGATCGGAAGCCGGAGCTCAGGCTCCTTGACCGGAGCGCCCTGATCGATGGGTTCACCCAGCAGGTTGAACACACGGCCCAGCGTCTGGCGGCCGACCGGCACCCGGATCGGTCCGCCCGAGTCCACCGCCTTCATGTCACGAACCAACCCGTCCGTCGAGGACATGGCGACACAGCGCACCACCTCGTCTCCGATGTGGAGCGCGACCTCGATCGTGAGGTGGATGTTCTGCTCGGGATACTCGATCCGGAGCGCGTTCAGGATCGGCGGCAGATGGTCGGGATCGAACCGCACGTCCACCGTCGGTCCGATCACCTGGATGACGCTCCCGATGTTGCCGCCCTTTCCCTTCTCGCCCTTCCCGTTCGTCTGTGTCGCGTTGGCCATGGTCCTTCCCATTATTTGAGCGCTTCGGCACCGCCCACGATCTCGACGATCTCGCGCGTGATCGTGGCCTGGCGGGTCCGGTTCATGTGGAGCGTGAGAGTCTGGATCATCTCGTTCGCGTTCTTGGTCGCCGAGCCCATCGCGATCATCCGCGCGCCGTGCTCGGATGCGGCCGATTCCGCGAGGGCCATGTAGAGGCGCATCGCGAGGAAGTAGGGCACGATCCGCGTCAGGATGGTGCCGGGATCGGGCTCGTAGATGTAGTCGCGCCGCGCGCCGGACGCCGGCCGCTGCGCCGCCCCGCCTTTCAGCGCCTCGGGGCCGAGCGGAATGTACGGCTCGAGGACCACGTCCCGGTTGAGCGCGCTCCGGAACCTCGTATAGATCAGGTCCACCTCGTCCAGCTCGCCGGCTTCGAATTTCGCGAAGATGTCGCCGCTCGCGGCCTCCGCGAATTTCCAATCGGCGATCCCGCCGAGGTCCGTCTTGGAACCGAACCCCGGCGCGTTCCGCCGGCGGAAGTAGTCGAAGCCCTTCTTCCCCAGCAGCACGAGCTGGGTCGGCTGCGGCCTCTCGCGCATCCGTTCCTCGGCGGCGCGGATCAGGTTCGTGTTGAAGGCGCCCGCCAGCCCGCGATCCGAGCTGACCAGCACGATCGCGCGGCGCTTGACCTCGCGGCCCTGGAACGCGGGATGGCTCAGGTCGGACGAGGCCTCGGCCAGATTCGCGAGGACGGCGCTCAGATCGGTCGCGTAAGGCCGCGCCGACTCCACGACCACCTGCGCGCGGCGGAGCTTCGCCGCGGAGACCATCTCCATGGTCTTCGTGATCTGGGCCGTGCTCTTGACGCTGCGGATGCGGCGACGAATGTCGCGAAGGGTCGCCACGTCGCTACTGGGCGGGCTTCCCGCGCTTCGACGTGAACTGCGCCTTGAACTCCGTGATGGCCTTCTTGAGCTTGACCTCGATCGGCTCGGTCAGCTCGTACTTGGCCTTCAGGTCGTGCATCAGGTCCGCGTAGCTCTTGTCCAGGAACTCGTAGAGACCCGTCTCGAAGTCGCGCACCTGGTCCACCGGCAGGTCGTCCAGATACCCGTTCGTGCCCGCGTAGATGATTGCGACCTGGCGCTCCACGGAGAGCGGCGCGTACTGGCCTTGCTTCAATAGCTCCACCATACGCTCTCCACGCGTGAGCTGCTCCTGCGTGGCCTTGTCCAGATCGGATCCGAACTGCGCGAACGCGGCCAGCTCGCGGAACTGCGCGAGATCGAGACGGAGACGTCCCGCCACCTTCTTCATGGCCTTGGTCTGCGCCTTGCCGCCCACGCGCGAGACCGAGATCCCCACGTTGATCGCGGGGCGCACGCCTGAGAAGAAGAGATCACTCTCCAGAAAGATCTGGCCGTCCGTGATCGAGATGACGTTGGTCGGGATGTAGGCCGACACGTCGCCGGCCTGCGTCTCGATGATCGGGAGCGCCGTCAGGGAGCCGCCGCCCAGCTTGTCGCTCAGCTTGGCCGCGCGCTCGAGGAGCCGCGAGTGGAGATAGAAGATGTCTCCCGGGTAGGCTTCGCGCCCCGGTGGGCGGCGCAGCAAGAGCGAGAGCTGCCGGTACGCCTGCGCGTGCTTGCTGAGGTCGTCGTAGATCACGAGCGCGTGCTTCCCGGAGTAGCAGGAGTCCTCGCCGATCGTGCAGCCCGTGTAGGGGGCGATGTACTGGAGCGGAGCCGACTCGCTGGCGCCCGCGCTCACGACGGTCGTGTAGGCCATCGCGCCGTTGTCCTCGAGGATCTTCACCACCTTCGCGACCGTAAAGTCTTTTTGGCCGACGGCGACGTAGATGCAGTGGAGGTCGCCGCCCTTCTGGTTCAGGATCGTGTCGATCGCGAGAGCCGTCTTCCCGGTCTGGCGGTCGCCGATGATGAGCTCCCGCTGGCCGCGTCCGATGGGGATCATGGAGTCGATGGCCTTGAGCCCCGTCTGCACCGGCTGATTCACCGGCTGACGGTCGACGATGCCGGGAGCGCCCGTCTCGAGGGCGCGCGTCTTCGTCGTGACGATCGGTCCCTTGCCGTCGATCGGCTGCCCGATCGCGTTCACCACGCGGCCGATCATCGCGTCCCCGACGGGGATCGAGGCGATCTTGCCGGTGCGGCGGACGGTGTCTCCCTGCTTCACGTTGTCCGTGCCGCCGAAGAGCGCCGCGCCGACGTTGTCCTCTTCCAGGTTCAGCACGATGCCGGTCAGCTCGCCGGGAAAATTCAGGAGTTCCCCCGCCATCGCGTCGTCGAGGCCCCAGATCCGGGCGATCCCGTCACCTACCTGTAACACCGTCCCGACGCTCTCCATCTTGAGCCGGGACTCGTATTTCTCGAGCTCCTGCTCGAGGACGGAGCTGACTTCTTCGGGCTTCAGTGCCATGCGTTGACCTCGGGGGCTAGACCCGCGCGTCCCGCAGCTGCCGGCGGATCCGCCAGAGCTGTGTCGCGAGGGTGCCGTCGATGACCTTGTGATCCAGTGAGAGAGACGCGCTGCCCAGGAGCGCCGCATCCACCTCGCGGGTGAGCGTGATCTTCCGGCCGGTGCGCGTCGCGAGCGAGCGCGTCAGGGCGTCCGCCTGACGGTCCGTGATCGGGACCGCCGTGCGGACGACCGCGCGCGTGATGCCCTGGGCGTCCTCGGCCAGCTTGTGGAACTCGCCGGCGATCGCGACCAGATGATCGAACCTCCGGCGGCGCAGCAACAGCACGAGCAGCCCATAGACGTTCTTGTTCGCCTTGGGCTTGAACCGCTTCTCGAGGAAGCCTTCCTTCTCCGTGCGCGCGATGTTCGGCGCCTCGAAGAACCGCCTCACCTTGGGATTCGCCTCGAAGACGCGCGAGATCGCCTCGAGATCCTGGTGCGTCTTCTCGAGGTCGCCGCGCTTCTGGGAGAGGCCGAGCAGCGCGCGGGCGTAGCGGCGCGCGAGGACGGCGGAGATCACTTGACCTCCTCCACCTCGGCCAGGAAGTCGTCGACCAGCTTCCGGTGCTTGTCGGCCGTCAGCTCTTCGCGGATCAGCTTGCCCGCGATCTCGGTCGCCAGGTCCACGACCTCGTTCCGGAGCGTGGCCTGCGCCTTGTCGCGCTCGATCGCGATCTCCTCGCGCGCCCGGGTGATCATCTCCTGGGCTTCCTTGCGCGATCCTTCGCGAATCTCGGTGGCCACGCGCTGTCCCTCGGCCACCGCTTCCTGGATTCGCTGGCGGCTCTCGGCATCGAGCCGCTTCAGATGCGCCTCGTATTCCTGGCGGATCTTCAAGACCTCGGCCTTCTCCTGCTCGATGCGCTCGAACTCGGCGCGGATCTTCTCCCGGCGCTCGCGCATCGGGGGGAAGATGATCGAGTTGAACGCCCCCCGGACGAGGAAGAGGAAGATGATGAAGCTGATCGCGTGCGCGATGAGCTGATTGATGTGTACGAGCTGGTCCATGAAGCCCTCAGGCGGCCGCGACCGCGCCCGGATCAGGCGCGGCGACGCGGCTCAGCCGATGCGACCCTGAAGGAAGAACATCGTGACGAACGCGTAGATCGTGAGCGCCTCGGCGAAGCCGAAGCCGATGATCATGGCCACCTGGAGCTTGGGAAGGATCTCCGGCTGGCGGCCCATCGCCTCCATGGCGCCCTTGCCGAGCAGGCCGATGCCGATGCCCGACCCGATGGCCGCGAAGCCGATGCCGAGCGGGAGCCCGATTCCTAGCGCTGCGGGGAAAAGCATGGTCTCACCTCCTTGGGGTGCGGTCTTGGTTCAATGCGTCGCCTGCGCTTCCGCGTGCGACTCCTCGTGTCCGTGCTCTTCGTGCGGCAGCATCATGTAGAGGTACACGGTCGCGAGGAGCGAAAAGATCAACGCCTGCACGATGCTCGTGAGCGTCTGGAGCATCATGAAGAGCGCGGTGATTCCGGCCATGGGTGGCACCGCGAGCAGGGAGAGGCCAGCCTTCAAGAGAAGCGCGGTGGCTCCGACGAACACCACGATCAGGGTGTCCTCCCCGAAGATGTTCCCGAAGAGACGGCAGGAGAGGCTCACCGGCTTGGCCAGCTCGCCGAGGACGTGCACCGGGAGCATGACCGGCAGCATGATCCACCCGGTCACGTCGCGCGGCTGGCCGGCCAGGTGGTCGATGTAGCCGAGGATGCCGAGATTCCGGATGCCCCAGAACTGGACGTAGAGGAACGTGATCAGAGCCAGCGCGAGCGTGAGGTCGAGCGAGGACGTCGCCGACTTCATCCCCGGAATGATCCCGAGCATGTTGATCGTCAGGATGTAGAAGAAGAGCGCCCCGATGATCGGGAAATGCCTCTGGATGTGCTTCTCCCCCAGGAGGTCCCCCGCGACAGACTCCATGCTTTCGACCATCCACTCCACCGCGTTCTGGAACGGCCCCGGAACCATCTTCGGATTGCGCATCGCGAGCCAGCTCACGAAGAGGAAGAGCAGCCCGGCGATCCACGCGAAGACGATGACCTGGTTCTTCTCGAGCCAGCTGATGACGGGATTGCCTGGATTGAAGTCATGCAGGATGACCAGCCAGTTGGGCAGCTCGGCCGCGCCGCTCTCCTTGGCATGCTCCGCCGCCGCGTGCGTCCCGGCGGCATGCTCCTGGGCGACCGCCCTTCCGGGCGCCGAGGAAGAGATCGCGGCCAGCATCGCCACGAGGAGCGCCGCGCGGCCGACGGAGCCGATGCCGCCCTTGGCGCGCCGCATCAGCGACGCGGGGCCCGCGCCGAACGCCAGCATGATGGATTTCAGGAAGAGCGTGAGGAACGGGAGCGCGAACCCGACGCAGAGCGGCGCGTAGCCGAACCGGCGCGACGCGAGGAGGGCGAACATCCCCCCGTAGACCACGAGAACCTTCGCCGTGATGAGAAACGGAAGTGCCGCGAAACCCGAGCGATCGGCTACCTCCAGCGCGCCCGCCCCGCGCTTCTCTGTGAAGAGTTTCACAATCTTGCGAAGAAAAATGAAGTGCAGGAACGCGATGAGCTGTCCCGCGAGGATCGCGGCCGCGTCCCAGGGACGCGCCGGCGCGAGAGCCGCCGCGAGCGCCACGGCAACGATCCACGAGGTCCGGAGCGCGCGATCCAGCACGTCGCGATTCGGAAGGGACTGCTGCATCGAGAGGTCAATCCTCCTGTTGCGACAGCTTGACGATCTTGATCGTTTCCCGCACTCCGGCCACGAAGCCGAGGACGAGGAGCGCGATGCTCAGCCAGGGGCGGGTCCGAAAGTGCTTGTCGAGAAATTGCCCGATGACGAAGCCGATGATCGGTGCCAGGGCGAGAATGAACGGAATCGACGACAGCAGACCGATCTGCCGCCAGCCCGTGAGTTTCTTCGGTGTCTTCCCGTTCACCTGGGACGTTTACATCCGAAATGAGTGCCGCGGACTACGAGCGGAAGAAGATAGCGGAGAAGGGCCGGAAGGGCAACCAAAAATGAGGGCGGCGCGATCGAGGTGGACCAGCTCCATGCATCCGCCGGAGGTCCACCGTCCGCGACCAGCCCCCAAGATAAGATCAAGGCGGGACGCCTCTTTGCCTCCTCGGCTTCATCGCACCGCGGCCCCGACTCCGCGATGCTCTCCCCCTAACAGAGAGCGTCCCGCCATCGCCCAGGTATCGCAACCCGCGTGCCGCGGCCGGAAGCCGCGCGGATCGACGCTCAAGTCATGAAGCCACAGGGGACTGGAGGAACGCCATTGCGCGCGACGCGCGCGGAGCTCATCCGGGAAGGGTGACGGGAGTTGACGCCGCGTTACCTCAGGGCGACGCGGCGTTCGCGTTCTGGCTCCAGGACTCCGTGCCGCCCTTGATGATACCGATCCGGCCCTCGCGGAGCGCGGACACCATCACCTCCACCACCTCGGCCGCGAACTGGGTGCCCGCCTTCTCCGTCAGCTGCGCGACGGCCTGCTCCATCGTGAGGCCGGCGCGGTAGGGCCGTTCGGTCGTCATGGCGTCGAAGGCGTCGGCCACGTTCACGATCTTCGCCCCGATCGTGATCTCGTCGCCCCTGAGACCGTCCGGATAGCCCTTCCCGTCCACGCGCTCGTGATGGTGGCGCACCAGGTCGGAGGCCTTCTCGAGGAATTTCACGCCCTGGAGCATCTGCGCGCCGCGGACCGGGTGCGCCTTCACCAG
>Ga0075433_10003108_pt1 | contig 12778 bp, 9 predicted proteins | sample RhiMethybrSRZTD2_FD_75299 | JGI IMG/M metagenome (GOLD analysis project Ga0075433, IMG submission 75299) | Populus rhizosphere microbial communities from Tennessee, USA - Rhizosphere MetaG P. TD hybrid SRZTD2 | ecosystem: Host-associated > Plants > Roots > Rhizosphere > Soil | place: USA... | reverse complement strand
GCTTCACTTCTTGCGCAGCTCCGCGATCCGCTGCTCGACTTCCTTCTGCGCCGCGTCCATTGCGGCCTTGGGAGTCGCCGCGCCCTTGGTGATGGTGTTCATCGCGGTGGTCGCCGGCGACCACACCATCGTCATTTCCGGAACGTTCGGCATCGGGATCGCCACCTCCACTTGTTTGCGGAAGGCAGCGAGCACGGGGTCGGCCGCGACCTTCGGATCCGAGTAGACCGCCTTGTTCGCGGGCGTCTGCCGGCCCTCGAGCGCCATCACCTTTCCGGCGGCGACGTCCGTCAGGTATTTGGCGAACTCGTACGCCGCGTCCTTGTTCTTCGACGGCGCCGCGACGTACACCCCTTCGACCGTGATCCACGGGCGCATCGGTTTTCCCCCCGCTTCGACGATCGTCGGAAGGGGGGCGAGCGCGTAGTCCACGCCCTTCGCGATCTCGCCCAGGAACCACGGCCCCGAGAAGACGATCGCGGCCTTTCCGCCGTTGAAGAGGGACGTGATGAGGGCGGTCGACGGCTCCGCCGGCAGGATCTGGTCCTTCTTGAACCACTTCAACATGTACTCGAGCGACTGGATGTTCTGAGGGTTGTTCAGGACCGGCTTTACTCCCGGATCGAACACGCGCCCGCCGAACCCGTTCATGAGCGCCGCGTGGTAGTAGAAGTCCGCGAAGGAGTAGGCGAGCCCGAACTTGCCCGCCGCGCGGTTGGTGAGCTTCTTCGCGGTCGCGACGAGCTCCGTCGAGGTCTTCGGCGGGCTTGCGACGAGCTTCTTGTTGTAGATCATCGTGATGACCTTGAAGTTGAGCGGCAGGCCGTACGTCGTGCCCCGGTAGGTCATCGCCTCGAGCGTCGTCGGGATGTAGCGGGCCTTCGTCGAGTTGTCGAGAAAGAAGTCGATCGGCTCGACCGTGTTTCCCGCCTCGATCCAGCCGCCCAGCCGGTCCTGCGCGTAAATGAAGACGTCCGGCCCCTTGCCGCGCGGAACCGCGGCGGAGATCTTGTCGGCGAAGGCGTCGTAGGGGACGGCGAGCGTCGTCACCTTGTTGCCCTTCGCGGCGGGACTCGCGTTGAACGCCGCCGCCGCCTTTTCCAGGGCCGTCTTCTCCTCGGCCCGGTACGCGTGCCAGACGACGATCTCGGCGGCGAAGAGCGGCCCTCCGCAGAGGATCGCGAGCGTGACGATCCGGAAGACGCGGGTGGTTCTCATGGGTCCTCCCATCGGGTCAGGCGAGGCGCCGTTCCGTGGCGGCGTCGAAGAGGTGGAGCTTGTCGAGCTCGAGCACGAGCTCGGCCTTGTCTCCCATTTCGGGCATGGCATGGGGCTCGACCGGGTAGACGAGGACATCGTCGCCGACGCGCACGTGGATGATCACCTTGTCCCCGAGCGGCTCGACGACCTCGACATTCCCCGAGAGCCGGGAGGTCTCTCCCCGCGCCGACGCGGACGGGTCGAGGATGTTCTCCGGGCGGATTCCCACGACGACCTTCCGGCCGTCGGATCCGGCCGTCTGCGCCCGGATGCTCGTCGGCACCGGCAGCGCGAATCCCTTGCCGGCGAGGGTCTTCCCGCCGTCGGCGATCGTCGCCGAAAGGAAGTTCATGGGCGGGGTGCCGATGAAGTTCGCGACGAAGAGGTTTTCCGGACGCCCGTAGATCTCGAGCGGCGTGCCGACCTGCTGGATCTTCCCGTCCTTCATCACGGCGATCCGCTGGCCCATGGTCATCGCTTCGATCTGATCGTGGGTGACATACACCGTGGTCGTCTTCAGCCTCTGCTGGAGCTTCTTGATCTCGGCGCGCATCTGAACGCGGAGCTTCGCGTCGAGGTTGGACAGCGGCTCGTCGAAGAGGAATACCGCGGGCTGGCGAACGATCGCGCGCCCCAGGGCGACCCGCTGCCGCTGACCGCCGGAGAGCTGCTTCGGCTTGCGCTCCAGAAGGTTCGAGATCTCGAGGACCTGCGCCGCATTCTCGACCAGGCGCGTGGCTTCGGCCGGGGGCGTCTTGCGGACCCGGAGACCGAACTCGAGGTTCTCGCGGACCGTCATGTGCGGGTACAGCGCATAGTTCTGAAAGACCATTGCGATGTCGCGGCTCTTGGGGGGCAGCTCGTTGACGACGCGATCGCCGATCCGGATCTCACCGTCGCTGATGTCCTCGAGCCCCGCGATCATGCGCAGAGCCGTCGATTTCCCGGAGCCGGAGGGCCCGACGAGGACCATGAACTCGTGGTCTTCGATGCCGAGGTTCAGGTCCTCGATCACGGACACGGTCCCGTAACGCTTTGCGACGTGCTCGAAGGTCACGCCGGCCATGGGCATCTCCTTTTCGCGTCATCGGCGGCCAGGCGAGGCTCCGCGGTGTCGTTGCCCGCCCGATGATCCGAACGCATCACCTCGACACCGGTTCCGGGTCGCCCGATCGGCGAATTGCGACGATCCGCGCCGCGGCGGCAGGCACCTCGACCTCGAGAGACCCGTCAGCCGCTCTCAATGCGCCGCCCCCCCACAATTCCTCCGGACGGGTGTTCCCCCACTCTTCCGCGGGCCCGAAGCGCGCGGTGGCGGGAGCCGCTCCGCGGTTGACGGCGACGACGACCGCGTCCCGCGTCGCCGCGTCGCGACGGACGAATACGTAGAGGTCGCCCTCCGTCGAGATCGCCGCGTGCGTACCCCGCGACAGCGCGGGATGGGAGCGGCGGATCGCGATCAGCTTCCGGTAGTCGTTCCGGAGCGTATCGTCGCGCGGGGCGCCCGCACCCGGGAGGATGTTGCGCGCGCCCCACGGCATGTCGCTCCGGTTGTCGGGCCAGTCGCCGCCGCGCCGCGCCACTTCTTCGCCGTAGTAGATCATCGGGATTCCGGCGACTGCGAACTGGAGCACGACTGCCACCCGGAAGAGCGCAACGTTGCCGTTGAAGAGCGAGAGCGCGCCGGGCACGTCGTGCGAAGAGAGGAAGTGAGAGACCCGGTAGCCCGGGCGGATCTTTTCGCGGGACGCAAGGTATCGGTCGAACGCGACGGTGCGGCCCCGGCCCAGGAGGAATCCGACCACGCTGCCCTGGAACCCGAAGTCGAACCCCGCGTCGATCTCGTCCCCCTCGAACCAGGGATCGAGGACCTGGGAATCGCCTCCCCACACCTCACCGAGCAGAAAAAATCCCTTGCCGAGCATTTCGCGGCTACGCCGCCGATGCTCCTTCCAGAACGCGTGCTCGACGTGCTTGACCGTGTCCAGGCGGAACCCGTCGACTCCCGATCGCTTCGCCCATCCGAGCTGCGCCGCGAGCAGGAACTCGTCGACGTCCGGACGCTCCGTCTTGAAATCCGGCAGGCCGGCGACGCAAGTCGTCACGTCGTCGGCCCCGCAGCTCCCGGTTTCCTCCGAACGCAGCCAGTCCTTCGTCCGCGGGTCGGAAAGGTAGTGGGTGCCGTAGCCGGCGTGGTTATAGACAACGTCGAGCAGAACCCGGATTCCCCTCTTGTGGCAGGCGGCGACGAGCGCGTCGAGGTCCTGCTCGGTTCCGAACCGCGGATCCAGGCGGGTGAAGTCGTCGGCCCAGTAGCCGTGGTACGCCCAGTCGGGGAACCCGGCCCCCGTCACGAAGCCGTCGATGTTCTTGACGAGCGGATTGATCCAGATCGCCGTCACGCCCAGATCGGCGATCTCGTCCAGGTGTTCCGTCAGGCCCTTCAGGTCGCCCCCATGGAAGGCGCCCTTCGCGGCGCGGTCCACCTTGTCGTCGTTTCCCGGGTCGCCGTCGGCAAAACGGTCCACGAGGACGAAGTAGAGGACGTCGTCGGACCAGTCGCGGGAGATCGCGGCCGGCGCGGCCGTGACCGCGGGGGCGGGTGCGCGGGAGGCAACGCCGCGGGAAGCGCAGGCGCAGATGAGGAGCAGGAGCAGAGCGGACGCTGCCGAGAGGAGCACACGGTAGGCGTAGAGAAAGCGGACCGCGACCGCGGGCTCGTCCGGTTTTTTCGGAGCCAATGCTGGGTTCGACTCTATTTCGGTTTTCCGCGGCCGGTCAACAAAGGAACTGCAGTGCTGTTACGCTTGCCCACCCGACGATGCCCAAAGTCACGTCTCGCGATCGGCGGAAGAGCGCGTTCTTTCCCTCACTCGTCCTCTCCGCGGTCGCCTCGGTCGCTCTCTTCTCGACGCTCTTCGCCTCGCCGGAGGGCCTCCGGGTTCTGCTGATCGTGCCCGCGGGCGCGGAGCTCGCGGAGATCGACCGGGCCCGATCGGCCGTGCCCGCACGAGAGAGAGCGCTGCTCGTCGCCGACTCCGACCGCGTCCGGGTCAAGGGGGGTCTGGAGGTCGTCGTCGACCTTTCGCTTGCGAGCGCTCCACCCGCAGACGTCGTCGTCCTGCTCGCGGGAGAGCCGGGCCGCGCCGAGGAGGCCTTTTTGATGGAGCGGAGGAAGTCGGCCCGCGCGGTGCTGCTCCCGCCGGGCTCGCCCCTCGCCGAACGTCTCAAAGGAGCCGGAGGGGGCGCGCTGATTCTCGTGGGTCGATCGGACTCGATTCCCGCGGTCCTTGCGGCCGTCGGCGAAACGGGGGCCGGAGAGCCGCCAGCTCCGCGGCCCTCTCCTGCCGCGGTTGCCTCGCCTCGCGCGGTTCCCGAGGCGCCCGCGCCGACACCGACCGGGACGCCTTCCGGTCGCGTGTTCGACCGGTACTTCTCATCGCGGCCGACTCCGACGCCGACTCCGCGTTGAGTCCAAAGGTTCCGAGTAGCCCGAACGTAGAATCGGGAAACGGACACGGAGGATTCATGTCGCTTCGCCGCCTGACGACGTTCGTTCTCGCCACTGCGGTTGCCGCTCCGCTGCAGGCACAGGCGTTCAACCTGCGCGACCTCCTGACGGAGTTTCTCCGTGAGGGGATCACGCTCGCGCCGCCGGCGAGCGGTCCGAGCCACGTCGCACACTTCATTGGTCAGGATTCTCCGCAGTTCCTGGCGCTCGGCCAGTTCAGCGCCGCCGTGGCGAATCAGCTCTCGTCGTTCCCGATCGCCTCGTCCGCGGGCGGCTTCACGTACCAGTTCGATCCCGCGCTCGGTATCTTCTCGCGCACGTCGGACAGCTTCGGTCCCGTCTATGCCGAGCGTGCCGACACGATCGGCAAGGGCAAGTTCAACATCGGGATCAATTTCAGCCACTACACGTTCGATCGCATCGACGACCTGTCGCTACGGGACGGAGACGTCCGGCTCGTCTTCACGCACCAGGACGTCAACAACGACATGAGCAACCTCGAGCCCTTCGTGGAGGGGGACGTGATCACGGCGTCGCTGTTCGTGAAGATCGAGACCGACATCACCGCGCTCGTCGTGAGTTACGGTGTCTCCGACCGCCTCGACGTGGGCCTCGCGGTCCCCCTCGTCTCCGTCGACCTTCAGGCGCAGACCGACGCAGCCATTCAGCGGCTGGCGACCGGCGGGGTGGCTCCGGACATTCACCGATTCCTGAACGGATCCTCGACCGAAACGTTCCGTCAGAGCGGGAGCGCGAGAGGGGTCGGAGACATCCTCCTCCGGGGGAAGTTTCGCCTCCTCCGCGGTGCCCGGGCCGCGCTCTCGGTCGCCGAAGACCTTCGTCTGCCGACCGGAGAAGAGCGGGACCTGCTCGGAACCGGCGCGACCCAGGCGAAGACGTTCGTGATCGGATCGCTTCACCTGGGCGCATTCTCGCCGCACGTCAACGCCGGGTACACTTGGTCGTCGGGCAAAGGAGACTCGGGCGAGATCCCGGACGAGGTCTCCTACACGGCCGGATTCGACTGGGCGGTGAGCCCGCGGATGACCGTCGCCGCGGACGTGCTCGGGCGGGACTTCCTGAACTCGCGGACGGTCCGCGTCGTCAACACGACGTTCCGGGCGAACACCAACACGGATATCAATGCCCCGCCGACGATCGTGACCGCGACCTTCCCGCGCCTCGTCGCCGAACAGGGAGACTCCAATTCGGTCCTGGGCTCGATCGGCGTGAAGATCAATCCCTTCGGAAACTTCCTGCTGACGGTGAACGGCCTCTTCCGTTTGAACAAGAAGGGGCTCCAGGACGACTTCTCGCCGCTCGTGGCGGTGGATTACAGCTTTTAGGAACTCAGCGTAATTCCGTAATCACCCACCCGTCGCCGCGCTTCTCCAGCTGGATCGTCCGTGCGCGCGCGTCGCGCTGTTCGCTGCCGACTCGGGGGATCGCAAGGCGCCGCTCGAATCCGACCACGGTCGCGCGCGAGCCGCTGACCTCGACGTGCTGGATGTCGAGCTCGAGTGTCTGGGACTTCAGGTTCGCGAACGCCTGCTCGACCATCCGCCTCCGCTCGCCGGTCAGTGACGGGTAGACACGCGCATACAGAGAGACATCGAGGGAATTCTGCGCCTCGACGTAACGCCCGACGGCGTCCCGAACCCTCTCCTCCTCCGAGCGGCCTTTCGGCGGCTCGGCGGGCTTCGCGGGCGCCGGCCGCGGCTCGGCAGCCGCGACCGGGGGCGCGGTCGGCGCGGGCCTCGCCGGCTCGGGTGGCGCGGGCTCGCGCGTCGGAGGAATCGCCGCGATCCGCTCCGGAGGGTGAACCGGCGCCGAGCGCGACCAGGTGGCCGCCTGCCGGAAGAGTGCGGCCGCCGACTCGAAAGACGCGAGTGCCGCCGCGTCGCTGCCGGAACCGAGTTGCCGCTGCCCGTCTTTCTCTTTCCGGCGGGCGGAGTCGTATAGGGCGGTCGCCTTTTCGGGCGCCCGAGCACCTTCGGCCGTGGAGCGAGCGCTGCGCGCCTCGGCCCGCGCGCCTTCGGCGAGGCGGCGCAGCCGTTCGGTGGCCTCGGCCTCCGGCGCAACGGTCGGGGAAATCGGCTTCTCGTCGGGGACGATTGCGGGAGGCGGCGGCACAGTGGGTACCTGAGCAACCTCGGTCGGAGCGGGAGCGGGAGCCGCGGCGGCAGGTGTGGCGACCGACACCGGAGGCGCGGACGGGCGCGGCTCGACCCGGCCCGACGCTCGCGTCCCCCCGCGCGCGACGAGGAGAACCGCGGCGATCACGACGGCGGCGGCTGCGAGTACCAACATCGCCATGGGAAGACGCGTCCGGCGGCGGGGCTCGGAGCCGGCCACCGCCGCCGCGACGGTCTGATCCCATTCACCGGCGGCGTCCGCCGTCGTCAGGGGGATTCTCGTGGGAACGGAAGAGGGCGTCGGCGTCCCCTGGGCGAGAAAGTGGCGGTCGAGTCGGTCCTGAGCGCTCGGAGTGACGGACGCGAGCCCGACGTCGCGCGATTCGCGAACCCGCGTGAGGATGCGGTGGGTCGCGTCCGGATCCTGAGCAAGGTCCAGCTGATGCTTGAGCCCGATGATCTCCCGATCGAGCTCCTCGGCCGACGAATATCGGCGGCCTCGTTCCTTTTCGATTGCCTTGAGGACCGCGGCGCGCACCGGCTCCGGCACGCGGCCGCCCGGATCGGCGACCGGGAAGGGAAGGGGTTGCTTGAAGAGGTGCGCCGCGAAGAGCTCCCGGGGGGACTCTCCGGCAAACGGAAGCCGCCCGGTCAGCAGTTCGTAGAGCACGACCCCGAGGGAGTAGACGTCGCTCCGGCCGTCGAGCGTCTCGCCGGGCTCGAGTCCGCCGAGCTGTTCGGGCGAGGAGTACTTCAACTTTCCGAGAAAGACGCCCGTCGACGTCATGTCGATCGTCTTGTCGAGGGGCTTAGCGATCCCGAGGTCGATCAGCTTGATCTGCGGTCCGCCCTCCTCGTCGCGTGTCAGCATGAGGTTGTCCGGGGCGACGTCCCGGTGGACGACGTTCTTGCGGTGCAGGAAGCCGAGCGCGAGAAGCGACTGGTGTGCGATCTCGAGCGTCAGGCCGAGTCCCGGCGGTCCGGACGCTGCAAGGAGCTCCGTCAGATTCACGCCGTCGATGTACTCCATGACGATGTATGCCATTCCGTCGGAGTCGAGAGCGAAGTCGAGGATGGCGCCGATGTTCGGATGCTTCAATCGCGTCGCGGTCTTTGCTTCCTGCGTGAAACGGCGCTTGAGCTCTTCGTCCGCGCCGATTTGCGGACGCATGACCTTGACGACCCGGATCTCGTCGAGCAGGCGGTGGCGGACCTTGTAGATGGTCCCCATCCCGCCTTCCTTGATCTTGGCGATGATTTCGTACTTGCCTTCGATGAGAGTACCGGCGACCGGCAAGGAACCTCCCGGGGACACCCCAGGTTGATTCTAAGGGAACGGAAATGCCCGACTCCGGATTGCGCGACCGCAGCGAACGACCAGGCAGCGCGGTCGAGGCCGGCCCGCCGAGCCGCGTGCCGGTGCGCCGCAGGTCGTTCGCAAGAGAGCGCGACGGTTACAATGATGTGAAAAATGTCGGTTGCACACTCCCGCGAGCATCCTTCGGCGGCATCGCTCCCCGCCGCGCGTCGACTCTCGGGCCTTCTGGTGTCCGCGAGGCCCGCGCAGTGGGTCAAGAACCTCGTGGTACCGCTGCCGTTTCTCTTTGGCGGCGTTCTTGCGTCTGCGCGCGGCTGGCGCCTCGCCGCGGCGGGATTCATCGTCTTCTGCGCGGTGACGAGTGCGATCTATCTCGTCAACGACGTCATGGACCGCGAGCGGGATCGCGCGCATCCGATCAAGCGGCGACGTCCGCTTGCCGCGGGGGAGCTCGGCGTCGGTCTCGCCCTCGCCGCGGCCGCGGTGCTCGGCGCGGCCGGCCTCTCGGGAGCGTTTCTTCTTTCTCGAGCCTTCGGGACGTGGTGCGCGCTCTACGCCGGGCTCATGTTCGCCTACTCGCTGTGGTTGAAGACGATCCCGTTTCTGGAGGCTCTGATCGTCGCCGCGGGGCTCCCTCTCCGGGCTCTGGCGGGAGCGGCGCTCGCCGGACTCGCCGCGTCGAGCTTCCTCATGGGGTGCGCCTACCTGCTCGCGCTCTTTCTCGTGATCGGCAAGCGGCAGTGGGAGCTGCAGCACGCCGGCCAGATCTCCTCTTCGGAGCATCGGCCCGTTCTCGCCGCCTATCGCCGCGAGGGTCTCGATTTCCTTTTCGTGGTCACGGCCCTGACGACCGTCGCGGCCTACTCGGCCTATACCGTCGTGCCCTCGACGATCCGGATGCACGGCGGGCGCTCTCTGGCGGCGACCGTACCGTTCGTCGTCCTCGGCGTCGCCCGCTACGTCCGTCTCGTGTACCGGCGCGGGGGCGGAGGCAACCCGACGCGGGCCCTCCTGATCGACGACCCCTGGATACTGCTCATCGTGCTCGGCTGGGTCGCCGCCGCGGGATGGATCATCTATGCCCGCTGAGAAGGAGCCGCGACTCGGAGTCGGCTTCCTCGCCTACAACGAAGAGGGGTCGATCGAAAGGACCGTCGCCGAAGCGGTCGCGTCGCTTTCCGCGATCGACGGGCTCGACTGGCGTGTCCTCGTCGTCAACGACGGAAGCCGCGATCGAACGGGCGAGATCGCGGAATCCCTCGCGGCGCGCGATCCGCGCGTTTCCGTCGTTCACCACGACGGCAACAAGGGATATGCGGTGGCGACCGAGACGGCGCTGCGGAACACACCGGGCGACGTCGTGATGGTCGTCGACGGCGACGGGCAGCACACGATGGCCGACGCGCCGAAGTTTCTCGACGCGATTGCCGGTGGCGCGGACGTCGTCTTCGGCTGGAAGAAGAAGCGCCACGACCCGTGGCCCCGGCTCATCCTCTCGAAGGGTCTCAACACGCTCTCGGGATGGGTCCTGGGCTCGCCGCTGCACGACATCAACGGGGGATGCCGCGCCTTCCGCCGCAACGTCGCGAAGCGGATCGAGATCCGCCATCGCATCAACTTCGTCGGCGACGAGATATTCGCGCGGTGCCGCATCGCGGGCTGGAAGGTCGCCGAGGTCGTCGTGCGGCACTTCCCTCGCGAGGCGGGTCAGAGCATTCACCGCCCGTGGAAGATGCTCGGAACGATCCGTCGCGTCGTGCGATACCTGCTCGACCTCCGCGGGGAGATCCGGCGGGCGGACGCGTTGAAGCGGCTCGCCCGAACGTCGTAGCGAAGCCGCACATGCCCTCGATCGCGATCCTGGGCGCCGGCCCGACCGGTCTCGGAGCGGCCTACCGGCTGCGGGAACGTGGCGTGGACGACTTCGAGATCTACGAGCGGGCGGGACAGATCGGAGGGCTCGCCACCAGCTTCGAGGACGCGAAGGGGTACACCTGGGACGTCTCGGGCCACATCATTTTCTCGGGCTATCCCTACTTCAACGAGTTCCTCGAGAAGATGCTGGGGACCGAGGGCGTCCGGCGAATCGACCGAGAGAGCTGGATCAAGTTCGAGGACCGATACGTCCGGTATCCCTTCCAGAACCACCTGTCCTCGCTGCCCGAAGAGGCGATGATCGAGTGCCTGATCGGTCTCATCGAGTCACAGACGATCGATCGGGATCGGGCCTTCCGCAACTTTGAAGAGTGGGTCTACGCGAAGTTCGGTGCGGGAGTGGCCCGGCACTTCATGGTTCCCTACAACCTGAAGGTCTGGTCGACGCCGCTCTCGAAGATGGGCTTCTACTGGATCGCGGAACGGGTGAGCGTCGTGGACTGGAAGCGGGCGCTCGAGACGACGCTCGCGCCCCAGAACGTCGACTGGGGCCCGAACGCGACCTTCGGCTACCCGGCGACGCGCGGCACTCTGGGCCTGTGGCTCGCCGTGCTGCCGCACATTGGAGACCGCGTCCGTTACCACAAGCGCGCCGTCGGCATCGACGAAGATAAACGCGAGATCCGTTTCGCGGACGGATCTTCGGCGCGGTACGAGAAGCTCCTTTCGACGCTTCCCCTCGAAGCGTTCGTCGCGCGCCTCGATCACGCTCCGGACGAGGTCCGCGCGGCGACGAAGAAGCTCCTCTTCAACCGCCTCTTCTCGGTGGGGGTCGGTCTGCGGCGCCCGTCGCCGTCCACCAAGAACTGGATCTACTTCCCCAATCCCGCGACTCCGTTCTACCGGATGACGTATCTCTCCAACTACTCTCCCGACATCGTTCCGGGCGGCGACACGTCCCGCTACTGCTCGCTCCTCATGGAGACTACCTATTCGCGCTTCCGTCCGCTGCCCGGGGGCGACTTCGCGAAAGCCGTGATCGACGGCCTCGTCGCTGAAGGGATCCTCGAGACCGCCGACCTTCCGGCGATCGAGTCGGTCTACCTGATCCACGCCGGCCACGCGTATCCGATTCCGAGCCTGGAACGCGACGGGGCGCTCGCGGCCATCCAGTCGTATCTCGAGTCGAAGGAGATCTACTCGCGCGGCCGCTTCGGTTCCTGGAAGTACGAGATCGGGAACCAGGACCATTCGTTGATGCAGGGCAAGGAGATCGCGGACCGCTGGCTCGACGGCTCCGAGGAAAAGGTTTTTCGGACATAGCCGGGACCGGCCGGTGAGCGAGCGACGGGTGGCCGCAGCCTCTCTTCTCGCGCTGTCGATAATCGTCTCGGGGGCGACGGCGACGCGGCTCGGCGCCCTCGGTGACGTACCTTCCCGGGCGACTCCCTACGTCGTCGCCTTCGCGTGTGCGTTCGGGCTCGCATTCCTCGGCGGCCGGCTCGCCCCGCCAGAGGTCGAGCGGCCGGTCCGGGCGGGGAGTAACGGGGAGGAGCTGCCGCGCTGTCGCCGGCCGAGGCGCGCGGCGCTCGTCGTCACTCTTTACGCGCTCATCGCGACGTGGATCCTTCAGTCGAAGCCGAGCCCGCCGGGCTTCCTCATCGGTACGTGGATTCTCGCGGTCGTCGCGATCCCTTTCGGATTCCCCCGACCGTTGCGGGTTGCCGTCGATCGCGCGGCCGAGGGCCGGCGATACGGACCCGGGCCGATCCTCGTGGTGCTCGTGCTCGTTCTCGGCGTGGCCGCCGCCGCACGCCTGTCGCGTCTGGGCGAGCTTCCGCCGGTCCTCTCCGGAGACGAGGCGAATCAGATCCTGGATGGAATGGACTGGCTTTCGGGCGAGTGGCGGACCGACCCGTTCGGGACCGGCTGGTACGGAACCGTGAGGCTCGGAATGCTGCCTGCGGCGGTCGGCGCTCTGTCATCCGAGCGGCCGATCGCGGGACCCCGCTTGCCGTACGGCCTGTTCGGAACGCTCGCCGTCGTCGCGGCCGCGGCGGCGGCATGGGAAGTCGCGGGGCCCTGGTGCGCCGTCGGCTGCGCCGCGTTCCTCGCCCTGGCGCCGCATCACGTGCACTTCAGCCGGCTCGCGAGCGTGATGGTCCCGGACTCTCTGTTCGCGGCAGCGGCCGTCGCGTTTCTTCTCGGAGCCTGGCGAAGCGGGAATCCGAGGTCGGCGGCGTGCGCCGGCATCTGCGCCGGGCTCTCGCTCTACGGATACGCGGGCGGACGGGTGCTCCCGGTCGTTCTCCTGATCGTGCTCGGAGCTCTTCCGTTCCTGCGGCGATGGGACGGCCGACGTCGCGCGTGGCTCGGTCTTGCTCTCTCCGCCGGCCTCGCCGTCGCGGGAGGCCCGGGACTGCGTTTTGCCGTGCGGAACCTCACCGAGTGGAACTCCCGGTTCAATCAGGTGAGCGTCTTCGCCGAAGGATGGGCCGCCGGGGAAGCCCGAAGGCTCGGGTCGCCCGCGAACGTCGCCGCGAGTCAGCTCAAGGCCGGAACCCTCGGCCTCCTCTCCGCGCCCGATACGACGTCGTGGTTCACGGCGCATCCGATCGTCGGCCCTCCGGTCCTCGTCGCCGGCGCGATCGCGGGCGCCGGGTGGCTGCTCGGCCGTCG
>Ga0075433_10003105_pt1 | contig 12781 bp, 8 predicted proteins | sample RhiMethybrSRZTD2_FD_75299 | JGI IMG/M metagenome (GOLD analysis project Ga0075433, IMG submission 75299) | Populus rhizosphere microbial communities from Tennessee, USA - Rhizosphere MetaG P. TD hybrid SRZTD2 | ecosystem: Host-associated > Plants > Roots > Rhizosphere > Soil | place: USA... | reverse complement strand
CGGGACCGTGGGAATGGGACGTGAAACGGTTGGCCATCAGTCTCGAAATCGCCGGGCGCGAGAACGGATTCGCGAAGAAGGAACGGTCAAGGATCGTGCGTCGGGCAGTCCGCTCGTACCGCGTCACCATGAGAGAGCTGTCGAGCATGTCGATGCTCGAGGTGTGGTACGCGCACCTGGACATGGGCGAGCTGTTGCCGCGGTTCCAGGCGCTGTTGGACCCCAAGAAGACCCCGAGTGTCTGGCGTGCCATCACGAAGGCGCGTGCACACGACAGTCACCAGGCCTACGAGAAGCTCTGCTACGTCATGGACGGCGAACCTCGCATCGTCAACGATCCTCCGCTCATCGTCCCGGTCGACGAGCTCGTCGCCGACGTCGACCCCGGCGTGGTCGTGGAAACGATCCACACCATCATCAACTCCTATCCACGAACGCTCGACTCGGACCGCCGGCATCTGCTCAACCAGCACCGCTTCGTCCATCTCGCTCGCAAAGTGGTCGGCGTGGGCAGCGTCGGAACCGACGCGTGGATTGCGCTGTTCCTGGACCGCGATCTCAACTCGCCTCTTTTCCTGCAGGTGAAGGAGGCCGAAGCTTCCGTTCTCGAGCGGTTCACCACCAAGAGCGTGTTTTCCAACCACGGACATCGAGTCGTGGCTGGCCAGCGGCTCATGCAGGCAGCGAGCGACATCTTTCTCGGGTGGGAACGGGTCGATTGGGCTGGCCGTAGACGCGACTACTACATCCGTCAGCTCCGTGACTGGAAGGGATCCGCAGATGTCGCCGGAATGACCCGAGCGGGCATGGACCTCTGGGGACGCATGTGCGCCTGGACCCTCGCCCGCGCCCATGCACGGTCGGGCGACCGCATCGCGATCGCGGCCTACCTGGGAACGTCGGACGTCTTCGACCGGGCCGTCGCAGATTTCTGCATCGCATATGCGGACCAGAACGAGCGCGATTACCAGGCGCTCAGGGACGCCGTGGGAAGCGGAAGGGTCGCCGTCGAGGCCGGTGTCTGAAGTCGGTCGAGAGTACGCCGGCGCACTCCGCTCAGACCCCTCTGACCTGGTCTTTTACCGTGGGCGCTACTGGTTTCGAACCAGTGACCTCTGCCGTGTGAAGGCAGCGCTCTCCCGCTGAGCTAAGCGCCCGTCCGAACGTGCCGTTTGGCGAGCACGAGGCTATCGCCGGGCACGAAACACGGGCGGCGCGTTCGTATCGCCCGAAGCGAGTCGGTCACGGGTTGATCTGAACAGGTGTGCCGAGCGGCAAGATCTTGGAGAGAACCGTGATCGCGTTGTTATCCATGCGGACGCAGCCGTGGCTGACGCTCTTGCCGAGCGCCGAGGCATCGTTGTTGCCGTGGATGCCGATCTCGGCGTCACCCCCGTCGAACGTCGTCAGAGCGTCCGAATGCGCTGACAACCCGTACGCGAACGGGCCGTAGACGCTGCTCGGATCCGGCGTCTGTAACAGAACTCGCGTGTAGAACAATCCGGGCGGTGTCGGAGTCTGCGGAGCTCCGTCAGCCACCGGACCTTGGTAGAAAACTTGTGTCCCGTTGAACACCGTGATCTGGTGCGCGGCGATGTCAACCTGTATGTGGTACGGGTCGGGGCTCACCTGCACGTCGCTGGCATGGATCCAGCCGCTACTCCCGTTGGGCCGCGTCGGCAACAGGACTCTCACCCAGCCCGGGCGTTGTTCCTGGACCAGAAACACCTCTGGGACGGTGGGCATCGACGGATCGTCGTCGATGTGCCAGCTCTGGCCGAACGACATGCTCGGTTGAGGCGACGTGGGGTCATCGAAAACGCCTGCGAGTGGCGCGGTCACTTGTGCGGTCAAGCTGACGCCCGGGGGCAATGTCGTGGCGGTCGGCGGTGAAGTGCTCCGCGGCGCCGGTTTCGTGGTCGAGGCACGCGGTGAGCCACTCCCTCCGCCGCACGCCGCCGCCAGGAGCACGACGGACAAGAGGACCCCGAGAGCCGAAACCCTCGGGGTCCTCTTCGTCGTCCGCATGCCGTGGGGCATGACCGCAGGCCCCCGGCAACTAGCCCGTGGTTCGCGGCGCAGCGGCAACCGGCACGGCCGCGCCCGACGGCGCGACGACCGGAGCACCCGCGGCAGCGCCACGCGCCGCGCTAGGTGCAGCGGGAGCCCCCGGAGTCACGGGAGGCACGGGAGCAGCGGCGCAGTCGCCGGCCTCGCCGTTGCCGTGCGCCTTGATGCGGTCCTCGCCGCCGGCACCACGGAACTTGGACCCGGTATGACAATTCGAGTGGACGTCTCCATTTGCGTCAGGGTCGGGGCCATTCTTCGCCCCGGCGGCCGACGCCCAGCCCACTGGGACAGCCAACGCGGCCGTCGCCACCAGACTGACGATGATCCTCTTCATTCGATCACCCCAATTGCTCTTGGTTTTGTTCGCATGTAGGTACGTTCGCTCCGTTCGCTCCGTTACACCTTTTTGGAAAAAGCGGAAAAACCACCCAGAGTGACGCGCCGGCCACCGAGCGCGGAGGCCGCCACTCGGGCGACCGGGCCGCAGGGCTCCGAGCGAGACGCCCGCCGGTCGGGGTCACTCCGGAACCTCGCCCCTCCGCTCCGGTCGAGCGGCCGCTCAGCGGAGGCGGGAGCTCCGAGCGCGTCACGCCGTTTGCGCAGAAGACGCCCGCAGATTGCGCACACGACCGGCAGATTCTGCGGCATCATGGTGAGTCCAAGACCCCTGCCGGGGCCGGCCGTCGCCGGTTCCGGGGCGCTTGACGCGCCGGCCGGGCCCGCCCGTACCGGCGCCGGCTAGGTAGGTGACGAGGTGCCCAGAAAAGGACGTGCCCGCCGGTTCCGCGAAGCCCGCGAGCTCAAGCAGGGTTTCGACGACGACCTGTTCTCCGAGGGCAGCGGCTCGCTGGCCGACGTCGAGGAAGGAACCGTCGACAACGGCCCGGGTTGGGACGACGACGACGATGAGCACGGCGACGACTGGGACGCCGACGACCCGCTCGCGATCGACGAGCGGCGCAGCGGCGCCGACGGGGGCCGTCGAGCGAGCTGAGTCGCCCTAGGTGAGCCGCGGGTCGATCGCCTCGGCGTCGATCCCGTACCGCTGGATGGCTTCGGCGACCGCCTCGTCCTTCACGTCACCCTGCCGCGCGAGCGAGCTCAGCGTCGCGACCACGATGTGCGCGGCATCGACCTCGAAGTGGCGGCGCAACGCCTCCCGCGTGTCCGAGAAGCCGTAGCCGTCGGTGCCGAGTGAGACGAACGGTTGCGGCACGAACCTCGCGACCTGGTCCGGCACGGCCTTCATGAAGTCCGTGACCGCGACGATCGGGCCTTCCGTCGATCCGAGCTGCTCGGTCACGTACGGCGTGCGCGCCGGCTCCGTCGGGTGCAGCCGGTTCCACCGCTCGACGGACAGCGCGTCTTCACGCAGCAGCTTGTAGCTCGGCGCGCTCCACACGTCGGCGGCGACATCGTGCTCGTCGAGGAGGAACTGCTGCGCGATCACCGCGTTGCGCACGGACGTGCCGCTCGCCAGGATCTGCGCGCGGTGGCGCCGCTCTCCCCGGACGCCCCGGTACCGATAGAGGCCGCGCAGGATGCCGTCTTCGACGCCCTCGGGCATCAACGGCATCGTGTAGTTCTCGTTGTACAGCGTGAGGTAGTAGAAGCAGTCCTCGGGCTCATCGCCGTACATGCGTTTGATTCCGTCGCGCACGATCACCGCCATCTCGTACGCGAAGGCCGGGTCGTAGGCGCGGCAGTTCGGCACCGTCGACGCCAGCACGTGGCTCTGCCCGTCGCAGTGCTGCAGGCCTTCGCCCGAGAGCGTGGTGCGACCGGCGGTCGCGCCGAGGAGGAAGCCGCGGCCGCGCTGGTCCCCGAAGCTCCAGATCAGGTCCCCGACCCGCTGGAAGCCGAACATCGAATAGAAGATGTAGAACGGGATCATCGGCTCGCCCCACGTGGCGTAGCTCGTCCCGACCGCGGTGGCCGACGCCATGGAGCCGGCCTCGGTGATCCCCTCCTCGAGGATCCTGCCCTCCTTCGCTTCCCGATAGCTCAGGAGGAGCCCGGCGTCGACAGGCTCGTACTGCTGCCCGAGCGGTGAGTAGATCTTGATGTCGCGGAACAACCCGTCGAGCCCGAAGGTGCGCGCCTCGTCGGGGATGATGGGCACGATCCGCTTCCCCCACTCGGGCTCGGCGAGCAGCTTCCGCATCAGCCGTGCGAACGCGGTGGTGGTCGACGCCTCGACCTTGTCACCGCTGCCCGTGAGCAGATCGGAGAACGCCCGTTCCGTCGGCGGTGGGAGCACGTGCGGCCGGACGACACGCAGCGGCAGGAACCCGTCGAGCGTGCGTCGCCTCGCCATCAGGTAGTCGTGCTCGGGCGAGCCGATCCCCGGGTGGAAATAGGGCGGCATCGCGTCACCTTCGAGCTGCTCGTCGGGGATGTCGAGGAACAGTCGGTCCCGGAACGTCTTGAGCTCCTCCTCGGTCATCTTCTTGATCTGGTGCGTCGCGTTGCGGGCCTCGAAATCGGGCCCCAGCGTCCAGCCCTTGATCGTCTTGGCGAGGATGACCGTCGGCGTGCCCTCGTGCTCGACCGCCGCCTTGTACGCGGCGAAGAGCTTCCGGTAGTCGTGACCACCGCGCGACAGCTTGCGCAGCTCGTCGTCGGAGAGGTGCTCGACCATCTTGCGCAGGCGCGGGTCGGGCCCGAAGAAGTGCTCACGGATGTACGCGCCCGACTCGACGGCGTACTTCTGGAACTCGCCGTCGACCGTGGTGTTCATCTTGTTGACGAGCACGCCGTCGGAATCACGCGCGAGGAGGTCGTCCCACTCGCGGCCCCAGACGACCTTGATGACGTTCCAACCGGCGCCGCGGAAGATCGCCTCCAGCTCCTGGATGATCTTGCCGTTGCCGCGCACGGGACCGTCGAGGCGCTGGAGATTGCAGTTCACGACGAAGATGAGGTTGTCGAGGTTCTCTCGGGCGGCGATCGACAAGCCGTTTGTGCTCTCGGGCTCGTCCATCTCGCCGTCGCCGACGAAACACCACACCTTCGCCTTGCTCGTGTCGGCGAGCTCGTGATCGATCAGGTACCGGTTGAAGCGCGCCTGGGCGATCGCGTTGATCGGGCCCAGCCCCATCGACACCGTGGGGAACTCCCAGAAGTCAGGCAGTCGCCGCGGGTGCGGATAGCTCGGCAGCCCGCCCCCGATCTCCTGACGGAACCGGTCGAGGTCGGCCTCGGTCATCCGGCCCTCGAGGAACGCGCGGGCGTAGATACCCGGGGCGGCGTGGCCCTGCATGAAGACCTGGTCGCCGAAGCCGCCGTCGCCCTTGCCTCGGAAGAAGTGGTTGAACCCGACCTCGTACAGCGACGCCGCCGACGCATAGGTCGACAGGTGGCCGCCGAGGCCCTCGAACCGGCGGTTCGCCCGGGCGACCATCACGACCGCGTTCCATCGGATGAACGCCCGGATGCGGCGCTCGAGGTGCTCGTCGCCCGGGAACCACGGCTCCTGCTCGGGCGGGATCGTGTTGATGTACGGCGTCGAGACCGTCGACGGGACCCCGACCCCCTGCTCCCGGGCACGTTCCATCAGCCGGGTCAGCAGGTAGCGAGCGCGCGCCTTCCCGCGGACGTCGACCACCGAGTCGAGCGAGTCGAGCCACTCGCTCGTCTCCGCCGGATCGATATCCGGGATCTGATGCACGAACCCGTCGATGAACACCAGGGCGCCCTTCCAAACGCTTCGTTCTTCACAGGCTACGCCCTTACCGTTCGGTAAGGACCCCGACCCTTATCCACAGTCAGGTGCTTGTAACGGTCGACGGCCTGGGTTACGACAAACGTGGCACTGCGTCGCATCGCGGCATTGGGCTTGCGACGGGCGCGGCCTCGGCACGGAGGGCGACAAATGGCAATGCAGACTAGGAATGAAGGCGCCGGCTGGCGGGCCTTCGCCGGCGTGATGCTGATCATCGTCGGGCTGCTCGACGTGGTCGACGGCTTGTGGGCCCTCGACCGCTCCGACACCAAGATCAACGGGCTCTTGTACGCCGACAAGCTCGGTGGGTGGGGCTGGTACTACCTGATCCTCGGTATCGTCCTGGTGCTCGCGGGCATCGGCGTGTTCTACCGCTCGCAGCTCGCACGATGGGTCGGGATCATCCTGGGGTCGATCGCGGTCGTCTCGAACATGTTGTGGGTGTTCGTGTTCCCGATCACGTCGCTCGTCGTCATGTTCCTGGCCGTGCTGGTTGTGTACGGCCTGGTGGTCTACGGCGAGCCGGAGACGGCCTGAGCCTCACAACAAGCGGTCGCTCGCCGCGTTCTCTCCGGGGCTGATGTCGAAATCGCGTCGTCGGCTCCGACTCTCGGGTGGGTGCATCCACGGTGGATGCACCCATCACGAGCCCGACGGAGGCAACGATGGCGAAGGTGCGCGTCAACAACTTCACGATCTCGCTCGACGGGTACGGGGCAGGGCCCGATCAGAGCCTCGATGAACCGCTCGGCATCGGCGGCGAAAGCCTTCACGAATGGATGTTGGCAACGCGCACCGGCCACCGGGTGGTGCTCGGCATGGGCGGCGGCGAAACGGGCGTCGACGACGATTTCGCCGCCAGGGGCCACGACGGGATCGGCGCCACGATCATGGGGCGCAACATGTTCGGTCCGATCCGAGGACCCTGGGGCGACGAGGAGTGGTCCGGCTGGTGGGGAGACGATCCGCCGTACCACCACCCCACGTACGTGCTCACCCACCACCCCCATCCGGCCATCCCGATGCAGGGCGGCACGACGTTCCACTTCGTCGACGGCGGCATCGAGGCGGCGCTCGAGCAAGCGCGGGAGACCGCCGGCGGCAAAGACGTCTTGATCGCCGGCGGGGCGAGCACGATCCGGCAGTTCCTCCGGGCCCGCCTCCTCGATGAACTGCACGTGGCGATCGCGCCGATCTTCCTGGGCGGCGGGGAGCGGCTCTTCGACGATCTCGGCGACGCGGCCGGGAGCTACGAATGCGTCGAGCTCGTCAGCTCACCGTCCGCCGTGCACGTCCGCCTGGCGCGGACCGGATGACGATCGATCTGCTCTTCGAGGTGGCGGGCTCGAGCGGCTGATCAGGAGCTTCGTGGTGGGCGGTAGAGGATTTGAACCTCTGACCCCTTCCGCGTCAAGGAAGTGCTCTCCCCCTGAGCTAACCGCCCGGTGAGGCGCCGATGGTAGCGGGTGGCATTCCACTCCCCCGGCGTCGATCTCCGCGAACATGGAGCGTGGGCAGCGACGGCCGCGTAAAGCGGCTCGTGGCGAGCGGTCGCGAACGGGTCGACACGGCGCGGGCTGCGATCGAGGCGAGGCGGCCGCGCGTGCGCAGCGTGGACGCGACGCTCAGCGCGTACGAGCGCGATCGAGAGCGCGCCGGCTTCCTGCTCGCCGGCGCTCTCGCGTACCGGCTCTTCCTCTGGTTGCTCCCCTTCACGCTGGTGATCGTCGGAGGCCTGGGATTCCTCGAGGCCGCGGATCACGACAACTCGGCGGATCTCGCCGACAAGCTCGGGGTCGTCGGGCTGGCCTCCAAGTCTGTGTCGACAGCCGCCGCCGACGCGGAGCACGCCCGGTTCATCGTGCTGCTCATCGGGATCCCTGCGCTGTACCTGGCGAGCCTGGGCGCGATCAAGGCGTTCCGGACCGTGAGCGCGCTGGTGTGGGGCGTACCCGCCGGTCCGCTCGGACGCAAGCCGCTGGCCGTCCTGGGTGTGCTCGGTCTCATCGCGGCGTTCTTCACGGTCACCTTCGTCGCCACCGCCATTCGGCACGAGTCGCCGGGCCCCGGGGTGATCGCAACCCTCCTCATCGGCATTGCATACGTATGGCTCGCGTTCCTGGGGCTCTGGATCCTCCCCCGGCCGTCCACGCATTGGACAGCTTTGCTGCCCGGTGCACTCACGATCGGTCTGGGCCTGCAGGTGATCCACCTCGTCAACGTGTATTTCATCTCGTACCGCATTTCGAAATCCTCCGAGACCTACGGTGCCCTCGGTGTCGCGGCCGCGCTCCTGCTCTCGCTCTTCCTCATCGGTCGCCTGTTCGTGGCCGGTGTGATACTCAACGCGACGCTCTGGGAGCGCCAGAACGCACGCAACGAGGAGGCGGCCGAGGGCCAATCACCCCATCGGGGTGATGCAACGTGAGCCGGAGGGGGAAATCCTGCATATCAGCCCCTCGCAGCTGTGAGAGACGGAAGGTGATGGCCGCGCAATGACCGCCGGCACCGAGCCCGCAGAGACCCCGAAACGGCTGCCGCGCTGGCGGCGGGCCCTGGTCGCGATCCTCGTGATCGTGAGCGTGGTGCTGGTGCCGCTGGCCGGGCTGTCCATCTGGGTCCGCAACCTCGTTCTCGACACCAACCATTACGTCGACACCGTGGCACCGCTGGCACACAACAGGGCCATCACCGACCTGGTGGCCGAGCGCGCCACCAACCGCCTGTTCCAGGAGGTCGACGTCGAAGCACAGGCGAAGGACGCCCTCCCCGAGAGAGCGCAATTCCTCGCCGGCCCCCTCAGCTCGGGCGTCCAGACGTTCACGCACGACGCGGCTCAGCGCGTGCTCGCCACCGAGCAGTTCGCGACCGTATGGAAAGAGGCCAACAGGCGCGCGCACGCTCAGGTCGTCAAGTTGCTGACGGGTGAGGGTAAGAACATCGCCGTCAAGAACGACAAGGTCGTCCTGGACCTCTCGGCGGTCATCGACGAAGAGGTCAAAAGGCTCGACCAACGCGGCGTGACGGTGTTCGACAGCGTCGCCAAGAAGCAGAAGAACCTCCAGGTCGAGCTGTTCGACGCCGGTCAGCTCCAAAAGGCGCGCAGTGCCGTCCACCTGCTCGACCGGTTGCGCATCGTGCTGGTCGTGCTCGTCTTCGTGCTGCTCGGAGCCGCCCTCGCGCTCTCGGGCAACCGACGGCGCACGCTGATGCGGTGGGCGCTCGGGATCGTCATCGCGATGGCCGTCACCGCTGCATTACTCGCGCTCGGTAGATCCGCATATCTCAGCGTGGCGAAGAACCACGACGCCGCTGGGGCTGCCTTCGACATACTCGTCCGCTATCTGCGCAACGGCATCCGGGTCATCGCCGCGCTCGGCATCATCGTTGCCCTCGCGGCGTTCCTGTCCGGGCCGTCGCGGCTCGCGGTGCGAATTCGCGAGGGCGCGAAGAGCCTCATCGGCGGGGCCGGACGCAAAGCCGACGATGTCGGCTGGACGCCGGGGCCGGTCGGCACCTGGGTGGCCGCGCACAAGGTCGGGCTCCGAGTCGCCGGCGTCGTAGTCGCGTTCCTGATCCTGTTCGTCTGGAGCAGCCCGCGCCCGCTCACGCTGTTGGTGCTCGCGCTGCTCTTGCTCGTCTACCTCGCCGCGATCGAGCTCGTCGGGCGGAGTACTGAGGTCGCGGACGAGACACCCACCCGCGACCCTTCCTGACGTCGGTCACCCCCTCGGCGATGGCCTCGAGCACGTCGAGACGCGACGCGCGCCACGCCGGCAGCCATGCGGCGACGGACCCCGCGATCACCGAGAACACGAGAAACGCGGCGATCTGCAGCGGCGGCACGTCGAACCGATCAAGGCCTTGCTCGCGTAACGCCGTCGTGAACGCCCAGCCCCAGAAGATCCCGAGCCCCAGGCCGAAGACGCACCCGATGACGGCGATGATGATCGACTCGCCCCGCACCATGCGGCGCACCTGGATCCGCGACATGCCGACGACCCGCAGCAGTCCCAGCTCCCGCGTTCGCTCGTAGACCGACAGCAGCAGCGTGTTGATGATGCCGAGCACGGCGATGATCTCCGACAGGACGAGCAGGGCGACGAGCCCGGCGACGAACTGGTCGACCGTGCCCTCCTGCAAGTTCTGGAACTGGGCGCGCGAGTTGATGTCGACGTTCGGGAAGTCGGCGCCGATGGCGTGCTCGATCTGGCGGCGTGCCGCTCCGCTCTGGCCCGGTTTCGCCTTGACGTAGACGAGCGTGTCCTGTTGCACGCCGCCGAAGTTCTGCTCCTCGCTCGCGGTCGACACGACTCCGAGCGGCACCGGGTACGCGCCGGTGAACTGCTTGCGGGCGTACACGCCGGCGATCGGCACCTGTACCGGGCCCACGAGCGGATAGATGAGCTGGATCCGGTCACCGGGCCCGACGCCGGAGTGCTGGGCCTCGTCCTGCGACAGCAGAATGCCACCCGTCGCCATCCCTTGCGTGCCGCCGGCGCGGATGTCGAGGTCGAGGACGCGTCCGAGCGCGGCCGGATCGACGGCGACGACAAGTTGCTGGCGACTGCCGATCCGCACCCGGCCGAGTCGCAAGCCGGTGCTCGCCTGGACGGCGGGGAGCGACGCGACGCGGGCACTCACCTGGGGCGAGAACCCGGTCAGCCCCTTGGCACTGAGGATGTAGTCCGCGCGGACGCCTTCCTGCACGCCGGTGCGGATCGACGACTTCACGGAGGCGGCGACGATCGCGACCAGGCACACGAGGGTCAAGCCGACGACGAGCGCCGCCGACGTCGCCGCGGTGCGGCGCGGGTTGCGCATCGCGTTGCCTTGCGCGAGACGGCCGGTGACGCTCCCCCGCGAGAGGAACCATCCGATGACGCGCGCCATAGGACGTGCAAACGCGGCAACGAGGATGACCACCCCGAAGAACGCGAGGAGCGCGCCGGCGGCGACGACCTGCATTCGCTGAGCGAGCTGCGTGGCGTCGATTTGGAAACCGAGCGCGAGCACGCCGATCCCCGCAAGCGTGATGAGCAAACCGACGAGGGCACGCCGGCGCAGCGACGCCGACCCGACGCGCGGCAAGTCGTTGATCGCCGCCACGGGAGATGTGCGCGCCGCACGCACCGCGGGAATGAGGGCCGCACCGACGGTGACGACGACGCCGACGATCACGGCCGCGATGACCGTGCGAGTGAGCAGCACCGGGGTCGCCTCGGGCGCGCCGAGGCCGATCCGGGCGAAGCCGACCGCTCGCAACAAGAGCGCCGCGAGCCCGACCCCGGCGGCGAGACCCAGCCCGGCCGCCACGACCCCGACGATCGCGGCCTCGAGCACGACCGACCACAGGACCTGAGCTCGGCTGGCACCCAGCGCTCGGAGCAAGCCGAGCTCGCGCGTCCGTTGTGCGATGAGGATCGCGAAGGTGTTGAAGATGATGAACGAGCCGACGACGAGCCCGACGGCAGCGAAGCCGACCAACGCCAGGCGAAGGTTGCCCACGCCCTGCCTGACGGGCTCGGCGCGCTCCTCGGCCAGCTTTGCCGCCGGGACGACCTCGTAGTTCGAGCCGAGCGTGGCCGCGACATTGCGTGAGACGGCCCCCGGGGCGGCGCCCGGATCCGTCGTGAGGTAGATCGCGTCGAGCGCGCCCGGCGACGCGAGCACCCGCTCCGACGTGGGCAGGTCGAACGCGGCGACCGTCACGCCGCCGAGGTCCGCTTGGCCCTTGAGACGGAACAGACCCACGATCGTGAACCGCTGGGCGGGTCCTTGGAGGAGCACGCGGACGCGATCGCCGACCTTGAACCCGTTCGCCCGCGCCGTGCCTTCGTCGACGAGCACCTCGCGGTCGCCGCGAGGTGCCCGGCTCTTGCCGTCGTGCGCGAGCTCGAGGGGGCCCGCTCCGGACTCCGGCCACGAGAGCCCGATCGTCGGCGCGAGCCCGTTCTGGATCGAGTCACCGCCGTGACCGACGAGCTGCGCATACCCGAACGTCGTCCCGTCGGCAGTCGCGACACCGTCGACGGCACGCACCCGCGCCAGGCTCGCGTCCGGGATGCGCGTCCTCTGTGAGCCACCACCCGTGTACGGATCACGCGCCCGCACGACGAGATCGACGTCGGTCACGGTTCGCCGGAAGATCACGTCGAACGACCGCTCCATGGTGTCGGTCAAAACGTACGTGCCGCTCACGAACGCGACCCCGAGGAGGACGGCGAGCGTCGTCAGCGCAAGCCGCAGCTTGCGAGCAAGAATTCCCTTCAGCGTCGCCTTCCCCATCTCGTTCCATCTTGGTCGACTGCGGACCCGTCATCGCGGCGCGTTGGAACGCGTCGCTACGATGCGGATTCACACGGAGGTGAACATGGGGCTCCTCGACAGCCGTCGTGCGGTCGTCACCGGAGGCGGATCGGGTATCGGGCGGGCGACGTGCCGGCGCATGACCGACGAAGGCGCCCGCGTCGCGGTCGTCGACGTCAACGGCGACGCCGCCGAGCAAGTCGCGAAGGAGATCGACGGCCTCGCGTACGCGGTCGACGTCACCGACTACGACGCACTCAGTGCCGCCGTCGACGACGCCGCGGCCAAGCTCGATGGGCTCAGCACCGTGTTCAACAACGCGGGCGCCAGCAGCCTCTCGGAGGTGCACGAGTGGCCCGTCGACGAGTGGGACCGCATCGTGCGCCTCAACCTGGGAGGCGTGTTCCACGGCATCAAGGCGACCGCGCCACACCTGCTGGCGCGAGGAGGCGGCAGCATCGTGAGCACCGCGTCGATCAGCGGTACGCGGCCCTCCGCCGGGGAGGCCCCCTATTCCGCGGCGAAGGCAGGCGTGGTGGCGCTCACTGCGAACGCAGCGCACGAGTACGCGCCGTCCGTCAGGGCGAACGCAGTGTCGCCCGGCATGATCCACACCGGGCTCACCGATGTGCTGCTCACCATGGACGGCATGGCGGAGCACATGGCGGCGAAGACGCC
>Ga0075433_10003104_pt1 | contig 12783 bp, 11 predicted proteins | sample RhiMethybrSRZTD2_FD_75299 | JGI IMG/M metagenome (GOLD analysis project Ga0075433, IMG submission 75299) | Populus rhizosphere microbial communities from Tennessee, USA - Rhizosphere MetaG P. TD hybrid SRZTD2 | ecosystem: Host-associated > Plants > Roots > Rhizosphere > Soil | place: USA... | reverse complement strand
CTGGGCCTGGCCCGCGCCGAGCAGAAACGCCGGGCCTACCACGTCTTGAAGCGCGTGGGCCTACAGCACCAGATGAACGCGTTTCCGGACGAGCTCTCGGGCGGCGAGCAACAGCGCGTCGCGATCGCGCGCGCGATCGTCAACGAGCCCACGCTGCTGCTGGCCGACGAGCCCACGGGCAACCTGGATCCGGTCCTGTCGGAAGAGATCATGCGGCTCTTCGTGGAGATCAACATCCGAGGCACCACGGTGCTCGTCGCGACGCACGATCTGGAGCTGATCCGCCGGATGGGCAAGCGGACCCTGACGCTCGAGCGCGGGCGGCTCCACGACCCGGACCGTCCGCGGGAGATTGCCCCAATCGTGCGGGAGGCGCCGTTCCTGCCGGTGTCCTGACGTCCGGCACGGACGCACGTTGATGGCCGTCCGTCCCCGCTACGTTTTCTCGGAGGCCTGGTCCGTCGCGCGGTCGAGCCCGCGGCAGACGATCGCGGCGATCGCCCTGATCGCGGTCGCCCTGTACGTGCCGGGGCTGCTCGCGCTTCTCTCGCGCAACCTCGGACGTCTGGCGGTTTCCGAGGCGGGCGACGCGCCGTCGGTCGTCGTGACGCTGCAGCCGGAAACGGACGCCCGCGCACTCGCGACGCGTCTCGCCCAGGACGGCCGGATCCGCACGGTGCGGATCGTAGGCAGCGAGGCGGCGCTGGCGCGCTTCCGCCGCGCGTACCCCGACATCGGCGCGGCGCTCTCGGATCTGAAAGAAGCTCCGTTCCCGCCGTCGCTCGAGGTGATCCTCAAGCCGTCGGCGGCGCGCGGGACCGCGATCGAGATCGCGGGCACGGCGCGGCAATGGCAGGGCGTGGAGTCGGCGGAATCGGAGGAAGAGTTCGCGCGGCGATTCCGCGACGCGGTGCGCCTCGTCCGCAGCGCGGGACTGTTCCTCGGCGCCGTCCTCACGCTCGCCGCGATTCTCTCCGTGGCCTCGGCGGTCCGGCTGGCGCTCGATCTGCATCGCGAGGAGGTCGGCATCATGCGCCTGATGGGCGCCACGGAGGGCGCGATCCGCGCTCCGTTCTGGCTGTACGCCACGGCCGAGGGGCTGATCGGTGGGAGCCTCGCGCTGGGCCTCCTCTATGGGACTTTTCGTCTCGCCGCGCACTGGCTCTCTCGGAACCCGCATCCGGTCCTTGCAATTTTTTGGACTTCGTTTCTGAGTGCGCCCACGGCGCTGATCCTGCCCGCGGCCGGCGCCGCGGCCGGACTCGCCGGAAGTCTCCTGTCGCTGGGCCGCAAGCACGCACGCCAGGCGACCCGGATCGCGTAAAGCGCAAATCGTAACGAACCGTATCTTCAAACGCCGGTGATAGATTCGCGCCAGTTGGTCGTAATGGTCCATGCGCGCGATCTCTGTAAACGTTTTCATCGGCCTCGCCTGCGCCGCGGCTGCATTCGCGGCGGGTCCTGAGCCGGACGCCGTTCCCGCCCGCCGCGTCCTGATCCTCTCCGGGGCCGAGGTGATGCTGCCGGCGGGCCAGGTCGTCGATGGCGCGATCCGGCAGGTCCTTTCTGACGCGGATCTCGGGCCTCTCGAGTTCTATTCCGAGGGGATGGACGCGTACCGATTCCACACCGAGCAATTCGAGAGCGAGTTCGCGTCCTTTCTGCAACGGAAGTACGGCCAGCGCCAGCCCTCGCTGGTCTTCGCCCTGACTGATCTGGCCCTCGAGTTTCTCATCCGGTACCGGAGCCAGCTCTGGCCTGATTCGCCCGTCGTGTTCACGAACGTCGACCCGAAATACCTCCAGAGCCCAAACCGGCCCGAGTGGGCCACCGGAATCGTCGACGTGGAGGACTTCACCGGGACGGCGAACCTGGCCCGCGTCCTGCAGCCGGATGCGCGGCGCATTCTCGTCGTCGGCGGGTCGGGAGACCGGGACGTGACGACGATTCAAGCGGCGGTCAGGAGCCTCGAGGCGATGCAGCCGCCCCTTCCGGTCGCGGTCAAGTCCGGCGTTCCCATCGGGAACTTTCCGCGGGAGTTCGGAAAACTCCCGAGGGACACGATCCTTCTCTACACGATGATGTATCGCGATTCCGAGGGCCGGGCGATCGTTCCTCGGGATGCGGCGAAGGCTCTGGCGGCGGCCTCCTCGGTCCCCGTCTACGGCGTGCACGCGACGTTCCTCGGCACCGGGACGCTCGGCGGCGCGATGTTCGACTACGGGTTCACCGGGCGGGCGGCGGCCCAGCTCGGGGCTCGCATCCTCAAGGGCGAGACGCCCTCCTCGATCCCCGTCATGCCGGGGTCACCGCGACTGCTCGCCGTCGACGCACGACAGCTGAAGCGCTTCGGCATCCCGGAGCGCCGCGTGCCGTCCGTCTACGAGATTCGCTTCCGACCCCAGTCGTTCTGGCAGCTCTATCGGTGGCGCATCGTGGCCGTCGGGGTGGCTCTCGCCCTGGAGACGGGGCTCCTGATTGCGCTGCTCGTCGAGCGGCGGCAAAGGCTGCGGGCCGAGGAGGAGAGCCGCCTGCGGCGCCAGGAGCTGGCCCACGCCGGACGCCTCACGACGGTCGGGGAGCTGACGGCCTCGATCTCCCACGAGATCAACCAGCCCCTGGGAGCCATCCTGGCCAACGCGGAGGCGGCGGAGATGCTCCTGGAGTCGGGCGACGGCAACATGGAGGAAGTCCGTCGCATCCTCTCGGACATCCGGCGCGACGACCTGAGGGCGAGCGAAGTCGTCCGGCGCGTCCGCGGGCTGGCGGGCAAACGGGATATCGAGATGAAGGCCGTCGACATGAACGCGATCGTCGAAGCCGTGGTCCGGCTTCTCGAGCACGAGGCGCGGCGCAACGCCGTCGCGGTCCAGAAAGACCTCGCGCCCGAGCTTCCGGCGGTCCACGGCGACGAGATCTCTCTACAGCAGGTCCTCATCAACCTGGCGCTGAACGCGATCGAGGCGATGTCGATCGCGACCGTCGCCCGCCGCCGACTCCTCATCGCGGCCAGTGCCGCCGGCGGGCTCGTGGAGGTTCGCGTCTCGGACTCCGGCCTGGGAATCTCCGAGAGCGACCGCGCAAACTTGTTTCAATCCTTCTTCACGACGAAGAAGCAGGGAATGGGTCTCGGGTTGTCGATCTGCCGTTCGATCATCGAGGCTCACCATGGGACCATCTCCGCCGAGAACAACCCGGCCGGGGGGGCGATGTTCCGGTTCTCGCTGCCGGCGTCTCCGCAGCGGCGGACGCGAACCCAGGAGGAATCCGATCCGGTTCCGGAGCCGGCGACGTGAGCGACGAACCTCCGGTCATCCACGTCGTCGACGATGATCCCTCGTTTCGCACAGCGATCTCGAGGCTGCTGCGCGCCACGGGATACGAAGTCCGGGTCTACGGGTCCGCCGGAGACTTCCTGCTCGAGCCGCCCTCCGACGGCTCCGGCTGCGTCCTTCTCGATGTGCGGATGCCGGGCCCGAGCGGGCTCGAGCTCCACGAGGCGATGGCCCGCCGCGGCGACACGCTGCCGGTGATCTTCCTGACGGGACACGGCGACATCCCGCAGAGCGTCCGCGCGATGCGCCAGGGCGCTGCGGACTTCCTGACCAAGCCGGTCCGCCGCAGTGAGCTCATCGTGTCGATCCGGCAAGCCCTGGCGCGCCAGGAAGCGGCGGCGGAAACCACGGGCCGTCGGAAGGAAATCTCCGAGCGGTTCGCGAAGCTCACTCCGAGGGAGAAAGAGGTCTTCGAGCTCGTCGTGGCCGGCCGTCTCAACAAACAGATCGCCGCCCTGCTCGGAACCTCCGAGCGTACCGTCAAGGCCCATCGGGCCCGGATCATGGAGAAGATGCAGGTCGACTCGGTCGCCGGTCTCGTCCACGCCGACGGCTGGCTCCGACACCGCTCGAGAAGCTAGCTCCCTGCGCCCCGGGGCGTCGTCGTTGCCCCAAAGGACAATACTCCTCCTCCCCAACATCCGGCTTTTGCGAGTCGCGCGGTCGGAGGATCGTGCATCCAGGAAATGTTGGGTCAAAAAGGCGCGATCGCAGTCGTGGAGGACGACACCGGGATGCGCGAAGCCTTACAGAGAGTTCTTCGGATCGCCGGCTACGAGGCTCGAGGCTACGGCTCGGCCGAAGAATTCCTCGCGACCGAGCCGTGCAAGAGCCTCCGCTGCGTCGTCCTCGACATTCATCTGCCCGGAATCTCCGGGCTCGATCTCCAGCGCCGCCTCGTCACGATGGGGCGGCCCTATCCCGTCATCTTCATCACGGCGCACGACACGGCAGCCGCCCGGAAGGAAGCCTGCGAGCTGGATGCCGTCGCTTTCCTGGTCAAGCCCTTCGAAGGACGTCAGCTGGTGAGCGCCGTCGATACGGCGCTCGAAAAGGAAGCGAACTGAGGCGGAGTTTCCAACTGCGGAGGAGGGGAATGAACACCAACAAGGAGGAGCTCGGGATGAAACGAAACCAGAGTCGTTGGATTGCGGTTCTGCTGGGAGTGTTCCTTGCGGCCGGCGCCGTGCTGCAGGGAGCCGACAAGAAGACTCCCGACGGCACCGTCAGGCTCTCCGAAGGCTCCATCGCCGCCGGAATCGGGTGGAGCTGGGGCCACGGCACGCTCAACTACAAGGGCAAGAGCTACCGGTTCAAGGTCGAAGGGCTCTCCGTCGGTGAGGTCGGAGTGTCCAAGGCCGAGGCGACCGGCAACGTCTACGACCTCAAGAACCTCGACGATTTCGACGGCGTCTACGGGGCCGCCGGCGCGGGGATCGCGGTTCAGGAAGGCAAAGGCGCGACGGCTCTCATCAACGACAAGAAGGTGCAGATCGTCCTGACGAGCGTCACCAAGGGCGCGAGCCTCAAGGTGGCGGCCGAGGGACTCAAGATCAAGCTGGAGAAATAAGAAGGCTTCTGAAGTCTGAAGGAGGAGCTATGGCAAGGGTCAATTCCCGAATTTTTCTCGCCGTCCTGCTCGGCCTGACGATGAGCATGGCGGCCCTGGCTCAGGCTTCGCAGCAAGCGAAGCCGGCTTCGTCGGGAGGCAAGCCCAACATCCTGTTCATCATGGGTGACGACATCGGCTGGATGCAGCCGAGCATCTACCACCGCGGCCTGATGGTGGGCGAGACGCCCAACATCGACCGCATCGGCAAAGAAGGCGGGATCTTCATGACCGCCTACGCGGAGTCGAGCTGCACCGCCGGGCGCACGGCCTTCTTCACGGGCATGACCCCCATGCGCGCGGGCATGCTCATGCCGCAGTTGCCGGGTGCAATTTCGTATCTGCGCCCCGGCACGCCGGCGCTCGCTAGGTTCCTCTACAATCTGGGCTACACCACCGGCCAGTTCGGCAAGAACCATTTGGGCGACAATCCGGATTCCCTGCCGACGGCGCACGGATTCCAGGAATTCTGGGGTTACCTCTATCACCTGGATGCGATGGAGCAGGTCAGCTTCCCGGACATCAACAAGACCCCGACCGAACAGGGCATTCTGCCGCCGTGCAAGACGATTCCGATTCCCGGAGTTCCGAATCCCCCGGGCGAAGTGGACCCGAAGACCGGCAATTGCCTGACGCCTCCGCGCCCAGTTCTCTGGATGAAGTCCTCCGACGGCACGGCCAAGAACCAGACGGGCAAGGATGAAGGTCCGCTCACGCTCGAGCGCTCGAAAACGGTGGATGAGGAGATTTCCTCGCACGTGATCGACTTTCTCGATCGAAACGATCCCAAGAAGACCAACAAGCCGTTCTTCGTCTGGTACAACCCGGCCCGCATGCACATCACGACGATGCTGTCGCCGAAGTACGAAGCTATGCTGGGAACGCGGGGCGGCAAGGACTGGGGCGTCAACGAAGCAGGCATGAAGCAGTTGGACGACAACATCGGCCTCGTGCTGAAGAAGCTAGAAGACATGGGCCAGCTCGATAACACCATCGTCGTTTTCACCACCGACAACGGTGCCGAGACTCAAACCTACCCGGACGGAGGCGTCACCCCGTTCAAAGGCACCAAGATGACGACGTGGGAAGGCGGCATGCGCGTTCCAGCCGTCATACGCTGGAAAGGCGTGATCCAGCCGGGCACGGTCTTCAACGGTATCTTCGCCATGTATGACTGGCTGCCCACGTTCGTGGAAATCGCCGGCGGACCCAAGGGGAATGATCTGAACAAGCAGATCATGGAGGGCAAGTACGACGGCATCAAGAAGACCATGCTCGCCGGTATCAACCAGCTCTCCTACCTCCAGGGTAAGTCGCAGAGCAATCGCGATTACTTCTTCTACTACCAGGGCCACATCCCATCGGCCCTCCGCTACAAGAACTGGAAGTTCTACTACACCATGATGGGCGCGACCGGCATCCGGTCGATCGAAGCCCCTGAGACGTACGCCTGGACTCAGATCGACAACATCGCGCGCGATCCGTTCGAACAGGCCTGGGGGGACGGTACGAAGAGCGTGACGGGGTACGGCGGTGTCCTCGCCTCCCCGAGCACGGCGTATCTGTATGACTGGAACGTCCTGCCCATCGGCCAGCTCATGTGGATGAAGGAACTCGAGTCTTACGCTGAGTTCCCACCGCTCCAGGAGGCAGCGAGTTACAACCTCTCGGTCATCCTCCAGAAGGTTAAGGAGATGGCCGCGCAGCATCCGAGCCAATAACCGGGAGACGAGCGCCCTGGAGACTTCCACGGGCGGTCCGAAAGGACCGCCCGCACATTTTCGCAAGTTGAGGGAGCCATGAAAGTGCATCGAACCTTGTCTGGACTCGTTGCCGCTCTCGCCATGCTGGCGGCGGCGGTCCCGGCGCTGGCGCAGTCTTCGCAAAAGAAGCCCAACATCCTCATCATTTGGGGCGACGACATCGGCTACTGGAACCTCAGCGCCTACAACCAGGGGGCGATGGGCTACAAGACGCCGAACATCGACCGCATCGCGAAGGAAGGGGGGCTGTTCACCGACTGGTACGGCCAGCAGAGTTGCACCGCGGGACGCGGGGCGTTCGTGACGGGCCAGTCGCCCTTCCGCACCGGCCTCCTCAAGGTCGGGCTGCCCGGCGCCAAGGAAGGCCTCCAGGCGCGGGACGTGACGATCGCCGAGCTGCTGAAGGCCCAGGGCTACAAGACCGGCCAGTTCGGCAAGAATCACCTCGGGGACCGCGACGAGCAACTTCCCACGGTACACGGTTTCCACGAGTTTTACGGCTCGCTCTACCACTTGAACGCCGAGCAGGAGCCGGAGCACCCGGACTACTTCAAAGACCCGGAGATGCGAAAGAAGTACGCGACGCGCGGAGTGCTCCACACCTGGGCGAATCCGGACGGCACGCAGAAGATCGAGCTCACCGGCGCGCTGAACATCAAACGCATGGAAACGGTGGATGACGAGTTCACCAAGGAAGCGCTCCGTTTCATGGACGACGCCAAGAAGGAGAACAAGCCCTTCTTCCTGTGGTGGAACTCCACCCGCATGCACATCTGGACGCACCTTTCTCCGAAGTGGGAGGGCAAGACTGGTCTCGGCGTCTATCCTGACGGAATGCTCGAGCACGACGCCGACGTGGGTCTCCTGCTCGACAAGCTCAAGGAGCTGGGCATCGAGAACGACACGATCGTCATGTACTCCACCGACAATGGCGCGGAGAAATTCTCCTGGCCCGACGGAGGCACCTCGCCCTTCCGCAACGAGAAGGCCAGCAACTGGGAAGGCGCCTACCGCGTCCCGTGCGCCATCCGCTGGCCCGGCGTGATCAAGCCGGGCACGGTCTTCAACGACGTCTTCGCTCACGAAGACATGTTGCCCACTCTGCTCGCGGCCGCCGGCGTGGCGAAGGTCAAGGATCAGCTGCTCAAAGGCATGAAGGTCGGCGACAAGACCTTCAAGGTACACATCGACGGCTACGACATCACCGATGCCCTCGCCGGCAAGTCCCCGGGCCCTCGCCACGAGTTCTTCTACTTCAACGATGACGGCTCGCTCGTCGCCCTGCGCTATAACCAGTGGAAGATCGTCTTCGCGGAGCAGCGCGCACAGGGGCTGGATGTCTGGCAGGACCCGTTTGTTCCTCTGCGCTTTCCGAAGCTCTTCAACATCCGCTCCGATCCGTTTGAGATCGCCGACCATGAAAGCGTCGATTACGGAAGGTGGCGGGTGGACCACGCGTTCGTGCTCGTGCCGGCGCAGCAATACGTGGGTCAGTTCCTGGCCACCTTCAAGGAATTCCCGCCCAGCCAGAAGGCCGGCAGCTTCAGCCTCGACCAGGCCCTGGAGAGTCTGCAGAACGCGCCGAAGGCCACCGGTAACTAGGGGGAAACGATGACAAGAACCCGGAGGATTCTGACCGGGTTTCTCGTCCTCGTCGCGAGCTCGGCGAGGGTATGGGCGCAAGATCCGCTGCCGTCCTGGAACGACGGTGCGGCGAAGAAGGCGATCGTGGAATTCGTCCAATCCACGACGGCGCAGGGGAGCCCGAAGTTCGTGCCGGCCGAAGAACGCATCGCGACGTTCGACCAGGACGGCACCCTCTGGGTCGAGCATCCCGTGTACTCCCAGGTGATCTATTGCCTCGAGCGTGTCCCGGCCATCGTCAAGGAGAAGCCCGAGCTCGCGAACGCCGAGCCTTTCAAGACGGTCTTGACGGGCGACCGAGAGGCGATCGCGAAGCTTCCGACCGAGGACCTTGTGAAGATCGCGGCGGTGGCTCTCTCCGGCATGAGCGTCGACGATTTCCAGGCGCAGGTGAAGAAGTGGCTGGCCGCCGCGAAGGACTCGCGCTGGAAGCGCCCGTATACCGACCTCACCTATCAGCCCATGCAGGAGGTCCTCAAGTACTTCCGGGCCAACGGCTACAAGACCTACATCGTGACCGGCGGCGGCCAGGACTTCGTGCGCACGTACGCCGAAAAGACCTACGGCATCCCGCCGGAGCAGGTCGTCGGCACCGCGGGGGCGACCAAATACGGATACGACAGGAGCGGCCGGCCGTTTCTGACCAAGGAGCCCAAACTTCTCCTGAACGACAACGATGCCGGCAAGCCCGAGGGCATCCACTTCATGATCGGCCGCCGTCCCCACGCGGCGTTCGGCAACTCGACGGGCGACCAGCAGATGCTCGAGTACACGGCCGCCGGGGACGGCGCGCGCCTCATGATGCTCGTGCTCCACGACGACGCCAAGCGCGAATACGCGTACGGGCCCGCGGCCGGCCTGCCCGACACGAGGGTCGGAACGTTCACCCAGGCTCTGTATGACGAGGCGAAGAGAAGGGGCTGGACCGTGATCAGCATGAAGAGCGACTGGAAACGGATCCTGGCGTTCGAGCCGTGACGGGTGCGGCCATGTTTGCTCGATGTCTCGGAGTCACCGCCGCGCTCGTCTTCGCGATGCTGGCTTCGGCAGGCTCCGCGAAGGCAGAGGAGGCTGACGAGGGTCAGGCGGCCGACGCCAACAAGCTGGCGCAGATGCTGGCCAACCCCGTGGCCAACCTCTGGTCGCTGCAGTTTCAGTTCAACAACTTCCAGCTGACGAACGACCGCTGGAACAACAACCTGAACTTCCAACCGGTCATGCCGGTCAGCCTGACGAAAGACCTCAACCTGATCACGCGCCCGGTCATCCAGGTCTACAACAGCGTTCCGTACACCGACAGTCAGGGCAACGCGCAACGCACGACCAACTTCGGCGACTGGACACAGCTCGAGCTCTTCTCGCCGGCGCACTCCGGCGAGTGGCTGCTCGGTGTCGGCCCGACATTCATCTTTCCGACGGCGGGCTCCGTCTATACGGGTCAGGGCAAGTGGCAGGTCGGACCGGCGCTCGTGGTCGCGTACATGACGAAGAAGTACATCCTGGGCGTGTTCCCTCAGCAGTGGTGGTCCTACGCCGGCGACCCGAGCCGGCCGGATACGAAGCAGATGAACCTGCAGCCCATAATCAACTTCTTCTTCGAGGGTGGCTGGAACGTCGGCTACTCGGGGAACATCCTCGCGGACTGGGAGGCGCCCTCGAACAACCGCTGGACCGTGCCCATCGGCCTGGGAGTCGGCAAGGTGATCAAGTTCGGCCGACTGCCCGTCAAGATCTCGCTCGCCGGGCAATACATGGTCACCCAGCCGGACCCGGTCGGCCAGAAATGGAACGTCCAGATCCAGCTGACACCGGTGTTGCCGAAACTGATCAAAGGAACGTTGTTCGACTAAGGAGGAGCACGTCGATGATCGACTCTCGAATCAGGAAACCGGAGGTGGTTGATGGAGATCCGTAGCCGTATCGCGGGATGGCGGAGGGCAACGAGGTCGTGGTGCGTGGTCGCGGTCGCTGCCGTGTGTCTGCTGGCCGCCGGCCCGGCAAAGGCTCAGTTTCCGGGAGATGTGCCCAATACGTTCCGGCTGACCGCCGGCGGCATGTACGCGTGGTTCAAGACCGACGTCACGCTGCAGCGGGACGTGACCTCGGGAGGCCCGATCGGAAGCGGAGTCGACTTCGAGAACACGTTCAACCTCCCGTCCCAGGGCGGGTTCTACGGGCGTGCTTCCTTCAATCTCGGGTTCCTGTCCTTCGACGCCGGGTACGTCGGGTTCACGCGAACGCGCTCGGCCACGATCTCGCGAGACATCATCTTCGGAGACAACACGTATACCGCGGGCGCGAACGTCGAAGCCCGGCAGAAGACCCAGTTGCCCTACGGAGACATCCGGATCAACTTCCTGCACAACCCGTCGACGACGCTCGGGCTGACCCTCGGCGTGGCGTATCCCATCCTGCAGGCCCAGCTGAGCGCGGATGCGGGCGTCGTCGGCCCGGGAGGTCCCGTCGTCGGCGAGACGGTCACGACGGAGGGGAAGATCGAAGTCCCGGTTCCGCTGGTCGGGATCGTGTTCGACGCACAGCTCGGCGATCGTGTCTCGGCAGGCATCATCTTCAACGGGATCTTCGCGCCGGTTCACCCGTACGTCGGATCGATCTTCCAGGCGGATGCGCACGTCGAGTGGTACTTCGCCCGCAACTTCGGGGTCGGAGGGGGGTTCAACTACACGCGGTTCCGGATCAAGAGAGAGGATCTGCCGAACACGCTCGTCGATTTCCAGCAGGACTTCTACGGTCCGCGGGCGTACCTGATCCTGACGTTCTGAGGAAGTTCCTTCTTTCGCTTCTCGCGGGCGCGCTGGCGCTGCCGATCGCAGCCCAGGAGATCCCGGTGCGTCCCTGGTATGAGCTCGATACCTCCTGGGTCTCGGCGCGCCTGGGCTTTGCGGCGATGGAAGACGGCGCCTTCTACTCGCAGGACGCGGCGAACAAACAGCAGGTCGGCGATCTGTCCGCAGAGCAGCTCTTCCGGCTCGACAATCTCTCGGTCTCCGGCCTGATCAAGCTGCCCCGGCCGTGGAAGTACGAGCTCGCCGGGAATTACCGGGGCCTGGACACCACGGAATCGCGGACGTGGACCTTCACGAACGTCAATCTCGCGATCCCGATCGGCGATCTTGCCAACGTCACGATTGGTAAGCAGAAGGAGGGGGTCGGTCTCGAGATGCTGGAGAACGCCCGCGACATCCCGTTCATGGAACTCTCCGTGATGTCGACCGCCTCGACCTTTTTCGAATCGCACGTCGTCGGCGTGCGATTCTCCAACGCGATTCTGGGTGGCCGCATGACGTGGTCGGCCGGGTGGTTCAACAACTGGCTCGACGACGCCTACTCGTTCAGCCAGAGCGGCCAGATCTTCGCCGGACGGGTCACCGGACTGGCAATGGATCAGGACGGCGGTCGGGAGCTCCTGCACCTGGGCGTCTCGGCGGCGTACCGGGAGGCGCCAAACGGAAGTTTCAAGCTCAAGAGCGTTCCGGAAGTCTACGAGGCGCCAGACTTCGTGGACACGGGGTCTTTCCCCGCCAATCACGCGACGTCGGTCGCGGGCGAGCTCGTGGCGGTCGAGGGCCCGTTCACGCTGTCCGCCGAGTACACCGCGAACTACGTCTCGTCTCCGCAAACGGGCGATCCGCGATTCGAGGGTTTCTACGTGATGGCCACCTATTCCTTGACCGGCGAGACGCGTCCCTACGAGCACGCGACCGGCACCTTCGGCAGGATCCAGCCATCGGCTCCGTTCTCCTTCAAGCACGGCGGGTGCGGGGCGTGGGAAGTGGCGGCGCGGTATTCGAAGATCGACCTGACGGACGGGACCGTCGACGGCGGAGTGTTCGATCGATGGAGCGGCGCGCTTTCGTGGCACCCGACCGAACAGTGGCGGCTCGAGTTCAACTACGGCTACGGCCGACTGGACAGGGCCGGTCTCGTGGGCCACGCCAACTTCTACCAGCTTCGACTACAGTTCCAGCTCTGATCGCACGTCGTTTGCCCCGGCCGGGGATGGCGCTGGCAGCCGTCCTCATACTCGGCGGAGCCGCCTGCCGCGGCCGGGCCGAGAAGCCGTCCTCTTCCGCGCCTGCCCGACCGGCCCAGGCGACGTTCGTCGGTCGCCCGGCCTGCGCCCGCTGCCATGCCGAGGAGGAAACCCGCTGGAAAGGGTCCCACCACGACCTCGCGATGCAGGAGGCGACCGACGCGACCGTGCTCGGCAACTTCGAGAACGCGTCGTTCACCCACTTCGGCGTCACGTCCACGTTCTTCAAGCGGGATGGGAAGTACTTCGTCCGGACCGACGGGCCCGACGGCGCGCTCCAGGAATACCCGATCGCGTACACGTTCGGCGTCTACCCGCTCCAGCAGTACCTGATCGCGTTTCCGGGAGGCCGGTACCAGGCTCTCAACGTGGTCTGGG
>Ga0075433_10003102_pt1 | contig 12788 bp, 11 predicted proteins | sample RhiMethybrSRZTD2_FD_75299 | JGI IMG/M metagenome (GOLD analysis project Ga0075433, IMG submission 75299) | Populus rhizosphere microbial communities from Tennessee, USA - Rhizosphere MetaG P. TD hybrid SRZTD2 | ecosystem: Host-associated > Plants > Roots > Rhizosphere > Soil | place: USA... | reverse complement strand
GCATTCCGCAGCGCCATATCCGGCAGCGACGAGGCCAGCGTCGTGTATGCGCGCCGGAGTGGGCTGCGCCGGCGTGGGCCGCGCACGCTGACGACACGGCAGATCGCTCGCAGTGGCGCAAGGTCGCGCTCGGCAGCGGCATCGGGCGCGAATGTTGCGCAGGTCAACTCGTGGTGCTGTGCCAGGCCACAAATCAGCTGGTAGATGCGCATGGTTCCGCCGCCGTATGGCGGATATGGCGGATATGGTGCTAGGATCAGGAGCTTCACAGGCCCAACCAGCCTTTCAGCAGCAGGAGATGCGGCAGGAACACAATCAGCCCAACCACGACCGCTGCGATCGCGGTCAGCAGGACGGTGCCGGCCGCGACATCCTTGGCGGTCTTCGCCAGCGGATGATAGTCTGGCATTGCCAAGTCGACGGTCGCTTCAATCGCGGTGTTGAACCCTTCGGCGACGAACACGATGGTGATCGTCACGACTAACGCCAGCCACTCAGCGTGATCGAGCTCCAGCAGCAGCCCGAGTGCGAGCGCGAGCGCGCCGATCGCACTATGGATCTTGGCGTTGCGCTGGGTCCACAGCAAATAGCGGATGCCTGCGAAAGCATACCGAAACGAGCTGACCAGCGTCGATGTGCGGTAGAGGACCGGCGGCTCGTGGCCTGCGGCGACGGTCTCAGTGCTGCGTGTATGTGGTGGTGGAGCGATCATAGAAACCCGCGGCCTCCTGCGTGCAAGCGAACAGGCGATCCAACCCGCTACGAGCGGCCTAGCCCAAGCTGTTCCATCGTCGCTTCTTCGCGCGCACGCATCGCTGCGGCTTCGTCGCGGCCACGCTCGTGATCGTAGCCGAGCAGGTGCAGGATGCCGTGGGCGGTCAGGTATGCCAGCTCGCGCTCGCATGAGTGACCATATTCCGCAGCCTGCGCGATCACGCGATCATAGGAGAGCGCGATGTCGCCGAGGTAGCGCGGCGCCGCCGGTGGACGCACGAACGCCGGCTGGGCCGCCTCGGCATGCTGATCGTCGGCATCGGCGAACGAGAGCACATCGGTCGGTGCATCGACGCCGCGGTAGTCGCGGTTGAGCGCGTGGAGCGTATCGTCGTCGGCCACCAGCACGCTCACCTCGACCACCCCCGCGATCTGCTCGCTCGCCAGCACCGCCACGACCGCGCGCTCGATCAACGCGGCATCAACCTGGCTGGCGAAGCGCTCGTCTACCTGTATGTCTACGTCGACCATTGTTCTGATTTCTCCGTGAAATCCGCGCTTGAAAGGCTGTTTGAAAAGGGTGGTTTGGAGGGGCAAAGCCCCTCCAATGCTTCTCGCGTGGTCGGGTGACGGCGGCGAAGCCGCCGTCACCCGACCACGAAAACGGGTTTTCTTGGGGGCGCAGCCCCCAAACCCCAGTGGGAATGCACTGTCAGGAGTGCCTCACGAGCTGCGGTGCATAATCCACGCGCGGATGGTAGATTCCTTGCAACGTATTAATGAACGCCTGCCGAATGCGTGCGATGTCCTGGAGCGTCAGCGAGCTTTCGTCCAGCTGGCCACTGCGTGCGCGCTCATCAATGATCGAGTTTACCAGCTCCTCCAAGGTCTGTTTGCCGCTCTGACCGCGTCCATTGGTGCCGGGCGCGTCCTCGCGCGCCGAGATAACCTTGCCGCTCTGCATCTTCGAGCGTACGGTTGCCTCGACCGAATCGGCCAGCATCATGATCGCCTGCTCGCGCGTACGCGGCTTGGGACCAGGATAGCGGTAATGTTCCAGGTCAACGGTATCCTCTTGCTGCAAGGCGAGCTGATAGAAATGGTTGATCACGCTTGTGCCATGATGTGCGGGGATGAACTCGACGATCTGGCGTGGCAGGCCGGCGGCGCGTGCCATCTTCATCCCCTCGCGCACATGCTCCGCGATGATCTCTGCGCTGGTGTGCGGATCGAGCTCGTTATGAACATTCTCGCGATCACTCTGGTTGTCGGTGAAGAAGAATGGTCGGATCGTCTTGCCGATGTCGTGATAGTAGGCCGCGACCCGCAGCAGCAGCGCATCGGCACCGATCGCTTCGGCGGCGCTCTCGGCCAGGTTGGCGACGGCGACGCTATGATAATAGGTGCCGGGTGCCTCGCGGATGAGCTTGCGCAGCAGCGGCTGGGCCGGGTGCGCCAGCTCCATCAGCTGGAGCGGCGTAACGATGTCGGCGATATGACCAACCACATTGTACAAACCCAGCGCGATCAGGCCAGACAGCGCGCCATTCAACGTACTGAAGACCAGAATCAGCGGCAGCTGGTTGAGCGCCGGATCGCCGAAGGTTGTGAGCCAGAAGGCGATTTGGGTCAGCGCCGTCGTCAGCGCGATCACCAGCCCAGCGATCAGAAACGTGAGCGAGCGCTCACCACGGCCGATCGCAAACACGCCGGCCATGCTACCGATCAGCAGCGCCGCTACAACTGGGAGCTGGCTATCGCCCAGGAATGCGATCGGCAGACTCAGCAGCGCTGCGGCGATCAGCGCCAGCCCGCGCTTGAATAGCACCGCCAGCAGCAGCGTCGTCATCCCCAGCGGGAAGGCGTAGGGCCAATTCGCCTCCAGCGGCAGCACCAGCCGCGCTGCCAGCACGGTGAGCGCGAACAGCCCAGCGACCACCAGCAGCGGACGATCAGCCAGCCAGACCTCGCGCTGGGCCATATTGAGGTAACTCCCGAACAGGATGGCGATCAAGCCTGCCAGCAAGCCCTTGCCGGCCACATTCGACCAGCTCGTCTCGGCATGCAGCTCGCCGAGCGCTTCGAGCTTCTCTTGAATGATCGGCGTGATCACATCGCCCTGGCGTACAATGCTTTCATTTTGCAAGATCTGCACGCTGATCGGCTTAACGTCATCGAGCGCTTTTTGTTTACTTTTCTTCGTCGCCTCCTCGTCCAACACCGAGTTGGCCTTCAAAAACGAGCTGCTAAACAGCAGCATCAGTTCTTGCTGCTGGCCACGCGCCACCTGCGTACTCCAGTAGGGCAGCGAGCGCTCGCGCAGTTGCGTCACTGTCTGGGCTTTTAACGCATAGTTGTTCTCACTCATCGCGCGATCATACAGCTTCAGCGACTGCTGGCTTACATTGTCCCACTCGCTATCGCTCAGATTGGAGAGCTGCGTGGCCAGCGCCGGCGAAATCACCAGTGTGCTATTCGGCAGATTCGTCAGCTTGGCGCGCACGTCGCGCTTGTCGATGGTCGGGTCGCTGCGAATCTGGCTGATCGTCTCAAGCAGCTCGGCGAGCTGTGAGCGCTGCTGGTTGGGGATGTAGGGGTCGCGCTGATAGACCTCATAGTCGTCGGAGTTCTCGATGCGAAAGCGCTCCTGATCGGTCAGCAGGTTGCTCATAAATGAGACCGTCCGCCGCGCGCGGATGTCCATCGGGCTGGGGCTGCCCGGCTGCAAGCCCGGCGTGGTCGGCAAATGCACCACGAGAATCGACCATAAGGCCAGCGCTAGTGCCAGGCTGACCAGCACAAGATGACGCCGCTGCCGCAGCTCGTGCTGCATTGGCGAGCGGGGTGGTCGCCCATCGCGCCGGCTACGCTCCGATTGAGTCTTCAATCTCCATCGCATGGCTCGCCCCTAGCTTTGGATAAGCTGTGGGTCAGGTGCGGGCGGTGCCCTTCCCTAACCACTGTCTCTTCCAATTCTTCATTGGCCGAGGAGTTCGCGCACAAGTTGGCTGATCACCCGGCCATCGGCGCGGCCTTTGAACTGCTGCATCACCGCCGGCATGACTTTGCCCATATCGGCGAGCGAGCGGCCGCCAACCGCGGCGATCGCCTCGGCCAGCAGCGGCCGCAGCTCATCGGGCGTGAGCTGCCGTGGCAGATAGGGTTCGAGGATCGCGGCCTCGGCCTCTTCCTGGCTGGCCAGATCCTCGCGGTGCCCCTGCCGATACAGCGCCGCCGCATCGTGGCGCTGCTTCACCTCGCGTGCGATCGTCGCCTGCATCGCCGCTTCGCTGAGCGGCATCGCCCGATCAATCGCGATAGCTGCCTCGGCGTCGGTGCCGGCGGGCGCCTGCTTCGTGGCGCTATCGAACGCATCTTTGACCAGCGCGATCTGCGCGTTTTTCAGCGCTGCCAGCGCCATACGCAAAACCTCCACGCGGAGCTTATCCTTGTCGCGCATCGCTGTCTTATAATCGTGTTGCAGCTGTTCTTGGATATTCATACACGCAATCCTGACTGATAGGTGCCGATGCCACGCTCTATATCAACAAATGTGCCGAGGCTCGGTACATTGCTCGCCGCATACAGTCTATTGTAGCAGATCGTGGCAGGCAGCGTGATCGGCGGTTGCCTGATCCTGCTCCCAGAGCCCGTGCTTTTCAAATAAGCCCGCGGCGGGGCGGCTCGGAGGGGCCGCAGGCCCCTCCGAAAAACCCCCTTTCTGTGGTACGATATGGCGGCGCAGCCGCCGTATCGTACCACAGAGGAGATGACTGAAGAGATGTATTTTGACGCGCTAACCCTCGCCGCCGTCACCGACGAGCTGCAAACAACGATCTTGGGCGGTCGCATTCAGCGCGCGCTGCTGCCGAGTCCGCTGAGTGTTGCCCTCGAGATCTATGCCCAAGGCCACCGCTGGCACCTGCTGATGTCGGCGCATCCGCAGTTCACGCGCATCCACCTGAGCAGCGCTAAGCCCTCGCGCGGCGTCGAGCGCGAAACGCCGCTGCTGTTGCTGCTGCGCAAATATGTCGTCGGCGGGCGCATCGTCCAGATCGAGCAGCCGGCGATCGAGCGGGTCGTCGTGCTCAGGATCGCGAAAGGGCCAGCGACGCGCGACCCAAGCGCGTCGCCCGCCGACGACGAGCAGCTGCTGCCGGCGGACGATCAGGCGCAGACCGAGCTGGCGTCTCTGCCGGCGGCTGCCTCGGATGAGCCCGACGAGCCGCTGCTCTGCGATATCGTTGTCGAGGTCTTCGAGCGGCGCGGCAACGTTATTCTGGTCGGCGACGACAATATCATCATGGAGAGCTTGCGTCATGTCACACCGCGCATGAGTCGGCGCCCCGTGCAGCCGCGCGAGCCCTATGAGCTGCCGCCGGCCCAGGACAAGCGCGACCCGCGTCATGCCACTGCCGAAGGCATCCACGCGCTGCTCGAAAGCGGTGAGCGCGACTTGGCGCGCGCGCTGGTCGCGGCCTATCGCGGCATCTCGCCGCAGGCAGCGCGTGAGGCCGCATTTCGCAGCACTGGCCGTGCCGATAGCGCGCTCGCGCCCGATCTGCCGTGGGCCGCGATCGCTGCCGCCGTTCGCGAGCTGTGGACTCCACCATGGCAGCCCTGCCTGGCCTACAACGCGGCCGAGACCCCGGCGTTCGCGGCCTATCCGCTACACCACTTCGCGCGGTTCGAGCCGCAGCCATCGATCAGCGCCGTGCTCGAAACCTTCTACGCAGCGCGCGAGCAGCTCACATCCCATCAGCAACGTCGCGACACCCTGCACGGCCAGCTGCTCGAAGCCCGCGAGCGCCTGGACCGGCAGCGGCGATTGCTGAGCGAAGAGCTGGAACGCGCGCAGTCGCTGGATCAACTGCGCTGGGAAGGCGAGATGATCTATGGCTTTCTGCATGCGATCACGCCCGGCCAGACCGAACTCGTGATCGAGGATCGGCGTATCACGCTCGATCCGCAGCACACGCCGATCGAAAACGCACAGGAGCGCTTTCATGCCTACGATAAATTCAAGAGCGCACTGGCGGGCGTGCCCGAACGCCTACAATCGGTCGTGGCTCGGCTGGCCGGGCTGGACGAGACGCTGGCGCTGCTCGATCTGGCGGAAGGATTCGAGCAGATCGAGGGTATCGCTCGTGAAGCCATCGAGCTAGGCTATATCCGCGAAGAGCGCAGCGGGCGTAAGCGGCCCAAGGTTCGGCGTCAGCCGCCGTTGCGTGTCGATTCGAGCGATGGCTACTCGATCTATATCGGTCGTAGCGCCGGGCAAAACGAGCAAGTCACCTTCACAATCGGCGCATCCGACGATCTGTGGCTGCACGCGCGCGGTCTTCCCGGCGCGCATGTGATCATCAAAAGCGGCGGGCGCGAGGTTCCTGAGCGAACGCTGTACGAGGCGGCGGCGCTGGCGGCCCACTTCAGCAAAGGGCGCGGCGAGGCTAGTGTCGAGGTCGAAATATCACGGCGCCGGCTCGTGCGTCGCGTCCCCGGCGGCCCGATCGGGCTCGTCACGTACCGGGCCGAGCGGGCCATGCGCGTGACACCGCAGGCACCTATAGCAGGGGTCAGGGGTCAGGGGTCAGGGATCAGGAGCGATTCAGCGTAGTGACGCCTTGCAGGAGCAATACATTGGATCACTATTTCTGCTCTCTGCTGTAATGTCCTCCAAAGGAAAGACTATCATGACAAACGCGGCACTCAACTCGCATTGAGTGCCGCGCGGAACAACGGAACTAGTTCGGGAGCGCGCCGCCAGACGCAAGACTATGGCATACGATTGATCAGCTTGGCGTACCAGACATTGCTGAGCGTGTGCCCGACCGTGGTCAGAATAGCGACACAGACGACCATGATCAATACAAGTATTAGACCGTACTCGACCAAACCTTGCGCGGGGCTGCGGGCAAGGACCGCTGCGTGAAGCCAGGCCATCCGATACCGTACGGCGTCGGACAGCGCTGTGTAGGAGCAAGACAGCCACCGCATACCAGTATCACCCCCTTTCAGTCGAAGGATCGACCGCAACGAGAAGTGATGCTGATCGTAGCGAATTGCCATCGTGCTGGAACGTCGCGCCGACCCCGGATCTCGTTGCAGTCTGAAGTGAAGGGTCGAACAGAATTGTGTCTATTATAGCAGCGCGCGCAATAGCCCATCGGTCATGAGGCGCATAGCACTCTAGGGCGGCTCAGATCGGCGACCTATTTCTTTATCCACGAAGGACACGAAGGCTTCGCAGGGGCTTTGATGACCGACCAACGACCACCGCCACCGACCAACGCGGTTGGGCGGGCTTTTGTCCATCGTCCATCGTCCATCGTCCATCGTCCTTTGGCTTACGTCGTTCGTCGGTCGTCCTTCGCCTAGACCGCGCGGACCAGCATCGGCAGGCCACCGCGCACGCCCAACGTCACCCCGACGTGCGGCGTGGCCGTGTAGCCGGGGCGCAGGCTCAGGCGGAAGCGGCGCAGCAGGCGGGCCATGATCACCTTGCCTTCCATCACGGCCAGGCCCGCGCCGGGGCAGATGCGCGCGCCCGCGCCGAAGGGCAGGTAGGCGTATGCCGGGTGTTGTTCGCCATGCACAGGGTCGAATCGCTCCGGTTTGAACGCTTCGGGCTCGGCGAAGATCTCCGGCATGCGATGGGTCAGGTAGCGCGGTAGGCCCACAAAGGTTCCGGCGTGGAAATCATAGCCGCCGAAGCTAAACGGGCCGATCGCCAGGCGCATGCTGATCCAGATCGCGGGGTAGAGTCGGAGTGTCTCCTTGATCACCAGATCCAGGTAGGTCAGCTCCTGCAAATCGGCCAGCGTCGGCGGTCGATCGCCGAGCACGCGCCGCTGCTCGTCGACCAACTGCTCGCGCACATGCGGATGCTTATCGATCAGATACAGCATCCAGGTCATCATGTTCGCAGGCTCGTTGAGCGCGGTGACCAGCAAGGTCATGCACAGGTCGCGGATCTGCTCGTCGGCGAGGGCGGCGCCTGCGGCACGGTGCGCGCCGACAAGCGCGTCGAGCACATCGCCGCGCGTGCCGGGCTGGGCGCGCCGTTGCGCGATCATGTCGAGGAGCAGCGCGTCGATTCCCGCACGCGCGCGGACGAATTTGGCCCATGGAGTGCCGGGAATATTCAGGCGCAGGGCGTTGAACGGCGGGCTCAGATCCAGGTACTTGCCGGCGATCATGAACCACTCGCGCAGTGCCGCCTGGCTTTGGCCGAGATCCTGCCCCAGCAGCGCGCGCGCGACGATCTGAAGCGTGATCTGCCGCATCTCCTCAAAGACGTTGATCTCGTGATCGACCGGCCACGTCTCCAGCACCCGGTCGGTCGCGTCGATCATCGTGTCCAGGTAGGATGCCACCTGCTGGCTGTGCAGAGCCGGCATCACCAACTCGCGCTGCTGGTCGTGTAACGCGCCGTCGCTGGTGATCATGCCTTCGCCCATCAGGCAGACGACGCGCATCAGGGCCGGCCGCCAGAGGAAGTTGCTCGCATTGGAGGATAGGACAAACTCGTTCGCCTCCGGCCCCAGCAGCCAGATGATCGGCGAACCCATAAAGTTGGAGCTGAAGATCGGCCCGTAGCGGCGGTGCCCTTCGCGGATCATCTCCAGCGGCTTGTTCTGAAAATCGAGCGCTACGCCAAGCATCGGCAGGCCGCGTAGCCCCGGCGGCAGCTTGGTCGGCGGCGCGCCCGGCTGCGGCGAGGGCACCGGTAGCCCTGCGAAATTGATTCGGATGTGTTCCGGCAGATTGAGCGCGAAGCTATCGCGTTGCGGGTCGCTCAATTTCACCGCCGGACGTGTCCGCGCCGTTGCGGATGGAGTTCGTGCCATCTTTCCCTCCTGGCAGTCTCTAGTACAGGTCGAGCGGAAGTCCGTTCCCAATTACGACGATAGACGATAGACGACGGACGATGGCGCTATCGTCTATCGTCTATCGTCCATCGTCAGCAACACCAGCAACGAATTGCCGCCTGGCTGGACTAGCGTGATCCAAGGTCCTCGATATCATAGCCGTGCGGGTAGGTGCGATGCCGCGCTTTCGTGCGCAGCTTGGGATGCCGTCGCTCGGGCAGCCAGAGCACGACGTGAGCGCGCAGCTTCAACCCGCCTTCCACGAGCCGCCGCATCGCTGGGGATGGCTTGGGAAAGCCGAAGGCGTCGAGTAGCGGCGCGTCCATCATCGCGTAGACCGCCGGTTCGCCAAAACGCCGCAGTGGTGCAGGCAGAAACCAACTCAAAAACAGATCGCGCGTGGCGATGCCGACGCGCCGATTCGATTCCGTATATCGGAAGTGCGTCCGCTCGTATTCGATATTGAAGCGCTCGAACGCATCGAAATCGGTCGGCAGCGACTTGATATTCATGCGGCGACCGACCTCGCACCAATAGTAGAACGCGGCAAGTTGCTCCTGGCGGACCATCGGGCGCCAGCCGAAGCGCGCCACCCAGCGAATCGACTCGTAGATGAACGTCGACATCACGTACAGGTAATCGTCGTTCGCGATCTCGAAGCGGTGGTGCATCTGATTCATCCGCCGGATCGCCGCCCGCCCACGCTCGCTCTCGTAGCCATGCTCAACGATCTCGGCCAGCAACAGCGCGGTGTCGTCGCTGCGTTTCTGCGGGCGATGCTGAAACTCGCCGGTCTGGTCGAGCAGCGCCGAGATGCTTGGCACGGCAAACGTGCGGAACAGCGCAAACTCGACGCCACGCGTGATCTCAAAGGGAAATTCATAGCAATTATCGAGATAGACGATTTCAAGATGATCTTTCTGTGGATCGAGGCTGAGGATGCGATCCAATATCTTGTGGCGCGGCATGGCGATCTTCCTCTCGGATTGAAACGTGAGATGTCGCATGTTCACGTTTTACGCATCACGTTTCACGTTTCATAGTACGCGCGACGGCGTATCCCAGCGCGATCACGCCCAGCACGCCGAGCAGCAGCGGCAGCGACGAGGTCGTCGTCGGGCCGGGCGGCGGCGGGATGCGCGCGAGTGCCTCTGGCGTCTTTGCGCGCCGGCGAGCAAGCTCAAGCAGCAGGCTTTCCTCGCCCTTTGCCATCGCCCAGCGATGGTTGGCCGAGAAGATCGGCTTCATCACGACGGAGAGCGCGCGCAGCAGCGGCTTCTCGGCCGTGATCTTCCAGTCGTAGATGACGTTCACCCAATCGCCATCCTGCTCGAAGGTCCAGATGCCCCGCCCGACGAAATCGCCCTCGGCCTGGATCGTGATCGTCTGATGACCAACCTCGCTGACCCGAAACTTCCAGCGCAGCGTGTAGGGCAGCCAGCCTTTGGTATACAGATCGATCACCTTGCCCACGCCGCGCTCGTCGCCGGGCTCAAGCTCGCGCACATCGAGATAGACTGCGGGCCACCAGCGCGGCAGGTCGGGGCCGTCCGCGATGATCTGCGTGACCTCTTCGACGCTGCCGGGCACGCGCCATGTGGTGATGAAGTGATATTCGTTGAGTGCCATCATTTCCTCCGATCAGCTGCTCAGGTGGTCGTGGTCGGCGATGCCACCTGATCGCGCTGAACGTTCTCGCGCGACGACCTACGCCAGCCATACACGCCGACGACCAGCACACTCACCAGGAACAGCACGTAGACCCAGGCCTTGGGCGTGCCCCAATCGACGCTTCCGGTGTAGCGGGCCAGCGCGATCAGCTCGAACACGCCAAAGACGGTATAGCTCATCGTCGCGACCTGGACGCGCGCCCAGTCATTTTCCCAGGTGGCGTGCGCCGCGGCGACACCCAGCGCGAGCGACCAGGCCCCGATCGCCCGCCCGACCAGCGGCGTCAGCTTCCAGGGCCAGATGCCGATCGTCGCATCCGGCGCGACCAGCAGCGCGATGCCGAGCGGAATCATGATCAGCGCGTGGATGGCGAGCGCCAGGCGCACCCAGCCGGGGAGCGCGCTCTGGCGCGGCGGGTCGCCGCCGGGCGTGCGGAGCTGCAGGAACAGTAGCACTGCCATCAGCGGCGGCACGATCAGGTAGACGAGCAGCCAGGCCCAGGCAGCACCGCGCGTGATCATGTTCGGGCTGGCCAAGTGAAAACGGTCGAGGTGCAGCAGTGTCACCACAAACGTCAGCCCGGTGAAGATCAGCACGGCAGGCACAGCGATGCGCGCATTGGCCCAGGTGCGTCGGCGCGAGGCCAGAAACTCCATGGCGAAGCTGGCCCAGTACGCGGCACCGAGAAATGCTGCGCTGAGCGGCGGATCGATCGTCCAGGCGAATAACGTGTCGGTCTGCTCGCTCAGGATGAAAAGCTGAATACCGACGATGAAGACCAGCACGCTGGCGATCAGCAGCATGCGCTGCATCGCCACGGTGGTCAACCGAATGGCAGGCGTTTGTATGCTGTTCATATTCCCCCTCCAGGTTCCATCCTAGCCGATGTCGGTGTGCTAGCGCTGTGTGTTGGTTAGGGACTCGGCCCGATAGAAGTGAGCATAGAAATCCGGGTCTAGATGGTGCGCCTGGTAGAGCAGGACCGTGCGGAATGGGCCGTTGTTGGGCGGGAAACGTCCATAGCGCCGGTAGGCATACTCGCAATACGCGATCGTCGCATCGATCGCCTTATCGGAGTAGCGCGGAATATCGGCCTGTACGCGCGCACCATCGCGCCAGGCAGTGGCTGCGCCGCCGTCGTGCTGAGTTCCGCTGCCCTCGGCGCATTTGTAATCGACGAAGGCCAGCACCGCATCCGTCATACTGCGGTAGTAGGGCGGGCAGAACGGTTTGAGCAGCACCTCATCGCCGCGTTCCAGGCCAACCGCCATCGGCACCGGCACATCGCGCTTGATCGCCTTCAAGAGCATTTTCATCAGCGGACCAGCGCCGATCGTGCGCGAGAAGGGCGGCACCTCCATGCGAAAGCCGAGCGCTTGCAGCCAGATAAAGGGATGCTTGGCGAAGTATGGGAAGCCGCCGAGGCCGAGCGCCTGCGCCATCAGCCCCAGGTTTTGCAGCATGGCACCCTGCTCGATCGCCGTGAATTCGTAGACCCAGCTCTCGGCCAGTCCGATCGTCGCGATCCGGCCCTTGCTCGGATCGTCGTAGAGATGGCCACCTCTCGAACGACCGAACTTGGCGATGCCGGCCGGCTGATAGCGGTTGCGATCATCGATGATAAAGTAGCCCAACTCCTCGCTAAAGCCGCTGATCAGTGCGTTAAGCGAGAGGGCGGTGAGTTCATTCACCGGCACGAAGCAGGTGGTTCCAGGCTGGTTGCCCGACCATTTGTTGAACGGCAGTGTAAACGGCACCTCGCGCGGTATGTCGAGCCGCCGATCGGCGATGCGCACCCGGCTCTTTTCGTAGAGATCGACCAGCCGACGTTCGTGCGCTGCCTTGATCAGTTCGCCGATCTCGGCGCGGGCGTAGTCTTGGGGTCGCTTGAGCATCCAGGTGCCTTCGTCGTCGATCACGAAGACGGTGACAGCGTGGGTCGCGTCGCCGCTCGGTATGGTGCGGCCGATGAAGTGGATCATAACATTGCCGTCGCCGGCCTCGGGCAGGCCGCCATCCTGGTATGGCAGATCGCCCAGCGCGTAGCCGGTGATGCCGCAGGCGGCGAATGCCAGGGCAGCCTGCTCGTCGAGGCTGAGCGGCTCAGGCGGCGCGGTGCTTGCGTAGGCCAGCGGCCCGCCGTTGAGGCGCATCCCTTTGCCGAAGCGACGTGAGCGCCGCTCGAGCAGTGCGTCGAGCAACGCGTAGCTGCTGGCACGCGCCGTAGAACTTTTCGCGTCGGGTTGCGTGTCGGTCATCGCAATTCCTTCCCTCACTCGTCCAGCATAGCCCATACCTAACCTTCACGCTATCGGACGATGCCGATCTGTCGCTTGCACGACATTTTGCAGCACCACAGCCCGGCTCATGTCAGTACGTCACGCGCACAGCTGTCCCGACCGGTGCCCATTTGTAGAGCCATGCGGCGGCGCGCAGCGGCAGATTGACGCAGCCGTGCGACAGCCGCGCCCCAGTGCCGAACTGGTTGTGCCAATAGGTGCCGTGCAGCGCGACGCCGCCGTTGATGTACAT
>Ga0075433_10003101_pt1 | contig 12788 bp, 13 predicted proteins | sample RhiMethybrSRZTD2_FD_75299 | JGI IMG/M metagenome (GOLD analysis project Ga0075433, IMG submission 75299) | Populus rhizosphere microbial communities from Tennessee, USA - Rhizosphere MetaG P. TD hybrid SRZTD2 | ecosystem: Host-associated > Plants > Roots > Rhizosphere > Soil | place: USA... | reverse complement strand
CTCGCCCTCCGCACCGAGGAGCGCGAGGCGCTCCATCAAATTCGCGAGCTCACGGATGTTGCCCGGCCACGGATGGCGCAGCAACGCCTCGCACGCCCCGGAGCTCAGCCCCCGCTCGCTGATGCCGTAGTCGGTGCACGCGCGCTTCAGGAAGTGTCGCGCGAGCAGCACGATGTCGGCGCCGCGCGCGCGCAGCGGTGGCATCGTGAGCGTGACCACGGCGAGACGATGATAAAGATCTTCGCGAAATCGTCGACGACGAATCGACTGGCGTAGATCTTCATTGGTCGCGGTGATGAGCCAGACGTCGATCGGCTCGTCGCGGGTGCTGCCGAGGCGCCGCACCGTTCGCTCCTCGAGCGCCTTGAGAAGCTTCGCCTGCAGCGCTTCGCTCAGAAGACCGATCTCATCGAGGAAGATCGTCCCGTGCTGGGCGGCCTGCAGCAGGCCCGGCTTGGCGCGACGTGCGTCCGTGAACGCTCCGCGCTCGAAGCCGAACATCTCGGCCTCGAGCAGCATCTCGGGAATCGCCGCGCAGTTGACGTCGACGAACGGTCCATCGCGCCGCGGACCGGCGCGATGGAGCATTCGCGCCAGCAGTCCCTTGCCCGTCCCGGTCTCCCCTTCGACCAATACCGGTGGCAACCGATGGGCGTCGCGCTGGCGCTCGAGCAGTCGGACGACCCGACTGCGCAGGTCCTCGATCTGCGCGCTATTGCCGATGAGGTCGGCGAGCGCCACATCCATGGCGCGCATCATACAGCGCGCAGAGCGACGTGGTCAGAGCAGTGTTCAAGAGTTGACCACCACACGGTTGACCACTGGTCAATGGGTCCTAAGACTCTGATTTATAGTACTTCTGGGTTGGTACCCCGCTTGCCTTATCTCTCATCCGTGTTCGTAGATGCACGGCGGTTCGAGGGGGGAGAGCGAGGGCAATGAGCCAGACGTTTCACGCGAACTGGACCGCGACTCGGCAGGTCGGCGCCGTTGCCGCGCTTGCCCTGACGCTCGTGATCGTCACGGTCCGCGATGCCGTGGCGGTCGACGCAGCGGCCGATGCCCCGGCCTACGTGCACTACCAGCGGGCCGAGGAGGCGCTGGCCGCGGGTGACGTCGTCCGGGCGGTGCGGCACTGGCGAGAGGGACACGCCGCGGCTATGGCGAGCCGGCGCTGGGAAGGACTGGTCGAAGCGGGCGATCTCTACCGACGCATCGGAGCCCGCGGCGGTTTTCACACCGACGCGGTGGCCCGCGCGCGCGACTGTTACCTCACCGCGCTTCTACGCGCACGCGGTGAGCGCTCACTCGACGGAGTGCTGCACGCGACCAACGCCTTCATCGATCTAGGTGACGACGCGCTGGTCGAGCGCGGGCTCGACATCGCGCGAGGCCTGGCCGCCCGTGACCCCGACCCGCGCGCCCGCGAGCGTGTGCAGCGACTGGCCGCGCGTTGGGCCACGCGCACGGCCCGACCCGACGTGATCTCGCCGCGGGAGATCACGCGATGAGCCCGCGTCAGCACGCCGCGATGGCCGCGCTCGCCGCGTTGAGTCTATGGAGCCTCGCGTTTCTGTTCGGGGCGGTGGCGGAACGGATGCGCGCGGGCTGCGAACGGAGCATTGGGACGACGCTGACTCAGGAGACAACCGCGCTGAGTCAGGAGATGGAGGTACGACGATGACGGACGCCTGGCGGCAGCACCTCGACGAGATGGAAGAAGCAATCGGGAGTGGGCAAGCGGCGGCGGCGGTGCGCGCGTGGCATCGTGCGCACGCGGCGGTCATCGATCACCCCGGCTGGCAGCCGATCGTGAGCGTGGCGGAGGCAGCGCGGCGCATCGGCGCCATCTCCGGCTTCGGCCGCGCCGCCGAGGCGCGCGCCAGAGAGACATACTGGATCGCGCTGTTTCGCGCGCACCGCGAGGGCTCGCTGACCGGCGTCTTGCAGACGGCGGAAGGCTTCGGCGCGCTCGGGGACCGCAATATGGTCGAGCAATGCATTCGAATCGCCGAGGGGCTCGCCGCCCGTGCGGGCAACGAGAGCGGCGAGGCTCAGGACGTTCGATCCGTGGCCGCGAACCTGCTACGCCGCTACTTCGACGCGCCTATCGAGCGTGCGGAGCGATTTCTTGCATGAAGCGATCGAGAATCGGCCGCGGGTCCTTCGGCAAGAACATGGTCGGAATCCAGACCATGCCGATGCCGGCGGCCGCAAGGCGCCCGAGCTTGTCGCGGATCTCACCGGAGGAGCCGACGAGCGCAGTGTCCTTCGCCAGCGCCTCCGCCATGCCGAAGCGCTTCGTGAGCGCCGAGCGGAGGCGGTCCGCCTCGCTGCGATCCTCGGTGATCAGCAGCGCCATGTTCGCCGAACGGACGATCATGCGCGGATCGCGGCCCGCGGCCCGACAATGCTCGTCGAGAATCGCGCCCTTGCGGGCGAGCGTCTCGGGGCCACCCCAGACGTTCCAGTGATCGGCGTGGCGCGCGGCGATCTTCAGCGTGACTCTCTCGCCGCCGCCGCCAATCATGAGCTCGGGATAGGGACGCTGTACGGGCTTCGGGGCCAGCGGCGCGTCGCTCAGCTGATAGAAGCGTCCTTTGAAGGTCGTCTTGTCTTGCGTCCACAGCGCCTTGAGCACCTGGCACGCCTCGTCGAGGCGCGCGAGTCGCTCCGCCACCGTGTAGAACGGAATGCCGTACGCCTCGTGCTCGTTCTGCTGCCAGGCGGCGCCGATGCCACAGATGAGACGTCCGCCGGAGATCACATCGACCTGCGTGGCCATCTTGGCGAGCACCGCGGGATGTCGATACGTGTTGCCGGAGACGATGGTGCCGACGCGCATCGTCGGAACGGCCGCCGCGAGCGCCGCCAGCGTCGTCCAGCACTCCATCGTGTCACCGACCCGATCGGGCGTGTTCGGCATGAAGTGGTCGGTCACGCACGCGGCGTCCCAGCCGCTGGCGGCGGCATGACGCCACAATGCGAGCACCGAGTCCCACGTGGTATTGCCCATGCCCGTGAAGATTCCGAAGCGCATCACCGCACCGTTGGAGTCGTCGTACTTCGGTTCTGGTATTTCGGTGACACCGCCGGCGGCGGCGGGGCGTTGGCCGCGCGGTCGGCCTTCGTTGGCGACATCTCGACCCAGCCTTTGCCACGCATGCAGTCTTCGTCGAGCTCGCCGCTTTTGGTCTTCGAACACTCCGCGTAATCGCGACGAAATTCGGCCGTCGTATACGACTCGCCGACCTTCATCCACTGTTTGTCGACGGCACAGCCAGCGACGAGGGCCGCGATGGCGAACAGGGTCAACGGAAGTCTGAGGTTTCGCATCGCGGGGCATTGTACTGGATCGGCATCGTGCATGGAAACAGCCATCCCGGAAGGGTCCCGGCGGGTGTAGGCTCTAAGCGGTAAACGCCCATGCGCGACCGTTGGGGCGACGGCGTCTGGTCCGCTCTCCTCGAGGCCCGGGAACGGCTCGCAGCCATCCTGCCCGGACTGTTCGTCCTGATCGTGCTTCTCGCGTTTGGCGTAGTGCTCGGTTGGGTCGCCAAATTCGTCCTCGAGCGAGGCGCCCGCACGTTCGGCTTCGATCGTCTGATGGAGCGCTCGGGGGTCACCGCGTCGCTACGACGCTCGGGCGTACAACGCCAGCCATCTGGCGTCCTCGGACTTCTGGCCTTCTGGGCAATCTTTCTATTCTTCGCGAGCGCCGGCGTAGACGCCGTCGCGGTACCCGGCGCTCACAGCGCGACCGCACTGCTGCTCGCGTTCCTTCCGCCGCTGTTCGCGGCGCTGCTCATCCTCGTCGCCGGTTGGCTGCTCGCCAACTTCCTGAGCCGAACTATCCTCATCGCTGCCGTCAACGCGCGGCTGCCCGAAGCGCGATTGCTCGCGCGCACCGCGCACTGGGCCGTCGTGCTGTTCACTGTCGCCACCGCACTCACGCACCTCGGCATCGGCAAGGAAATGGTGCTCGTCGCGTTCGGTATCACGTTCGGCGGACTCGTCCTGGCGCTGGCGCTCGCGTTCGGCCTCGGCGGTCGGCATCTCGCCGCTGCTCTGCTCGAGCGCCGCCTGCGTCGCGAATCACCGCCGCCGCCGCAAGAGCGCCTCACTCATTTATAAAGATTGGGGGCCCCGAAATGGCCCCCAAACCCCCTCCGCTCGTCGCGCCCCGAATGAATCGCGGCGCGCCTCGAGTCCGCGCGCGCCTTACTCTCTAAAGATTGGGGGCCCCGAAGTGGCCCCCAAACCCCCTCCGCTCGTCGCGCCCCGAATGAATCGGGACGCGCCTCGATCACGCGACGCTCACACGCGCGCGGGATCGAAGAGCACGTAACCCACACCGCCGCGGGCGAGCCATGCGCGTCCGAGCTCGTCGGCCCGGTAGCGCCGAGACACTGAGCCAGCCGTCGGCGCCGCGGGATCGTTCACGAGCACGGTGTCGCCATCGACGCCGACGAGCACCAGCAGGTGCCCGGTGGTGGCAACGACCGCCGCGCCGCTGAGTTCGCCCGCCGCATAGCGCACCGACGCGACAATCGGAATGCCGCGCTCGAGGCACCATCGCGCGGTCGCCCAGTCGGGAAAGCGCAGGAGATAGCCGGCGAGACCGCGCGCGGCGGCGGCGCGAATGGCCGCAGGCCACACGCCATAGATGTCCAACTCGGGATGAAACACTTCGGCGGCGATCGCCGACGGCGTGACGGACCGCCGCCAGTAGCCGAGCACCATGGCGACACTGGTCGGCGAGCAGATGCGAGCGCCCAGCGTCGCATCGGCTTCCAGCTGGCTCAGCGCGGGCACGTTGAGCCGCGCAGGCGCGCCGGCACTGAGCCGAAGATCCGCCGGCGCGTCGTCCGCCGCGGACAGGCCGATGAGCCACCGCGCCGTGTCGGTCGCCCGCACCCGTACGCGAAGGCGGACGGCGTGCACGGCCGGCGCTGCGCGAAATACGTCGACGTCGCACGTCAGCGGCGCCACGGCCGAGGGCAGCGGCGCAAAATCGGCGGCGCCGATCGTCGCGCTCGCGGCCCAGGCGGACCAGTCGCCGTCCGCGTGCACCGACAGCTCGAACCTGAACGCGATCGGCGCCTCGGTGAGCGGCGCAAACGACGGCAGCAAATGTGCGGCAGGCCGCCGGGGCGTCCACGTCGGCAGCATCAGCAGCGTATCGAGGCCTTCGCGTACGGCGATCGGCGCTGGATCGATGCCCCGCAGGCAGCCCGTTGGAATGGCGCGCTCGAGCGTCAGTGGGTCGAGGCCCGCCGCGGCAAGGAACAAGTCAGTCGTCACAACTCGTCCGGAGTGGGCAAGGAACTTCCCTCTCGACGTGCCGAGATCGGCACAAGCGCGCGCCGTGTCGATCGCGACCCCCGGGCACACCGCTTGCACCGTCGCCGCGACAACGTCGCGGACATTTGCGCGGGAGGGACAGGGAATGACTTTCGGAAAATGTGTTTGGGACGGTTGCACTCGCCACGCCGAAAAAGAGTCGACCGGAGCTTGCCGCACCCATCATTTGCAGCTTCGTGATGCGCGCTGCTCCGCCTGCCAGGGGCCCCTGCGAAATCGAGTCGAGCTCGACCGCAAACGCTGCACGCGCTGCTCGAGCATGCGCGCGGCGTGACCGAAAGCGACCACTCGACTTCCGAGCACACTGAATGCGATTGCGTCCAAGGGCCAGGTCCCGTTTGCGATCTCTCACGATTTCGGGCCTCTAGGCGTGGCATCGGCGTTGCACCCTGACACGAGCATGAACGACCCGACGCCGTCGGAACAGACGCCCGAGCGACAGGTCGTTCACACCTTCACCGTGCTGCGAGGGATGGCGATCGCGATCGTCATCGAGACCCACGACTGGTATTCCGGCTTGCTACAGGCCGCAGTCGCGCGGGTGCGCATCGAGGGACTGAACTAGGCAGTATGCGGGGGCCGCGGGCGGTCGACGCCGCCCGCGGTACTCCCCTTGTTTCGTGCACGGCATTCAAGCCGTGCGCTCCGGCGTGCGCCGGAGACATTCACTGTCCAGGGATTTGGCGCCGCACGCGGCCGCTAGCAGGCTTCGCGCGACGCGGTCAGCGAGTCCGGTGGCGCGTTCTCCATCCACACCTCCTGGATTGGAGTTGCCCTCGACGGCCGCGGGAACGATGTCCCCGTCGCCGTACGTTTGGTCTACTCCTTGCGCCCGCCCGCGTCAAGCGGGTCAGCGTCCGCCGCGCAGGCGCGGATCGAGCACGTCACGCAGCGCATCGCCCAGCATGTTGAAGCCGAACACGGCCAGCGAGATTGCGACGCCGGGCCACACGGCCATCCACGGCGCGCGCAGCATGTACGTGCGCCCGGAGCCCGACAGCATCGCGCCCCACGATGGATACGGCGGCGGCACGCCGAAGCCGAGAAACGAGAGCGCCGATTCGGCCAGGATGACAGCACCGAGACCGATCGTCGCCAGGATGATGATCGTGGCGGCGACATTCGGCAGCAGATGCCGCACGATGATGCGCGCGTGTCCGCAGCCCATGGCGCGCGCGGCCTCCACGAACTGACTCTGCATCACGCTGAGCGTCGCACTCCGGATCACCCGGGAATTCGTCGCGGCCGCGATGATCGCGACCGAGATGATGAGATTGAGCCTTCCTGGGCCAAGGACCGCCATCACGGACAGGATGATGACCAGGTACGGAAACGACAGCCACGCGTCGACGATCCGCTGCACCACGAGATCCCACGCACCGCCGAAGTAGGCGCTCGACACGCCGATGGCGGTGGCCACCGCGATCGCCAGCGCGATGGTGGCGAAGCCGACGGTGACCGAGACGCGCGCGCCGTACACGATGCGGCTCCACATGTCGCGACTGAGGTTGTCCGTGCCGAGCCAGTGCGCCGCGCTCGGTGGGCGCATCCGCGCGCCGCGGATCGTCTCGTCGAAGCGGTACGGCGCGATCTGCTCGGCAAAGACCGCCATCACGAGCATGGCGACGACGATGACGCCGCCCACCGCGCCGAGCGGCTTGTGCCGGGCAAACCACGCGATCGCCGCGACCCAGCGGACGCCGGCGGGGCGCGGCCGTGCGCCCACGGGGGCCGGCGTGGCGCCGTTCAGCTCGAGCGTTGCCGAGGTGCTGTTGCTCAATACCGGATCCGCGGATCGAGCACGGCGTAGAGCGCGTCCACTGCGAGGTTGACGAAGACGATCGTCGCGACGACGAGCAGATTCACGCCTTGAATCACCGGATAGTCGCGCTGGTTGATGGCGTCGAAGAGGAAGCGGCTCACGCCCGGCAGTCCGAAGATGGTCTCGATGACGACGGTGCCGCCGAGGATCTGCGGCAACTGCGTCCCCAGCAGCGTGATCACGGGGATCACTGCGTTGCGCAGGCCATGCTTGATGACGACAGCGCGCTCCGCGAGGCCCTTCGCCCACGCGGTGCGCACGTAGTCCTGGCGCAGCACTTCCAGCAGCATGCCGCGCGTGAGCCGCATCAGCGCGGCCGCCGAGGCGATGCCGAGGATCAGCGCGGGCAGCAGGATCTGTGCGACGTGCGCCACCGGATCGGCGTGAAACTCGATGAAGCCCGTGACGGGCCGCCAGCCCCACCAGATCGCGGGCAGCACGATCAGCAGCGTGGCGAGCCAGAAGCTCGGCACTGAGAGTCCGAGGATCGCGAGGCTGCGCACGATGTAGTCCGCCACGCTGTCCTGGCGCGCCGCCGCCAGCACGCCCACCGGCAGGGCGATGAGCAGCGCGATCACGGTTGCGTAGACGGCGAGCTCCGCGGTCACCGGCAAGCGTTGTCCGAGCTCTTCCAGAACTGGGCGCCGCGTCCACAACGATTCGCCGAGATCGCCGCGCACCGCGCGCCCGAGCCATTCGACGTACTGCACATGGAAGGGACGATCGAGGCCCAGCTTCGCGCGCAGCTCGGCGATGTCCTTCGCGTACGAGGTCTCGGCGAGCATGAGCTGCACGGCGTCGCCGGGAATGAGGCGCGGCAGGGTGAACACGATCGCGCTCGCGATCAGCAGCGAGGGGACGGCGACGAGCAATCGGCGCGCGAGATAACGTCTCAGCACGTCAGCCTCATCACCACGTCGTTCAGCGATCCAGCCAGGCGGCCGTGAGCCGGCCGCCGAGATCGTAGCCGAGGTTGGGGCCGTAGTTCTTCAGCGCGCTCTCCCAGACCGCGACGCTCAGCCCCGAATGAATGGCGACGTAGTATTGCTGGGCGGCGAGATGGCGCTGCACGGCGTGGATCAGCTCACGACGCTTCGTCGCGTCGAGCGTGTGGCGCTGGCGCAGGATCAGGTCCGTCGCGACGGCGTCCTCGACGTGGCTCTGGTTGCGCGCTTCGCCGGGCAGGTATTGTGTGAGATAGCCATCGGGCTCGAGGAAGTTTGGCTGCGGCCCGAACGCGAGCGAGTCGAACTTTCCGACGAAGCACGTCGAAAAATACGCGCCGTATTCCTTTTGATCGAGTCGCGCGTCGATGCCGGCCTCCTTGAGCTGAGCCAGGATCAGTTGGACCTGGTCGACGAGGATCGCCGAGCCGTAGGTGGTGAAGCACACGCTGGCCGGCAAGCCATTCGGGTGACCTGCCGCGGCGAGCAGGCGCGCCTCGGCGAGATCGCGCTTGTAGTACCGCGCGGCGTCGCCGAGCTGCGCGATCGGCAGCGACCACTCCTTGAGCCCCGCCGGAATCGGAGGGTTGAGCGCGCCGGTCCCCTCCGACGTCGCGTCCATGATGGCCTGCCGGTCAACGGCCAGCGACATGGCGCGGCGCACGCGCACGTCGTTGAAGGGTGGCTGATCGACGCGCATCGACACGTGGCTCATGATGCTCGCAAGCACGTCCATTGTCCGCAGCGTCGGCCGCCGCTGGCGGAGCGCGTCGCGAATCTGAGCCCATTCCGTCCGGAACACGAGCCCACCGTCGTAGCCGATGTCCCACTTGCCCGCAATGAACGAGGACATCCGCGAGGCGGCGTCCTCGTCCACCGTCACCTCGATGCGATCGATGTACGGCAGCCCCGGAACGAAGTAGTTCGGATTGCGCACGAAGGTGAGGCTCTGGTTCGGCTTGTAGCTGTCCAACACCCAGGGGCCGCTGCCGACGCAGGCCTCGAGCTTCTTGAGATCGCCCCAGCGGTCCACGCACTCCTTCGCGACGATGGCGACGGCCATCGGCGCCGCGAGCATGTCGAGGAACCACGCGAACGGCTCCTTCAGCGTGAAGCGCACCGTGTAACGATCGAGCGCCTCCACACGCTCCACCAGCCGCAGCGTGGTCGCCAGCACGTTGCCGGGAACGGTGAGAAATCGCTCGACGCTCCAGCGCACGTCCTCGGCGGTGAGCTCGCGGCCGTTGACCGGCGGCTTCGGCTGCCATCGCACGCCGCGGCGCAGCTTGAAGACGTACGTCGTCTCAGTGGGCTGCGTCCACGATTCGGCGAGATCGCCTTCGATGGGGAACGTCCCCGGCGTCACCGCCGGCCCCGCCTTGTGTCGGACGAGACGGCTGTGCGTGAAGGACAGGGCGGCGTGCGTCTTGAAGCTCGACGTCAGCATGCCGTCGAAGTGCAACGGATCGACACCGCGAAGAGCGAGGGTGCCGCCGCGCTTCGGCGGCCCGTCGGTGCCGGCTGCACAGGCGCGCGTTGTGGGCGTGAGCGCCGCGCCGGCCGCAGCGCCGCCGGCGAGGGCGAGCAGCCGCCGGCGGGTCAGAGGCACGATGCCGTCCTCACCGCTCGAGCCAGGCGGCGACGAGCCGGCCACCGTAGTCGTAACCGAGATTCGGGCCATAGTTCTTGACCGCGCCGTCCCAGACAGCCGTGTAGACCTGGCTCACCGAGGTCGTGTAGTACACCTGCTTCGCGAGCCAGCGCTGCAGCTCATGGATGATCTCGCGGCGCTTCGCCGGGTCGGCGGTGCGGCGCTGGCGAATCACCATGTCCGCCGCTACGGGATCGTTCACGTGGCTCTGATTCTTGAGCTCGCCGGGATAGTAGTAACCGAAGAGGTAGTTGTCGGCGTCGAGAAACGGCGTCTGCGGGCCGAACGCCATCGAGTCGAACTTGCCGTAGAAGCACGTCGTGATGTACGCGCCGTACTCCTTGGTGTCGAGCTTCGCGTCGATGCCGATATCTTTGAAGTACTTCACGATGAGCTGGCTGTGGTCGATGACGATTGGCGAGCCGTACGTGGCCCAGCAAATGCTCGCGGAGAAGCCGTTCGGATAACCCGCCGCGGCGAGCAGACGCTTGGCGCCGCTCGGATCATACGTGAAGTTCTTCGCGCCCTCGCCGAGCTGATCGACGAGCAGCGACCATTCCTTGAGCGCGGCGGGGACGCCCGGAGGGTTGGCGATTCCCACGCCCTCGTACAGCGTGTCGATGAGCCCCTTGCGATCGAGCGCCATCGACATGGCCTGTCGCACGCGCACATCACTGAACGGCTTTTGATCCACGCGCATCGAGACGTGGTTGCCGACGTTGCCCGGAAACTCGAGCGTCTTGAGGCCGGGACGCTTGCTCTTGAGTGTGTCCTTGAGCTGGATCCAGTCGCTGCGCGCGATGATGCCCGGGTTGTCCCAGCCGAGGTCGTACTTGCCCGCGAGAAACGACGCCATTCGCGAGGCGTTGTCCTCGTCCACTGTGACCTCGATCCGATCGATGTTCGGCAGACCGGCGACGAAATAGCCCGGGTGCCGGACGAACGTGTAGCCGACGTTCGGCCGGTAACCGTCGAGCATCCACGGCCCTGTGCCGATCACCGATTCCCACGGCTTGAGGTCGCCGAACTTGTCGACACATTCCTTGGCCACGATGGCGACGGCCATGGGATTGGCGAGCATGTCGAGAAACCAGGCGAAGGGCTCCTTCAGCGTGAACTTGACGGTGTAACGATCGACGGCCTCGACGCGGTCCACGGAGCGCAGCATGTACGCATTGGCGTTGCCCTTCACCGTGAGGAAGCGCTCGACCGTGTAGCGCACGTCCTCGGCCGTGAGCTCGCGGCCGTTCACGGGCGGTTTGTTGTGCCAGCGCACGCCGCGGCGGAGCTTGAACACATACGTCGTTTCGTTCGGCTGCGTCCACGATTCCGCCAGATCGCCCTCGATCGCGAACGTTCCCGGCATCACGCCGGGACCGGCTTTGTGGCGAACGAGCCGGCTGTGGGTGAACGTATAGGCGATGTGGGTCTTGTAGGAAATGGTCAGCTCGGGATCCCACGACGGCGGATCCCAGAGCCGCAGCGTCAGCGTGCCGCCGCGGCGTGGTGTTTGCGCACGCGCGGTGCGCGGCACGACAGCGGCGGCGCCCAGCGAGCCGCCGAGGGCGAGCAGGTCACGTCGGCTGAGGTCCATGCGGGCCTCCGGGTCGGGTCAGCCGCGGGCGAGCGCGGCGATCACCTCGTCGAAGATGCCGAGGGTTTCGTTCACGTCGGCGTCGGAATGGGCGAGCGACACGTAGATCTTGTTGACGGCCTTCACCACGCCGCGGCGCACCAGCTCCTGGTTGAACCGCGTGATCTTCGCGCGGTCGGCGGTGAGCGTGCTGCGGTAATCGACGATCGGACGGTCGGTGAAGAACAGATCGAACACAGGCGGCTCGCCGCTCACCTGCGCCGGCACGCCGTGCTTGGTGATCGCGGCCTGCAGACCCGCCTTCAATCGTGCGCCGGTCGCGAACAACCGCTCGTACGTGCCGGGCCGTCGCAGCTCGCCGAGCGTGGCCAGGCCAGCGGCCGCCGCGATCGCATTGCCATTGAACGTGCCCGCCTGCCACACGTAGTCGGGCGTGCCCTCGAGCGCCGCATCGAAGTGACGCATGATGGCCCGCGGCCCCGCGATGCACGCGAGCGGAAAGCCGCCCGCGACGACCTTGCCGAACGCGGCGAGATCGGGCACGACTTTGTAGAACTCCTGCGCGCCGCCGTAGGCGAACCGGAAGCCCGTGACGATCTCGTCGAAGACCAGCGGCACGCCGTGGCGCTGCGTCGCGCGACGCAGGCCTTCGAGAAAGCCCGGCGCCGGCGGAATGGTGCGCTGATAAGGCTCGATGATCACCGCCGCCAGCTCATCGTGGTGCGTGTCGATGAGCGCTTCGGTCGTGGCGAGGTCGTTGTACGGCGCGACCAGCACCTCGCCGTCGATGGCGTGGGGAATGCCTGCTGAGTCGACCATCGGCGCCGGGAAGGCCTTCGGCGAGCGCGGCACCACGCTCATGAGCACGTAGTCGTGCGTGCCGTGGAAGCCGCCCTCGAACTTCATGATCTTGTCGCGCTTGCGATACGCGCGCGCCACGCGCAGGGCGAAGAACGTCGCTTCGCTGCCGCTCGCCGTATAGCGCACCTGCTCGGCGCACGGCACTGCGGCGACGATCTCTTCGGCGAGCCGGATGGCGGGCTCGTTGACGACGAAGTACGACGTGCCGCGCTCCATCTGGCGCTGCACCGCCTCCACCACCGCGGGGTGCGCGTGGCCGAGCAGCATCGGCCCCGAGCCGAGCAGATAGTCGAGATAGCGGCGGCCGGCCATGTCGTAGAGATACGGGCCGCGGCCCTCGCGCACGACGAACTCGAGCCCGGGGCCCGAGCGGTGACTGCCGAGGAGCCCACCGGGGAGCACGCGCGCGGCGCGCTCGAGAAGATCGCGTTGATCGCTCATGGATGGAGTCATGTCTCTAGCCTCCGGCGCGCTGGATGAGCTTCTTTGCCAGCGTGAGGTGCGGAGCGTCGACCATGCGGCCCTTGAAACGAAACGCATAGACACCGCGCG
>Ga0075433_10003100_pt1 | contig 12788 bp, 10 predicted proteins | sample RhiMethybrSRZTD2_FD_75299 | JGI IMG/M metagenome (GOLD analysis project Ga0075433, IMG submission 75299) | Populus rhizosphere microbial communities from Tennessee, USA - Rhizosphere MetaG P. TD hybrid SRZTD2 | ecosystem: Host-associated > Plants > Roots > Rhizosphere > Soil | place: USA... | reverse complement strand
GGGAGCCAGACCTACTACGTGGCGATTCGAACGACGGACGATCGCGGCAACGTGTCGGTGATCTCCAACGTCGTCAACTCGACGACGTTGGACGTCGTGCCGCCGGCGCCGGTCCGGAACCTCTCGTACTACGAATCGCAAGAGACGGAGGGCGTCGTCCTGGCGCCGCAGGGCAGCGCGGGGGACGCGGAACGAGATGACAGTTAAAGGAAGCGGAGGCAGACGGAACGCGGCATGGGGAATCGCGGCCTTGGTCGCGATTCTCTTGCCGTGCGCGGCGGCTGCCGACTCGATCACGCTGACGTGGACGGCACCGGGGGACGACGGGAACGCGGGGCGCGCGGCCGCCTACGAGCTGCGTTACTCCGATCAGCCGGTCGCCGCTCAAGACACCGTGGGATGGTGGAGCGCGGCGGTGAGCGTCGGGGTGCTCCCGGCACCCCAGGCCGCCGGCGCCCGGGAGTCCTATACGGTCACGGGCCTGACGACCGGAGGGATCTACTACTTCGCGATCCGTACGATGGACGAAGTGCCGAACATTTCCGGCTTCTCGAACATTTCGGTGCGGCAGGCGGGAACGACGATCACGCTCACGACGCCGTCCGGCTTCACCGCCCAGTCCGTGCCCGGAGCGGTTCTCCTCACCTGGCAGGAGCCCACCTCCGGGGTCGGAGACGGATACCACGTCTACCGGCGGATCGGCTCGGTCGGCGCGGACGCGCTGGTCCACACGGCGTCGGCCGGGCAGACCAGCTGGGCCGACACGTCGGTCGTCCCGGGCACCGCGTATGAATATCGATTGGCGACGTATCAGGGACCGCTCGAGAGCGCGCCCGCGGTCGTTTCGATCACCGTGCCCGGCGGCTCGGTCTCGACGGCCAGCGCCGACATCCACGGATTCCCGAATCCCGCGCACGGCAAGGTCACGCTTCGATTCCAGGGCGGCACGAAAGACGGAGGGCCGGGTCACGTCCGGCTCGTCATCTTCGACCTGAACGGACGGAAGATCTGCAAACTGATCGACGGCGAAGTGCCGGCGTCGGAGCAGACCGTCGAGTGGGCCTGCAAGTCGGACAACGGGAACCCGATCGCGCCCGGCATCTACACCGCCATCCTGGATTCTCCGCTGGGCCGCTCGGTCACGCGGCTCGCGATCGTGCCGTAGCCCTTCTCGCTTTCCACGCCCCGGGCGAACCCTTATCCTCGATCGGTCGCGACATTCTGTCGCGGCCCAGTGTCGCGGGGTAGGGGGAAGCCGCGTTGGAGAATCATTCCGGGCGCGGATCGGACCGCGCCCCCGAAGCGCCGTTCGCGTTGAGCGTCGACGTCGAGGACTATTTCCAGGTCCAGGCGTTCGCCCGCTACGTCTCCCGCGACGCGTGGCCGGGCTACCCCTCGCGGGTCGAACGGAACACTCGCCTTCTCCTCGATCTCTTCGACGAAACGCGGTCGACCGCCACCTTCTTCACGCTGGGGTGGGTCGCGCGAGCGCACCCGCAACTCGTGCGCGAGGTCGCCGCCCGCGGCCACGAGATCGCGTCGCACGGCATGGACCATCGCATGCTGACCGAGCTGACTCCCGACGGATTCCGGGAGCAGGCTCGCGACTCGCGGGCGCTCCTCCAGGACCTCTCGCAGCAGCCGGTCATCGGCTACCGCGCTCCCTCCTACAGCCTCGGGCGGACCACGCTCTGGGCGATCGAGGCCCTCGCGGAGTGCGGCTACGAATACGACTCGAGCGTCTACCCGATTCGGAGACGGAGGTACGGGTACCCGTCCGGCCCGACCGTGCCGGCGCGCATGGCGGGGGAGACCGGCGCGACCCTGCCGGAGTTCCCGCTGCCGACGATTTCCCTCGGACCGGTTCGAATCCCCGTCCTCGCCGGGGCGTACCTCCGCCTCTGGCCCGCCTGGGTGTCACGCTACGCGCTGGACCGCCACCGGGCGGAGCGGCGCCCCTTGATCGTGAACGTGCATCCCTGGGAATTCGACCCCGAGCAGCCGACCGTGGGACCCTCGCGGGGCGCGACGTGGACCCACTACGCCCGCCTCGATCGAACGGAGGGGATCCTCCGCTCGCTCTTGTCGCGGGCGCGGTTTCGCGACGCGGCGACCCGGCTGCGCGAGCTCGGACTCCTCGCGTCGCATCCGGCGGGAGCCGACGCGTGAGCCTCGACGTCATCCTCCTCATCTCGGGCGGACTCGTGGCGCTCATCGCCGGGGGAATCGTCACGTTCTTGAGCCCGGGCCGAATCGTCTCGCTTCTCGCCGGAACGGCGCTCGCGCTCCTGGGCCTCGTCCAATTCGGATTCGCGCGCGCGGTGTACGAGTCGGAGGTGGTCGCGAGGGCGTACTGGTTCGAGAACTCGCTCGCGCTCGGCCTCGGGGTCTCGGCCGTCTGGGTGTTTCTGTCCGTCGCGCTCGGCCGGGGGCGGGGCATCGCCGGCCTCGGTGCGTGGCGCCTCTACCTGATGGCGCAGGCCGCGCTCTCCCTGGGCGCGATCTGGCTGGTCGCGACGGGCTCCGCCGCCCCCGCGCCCGTAATCGTCGATCCGAATTCGTTCCCGGTTCGTCCCATGGCGCGCTGGATCCTGACGGGCATCCTGCTGAACCTCGTGATCGTCGCGGCCAACTTCGAGGCGACGCACCTCTCGCTTCCGCGCCGCCACCGGCGCGCCTTCCGGCCCGGGCTCTTCGGCGTCATCCTCAACGCAGGGTTCTACACATACCTGATCGGAGCGAGCCTCATTTCCGGCACCGTTTCGATTCCCGATCTCAGCATCGGGGCCGTGCCGATCACGCTCCTCTCCCTTCTGCTCTCGCTCTCGCTGGTTCGGGGGCACGTCGCCCAGGCGCCGATCGCGCGAGACCGCCCTCCGTTCACCGGAACGACGTCGCTTCTCCTGGCGGTGGGCTTCCTCGTGGGCACCACGGCGCTCCTCGCCGTCACGCGCGCGGCCGGGCTCAGCCTCGGACGGGCGCTCTGGCTCCTCGCCGGCACCGGCGTGGTGCTCGGCCTGGTGGCCTTCACGATCTCGAACCGGCTTCGCCGTAGGCTCCAGCATCTCGTCGATCCGGTGTGGTACGACCCGCGCGTCACGCGACGCGCGCTCGCGGCTCGCGTCGTCGCACCGCTCGAGGAAGCCGCGACGGTCGAGATGCTGGCCCGTCTGATCCCGTCGAACGCGCGCGAGTTGGCCGGCGTCGAGCCGGTGACGCTCTTCCTCGTGCACGAGGCGTCGGGATCGTTCCGCTCCGAGACGAGTACGCTCTCGCCCGAGCCGCGCGTCGCGGTCGGGTGGCGCGAGCCACTCGCCGTGGAACTCAGGCGCGCACGCCGCCCGATTCGATTGCGCGGTCGCGCGGACGATCTGGAGTACGTGTCGATCTACGTCGAGAACGGCGAGCAGATCGAAGCGTGCGCCGCCGCGTGCGCGATCCCGCTTTTCGGTGAAGAGGACCTCATCGGTTTCCTCCTATGCGGCGCCGCGGGGGACGCCTCGCGGGTTCGCCGCGAAGCGCTCGCCCTATTGCATTTGGCATCGAGGCGCTACGCGGCGCACTTGGAGCGGCTCGGCCGCCGCAAGGATGGGGGAGCATAGGGATCAGGGCCGATTTAAGGATTTGGGTAAGCTATAAAATGACAATGTGTTATGGCATGCGTCGGAAAAGATACGTGACTAGTGAAAAAGAATGTTGACAGTGTAAGCGCCGACGGGGTAAGCTGTTTCTCGTTAAGCACGCAGCGCGCAATATTTTGAGAGCACCCGAAAATACCTGGTTGCCAAAATGTCACGTGCCGCGTAGACTTGTCTCACTCGATCAGCCGCGCACCATTGTGGAGTGCGGCCGCAGTCAACCGCTTTAGCCCGAATCAGGGATGGGGAGAGGTACACCTTCTTGCAACGGTCCAAGTCGCTTCTCGTACTCGTGGCACTGATCGCGTGCGTGGCCTGCGTGCCCGCGGCGAATGCGCTCCCCGCTCTGCAGATCTACATCCCCGAGTCGGTCTACGACACGAACCTCGACACGTGGGTCATCACGGACAACGATTTCGAGATTTGGGTGGTCGGCGACGTGGGCGGCAAGGGCGATATCCTGAACGTCGACTTGGCCGCGTCCGTGTACGGCTCCTCGGGTTCGATCTCCATCGTGCCCAGCGATCCGCTCGTGCCTCTGCCGTTGATCGATCTCACGCCGAATCTGGATCGTCCCGGCTACGACGGCCTCGTGAATCACGAGGAGTACAAGAACGCCACGGACCACATTTTCTGGACGCTCGGCGACTTCACGTCGACGGACGACGTCATCCAGGACTATCAGCCCGGCAGCCTCGATACCGGCACGGGCGAGATCAAGAAGTACATGGTGCACGTTTCGGGCTACGAGGCCGTGCACTTCGACGCCTTCGACCACTACTTTACGGGACGCGGCGCCCACCAGAACGCCAACTACGTCTTCGCTCCGTTCTCGCACGACGCGACGGGCGAGGCCGGATCCGGTGGAACGGGTGGAACGGGTGGCTCCGGCGGCGGAGGCGGAAGCATTCCCGAGCCGAACGCGCTGCTCCTGATGGGCTCCGGCCTCGTCGGGCTCGTCGCGTCGCGCCGGAAGAAATAACCGCGCGCATTCGTCTTCGCACCGCGAAGGAAAAGCCGGCCCGATCGTCAAGATCGAGCCGGCTTCTTCATTTCCGCCCGTTGGCGCGCTCCGTCCTTGACACACGCGGCGTGCGCCGAATATGGTCCCCCGACATGATCGTCCGCCCGCTCGTACCGCTGCTGCTCGCGGCGTCGCTCCTCGCGCCGCGCGCCGCCACGGCACAGACCGCTTCGCCCGTCCCAATCCCGGATGTCACCGCCGCCGGATCTTCCCCCGCGACGCTGACCGCCCTGACGCAGCCGGCGGCCACCTGGCTCCGCTTCGAGGGCCCGTCCCGAATCCAGGGGCCGGCCCCGCTCGAGCTTCCGCCCTCGTTCCAGGGACGGTTCTCGCTCGTCATCCAGGGAGCCTCCGTCGCGACGACGCAAGGCGTTCTCTACCTGCCGCCCCGCGGTGCCTCCCCGAAGTTGCTCTCCGAACAGCGCGCGATCAGCGGAGGACTCATCGTTCGCTCTCTCTCCTACCCGGGGATGCCGGACATCACCGCCCGGCGACCGCTGCGGGGAGGGATCCTCGTAGCCGCCGCCACCGGCGGGATCGCCGCGAGCGCCCTCGCGCACATTCGCTATCGCAACCACCTCGACGATTTCGGGGCCCACGCCGAGGACCGCGCCCAGGACGAACGCCTGGCGCGAAAATCCTGGGCCAAGTTCGCGGGCGCGACGTGGGCACTGAGCGCGCTCGACTACTGGATTCGCCCGCGCCTCGCGGTCGAGGAGAGCACTCCGACGCGAATCACGCTGTCGGTGCCGAAGTTGAGCCGTAGCGCGATCCTCTGGCGCTCGGTGCTCGTGCCGGGGGCGGGGCAGGACTTCGCCAACCAAAAAACTCGCGGCGCGCTCTGGCTGGGAGCGGCCCTCTCGACCGCGGCCGGCTTCGTGGTCGCGGACGGGATCGTGGAGCGGGACCAGACGGAGGCCGACTGGGCGGAAGCGCTCGTCGACAGCGCCGGTCCCAGCGAGAAGGTGCAACGTCTCCGCGACCTCGAGGTTAAACGGAACGATCTTCAGTCTTCCGAAGATCTCCGGCGCGGCTTCCGATACGCGATGGCCGGCGTCTACGTCGCCAGCATCATCGACGCGTTCCTCGTTCCGACGCACGGCCCCGCGACCACCGAGTCGCGCGTGTCGACCTCGATCTCTCCGCTGACGCCTCGCGGACCCGAGGTGCAGCTCACGCTCCGCTTCTAGCGGAGACGTTCCCGCCCGCTCCATCGCGCGAATTGCAGGCTCGTTTCGCGCGCGATCCGTTGCGAATTGCGCGACGCGTAAGCCCCGCGCTCACACACGTTGGCGCGCAATGCTGTCACCCACGCCACGCCGTGCGAATTGAGACCCTCCCCCTGGCACGCTCCCTGCAGTTCTCCTCTGCGGATCCGAACCGCGCCTGTTTTTCCGTGATTCCGCAACACGGTCGGACCTGGGGGAAGCTTCCACTTCTACGGGGGAAATCGCATGTCTTGGCCACTCCCAACGCGTTCCACCCGCATTCGTGTCGTCCGCGGCGTCGGGGCGATTGCTGTTCTAATGGCCACACTCATGTACGTGTCCGTACGTACCGCGGCCGCGGATGTCGCGATCGGTGCGTCCTCGGCGGACTTTCTACAGTTCGAAGTCGGGGGTCGCTCGGCCGGAATGGCCGGCGCCCATACCGGCATTGCAACTGGCGTCACCGCGCAATTCTGGAATCCAGCCGCCTTGGCCACGCTCGACCAACAGCAGGTCGGCGCCATGCACGCGTCGTGGCTCAAGGACCTGAGCTACGAGTGGATGGGCTACGCGCGGCCGATGGGGCCGCGACTCGGGGTCGGATCGATGAGCGTCGCCTACTTCCACATGCCCAGCATTTCCGGCGTGGATGAGTTCGACAACCCGATCGGCGACTTCAAGGTCTACGACCTCGCCGTCACCTTCGGGCTGGCGCGTCCGGTGGGTCACGGAGTCAACGTTGGCATGAACGCCAAGATGATCCGTCAGAATCTCGCGACCGTCTCCGCGACCGGTGCCGCCGTCGATTTCGGGACGTCCGCCACGATCCGCGGCACGACCGTCGGGGCGGTCGTTCAAAACCTCGGGCCGAGCCTGTCGTTCGACGGAACTCCGTATCCGCTGCCGCAGCAGATCCGCTTCGGCGCGAGCCGGGGCTTCATGCAGAACCGACTCCTCCTCGCCGCCGACTACAACATGCCTCGCGACTACTATAACGACGTGCGCCTCGGCAGCGAGTTTCACGTGCATCCGAACGTCTCGCTTCGCCTCGGCTATCGTCAAGAGCTGGGAAGCCCCGGCGACCCGGCGAATGGCCTTTCCTACGGCCTCGGCCTCCACTGGAACCAACTCCAGGTGGACTACGCGCTGACGCCGAGCAACGACTTCGACAACGTGCAGCGCCTTTCGTTCGGGTATTCGTTCGGCAGCGGCGGCGAGGAGCGGAAGCCCGAGCAGCCGAAGCCGGAGCCGAAGAAGAAGACCCCACCGCCGCCGGCCGCACCGACGGGACCGCCGGTGATCGCGTCGACGAAGGCGCCGAAGGTGGACAAGCCCGCGCCCGTCGCGACGACGACGCAGGTCGTGGCGCAAGCGTCGACCGCGCCGCAGACCGCGACCGCGCCTCCTCCGGCTACGGTCGCGCCTCGGGTGGAAGCGCCGAAGCCCGTGGAGCCGGCCAAGCCGATCGGGTACGACGTGGTGTTGCCGGGCTACTCCTCGAAGGACAGCGCGATCGCCGAGCTCAAGGCACTCGAGCTCCTCGGATTCCGCGTCAAGGATGCGCAGATATCGGAAGCGATGGGCGGCGGGTATCAGGTTCGTCTCGCCCGTTCGAAGTCGAAGTCGGGCGCCGACGACATGGCTGCCTCGCTGGCGCGCATGTCGTTCCGCGCGGTCGTGGTGGCGGCGCTGCGCTAAGGTCACTCGATTCGCCGCACGAGCCGCAAGTCCGACAACGAATCGAGCAACGCCGGGGCGGAGTCACTTTCCGCCCCGGTTCCTTTTCGGGCGCGGGTAACGCCCGTGTAACGCGATGTCCCCCTGATATTTAAAGACTATTGATTCGCGCGGCCGGCTGATCTATAATCCTTTTCGATTGGTGGGGGGCCTGTCGAGCGCTGCCGGTGGCAACGGACTCGACCTCGCCCAAAATCCGCTACTCCCGACTTCCTGGTGCCGGTGCTCTGGGAGTCGGCGCCGCATCTGGCGTACCGCGCTGTCAAGCCTTCGGGTTTGATCTTCCGCGAAAGATGGTCCTTGCCCGGCGTAGTCCTGTGGGGTGGTGCGCCGTTGAGCATGATGATCCTTCCATCGGAATACGCGTCGTCCAAGAGACGTGCTCGCCTTCCGCGCACTCCAACTCATCTTCTCAAGCGCTCGATCGACATCGCCCTTTCGTCGGTCGCTCTGCTCGCACTGTCTCCGGTATTCGCCATCGTGGCCCTCGCGATCAAACTCGACAGTCCCGGCCCCGTGATCTACGAGCAGGAACGTGTCGGCATGAATCGCAGGCGCTCCCGCGCGCGCAACGGAAATGGCAATGGCAACGGCAACGGGAATGGCAATGAAAACGGAAATGGAAACGGGCACGCGGACCACGTCGAGCACGAGATGCCGGCGGGCTGGGAACGCCGCGAGGCGGACTGCTATGGCCGCCCGTTCAGGATCTATAAGTTCCGGAGCATGGTGACCGACGCCGAGCGAAACACCGGACCTGTCTGGGCGTCCGCCGCCGACTCTCGAGTCACGCGGCTCGGAAAGCTCCTTCGGAAGTCGCGCCTCGACGAATTCCCGCAGCTCTGGAACGTGCTTCGCGGAGACATGAGCCTGGTCGGGCCGCGGCCGGAGCGCCCGACGTTCGTCGTGTCGTTGACGAAGGAAATTCCCGACTACCCTCGCCGCTGCGAGGCGCTCCCCGGCATCACCGGGCTCGCGCAGGTGAAGTGGCGTTACGACACGTCGGTCGAGACGGTGAACCGGAAGCTGCAATACGATCTCTACTACGTCCGTCACGGCCGCCTCCTCCTCGACCTCAAGATCATGGCCGCGACCGTCAAGGTGATGGCGCGCGGAGAGGGCGCGCACTGATCGCGTAGCGTCGCACCAGAACCACCTTCGAGGCGAACCCTTCGGTTCGCCTCTTTCGTTTTCGGCCCCTTTGCCTTGACCCCTCGAGCGCGGGGGTGATAGGTTGCCTCAGAGCGGACGCCCGCACCCCTTCCCTTGAAGACACCTCCTCGAATCACTCACCGCGCCGCCTCCGAGCGGCTCTGGCGCCGCGCGGAGGAAATCCGTTCGCTTTGCGGGCTCGCGCCCTTGACGGGCGAGGAAGCCGGTTCGCCCGAGGACTCCGCTCCGGTCGCCCTGGAATCGCTGGTCGAGATCCTGTTGCGCGACCTCGAGACGAATTTCCGGAGGGAACTCGCGACGCGGGTCCAGCTCGAGGGGTTGGGCGAACTCGTCGCGTTCACAGCCAAGGACGCGGAGCCCGGGTCGTCCTACCGAACCCTGATCAACTACCTCGCGCGGGCGCTCGACGAATCTCGCCTCTGGCTGGGCGTCCTCGACGGCACCCCACCGGCCTTCACGATCTACCGCGCCGGAGATCCCGCCGTCGTGGACGTCGCCGTCGAGCGGGTTCCCGCGCAGTGGCTTCAGCCCGACTGGCTCCGATGGATCGCCATGGGGGAAGGGAATCCCGAGCTATGGACCAGCCCGTCGGCCTCGCGCAAGGGCGGGCCCTGGCGCCCCATTCCAATTCGCGGGGAACTCGCCGGGAATCGCCTGAGCGGCGAGACCCCGGTCTGCCCCGGCGCGGTCGTCGCCGGCTCGACCTGCGCCCTTTCGCGAACCCCGCTCGAGGACATGGCGGGAGGGCATCGCGCGTGCGGGCGTTGCGAGTTTCGCCACGTGGTCGCACTGATCGGCGTGGAGGGAACGGACACGCCGGACCGAATGCTCAAGCTCGACGCCATCGCTCCCTCCCTGGGGCCGATCCTCGTCAACCTGGGCCTCAAAGAGGCGCTCGACCTGGAGGCTCGTTTCCGAGACGAGGTGATCGAGAACCTCCCCCTCGGCGTCGTCGCCATCGACACGCGCGGGCGCACCGTGACCTGGAATCGGGCGGCGGAGTCGATCACCGGCCTCGACCGCGAGACGGTGCGGGCGACCCCGGTTCCGAGGCTCTTGCCCGACCGCTCCTGGCATCAGACGCTGGTGCGCAGCCTGGAGGAGGGGACGCAGACCGCGGGCGCCGAGCACGACGTCGTGCGTCCGGACGGGTCGAGCGTCCCGGTCGAGATGAACACGGCGCCGCTTCGGGATTCGGAGGGCAGGATCCGGGGTGCGGTGGCCACGCTGCTCGACGTCTCGAGCCTGAAGCAGATGGAGGTCCGGATTCGCCAGTTGGATCGCCTGGCCGCGCTTGGCCGCTTCGCCTCGAGCGTGGCCCACGAGCTCCGGAATCCGCTCACCGGCATCGCGACCGGCGTCCAGTACCTGAGCCGCGGTTTCCCCGAGGGCGACGAGCGTCATGAGAGCGTCGCGTTCATCCTGAAGGAGGTCGTCCGGCTCAATACGATCATTCAGGACCTCTTCACGGCCACGAAACCCCGGGAATTGATGCTCCGGGCCACGGCCCTCGCCGACGTGGCCGCCTGGGCGGTCCGGGGCGCCTCTCCGGCGGCCGAAGCGTCCGGTGTCAGGATCGTGGTCGAGGATGCCGATCAATGGCCGATGGCGCTGGTCGATGCCGACCAGATCCAGCAGGTGCTCTTGAACCTCGTCCAAAACGCGGTGCAGGCCACTTCTCCCGGAGGCACCATCCGGCTTCGGGCCAGGCGGCGGGAGGGGTCTCCGGCCGGCGCGGTTCTCGAGGTGGAGGACTCCGGAACGGGCATCCCCGCGGAGCACCTGCCACGCATTTTCGAGCCCTTCTACACGACCCGCCCGAAAGGGACGGGCCTCGGGCTCTTCGTCGCGCATGGTATTGTCCAGCGCCACGGGGGAACGCTCGAGGCGGAGAGCGATGTGGGGAAGGGGACGCGTTTCCGGATCTTCCTGCCGGACGCGCCGAACTGAGGACGGGACGTCATGGCCAAAGCATCGATCCTGATCATCGACGACGACGAGACGATCCGCTACTTCCTCCCGCGCGACCTCGAAGCGGAGGGCTTTCAGGTCTCGACCGCGGATACGGGCAGCGCCGGGCTCCGGGCCCTCGAACGCGAGAGCGTCGACCTGGTGCTCCTCGACATTCGGCTCCCGGATCGAAGCGGGATCGAAGTGCTGCAGAAGATCCGCGAGCAATGGCCCGAGCAGATCGTCGTGATGCTGACCGGAGAGCCCGACCACGAGACCGCGGTCTCGGCGATGCGCTTGGGCGCGCGCGACTACCTGACCAAGGGAAAGCCGATCCGCGAAGAGCTCCTCGTGGTGCTCGAGCGCGAGCTCGCCACGCAGCGTCTCGGCCGCGAGGTGCTCCACCACCGCCAGCAAAAGAGCCAGAGCTTCTCGCGCGAATTCGTCCGCGGCGTCAGCCCGGCCATGCAGCAGGTCTACACGATCGTCGAGCAGGTGGCGGCGAGCGACTCCACGAGCGTCCTGATCGAAGGCGAGAGCGGCACCGGCAAGGAGCTGATCTCGCACCTGATCCACGAGCTCTCGGCGCGCCACGAGAAGCAGATGCTCGAGGTGAACTGCGCCGCGATCCCGCGCGAACTCCTCGAGTCGGAGCTCTTCGGCCACGAAAAGGGCGCCTTCACCGACGCGCGCCAGCAGAAGCAGGGCCTCCTCGAGCTCGCGAACGGCGGGACGCTGTTCCTGGACGAGGTGGGCGAGATGAGCCTCACCATCCAGGTGAAACTCCTCCGGGTCCTCGAGCGGATGACCTTCAAGCGGGTCGGGGGCACCAAGGACATCACCGTCAGCGTCCGCGTCATCTCCGCCACGAACCAGAATCTGGAGACGATGGTGCGCGAGCAGCGCTTCCGCGAGGACCTCTACTACCGCCTCAAGGTCGTGCCCATTCGCGTGCCGCCGCTGCGCGAGCGGCGCGAGGACATCCTTCCCTTGGCGCGAAGCTTCCTGGCGCAGTTCAACCGGGCCTTCAACAAGTCGTTCGAATCGATCGAGCCGGAGGCGGAGCGGATCCTCCTCGCGTACCCCTGGCCGGGGAACATCCGGGAGCTGCGGAACCTGTTCGAGCGGATCGTGCTCCTGAACCAGGGAGACCGCATCAAAGGGGAGCACCTGAACGCGGCGATCGCGCCCATGTCGGCCCGGACGGGCTCCTCCCTCGACGCGCTCCGCGGCGTCGTCGAGTCGGGCCAGTTCTCGGAGGAGGGCATCGATCTCGAGGCGGCCATCGGCGAGGTGGAGCGCGAGGTGATCCAACGCGCGTTCGATTGGACGAGAGGAAATCAGAGCCGGGCCGCCCAGATCCTACGGATGAAGCGCGACAAGCTCCGCTACCGGATGAAGCTCTACGGCTTCCACGATGCCCAGACCACGGGCGACCCGCTGTAATCGGCTGTTCGCGCTCTGGCTCGCCACCACCCTCGGCCTCGTCGCGGGCGGGTGCGGGTATACCCTCTCGAGCGTCCTGCCGCCCTACATCAAGACGCTGGCCGTTCCCGTGTTCACGAACAACACCGTCGAATACGGCCTCTCCGACGACGTGACGCAGGCGCTCTCCGACGCGTTCCTCCGCGAGGGACGACTCCGGCTGGTCTCCGAGCGGAACGCCGACGCGATCCTTCGCGGCACCGTGGTTTCGTACAAGAACCAGGTGTTCGGCTACACCCGAGCCGAACGCGCGACCCAGTACGAGATCGTGCTCGTCGTGAAGGTCGTCTTCCGCGACACGGTGAAGAATCGGGACGTCTGGAAGGAAGATGCCCTCACGGTGCGGACGACTTACAATGTGGCGGCGGTGGGGAACGAGCCCGCGCGAACCGAGACGGAGGGTAGGAAGGACGTCGTGCAGAAGCTCGCGGACCAGGTGGTGAGCCGGACCATCCAGGGATGGTGACGCGGGGCAAGGCCCGCCGCGGGCCCGGACGCATTCCCGCGGCCGACGCGGAGGAATTGCTCCGCGGACCCTCGACCGCCCTGCCGCCTCTCGCGCTGGCCGCCGGC
>Ga0075433_10003099_pt1 | contig 12789 bp, 13 predicted proteins | sample RhiMethybrSRZTD2_FD_75299 | JGI IMG/M metagenome (GOLD analysis project Ga0075433, IMG submission 75299) | Populus rhizosphere microbial communities from Tennessee, USA - Rhizosphere MetaG P. TD hybrid SRZTD2 | ecosystem: Host-associated > Plants > Roots > Rhizosphere > Soil | place: USA... | reverse complement strand
CATTCCGCCGGGGAGGATTCGCACCACCATGGGCACCTTCTGGAGCGCTGGTTCAAGGGGCGCCTGACCGGGCTCTCCCTGGTGGTGGTCATCGGCGTGAGTCCGTGCGCTCTGGCGTTTCCGATCCTGCTGGCCAGTGCCGCGAGCCTGGGCTTCAGCGGAGTGCTACTGGTTTCCGCGGGATTTGGCCTGGCGACCACGGCAACCACGCTGGCGGTCACTCTGGTGGGCTCGTTGAGCGCCCGCCGGCTCGATTTTCCATTCCTCACGCGCTACGGAGATCTGATCAGCGGTGTGCTCATCGGATTGGTAGGCACGGCGGTGTGTGTCGGCGAGGTCCTGGGGTCATGAAGGTTGCGCCCCGAGGCAGAGCCGTGGCGTTGCTGCTGCTGTGCACCTCCGCCTGCGGGTGGGGTCACTCGGTCCAGATGCTGCGGGAGTCGCGCCCTTTCCTGCGGCGGCATGCGATGAGCGTCGCGGCGGAAACTCCGGCGGGCAAGATTCACCTTCAGCGCGGCGGCAACCAGAATCTCTACGAGCTTCAGTTCAGCTACTGCCGCGAACACTTCACGGCCGAAAGTCGATTCAGCGAGGCCCCGCCGGGCACGGAGGGCGGGGTGGAAGACCAGCTTCGCATCGCGGCCCGGGCGAACGAACCCCCGGCCCATCCGGAGGAAGAGCCCAATCTGATGTCGCTCCGGCTGCGGCCCGGCATCCCGCTGGAGATCCGCCTGGCGACCGGAAGCGGAGAGCTGGAGGCGGATCTCACGGCGCTGAGTGTCAAAAGGCTCGTGCTGCACGGCGGAGCGGGCGTTCTCCACCTGCTCTTCAAAGCCGGAAACCCGCTGGACCTGGAGCAGATGAAGGTCGTGGCGGGGACGGGGGCCGTACGGCTCGAGGGACTGGGATGGGGGAGCGTCACAAGCCTGCAGTTCTACGGAGGCGCGGGACCCGCGGTTTTGGATTTCTCGGGGCCGGGGCCGGAGGAAGCGGCTGCCTTCGTGGATCCCGGGACCGGCGGGGTGGAGATGGTCTTTCCCAAGGACCTCGGCGTCGAGATTTCTGGAGCGGGAGTGGATCCCGGGCTGCCGCCGGAAGGATTCGTCAAGGGTTCGAAAACCTGGGTGAGCTCCAACTTCGCTTCGGCCCCGCGCCATCTCGTTCTGGTGCTGGAACAGGGAGGCGCGGACTTGCGCTTCCAGTGGCGGCCCTGACGGGAAGCGGGGCGCGGCCTAACCTAGGCCGCGTGGTTGCGCGAGCCTCAGCCGGGGCGCAGGGTGGGAGCGTCGTCGGATTCGACGAACAGGGGAGCCACGCCCGGAACTCGAAGGCGCTTGCGTAACTCCGCAGCCAGCGCCTCCAGATCAGCACGGGAAAAGCCCGTGCCGACGCGAGCGATGGTCGCATCCGGCTCCAGCAGGAACCAGGTCGGGACGTTGGTCAGCCCGCAGGCATTGGATACCGGATAGCCAGGGCCATCCGGAACCAGCGGGAAGGTGAGGGAGTATTGCTCCCCGAGCAGCCGCGTCTCGTCCGCACTGTCCTGTGAGATCCCCCAAAAACGCAGCGGCGCCCCCTCCACCCGCTCGTAGAGGCGTTGCAGGTAGGGAAGGATCAGCTGGCAGGTGGGACAGGTGTTCTTGAAAAAGGTGAGGAGCGTCGGCTCGGCTCCCGCGGTGGTGAGGGAATAGGTGGCCGAGTCGGTCCCCATCAGCGTGAATGAGGGAAATCGCTCTCCTGCTTTCAAAGCGGCCATGCGACATCTTAGCGTAAACTGAGGCCGGCCGCGCACCGGGCGAATGGACACGGGAGATCGACCCAGCATGCACGAAGCTTTGCATCCGTCACTTCCGGTGGATTGCGGGACGGCTGCCCTGCGCAAGGAAGCCCGCCGCGGCGACTGGATGGTGCTCCTTTCTGCGGTCTTCTTCTCCACCATGCCGATTTTCGGAAGCCTCGCTTACGCCGCCGGGATGGGGATCGTTCCACTGCTTGCCTGGCGGTTTCTGCTCGCCGTGGCGCTCCTCCTGGGAATCTCGCTGGTCTCGGGAAGGCTGAGGCCCCTGCCGCGTCGCCAGGTAGCCGGCTTCCTGGGAATGGGGGTTTGCTACGTGGTGATGTCGTTCGTCTACTTCCATGCTCTCAAACTGTCGCCCATCTCGACCCTGACGCTGTTGTTCTACACTTATCCGGCCATCGTGACGCTTCTCGCCTCGGGGTTCCTGCGCGAGGCGATCAGCCGCAGGAAAGGGACGGCGCTGGCGCTGGCCTTGGGAGGCTGCCTCCTGGTCCTGCGTCCGTCCGAGCTGGGCGACTGGCGTGGCGCGGCCCTGGCGCTGTCGGCTTCGGTGCTGTACTCGGGGTTCCTTCTGGTGGGCACCGGGCTGACCCGGAACACCGATCCCATCCTGGCGACGACCTGGATTCTGAGCGTCTCCGCCCTGGGATATGTCGGCGCGGCTCTTTATCAGGGTTCCATGGCTCCTCCGCGCAGCGTCGCGGCGTGGGTTCCCATCCTGGGAATTGCCGTGGTTGCAACGGCCCTTTCCGATGCCTCCCTTTTCTGGGGGCTGCCGCGCACGGGAGCCAGCCGGGCAGCCATCCTCAGCACCCTGGAGCCGGTTTGCACCCTGGCACTTTCGGCGATTTTCATGCAGGAGAACATCCCGCCCGTGCGTTTCGTCGGTGGGGCGCTGATCCTGCTGAGTGTTTTGCTCATCCACTGGGAATGAACTCATGACGCCGATCCTTCTCACCCGCTCCCGCGGCGCGCTGGCGTGCCTTCTCGCCCTCTGCCTGCCCGCGCCGGCCATGGCGCAGCTCAATCCGCAGGCGCCCAAGGTCAAGTCGGTCAACATGAGCGGTGATGCCGGCAAGGGCGAGAAGATCTATCTGGAGACCTGCTGGTCCTGCCACGGACTCGCCGGGGATGGGAAGGGGCCCGCCGCGGGAGGCATGAAGCCGCCGCCCACCGATTTCACCTCGGTCGAGGCTCTCAAACAGCGCTCCGAGGGAGAGATCCTCGACGCCATCGTCAAGGGGAAGCCCGCAACCGCCATGTTTCCCCAGCCGCTGGATCCACAGTCGATCGTGGACGTGGCCGCCTACCTGCGAACCCTCGCGAAGACCCCGCTGCAGGAAAAGACCCTGGTCGAGGCACTGTCGCGCGGCGACAAGGAAGCGGGAAGGCTTCTGTATGGCAGCCGCTGCTGGCCCTGCCACGGCCCCACGGGAAGGGGAAACGGCCCGGCGGCGACAGCCCTGAAGCCTCCGCCTTCGGATTTCACCGATCCCGATCGGGTCGTCGCCCGGACCGGCTCGCGCCTCTACCGGGTCTTGACCACCGGAGTGCCGGGAACGGCGATGGCGCCGCAGGATTTGACGGAGAAGGAGAAATTCGATCTCATCGCCTACCTGAGAAGCCTGGTCCAGTACTCGGAGAGCAAGATCGCCCCCGGCGGCGATACTCCGGAAGGCGATCCCGGATCGGGCAAGGAGATGTACGAAAAGCGTTGCTGGTCCTGCCACGGTATCCGGGGTGAGGCGGATGGGCCGGCCGCCACGGCGATGATCCCGCCACCCACGCGCTTCGCCGATTATGAAAAGATGAAAGACCGCCCACCGGCCGATTGGTTCAATGCCATCCAGCTGGGAATGGCCGGAACCGCCATGTATCCCCAGCGCCTGACGGATCGGGAAGCGTGGGATCTGGTGGCCTACCTGCGGACCTTGGGTCGCCGAAAATCCGACGCTCCCTGACCCTCCCATGGTGGCCACGTCGTGTGCATCCTCGGGTTGCGCCATTCGGCGCGCGGGAAGCTGGCTGCCGCGGGAGGCGGGTGGAGCTCGATGTCGCCGGAAGCCGGCTCAGAAGTGAAAAAGGTAGGTGAGCTTGGCGGTCGTGTCCCGGGCGTTGATCAGCGGATCTCCGGGGTGCAGTCGCAGGTTGCGCGACTCGTTGTAGACGAAGAAGAGATCGGACCCGGGATGGTGAATCCAGTCCACCCGCAGATTCATGTCGATGTTGTCGTAAATATCATCGACCTGGACCAGCGCCGAGCCGAACAGCTTCGGAGTGATGGCCACGTTGAAGCGCGTGACCCAGAGGTTGACGTCGAACTTTCCGCCGGGGAGGTTCACATGGTCCCATTCGTAGCGCGTCTCGATGGAAAAATGCGGGCTGAACTTGGCGGTGAGCTCCGCCGTCGCGGTGACCCGGTGGCCTCCGTAGAAGCTGCCGGCGAGCGCCAGCACATTCGACCAGACCCGCCTTCCCTGGAACGTATTGACGTAGAGTGAGCCCTGCTGCATCGGATAATCGCCGGCGGGAACCGTGACGTCGATGACTCCCGGGTAGAAGACGAAATCGAATGGCAGGCGCTCGAAGGGCTCCTCGTAAGTTCCGCCCACCAGGTCGCCCGACTCAAAATTACTCTCCACCAGAAAGAGGTTGTCGCGCGTCTGCAGCTCACCCGCGGTGTCGGTGATGTAGAGGGGATTGTAAAGAAAGGTGTACTGGCGCACCGCTGAGCCTTCCGGGCGCGGCCTCCAGGCCAGGTACGCCTCATCGAAGATCGCGTCGCGGCGGGGAACGAAGCCAATCTCAGGATCGAAACCGGGATCGATGCGCTGGTGCCGCAGGGCATATTGCCAGATGTCCCCGTCCCGGCCGACCCGCAGCCGCCATGCCGAGCCCGCCTGGAGCTCCGGATCGCGCGCCAGTCCTTCCGACACAAACGGGGAGGATCGGGAGGCCGCATAGAAGAAGTCGACGTTGTAGTCCTGATGAAACGTGATATGCGTGTCGGCCCCGGCCACTCGATTTCCACCGCCGGTCCCCTGCGCCTCACGGTCGGTGACGATCATCCCCACCGTAGAGCGCTCCAGGATGTCGCGCCGCACCCGCAGCACCGCGAAGTTGGTGCGCGGATCGGTGCCGTCCTGCTCCTGGACCACATCCAGCACTCCCAGGGAAGTCTTGCCCAACCTCCCGGTGAGCCGCACTCCCGCCAGCAGCTGGATGGGATCGCCCAGAGGGGAGAGCCCGATCCGGCGGCTGAAGAAGACATCGGCCTGGGCGGGCGATCCGAACTGGAACAGCCCGGCGTTCTCCAGGAAAAAGTCGCGCTTCTCGGGAAAGAACAGCCCGAACCGCGTCAAGTTCACCTGCTGGACGTCGGCCTCGACCTGGGCGAAGTCGGTGTTCGCGGTCACGTCCAGGGTCAGGTTGCTGGTCACTCCGTACTTCAGCACGTCGAGGCCCACTTCGCCGTGCTTGTCCGTGTCCTCGTCGGGGAGGTTCACGGTATCGTAGCGCACCAGAGCGTAGGGCTTGATCTGCAGACGCGTGCCCCGTTGAATCTCCGACAGGCTCATCTTGCGCGCCAGCGAGAAAGAAAGGGTCCCGTGGTAGTTGCGCGGAATGTACGGCGCGTAGGCCTCCTCGTTTTTGCGGCGGATGGCGCGGAAGAAATTGATCCCCATCTGATTCTCCGCTCCGGGAGTGAAGCGGAGATTGAAGAAGGGGAGCTTGATTTCCGCCGTCCATCCCAGCTCGTCGATTCTGGAGGATACTTCCCAGACGGCGTCCCAGTACTGATCGAAAATTCTTCCCTCGTCGAAGATCTGCGCATCGTTCTTGCACCCCGCCGGATTGGTGGAAAACCAGAATCCGTCGCGGCCGTTGTTGGAGGAATCGATGGCGAACGCGAACTGGTCGTCTCCAATGATTCCATCGCTGTCTCGCCGCAGGGTCCAGGCAAGAATCCGTGACGGCTCGGAATCGAAGAAGCGCACCCCCAGGTAGAGGTTGTCGGCATCGTAGGTGATGCGCACCTCCGTCCTCTGGGTGGGCGGAACCTTGTCCTGAGGCAGCTGCTGCACGAAATCGTCGATGACGGGAGCCGCTTTCCATGCCTCGTCGTCCAGCACGCCGTCGATCACGGGCGGAGTCGCCGTCTTGAGGGGCGTGAACAGGGGAGGGGGAGGCGGCAACGGCTCTTCGGCCAGAAGGATTGCGGGGAGGAGCACCGAGCAGCCCAGGGCGAACAAGCCGGCGGCCGGCAAATGTCCCCGCCGCCATCGCGCCGGATGCGGGGGGGGGATCCTCCAAGCCACGAATCGTCTCTCCGGGAAAACGGTCGGGCATTCTAGCACGGGGAGGGGGCGCCGCTTGACAAGTAGGCCGCGGGGCGTTATCCTCTCTACCGAGTTTATATATATAAACTATATATGGCCCACAGGAGAAGCGGGCGTGAAGAGCCCCGGAACCAGAAGCCGCCCCATGCGGGAGGGAGTCGGACGGAAAGTGCTGCGAAGCTTCACGGCCACTGCCCGGGAGATCGAGATGCTTCAGGCCATCGCCGGTTACCACGGCTTCTCCAAGAGCGCCACCCTGACGAGCCTGATCCGCAGAGAGTTCTGGAGAATCTTCCCCCGGGGGACCAAGGGGATCCGTCCCGACCGCGGGGCCAAAATCGCGGAGTGACCCATGAGCACCGGAGCCTCTGAGCGCCTTGCCCCTGCGGCCTATGCGCGGACCGACCGGCGGCGCGACCACTTCCTGCAGGAGGAGGTCCGCCATCTGGCCGCCCGGCGCGAGGCGCTGATCCTGGCGCACAACTATCAGCTTCCCGAGGTCCAGGAGGTGGCGGATTTCGTGGGTGATTCCCTGGGGCTGGCGCTGGAGGCTCAGAAAGATCCGCGGCGGACCATCGTCTTCTGCGGCGTTCATTTCATGGCGGAATCCGCCAAGATTCTCAATCCCGGCAAGCGGGTGCTCCTGCCCAGCCTGGCGGCCGGCTGCTCGCTGGCCGATTCGATCACGGCCGACTCGCTTCTGGACTGGAAGCAGCGCTACCCGGGGCGGGCGGTGGTGACGTACGTGAACTCCTCCGCGGAGGTAAAGGCCGAATCCGACATTTGCTGCACTTCGGCGAACGCCGTCTCCGTCATCCGCAGCCTCCCCGAGGACAAAATTCTCTTCACGCCGGACCGTAACCTGGGGCGCTGGGTCGCCCGGCAGGTGCCCGAGAAGGACATCGTCATCTACGATGGCTGTTGCCCCACGCATGACGTGCTGAGGGGCGCTGACGTGGCTGCCGGAAAGCTGCGGCGTCCGGAGGCGGTGGTCATCGCCCATCCGGAATGCCGCGAGGACGTGCTGGCCCTGGCGGACGAGATCTGCTCCACCACCGGCATGCTGGCCGCCGTGGCGCGCCATCCCGAGGCGACGACCTTCCTCATCGCGACCGAATGGGGCCTGGTGCACCAGCTGAAACAGCGCTTTCCCGATAAACAGTTCATCGTGGCCGACGGCTGCATCGGCTGCCGGCTGCATTGTCCCTACATGAAGATGAACGACCTGGAGTCGATCGTGCGCTGCCTGCGCGAAGATCAGTTCGAAATCCGCGTTGACCCCGAAACCGCCTCACGCGCCCGCGTCGCCCTGGAGCGCATGATGGCGGTTCCGCGCGATCGGTAAGCCCGCCGGCCGATTCGAATCCCCCGCCTTCTTCCCGTTCCGCCGCCTGCTCTTGGCGGATTTTTGATGCTAGAGTGCCAGGGGCTGAACCGAGCAGCGCCTTTCGCCCGGCATGGGGCCGGGCCCGAGTTTCGCTCAGCGCCCGGGCCATGAAAATCGGAACGAAGCTCATCCTGTTCCTCACCATCCCTCTCATCGCCCTGATGATCCTGTTCGGATATCTGAGCCAGCGCGCCAGCCGTGAGCGGCTGCACGACGAAATGATGCGCGAGGGGCGGGGGATCGCTTTGACCGCTCGCGTGGCGCTGGAGGATTACCTGAGGGACCGCCAGCTCGAGGATATCCGTGAGCTGGTCGAGAAGCTGAGCGGCTACGAACGGGTCCTGGGCATCCGAATCTTCGAGCCGGACGGAACGCTGGCGGTCCAGTCGGCGAGCCTCTCCGCTCATCCTTTTCAGGAGCAGGCCGAGCTGGCCGAGATTCTGAAGTTGAAGGTGCCGAGGGAGACCCCGGAAATGGTCGGGGGAGAGCCGGTGGTGAGCTTCCTGTTCCCCCTGACCAGTCCCTCGGGCACCCTCCTGGGGGCGGCACAGCTCCTGCAGCTCGAGTCGTACCTGCGGGAGGAGTCGCGCGCCACGCGGAACTATTTAGGCGTGCTCACCACGGTGATGATCCTGGCCGCCGGTGCCATCGTTCTTGCGGTGACCCGCTGGAGCGTGGGCCGTCCCATCGAGGATCTGGCGCGCAGCTTCCGAGGAGTGGGGACGGGCGGGAGCGTGCCACCTGCCGCGGTGCGCAGGCGCGACGAAATCGGCCGGCTGGCGGGCGAGTTCAACGTCATGTGCCAGCGTCTGGAGACGGCGAGGGTCTCGCTCGAGTCGGAGCAGGCGGAACGGCGTCGGGTGGAATCGCGTTTGCGTAATGCGGAGCGCCTGGCGAGCATCGGCCGCCTCTCGGCAGGGCTGGCGCACGAGATTGGCACTCCCCTCAACGTCATCGGAGGGCGGGCCGAGACCCTGAGGCGCAAGCTGCAAGGCAACGACGTCGCAGACAAGAACCTCCGCATCATCATCACGCAGATCGAGCGTATCGCGCGAATCGTCCGGGGAATGCTGGACTTCGCCAGGGCCCGGGAGTCGCACCGCTCCTCCATCCAGGTGATCCCGGTGCTCCGGCGGGTGCTGGAATTCCTCTCCGAGCGAATCGAGGAGGTCGGAGTCAAGGTGGAGGGATCCCTCCCTACGGAGGCGATGCCGGTGCTCGCCGATGCTGATCAGATTTATGAGGTGTTCCTGAATCTGGTGAGCAACTCCCTGGATGCGATGCCCCAGGGCGGCACGCTGCGGGTCTCAGCCCGGGTCATCACCGAATCACCCCTCCAGCGCGCCGGCGCGGCGGGGGAGGTCCTGGCGATTTCCCTGCAGGACACGGGAACGGGGATCCGGCGCGAGCACCTCGACCGGGTTTTCGATCCCTTTTTCACCACGAAGGAGGTCGGAAAAGGGACGGGGCTGGGCCTTTCCATCACCTACGGCATCGTCCAGGAGCACGGCGGCTGGATCGACGTGGCCAGCGAAAGAGGCAGCGGGACTTGCGTCACGGTGCACCTGCCGCTCCTGCAAAGCGCGGCGTCGGACCCGGCCCCGGCCGTGGGAGGGGCCTCGTGAATCCGCGCAGCCGCATCATGGTGGTGGAGGATGACGAGGACATGCGGCGCCTCCTCGAAGAGGAGCTGTTGGACGCGGGGCACGATGTGCTCACTTCCGCCAGCGGCACCGCGGCGCTGGCGTGCATGGAGCACTCACCGGTGGACCTGGTGGTGACCGACCTGGTGATGCCCGGGATCAAGGGAGACGAGCTGATGGCCGAGGTCCGATCCCGGAATCCCAATGTGCCGGTGGTCCTGATCACCGCCTTCGGGAGCATCGAGTCGGCGGTGGCCGCGGTCAAGGCGGGGGCGTACCACTATCTGGTGAAGCCTTTCCCCATGGAGCAGCTCCGAGTCACGGTGGAAAACGCCCTGAGAGAACGACACCTGTGGCAGGAGATCCGTCGGCTTCGTGAAGCCCTGGGGGAGGGGAAGGGGGCGGTGGTGTCGGAAAGTTCAGCCATGCAGGAGGTGCTCGGCATTCTCCTGCGGGCTTCCCAGGCGGACAGTCCCGTGCTGCTGCTGGGAGAGAGCGGCACCGGCAAGGAGCTCCTGGCGCGCCTGCTGCATGCCGAGGGGCCGCGCTGCACGCGAGCGTTCGTGGCGGTGAACTGCTCCGCCATCCCGGAGACGCTCCTCGAGAGCCAGCTGTTCGGACATCGCCGCGGCTCCTTCACCGATGCCAGGGAGGACCGTCGAGGACTCTTCCAGGAAGCGGAGGGGGGCACCCTGTTCCTGGATGAGATTGGCGACATGCCTCTGTCGCTTCAGGCCAAGATCCTGCGGGCCTTGCAGGAGAAGGAGATTCATCCCCTGGGCGCTCCGGCCCCCATCAAAGTAAATGCGAGAGTGGTCGCGGCCACCCACCAGGATCTGGAAGCCCTCATGGCGGCAGGCCGGTTCCGTCAGGATCTCTATTACCGGTTGAACGTGATCGCGGTGCAGGTGCCTCCCCTTCGCGATCGGCCGGACGACATCCTTCCTCTGGCGGCCCACTTCCTGGAGAAGCATGGGAGGCGTCTGGGGAGATCCGCCTGCACCCTCTCCTCCGAGGCGGTATCGGTCATGCGGCGCTACGCCTGGCCGGGGAACGTCCGGGAGCTCGAGAATGCCATCGAGCGAGCCCTGGTCCTCGGCTGCGATGACACGATCTGGCTGCAGGATCTCCCCGCCGCGCTGCTGGCCCCCAGGAGCCTGCGCGAGGGGAGCGATGCGGGTCGCCCGTTGGCCGAGGTGGAGCGGGAGCACATTCTCAAGACGCTGGGCGCGGTGCGCTGGAACAAGACCGCTGCCGCCAGGCTGCTCGGCATGAATCGCAAGACGCTGCACCGCAAGCTCGACACTTATGGAATTCGCGCGCCGTAGTCCTACCGCCCCAAAATGTCCCGCTGCGTCCCGTTCCGCCTCTCTGGGGCCAATTCCCAATCCCGCAATGACTTCCTTCCTCTCCTCGCCTCCGTCCGGGTGGCTTCTGTCCTGACCGCTCACCCCGGGCGTTCTCTCCCGCGCAACCCAAGTGCCTCACCCGTCGGGATTTTGTTGACATCCGCGAATCTGGCATCAAGTTCGCTATGACTGTTCGCGTGATTGACACGGACATTCGCCGGGCGCATCGGGATGGTCAGGCCCACTCGACGAGGTTCACCAGAAGAACGAGAGGAAATATGGCGCAGCAGGATTGCTTTTCACGGTGTCACGTCTCCCCAGACGCGGTGTTCGCCCCTCGGGAGTGGTGGCCCACTCATGCAAGGAGATACCCCTATGACTCAATTCCGATTGCAGGAATTGCACGCTCTGGAGAGCGGGACCAACAGCCCGGGCTCGCTGCGGTCGAAAATCGGCGAGATGATCCTGAAGAGCACGGTCTGCCGCGCCAAGGTGGAGGCGATCAACCCGGACACGGGCGAGTATCGGGTCGTGCTGCAGGGAACGCTGGATCGGGAAGAGCCACCGTGGAAATAGACGGCCCCGTCTGCCCCCAGACGGCCACGGAGATCTCTCCACGGGTTGAGACGCGCGGTCGGGTGTTGGTGGTGGACGACGATCCGGACATGCGATCGCTCCTGGAAGACTCGCTGCGCGACGAAGGATACCTGGTGGAGCTTGCCCCCGACACCCTCTCCGCCATGATCCTCATGCACGGGAAAGATGTGGATGTGATGGTGCTCGACTGGAAGATGCCGGACCTCGACGGCTTCGTGCTGCTGGAGACGGTGCGGCGGGTTGCGCCACGGTTGCCGGTGATCTTCATCACCGCCCATAACCAGCCGCAAATCCAGCGCCGCGCCCTGGAAGGCGGCGCCTTCGGATTCCTGGCGAAGCCATTTCCGGTTCGGCTGCTGCTGGCGGAGATCCAGGGAGCTCTTCTGGACGTGTCCCGACGAAATGTGAACTCCCCGAATTCGTGGGGACCCCGATCCTGACGCCCGAAAGGAGTCCAGCATGTCCCACAGCGCACCCAGATCCACGCCCCGGAATCGCCCCGGTGCGGATCATCATTCGGCCACGGTCCCACGTTTTTTCGGGGAGGGTGCTGCCCCCATCCTCAACCTCCAGCGCCCCTCCGGCAACGTGGGTCCCGAGCTATATCGCGCCGTCCTGATCTGTCGATTCGACGAAGAGGACGGGACGGACGCTTCTCGATAAAGGGATGGAACCCCCAGGTGCATCCGCAAGATCATTTCCGCCGGGCCCAACCGGCCAAAGAGAATCGAGGTGATGACGGTGTCGAAAATCCACATTCACAATCTCCGCTCCCTTGAAAATGCTCCAACGTCTCCGGCACGGCTGCGATCGAAGATCGGAGAAGTAATCCTGCACAGCGCGGTGGCTCGTGCCAAGGTGGAGGCCCTCAACCCGGAAACCGGTGAATACCGTGTCGTGCTGCAGGGGACCCTCGATCGCGAGGATCTCGACTTCGAAAGCTCCTAGCCATGCTGGACAAATCTTCGGATGAACCTGGGGGGTCCTCCCGCAAGGGGGCGACCCCCGCCACTTCTCCCCCGGAAGTGCCGGAAATCGACATTGCCGCGATCCGATACGGCGCATTCGAGACGGCATCCCGCCTGAACCCGCGATTCGTCGCCGGCCGGTCGTTGCTGCTCGCCACTCTCGAAATTCGATGGGTCCCCGCAGATCCCCGGCATGCCATCGCCGGTCTCGAGGCGAGGCTGCTGGAATTCTCCCCCGGGTTTCGGCATCACGAATGCCGGGGGATGGAGGCCTACCATGTCTTCTCGCGGTCGGTGGGCGCGCGACGGGGCGGGAGGCGCCCGGCGCGCGCAGCGAAAGCTTCCATGGCGGCCGTGGAGTCCTACGATGCGAGCCTGGCCCTGGCGCATCTGCTGGAGCACGCGCTGATCGACTTCCTGTGCGAGGTCACGGGAGAGTCGACGTGCAGCGGCGTGACGGGAGCCCACCGGGGGTATGCCCCGCGATTCGACCTGATGGTGGAGTGCGGGGATTTCGCCTTGGGTTGCTGCTGTCTCGCGCTGGCCTTGAGCTGGAGCCTGGCAGCGCTGCAGGGCCACGGCCCTGGGATCGCGGAGAAGGACGTCCTCGAGGCGCTGCGCTGGGTGTGGCTGCGCGGCGCGCGGGCGGTTTTCTCGACCCGCCTGGCCGCTGCCCGCGATTGGCGCGAAGAGCGCGCCGCGCGTGC
>Ga0075433_10003098_pt1 | contig 12790 bp, 7 predicted proteins | sample RhiMethybrSRZTD2_FD_75299 | JGI IMG/M metagenome (GOLD analysis project Ga0075433, IMG submission 75299) | Populus rhizosphere microbial communities from Tennessee, USA - Rhizosphere MetaG P. TD hybrid SRZTD2 | ecosystem: Host-associated > Plants > Roots > Rhizosphere > Soil | place: USA... | reverse complement strand
CGCGTGCGAGAGGCGGAGCCCTATCACCACCCGTTCGTCCGTCTGTTCGAGCTGGTCACCGTGGACGGTGTCGGTCAGGAAATAGGTGAAATTCGAGAACAGATCCAGCTGATAGGCGATGATGTAGGCGCTCGCCTTGGTCATCGACTTCGGCGTGGCATCCTGGTATTCCGCCGAGAGACTGTAGCGGTAGGATTTCCCACCGTCGGTCGGGTCGATCGCGCCGAACCGGGAGACCTTGCCGCTGGCCACCGCACGCTCGGGGAGCTGGTCCGTGGCGTTCCATCGACCGTCGTAGCCCGCCGCGGTAACGCTGAGCCCACGCTCCGGCGTGCCGTTGCTGTAGCGCGCGAGTCCGTTGACCTTCCGGTAGTCGTCCGGGTGCACCCAGGGGCCATCGTCCCCGATCAGCTCGATGCAGCCCAGCACGCTGCCGGATCTCAGTGGTAATGAAGCGCCCGCGAGAGCCCGGCGATAGCCTTCCTCGCCCGCCGTGAGCGAGAGGACCGGGCCCGGCAGCGTGTTTCGATAGGAGATGTGGGCCGAGCCGGCGCTCGAGAAGTCTCCGTCTTCCACCGAGTACGTGCCTTTTCTGTACTGAATGCCGCTGATCAGCTCGGGAATGACGAAGCTGAGATCGGTGTAGCCCTGCCCGTGGGTGTGGGTCGGCATGTTCACGGGCACACCCGCGATCGTCGTCGCGAAGTCGGTGCCGTGGTCGAGGTTGAAGCCGCGCAGGTAGTACTGGTTCGCCTTTCCCTCTCCGCTGTGCTGGCTGATCAGCAGGCCGGGAACGCTCTCCAGGATATCGCCAACCCGGAGCAACGGCCGGGACGCGAGCTTCCTGGGAGTCACCAGACCCTGCGACGCGGCCAACCGCGGTGCGAGCGAGCCCTCGTAGGAACCGACGACTTCGATCTGCGGGAGGACGTACACGTGCGAGCTGTCGGGCCCCGGCAGATTCGCTGTCGAATCGGCCGGCGTGTTCGCGACGGAGTCCGCCCAGGCATCCTGCAGGCTGGTTCGAAGAAAGCCGGTCGAGATTCCGAGAAAGGCCGCTACGACCGGAACGCTACCCATACGTCCGAAGCGCCATCCGGTGAACACGTGATGAATCCTCCCACGCCCAGGGTTCGGATGGCGCGCCGCCTGGCCACGGCGCGTGGAATCAAACGGGGCTCTTCCACCGGACTTTCTCAGCCACCGGACGTTCGCCGTTGATTTTGTCGTCGACGTACTTCATCCGGACCGAGAGCGAAATGACCGCCACCGTCACTCCGAACAGGCACACGATGGTGGCGCCCATCGGCCAGTCCTTGACATAGGAGAACACCGAGCCGAGGACGGAGACCACGAACGCGAGGGCCCATGCCCAGTAGAGCTGGGCCGGGCCTCTCCGACCCAGCAGGGTCGAGCAGACGATTGGCACGATCAGATAGGAGAACACGGCCAGAACCCCGGACACCTTCACGGAGCTCGTGACCACGAGACCGAACGACGCGTAGAAGAGGAAATCCCACTTCTTGACCGAAAGGCCCATCTCTCGGGCTTTCTTGGGGTCTTCGGAACAGAGGCGAAGCTTCCGGCGACCGAAGAACAGGAATGCCCCGACGATCGCGTAGAGCGTCGCCATGATCGCGATGTCCTTCCACGTCACCCAGCCGAGCGCCTCGCCGCTCAGCGTTCCGCTGACATGCTCCGCTCCATGCGGTGCGTTCGACAGCAGCAGCAGCGTGGCGGCGGTCGCGAGCGCGAACGAGATCCCGATGAAAGCCTCCTGCAGCACCGAGTGCTCCCGATCCCACAGGAAGCTGAACAGCGCGGCGCCCAGCAGCGTGAAGCCGAAGGACCAGTAGTACATGCTGGGATCGTGGGGCTCGGCGCCCAGTAGGAACGCCACGCTCTGGCCCAGGGCGGCGATCTGCGCCAGTGCCAAGTCCACGAAGATCACGCCCCGGGCCAACACATGCTGGCCCAGGGCGGGATGAATCAATACCAGGAGGAGACATGCCAGGAGCGGCAGAGCCATGACCTTGAGGATCACTGCTGTGCCCCGGTCTTGCCCGACAGCGCCCCGGCCACCGACGCTACCAGAACGTCGAACTTGGAAAAGACGTCACCAGTTCCCGGCAGGCCGCCGGCCTCGGTGGCGATCTCCACCGCGACCCCGCCGGCCCGCTTGGCCACCTCATTGGCGGCGTCGGCGATGTAGTAAGGCTGGTAGAGCACGGCCCGAACGCCCGCCTGCTTCATCGCCCCCGCGAGTTCGGTGATGTGGCGCGGGCTGGGCGGGATGCCGGGTTTGGGCTCGACGGTGCCGAAGAGCTTGAGCGCGAAGCGATCGACGAAGTAGTCGAAGTTCTTGTGATACGACACGACGGAAGCCCCCTTGTATGGCGCCATCTGCTCTTCCCACTTCGCCAGGGACGCATCCATCCTGTCGTCGAATGCCTTGGCGTTCGCAGCGTAGTCGGCCGCGTTAGCAGGGTCCAGCCGCGAGAAGACTTCGGCGAGGTGGTTGGCCACGACCTCGAGATTCTTCGGATCGGCGTAGTAATGGGGATTGCCGAGCGGGTGGATGTCGCCTTCCGCCCGGTTGACGGTGCCGACCGGCTTCTCGAGCACGTCGACGCCTTCGGATGCGTCGACGAAGCCCTTCGTGCCCTGCTGGATCCTGGGATTGCGACTTCCCGGCAGGACCAGCGGCAGCCACCCGCCGTCGAGCTCCAGCCCCGTCGACACGAACACGTCGGCGTTCTGAATCGCCTTCATCAGGCTGGGCTTGGCCGGAACGAAGTGCGGGTCCTCGTATCCCCTGCAGAGGCTCTGGGCCGTCACGTGCTTCCCGCCGACGAATTGGGCGACCGAGGCGAGGTCGGTCAACGACGTGGCGACTTTCAGGTCCGCGTGCGCGGGGACGGCCGCCAGCAGTCCGAAGGTCAATGCACACATACAGCGAATCAGCGACTTCATGGAATCCTCCCGATTGATGTATTTCATATGCCCGTATCGGACGCGGTTGCGAGCGCTAGTAAGCGTGAGCGGGGTGATACCCGATGGTATAGCTCACCTGAAGCAGGATCCGGTCGTCAGTCGGGTGAATGCCGGCGTCCGCCTTGGAGTGGCTGTACTCGAGCCGCAAGAACGAGAACTCCGAAGGCGTCCAGGCGATGTTGAGGGAGCTCCGATTCACTTTGCCAGGAATCTGAGCGCCTGTGTCATCGACCAGAAAATCCGTGAAACTGTCTTTGGCCTGCTCCGTGCGAACGCCCACCCACCAGACCTGCGACAGGCGATACTGGAGCGATGCGTATCCGCCTTCAGTAAGCTTCGTGTAGGTCGCGCCTGTGGTCGAATCCCTCTGGATGTACTCGCCCTGCAGGATCCACCCGCGCCGGTTCGAGTTCTTCGGCGGCACGTTGCGGATCGTGAGATCTGCGCCATAGGAGAGGTTCCGGTTGCCGTAGAGTCCGCGACCCTCCAGGTAGGAGAGCCCGGCCTCCAGCGTCGTCGCCTCGTTCAGGTCCAACTGGTTCTTGAAGTGGCCCAGGAACGGGACGTTGTCGTGATCGGTGGACCCGAAATCCATGGGATGGTCGTCATCGGCGCCGATGGCCTGATAGACGCCTCCCGTCAGTTCCGCGTACCAGGGTAGCGGGGTGAGCCATCCGGCCTCGATTCCGGCGTCCTTGAATCCCTCCCCGCCGATGGAATTCTCCATGATGATCGGTCCCTGGATGAACGGAAACGCGTGCGTGTGGAGCAGCCCGTGCTTTCCGAACGTGCCGCGGACCTTCCCCAGCTTCAATTGAAGAGTCGGGATGTTCGTGCTGCGGACCCAGACCTCCTCCGGGTCTACGGTCCCGTCCGGCAGGAAGACGATGTTGCTCACCAGGGTCCAGTACGGATCCACGACGGAGATGAGGCTGATCTCGGCTTCGTCGAAGCCCAGGCCATAGGCCGCGTCGATGTTGGGTGCGGCCTGCCCGGTGAAGAGGGCGTTCATCCCGATCGCCGGGTTCGCCAGGTTCGAGAACATCGACCGCGTCTGGGCGGTCGCAAGCACCGGCGCGAACGTCAGTGCGGCGGCCAGGCAGGCAAGCGCGCGCAGGCCTGAGCGCAGGGAACAAGACGGCGAGAAACGGAACATGGAAGGAGTCCTTCCGTGAACGGTCCAGAGCAATCCCCACTCGCGCGACGTTGCGCGGCGGAGGTGGACACGTGGCACCTAGATCCGGTCGTGGGACCGGCCTTAGGTGGCGGGAGGACCCCGGGGTGGGGCGGCGCGGACGACCGTCGCGGCGGGAGCCGTGAACGAGGTCGTCGGGGCTTCAGTGGATGGGCTGAAATCCGGGAGGGGGGCGACCTTGGGCGCCGTGACGATGGAGCCCCCGTGGAGCGCCGCGCACGTGGCGCACGGCTGGGCTCCCCTCCGCCCGGTCGCCTCGCATTGAGGATCGGTCAGGTGGTGCCACAGGTGGCACACCGAGCCCAGGCACAGAGCGCCGATCAGGGAGAGCGCGAAGAGCGATCGGCTGAATGGTTTTCTGCGTAGCATGGCGGGTGATGTTATCGGCAGGCCCGGTGGCCTGCAAGAGCCCCACCGGGGACCGCGTGAACCGGTACCTCGCTGCGCGTGCGCCGGGCCTCGCCCCCTAGGCGTCGCAGGAGACCCGGCCCGATCGGGCCGGGCTCCTGCCCGCCTCAAATCCAGCCGCGGATCAAGGCGCGAACACGAACTTCGCCACACGCTGTCCGGCCGTGGTGCGGAGTCGCGCGAAGTACACGCCGGCGCGGGCTTCAGCGCCGCCGTCGCTGCGGCCGCTCCAGCGCGCCTCGAAGCGCCCGGCCGGGCTCTCGTGATCCACCAGCGTGGCGACGCGGCGGCCCTGGACGTCGAAGATCGCGAGCTGCACCGGTCCCGCCACCGGCAGCGTAAAGGAGAGCGCGGCCGCCACGTGCGCCGGGTTCGATCCGGCGAGCTCGAGCCCGAGCTCGAGCGGCGCCGCCGCCGCCGGGAGCGCGGCGCGATCGTCATCGGTGTGCGGCTTCCGGCTCCCGCTCGGATCGATCGGCTTGGTGGATGCGTCGATCGATTTCAGGAAGTCGACCAGATCTCTCCGGTCGCCGCGGCTTCCGAGCCGGTCCACGCCTCCGTTCCCGGCGCTGCGATGCGCGACGTTCTCCATCACCTGGTCCAAGGTGAGCGCTGAGCCGTTGTGCAGGAACGGCCCCATCGCGAAGTCGCCGAGCAGCGTGGGCGGGTTGAACCCGTCCGCCCCGAGCGCCGCGGCGCCGTTGGCCCGCAGCTCGTTGGCAGCGGCCGCGTCGAACGTCCCGACCTTCTTGAGGAAGCGCACGAGCTGCGTGTTCACGATCTCCGCCGCGTCGGGCGGCGGCGTGAAGTCGCGGCGGCTCGAGGCCCAGCCGGGCCCGCCGTGGCACGAAGCGCAGTTGTTCTTCTCGAACAGCTTGCGTCCCTGCTTCACGTCGTGGTCGTGGGCGGAGAGCGGGGAGATCGGCGAGCGCACGCCGCGCGCGACGTAGAGCGCCATCGCGTCCAGCGGCGGGCTGCGTCCCGCGTTCGGCGGGTTGAAGGCCGCGACGGTGGGATCCGGCGCGCCGTCGGGCGGGATCAGCCCCTGGCCGCCCGACACGTTCCGGATGTTGAGCTCGAAGTCCTGCAGCTCGTCGAAGATCGCAGAGTGGTTGAGGATCTTGGCGTCGCGCGGATCGCGCGGGTTGAACGAGCCGTTGAGCGGCAGCGTGCGGCGCGGGCCGCTCGCGAAGATCCACACCACGCCGTCGGTCAGCCCGAACGGGTGGCACGCGGAGCACGCGCCCCAGCCGTTGTTGGAGAGCCGCCGGCCGATCACGCCGCCGGGTCCGAGCTGCGGCAGGTCGACGCCGGTCGAGCTGTTGAAGACTGCCTTGCCGAGCTGAATCACGGCGGCCTCGGTCCCGGGATCGGGCAGCTTCGCCGTCGGCACGGTCGCGATCACCGCGTTGGTTTCGAGGTCCACCACCGAGACGTTGCGCGAGACCTCGTTCATCACGTAGGCGCGGTCGTCGCGCCGGTTGATCGCGATGCCGCGCGGGTTCTGGCCCACCGGGATGCGCACGATCGCGCCCGGATCGCCGGCCGCCGCCGGCGCGTGGATCGTGGGCGTTCCGTCGGCGTCGAGATCCACCTTGACCAGGACGTTGGAGCCCGCGATCACCGCGTACCCCACGTTGCTCCTGTGCTCGAACTCGATCGCCCACGGCACCGCGAAAAACAGCTGGGTGGCGGCGGCCTCGAAGTTGACGCCGCGATTCATGTTGATGGTCTGCGTCGCGCCGCCCGCGCTGCCTTCGGTGTTGGTGCGGAGATCGATCACCGACAGCAGCGCCTGGACGTTCACGTTGAAGCGCACCGGGCCGTCGGGCGAAGCGCCGACGTTGGGCACGTAGGCACGGTTGCCCTTGATGACGATGTTGTTGAGCTGGTTCGGAAACGCCCCGGTCGCGAACGTGAAGGCCGGCGGATTCGCGGCCGCCACATGGTTCAGCACCGAGCCGTTCGAATTGAACCCGGTGTTCGCGAGCGGATGGAGCACGACCTCGCCGATCACCTTGTCCTTTTTGACCGAGATCACGGTGACGCGCCCTTCCTTGTAGTCGTCCCGCCCGATCAGCACGCCGGGCACGTCGACGCCGAGGAACTGGGTGACGTAGACCTTCTCGTCCTTGCTCTCGTCGTCCCCGTCGCTGGTGATCGCGACGCCGCGCGGCTCGAGGCCCACGCCGTCGATCGTCTCCTCCACCCGGTTCTTGTCGGTGTCGATCACCGAGACGTCGTTGGAGCGCGCGTTCGCGACGTAGAGCTTCCTGCCGTCGGGCGTGATCGCCATGCCGTAGGGCTCGGTCCCGACCTCGATGGTCTCGACCACCTTGGCGCTCTTCGCCCTGATGACGGACACGGTGCCGCTGCCGGTGTTGCTCACGTACACGTACTTGCCGTCGGGCGTGATCGCGACGTTCTGCGGCTGGTCGCCGACCTTGACGCGCTCGACCACGCGGTTCTCGTCCCCGCGCACGTCGATCTCGGCGACGTCGTCGTTGTCGGGATTCACCACCCACACGAAATGATCGTCGGGCGTGACCGCGATGGGGCCGGAGTGGGTTGCGCCGCGCGCCGCGCGCGAGCTGCGCTCGGGCGTTGCGGGGCGGGGAGCGACTCCCAGCACGCACACGAGACCGAGCGCGAGCAGGGCCGAGAGCCCGAAACGGGTGAGGAAAAAGCGGATTCTCATGACAGCCCTCCAGAGGAAGTGCACAACACGAATGCGAATCCGGGTGTCACTTTCGGATTCGGCATCCGTGATGTTCGGATCGATGTGCTTGGGTCTGTCGAACGTGATCCGCTGCTGCCGGAGCAGCCGTCGGCGGGCCTCCCCGCGCGGTGCGCGCGTTCCAAGGGGCGAGTGGCGCAGATTAGCACTCGCTCGGCGCCGGTACCAGACCCGAATGGTGCAGCGAAAGCGTTCTCTTCGGCGGGCGGGAGGGGCTAGAATGCGCGATCCGGGCGCCGTGCCGGCACGATTCACATCCACATTATTCGAGGAGTCCAGCCCATGAACGATCTCGTGATCCTGGCGGAGGCGGAGGGCGTCGCCACGCTGCTGCTCAACCGGCCGGAGCGGCTCAATGCCTTCGACCTGGAGATGCGCGGGCAGCTCGCCGACGCGCTCGACGCGGTCGAGGCGCGCGGCGCCCGGGTGCTGGTCATCACCGGGGCGGGCCGGGCGTTCTCGGCGGGCGGCGACCTCAAGTTCATGGTGGACCTGAAGCAGCGCGGGGCCGGCTACGAGGGCCTCCAGCCGCTGGTCGAGCGCGGCGGGGACGCCGTGACCCGGGTCGCTGCGCTGCCCTTTCCGACCATCGCGGCGGTGAACGGGCCGGCCGCGGGCGGGAGCCTCAACCTCGCGCTGGCCTGCGACTTGGTCGTGGCGTCGGACCAGGCCACCTTCGGCGAAACCTTCGTCCGCATCGGGCTCCACGTGGACTGGGGCGGCAGCTACTTCCTGCCGCGCCGGGTGGGGGTGGCGAAGGCGCTCGAGCTGTGCTGGACCGGCGACATGATCGACGCCAAGGAGGCGCTGCGCATCGGGCTGGTCGAGCACGTGTGGCCGCACGCGAGCTTCGCCGACGAGGTGAGGGCGCTCGCCGCGCGCCTCGCCGCCGCCCCCCGGATCAGCGTGCGCCTCGCCAAGCAAGCGCTGCGAGCGGGGCTCGAGCGCTCGCTCGCCGAGTGCCTGGCTGCCGAGACCGAGGCCCAGGCGGTATGCTGGGCATCGCTCGATTCGGCCGAGGGCATCCGCGCGTTCGTGGAGAAGCGCAAGGCGCGGTTCGGCCGCGATGCGGCCGCCGCGGCGGCCCGGGGAATGCCGGGGGCGGCGCAGCGGTTCGAGTAGCCGGGGAGGCGGCCATGAACCCCTTCCGTGGTTGGACATGCTGGTCGTCGTCGCGGGTGCTCGCGGCGGCCATCTCCATCGTCGCGCTCCGAGGCTCCGCCGCGATCGCCTCACGCCAGTCCAATTGGGATCCCGTGCCGCCCGAGGATCTGGCCCAGACCGATTCGCGCGTCGAACCCGGGGCCGACGCCGAGGCGCTGTTCGTGAGGACCTGGGTCACCGACGGATGGGAGTCCGACGAGTTCGTCCAGGAACGCGAGCACTACAGCCGCATCAAGGTGTTCACGGTCCAGGGCGCGCAGAGCTACAGCAAGATCGACATCGATGTACCGGTGGGCGGAGCGCGGGTCGATGGAATTCGCGCGCGCACCATCCAGCCGGACGGATCCATCACCACACTCGACAAGAAGGAGATCGCCAACGAGACGATCGCGAAGCTGCGCGGCACCCGGCTGCGACGGGTTTCATTCGCGCCGCCGAGCGTCAAGCCCGGCTGCATCCTGGAGGTCCGCTGGCACGAGTTCCGCCAGGGGCCGGAGAATCTCGTCCTGCAGATGGATTTCCAGAGTTCGATCCCGGCGCGAGAGATCTCGTACTACATGAAGCCACTGAGCATCAGCGCTCCCGGGTGGTACGTCCGGCAGATGAGGTTCCATCTGTCGGATGTCGCCACCGCTGTGGTCGACGGTTTCGACATGACCCGGGTCGTGAATCAGCGCGCATACCACGAGGAGCCATTCGATCCGCCCGAGTACCAGCAACGCGCCTGGCTGCTCCAGTACTACACGCAGGAGACGATCACCTCGCCCGAGATCTACTGGCCGAAGCTCGGTCGCCAGTACTGGGAGTGGTTCGACCGCTACACGAAGCCCGATCGAGACGCGCAGGATCTCGCCCGTCAGATCGCGCAGGGTGCGACCACCGACCTGGATCGCATCGAGCGTCTGGCCCGGTGGATCCAGCACGATTTCCGCGTCGTGCGCTCCGCCGATCGCGATTCCCTGCGCGCGGCCGGACTCAAGGCGGCGAGTTCGGTGAAGGACGCGCTCCGCCAGCGGGGAGGCACGACCTACGACGCGGATGTGGTGTTCGCAACCCTGATGCGGGCGCTGGGCATCGACGTCCGATACGTCTGTGTGCCGAGCCGGCGGATGTACTTCTTCGACCGGAACATGATGTCGCCCGAGTTCGTTCGGTCGTATCAGATCGCAGCACGGTGGGAGGGCGGCTGGCGGAGCTTCGATCCCTCGACTCGATACCTGCCCTGGGACATGGTGCCGTGGGACGAGGAAGCGCAGGACGCTCTGCTCTGCGACCGGGATTCTTCGCGGTTCGTTCTCACGTCGTTCGCGGGTCCCGAGCGGACCGTGCGCAGCCGCACGGGCTCGCTCGAGCTGGGCGAGGACGGCACGGTCGAGGGGGACCTCTCGGTCGAGGTGTCGGGGCATCTGAATCAGGACTACCGCGACGCCTTCGAAGGAGTGGATGCCGAAGCGCTGGCCGGCACGTTGGTCAAGGAGGAAGGGTGGTCGACCGCGGGGCTCGAGGTCTCGAAGGTGGAGCTGCTGAACCCCTCCGACGAGCGAGCTCCGCTGCGCATCCGTTGCCATCTCCGGCTGCCCGGCCACGGCACCGTCACCGGCAAGCGGATCCTCTTCGAGCCTGCGATCCTGGCCTCGCGCGAGGATGCGTTGCTCACCGCCGGCGCGCGCCACCATCCCGTCTACTTCCGCTATGCCTGGAGCGAGCGCGACTCGATCCAGATCCGTATTCCCGAGGGGTGGGTGCTCGAGAGCGCAGAGCCGCCGCAGAAGGTCGATGCGAAAGGGGTCGCGGCGTACAAGGCGAGCTCCCGCGCCGGTCCCAGCGGCCGCGAAGTGATCCATCAGCGGTCGTTCCAGGTCGGTGAGGAGGGCTCGATCTATTTCCCGGCATCGTCGTATTCGCAGCTCAAGAAGCTGTTCGATCTCGTGCACGATCACGATCGTGCCGCCGTGACACTCAGGCGCGCCGACCAGCAGCCGTGAGGCCCTGGGGTGGATGGCGCCGGGCCGTTGCGGCCGTGTCCGCGGCGATCGCGCTCGGAACGTCGGCCGGGCACGCCGCCAGCCTGCCCGACTGGGCGGACCGGGCTGCCGCCCAGCCCACGCCGGAGTGGGCTGCGGGCGCTCCGGCGCTGTTGCTCCATGACGAACAGTGGATCCAGGTGCCGCGCCGAGGAAGAGTTCGGATCCTGGTGCGTGGCGCCGTACGCGTGCTGAGCGCCCGGGGCGCATCGCGGGCGTCCAGCGTCGCGACGTTCTCGCGCGGGACCAGCGAGGTGCAGGACTTTCGCGCCTGGGTGCGTGACGAACGCGGCGACATTCGCACTCTCGGGCAAAAGGACGCCGTCGAGGTCGCCACGGCCGGAGAGCGCACGCTCTATTCCGACGAGCGTGCGCTGGTGCTCGCGGCGGCTGCCCCCCGTCCGGGAACGGTATTCGCGTGGGAGTACTCGCGAGAGGAAGAACCGCTGCTCGCGCAATGGCCGTGGTTCTTCCAGACCGACATTCCGAGCCTGCGTTCCCGTGTCTCCCTGACGCTGCCCGAGGGGCTCGAGCCCGATGCGCGCCGCTTCGCGGCGGAGGCTCTCGCCGCGACCCGGAACGACCGGACCTGGACCTGGGAGATGCGAGACCTGGCTGCGATCCCGGACGAGCCGCTCGCGCCGAGCCTGTGGAGCGCCTACCCCAGCTTGATGATCACCCTGCGCGGCGTCCCGGCCGGATCTCCGGCCGGCGTCTCGTTCGAGGACTGGACCGCGCTGGCGCGCTGGTTGGATCGGCTGGCTGCGCCGCAGGGGCGCGTCACGCCCGCGATCGAAGCCCGCGCCCGCGCGGCTGCCGCCCGTGACACGCTCGCGCGCTACCGCGCTCTGGCCCGCGAGGTCCAGGCGCTCAATTACGTCGCGATCGAGCTCGGCCTCGGCCGCGGCTGGGGCTATCGGCCCAATGCTGCCGACGAAGTCCTGCGGCTCGGGTACGGTGACTGCAAGGACAAATCGAACCTCCTGCGGACACTGGTGCTCGCGGCGGGAGGAAAGGCCTGGCTCATGCCGGTTTATTCCGCGGACCGCGACCGCGTGGATGAGCGCTGGCCCTCCCCGCGCCAGTTCAACCATTGCATCGTGGCGATTCAGGTCCCGCGAAGTTCCGCGCTGCCGGCGTCGTTCGAGCACCCGCGAATGGGCTCCCTGCTGGCGTTCGATCCCACGGATCCGATCACCGTGTTCGGGGACCTGCCGGCCGCCGAGCAGGGCTCGCTCGCACTGCTGGTCGATTCCCTGGCGGGCGGGCTGGTGCGGCTGCCCGAAGCAGCCGCGTCCAGCCGGATGGTGCGGAAGATCCACGCAGAGCTCGATCCGGAAGGCGGGCTCACCGCGCGCTTCGTGGAGTTCAGCACGGGCCAGAGGGCGGCGCAGGAGCGCACGCTGCGCCGCAGTTCGAGCGCAGCCGAATACCGGGCGACGCTCGAGCGCTGGCTCAATCAGAGCAGCACCGCCGTCACGCTGAGCGCGCTCGAGACCGTCGAGGACTCCCTCGCCGGGACCTTCGAGCTCGCAGGCGCTTTCGCCAGCCCGATGTTCGCGCGCCTCCAGGGCCGGTCCCTGCTGACTTTCAGGGCCGCGCTGGTCACGCCCCGCCTTCATGTCGCGCTGCCTGATTCCGCGCGAACCCGGCCCATCGCCCTCAATGCATCCTGTCTGGCGGAAACGATCGTGGTCCGGCTGCCGCAGGGCTTCGCGGTGGAGGAGCTGCCGGACACGGTCCACTTCCGCCGCGACTTCGCGACGCTCGATGCCGAGTGGCAGGTCGCCGGCGACACGCTGCTCTTCACCCACGAATGGACGGCACAACCCCTGACGCTGCCGCCGAATCGCTACCGTGAAGTACGTGACATGGTGGGACGCGATGTCGCCGTGTCGCGCGCCGTGGTGGTGCTGTCCCGGCGTTGAGTGAAGCCGTGGGCCCTTGAGGCCGGCGCGGCGAGCCGGTTCGAGTAGCGCCGGCACGGGTGTAGACTCGGTGCCGACCTGGCTCCCTTAGGGAAGAGGAGGTTGCCATGAAGCGGCTGATCACATGGATTCTGTGCGCGGCGGTCACGCTCGAGACGCTCCCGGTGACGGCATCTGCCGGCGTCAACATCGAGCGTAAGGGGACTGAGAACCCCATGGCCGAGGTCTTCAAGAGCACCGTGTATGGAGCTCTCGCCGGAGTGGTGGTGGGCGGCGCCATCGCGCTGGCCGCCAACGACTCGGACTCCACAGACGACATCCTGCGTTGGAGCGTCGTGGG
>Ga0075433_10003094_pt1 | contig 12796 bp, 9 predicted proteins | sample RhiMethybrSRZTD2_FD_75299 | JGI IMG/M metagenome (GOLD analysis project Ga0075433, IMG submission 75299) | Populus rhizosphere microbial communities from Tennessee, USA - Rhizosphere MetaG P. TD hybrid SRZTD2 | ecosystem: Host-associated > Plants > Roots > Rhizosphere > Soil | place: USA... | reverse complement strand
AGACACCGACCCCGAATCCCGCGTACGGCCGGAACGGCGACCCGCAGTCCGGGCTTCGCTGGATCGCAGAGACCATGACCCGGCGAACACGGATGCGTTCCTGCCACAGCACTGCCTCGGTCCGATAATCGCGCTCTTGAAACGTCCAGACAACGCTACCCGCATCAGCCCGCGCGCTCCAGCGGCGCGAGACGGGCATCTCGAACGCTGCAGCGGCGTCGGCCCCGCGACTGGTCTGCTCCCCATTGCGGTCGCCATTCGTGTTGACGCCAACGGACGTCATCACGGAGGGCATGCACCGGATCACTGATATCCGCTGCGCCTGCGCCTCGCGGCTTCCAGCCACCAGCATCACCGCCGCCACGACGAAGCACGTTCGGGCCACGACATCCTCCCCACGCACTCAGCGTGTGAAGGCAGAGTAGGACGAACGCCGGCGGGCAGTCGTGAACGGAGTCTGATCAAAGGCTGAAGAACTATCGCTCGGGATTGCCGGTCGACACCCGGTAGCAGAGTTCGAGTGGCGAGACGGAAATAAAGCCGTCGCCGTCGCGGTCCCGGCGGATGGTGGCCATCGTGGTGTCGACGGCCTGATCGAGTGCGTCGTGCGGGATCAGCGCTTCCATCTCGACCTCCTGCACCAGCTGGAGGACGAGGCGCCGGCCGCGGTACACGCGCTCCTGTTCGATCCCGTCGGTGTAGCCGCTGACTTCCGCCAGCCTGATCCGCAGCACTCCCAGCTTGATCAGCGCCTGGGTGAGCTCTTGAACGAGGCTCCTGGGGACGTTGGCCTTGAGCAGATACATGAACACGTGGCTCCGGCGCGATCGTCTGCAATCCGAGGGAAGGGCCCGGGCCCCATCCGAGTTCGAGAACCGGAGCGGACGTGGGACGGGAAGACTGGAGCCCGCCCACGCCGCTCCTCCGCCTGGCCGGCGGGCTGCGGCGGGTCACACAACGCGACTCGCCGCAACGCCGACGGCGCCTATCCGCGAATCGGCTTCAGCGCTGGCTGCGCCGCCGTGACGCCCGGTGTGGCCGTGCTCACGGGCGTGCCACCCAGCGGAGTCCCTGGGCCGAGCACGAAGTCCGGATACGCCAGCGCCCCCATCTCGGGAATGTCGAGGCCATCGAGCTCGGCCTCCGCCGACACGCGATTGCCCATCAGCGCCTCCACGATCTTGAAGAACGTGAAGAACAGGGTGAAGACCCAGACGAGGCATGTGAACGTGCCGACCGCCTGGGCGACGAGCTGCGACGGGTCGCCGTACAGGAGTCCGCGGACCGTGCCCGGCACGCCGTTCCAGCCGTCGCCATAGGCGCCGTCGGCGAAGATCCCGACCGAGAGCACACCGAACGCGCCGCAGACCCCGTGGACCGAGATCGCCCCCACCGGATCGTCGATCTTGAGGACGCGATCGATGAACAGCACCGATTCGACGACCAGAACGCCGGCGATGGCGCCGATGATGACAGCCGACACAGAGTTCACGAACGCACAGGGTGCGGTGATGGCGACGAGCCCTGCGAGCATGCCGTTGCACAGCATGCTCGGATCGGGTTTTCCGAGCCGCTTCCACACGTAGAACATCGCCGCAATCGCTCCGCCGGTGCCCGCCAGCATCGTGTTCGTCGCGACCACTGCGATCCGGAGATCGCCACCGGCCAGCGTCGATCCCGGGTTGAAGCCGAACCAGCCGAAGGCGAGGATGAAGGTGCCGGCCAGCGCCATCGGTAGATCGTGGCCGGGCATGGGCATGGACTCGCCGGTCTTGCTGTACTTGCCGAGGCGCGGACCGATCACGAGTGCGCCGGCGAGCGCCGCGACGCCGCCGACCATATGCACGACCGATGAGCCCGCGAAGTCGACGTGCCCGTGGCCGAGGCCGAACTGCGCGCCGAGCTGTGACAGCCATCCGGCACCCCACACCCAGTTGGCATAGATCGGATAGACGACCATCGACATGAAGAAGCCGAACACGATGAAGGCCGAGAACTTCCAGCGCTCGGCCATAGCGCCAGTCGGGATCGTGCCGGCGGTGTCCATGAACACCATCTGGAACAGGAACAACGCGAACACGCCGACGTCGTAGGTGCTGCCGCTCAGAAAGAAGCCCTTCAGGCCAAACAATCCGAAGGAGTGCCCGAACAGGTTGATGGTGAACTCGTGGTTCAGCGGCGCCGTTCCGCCGAGCGCACCCACGGCGCCGACGCCGCCCATCTGGAGCGCATAGCCGCAGATCCAGAAGCCGAGCATGCCGATCGGATAGATCATGAAGTTCATGCTCATGGTGTGAGCCGCGTTCTTGGCGCGGGTGAAGCCGGTCTCCACCATCGCGAATCCCGCCTGCATGAACATGACGAGAAAGCCGGCGAGCAGCGTCCAGACGAAGTTGATGGCGATCTTGTTGTGGCCGACCGTCTCCATCACCTCGGCGAGCGAGGGATTCGCCGCGTCCTTCACGCTCACATCCTTCGCCGTGCCGGTGACCGCTCCGGTCGGATCGCCCTGCCCGATGGCACCCTGGGCGTAGGCCGGAGAAGTGTCGACCGCAGAGCTCAGGATCACCGTCAACAGTGCTGCCGCCAGCAGCTTCCAGATCACGGATAGTCGTCTCGTCATGTCACCAGTCCTTTCGTCAGTGTTCGAACCCCTGGCCGGCCCGCGGGCACACGTCGAGCGGGCGCGCCGTGCGAGCACGCAGCGAAGCTTCGCGGGAGCCGGTCCCGCGAAGGAGGCCGGAGGCGGCCGCCGACGGCCGCCGGTCACAGTGGAGGTGTGGTGCTCAGATTCTGAGGATGGAGAGCAGCCCGGCCCGGTGCGACGGCGCGACGGGCGCCGCGAACGGCCGTGCGCCCGCAGCGATAGCCAGCCCCGGAGGGTCCGGTACCGTTGATGCTGCGGGCATCGCCGCTTCCACACCCGTCGACTCTGCGATCATGCCGTTCACCGACGGGCTTTCTTCGACCCAGAGGCGGACCGGCACCCGCGTGACGATCAACACGCACAGCATCAGCAGGACGAAGTGCGCACGGTGAGAACGGAACGTGGAGACCATCGAGCGCTTGCCGTTCCCGACCATACATCACAATGGATGCCAGCCGCTGCTCTCTCCGGCCTGCAGGAATTCCTCGGTAAACCGCCGGCTGTCGGATCGCACGTGCGCGGCCGATGCGACAAGAATGTTCGGGATGCGGTTTCAGGGAGCAACAATGTCAGAAGCGGCACGTGCCTGACGCTGACCGCGAGGACCCCGACGTCCGCTGCGCGTTCCCTCGGGACAAATCTGTCGGAATACCGCCGCCCCGGACAGGTTCGAAGGATCGTCGCGGGCTCAGTCCCCTGCCGCACGCCGCGCCACGAGAAACGCCGCAAACCGGCGGGAGGGACGGACCACCACGCCGGCGGACGTGCGCCGCACGATCACGGCAACCGCGTCGTCCCTGGCGTCTACGAGCGCCAGACCGCGCTCAGGCCCCAGCACGCTGATCGCGGTGTCAAGACCATCGGCGACGAGTCCGGTGCGCGCGATCACGGTCACCGTCAGATCGTCGGTCAGGGCCATCCCCGATCGCGGATCGATGATGTGCGAGTAGCGCTGGCCTCCGGCATCGAGGTGCTGTTCGTCGGCGCCGGCGGTCGAGACGGCCGCGTTGGAGAGCTCGAGCACCGAAGGACCATCCTCGCCGTCGGCGGGCACATCGGGGAGTGCGACGCGCCAGCCGTTCGTGCCTGGCGGCGCGTCGCTGAAGGCGAGGTCGCCGCTCACCGCCACCATCGCCGACCGCACCCCCGCGTGGCCGATCGCCGCGAGGGCCTCGCTGGCCGCATAGCCCTTCGCGATCGCGCCGACGTCCAGCGCCATGCCCTCGACGTCCATCGCCACCGTGCACCGCTCGGACTCGATGTGCAGCTTGCGGAAGCCGGCGCGTTCGGCCGCCGCCCGCAACGCCGCGGGATCGGGAAGCTGTTTCGTCCGGCGCGCCTCGCGCCACAGACGAATCACCGGGCCCTGCGTCACGTCGAACGCGCCGCCGGTCGCGGCCGCCAACGCCTGCGACGCCGCGAGCACCGTGCACAGATCGCGGCTGACCGGGATGGCCTTCCCGACCGCCGTCGTGACGATGCGGTTCAACTCGCTGTCGGGTTTGTAGTCCGAGAGGATCGCGTCGAGCCGGCCGATACGGTCGAACCCCGCTCGAAACGCCCGTCGCGCGTCCTCTTCGCCGCTCGTGTAGACCGTGATCTTGACGAGCGTGCCCATGTAGGGCTCGACGGACTCGTAACGACTAAGGGCGGTTGACGGGACAGCGGCGAACGCCGCGACAAGAGCGAGACCCAGGAACCTTGGCATGGTGCTGGAAACTGACAGCGTCAGAACGGATCCGTTTCCACCCCGTTGTTCCACGCCCGATACATCTCCTCGGCGCTCGGGAGCGTCGCCGGCCGCACCAGGCGGAATCCCAGCCACTGCGCGTCGGTCATGTACCACACGCTCTTCGGCAGCTGCGGGTCCTGGCGCTTCCACGACGCGTCCGACTTGACGCGGGCCGTGCACGTCACCGCCGCGGCGGCGTCGTTCCACGATCCGCCGCGCACGGCGTGCGGGTACGCGGTCTTCGATTCGACCTTCGGGTTGTTCTGCGGCGTGGACGGATAGGGCGCGTATTGATCGAGTGTCCATTCCATGATGTTGCCGAGGATGTCGAAGAGTCCCCACGCGTTCGGCTTCTTCGTACCGATGGTGTGGTAGGTCCCGGCGCTGAAGCCGCCCTGCGGCGAATTCTCCCGGTACCAGGCATAGTCACCGAGGGGCTGCGCCGACGCCCCCCCGGCGCGGCAGGCGTACTCCCACTCCGCCTCGGTCGGCAGCCGGTAGAACTCTCCCGTCTTCGCGCTCAGCCACTGCGCGAACTTGTTGGCGGCGTGCTGGGTCATGCTGATGGCCGGGAACCCGCTGTTGCCGCGGCCGAAGCTCATTTCGAGGTGCGGCGCCGTCGGCCGGCTGAGCGCATCGACCAGCGCGTCGGGATGATCGCGCTCCCTGGCCTGGTCGGTGAACATGAACATCAGGTAGGCGTCCCACGTCACCTCGTGGGTCTGCATCCAGAAGGCGTCGAGCGTGACCTTGTGCGCCGGCTGCTCGTCCGGCTTCGCGCCGGGCGCCGCCGATCCCATGGTGAACTCACCCGCCGGAATCGGCGCCATCCCATAGCTGACCGTGGTGTTCGGAATGATGACTTTGTAGGCGGCAGGCTTCGAGGCCGTCGACTTCTTGCTCTGCTCTTCGATCCGCGCACGAATCTTCTCGACCGCGGCGAGCTCCTTCGGATCCGGAGCTTTGGCGGCCTGCGAGCTGAGGCTGGGCGCGGCCTGAGCGATGGCCGCGAGGGCCATCGCGAGGCAAGCCGCTTTGCGTCGGAGCCTGCCTCGCCGAAGCGCGCAGCGCGAAGGCGGGGAGAAGATCACACCGTCTGCGTCCGGCCCGGGATCGCCAGGCCGGGCACCTCGTGCTTCCCGTTCCAGTCGACCGGGTTGGGGACCAGAGCCACCTGGGAGTTCAGCGCCTGCTCCCACGTGATCTGCTGCCCCGAATACGCGGCATGACGGCCCATGATCGCGAGCAGCGTGCTCGTGGCGAGATTGAGGTCGTCGTTCTTCGGCTTGCCCGACCGGATCGACGCGAACAGCACGTCGTGCTCGCGCTGATACATGTCGTAGGGCTCGCCTTCGAACTGCCACTTCACCTTGCCGTCGGGGGTCTCGATCCGCGCCGGACCGACGCCGAGGACGAGCGTGGCCTCGGTGCCCATCACGTAGTCGTGGGTGCCGTTGTAGCAGCCGGTGGACTGACGGTTGGCGAGGAAGACGCGGTAGCCGTTCGGGAACAGGTAGTTCACCGCGAAGTGGTCGTAGATGTTGCCGCCGTTGGCCGGCACGGCGCGGCCGCCGACGCCGACGCAGCTCGCGGGCGGCTGGTCCTTCGCGATCCACATGATCTTGTCCGCGTTGTGTACGGCCTGCTCCACGAGGCTGTCGCCGCACAGCCACACGAAGTTGTACCAGTGGCGGATCTGCCACTCGATATCGCTCACGCCCGCCGGCCGCTCGCTCTCGGGCGGCATCGGCTTCACCGGGTTCGTGTAGTACGTCGAGTAGTGCGCGACCAGGCGGCCGAGCTCGCCGGCGTGCACCCGCCGCACCGCCTCCTGGATCATGTTGTTGTAGCGCCAGCAGAAGCCGGCGACCAGCGCCTGGTTCTTCGTCTGCGCGAGCTTCTGCGCCTCGATCACCTGGCGCACGCCGGGGGAATCAGTGGCGCACGGCTTCTCGCAGAACACGTGCTTGCCGGCGTTCACCGCGGCAGTCAGGTGTTGCGGGCGGAATCCGGGCGGCGTGGCGAGCAGCACCACGTCGACGCCGCTGTCGATGACCTTCTGGAAGGCGTCGAGACCGAAGAACGCGTGGTCGACCTTGACCCGCGCGCCGAACTTCTCGCTGCCCCGCAGCCGGGTCACCGCCCGCTCGACGATCGCTTCGTCGATATCGGCGAGCGCGGTCAGCTCGGCCGCCCCGTCCGCGGTCAGCGCCTGCGCGGCCGCGCCGCTGCCGCGCCCGCCCGCGCCGATGAGACCGACCTTGACCGCGTTGGTCACGGTCTGGCCGGAAATGATCGCGGGAAAGCCGGCGGCCAGGACGCCGGCGCCGGTCCGCTTGATGAACTCGCGGCGTTCGATTCCGTCTGAATGACTGCGCGGTGTGGAGGGCATGGGCATGAGCTCGCTCTCGGAAGGCGCCCGGCCGGCGGACGCGGTGATCTGGCGAATGATACCAAAGGGGAGCGCGCGCATCACCCCGCCCTACCTGACCCGCGGGCCCGAGTAATAAGATGAGCGCATGCATTCGACACGCGCGGCGCTCGTCCTGGCGGCAGTCATGTGCGCAAGTGCCCTGGGGCTCGGCGCGCAAACCCCGGCGGCGCCGGCCGCGGCAGGCGAGCCGCTCTTCGACGGCAAGACCCTCACCAACTGGAAGCCGTCCGCCTACACCGGCCAGGGAAAGGTCACGATCGAGAACGGCGAGATCCTGCTCTGGTCCGGCAACGACCTCACCGGCATCACGTGGAGCGGTCCCGCGCTTCCCAAGACGAACTACGAGCTGACCCTGCAGGCGCGCCGGCTCGAGGGCCGCGACTTCTTCGCCGGTATCACCTTTCCCGTCGACGAGTCGTTCTGCTCGCTCATCCTCGGCGGCTGGGGCGGCAACGTGGTCGGACTCTCGAGCCTCAACGGAATGGACGCCTCCGAGAACAGCACCTCACAGTCGAGGGAGTTCGAGATGAACCGCTGGTACAGCGTCCGCATCCGCGTGACCCCGGCGAAGATCGAGAGCTGGCTCGACGAGCGGCAGATCATCGACGTGGAGCTCAAGGGCAACAACATCGATACCCGGATCGAAGTCGATCCCTCCAAGCCGCTGGGCATCGCGACCTGGCGCACGAAGGGCGGGATCAAGGACGTCAGATTGAAGAGATTCTAGGGTTTCGCGATCGTGTAGCCGCTCCGCGCTCGCACGGTGAGGCCCCGCTTTCGCAGCTTCACCTCGATGCGATGCCAGCCCGGTGTGACCGAGGCGTCGATCGCCAGGAAGTACTGCTGGCGGAGCTCCGACAGCAGCGTCTCGACGGCCGCCGCCATCTGCTCCGGGGTCGCCGCGTTCACCTGCTCGCCTCCGGTCATCCTCGCCAGATTGGTCAGCTGCGAGTTGCCGCCGCCGAACCACCGCCGCTTCGGCGCGACCGCAACCACGTAGACGGGCACGTCGACGGAGCTGGCCAGCCCCGAGACGTCCTCCGGCGTCTTCGAGCTGCTGTTGTCGGCCCCGTCGGTGATCACGATGACGGCGCGCCGCGGCGAGGCCTGCTCGGACAAGCGCTTCGCCGTGTCGCCGACCGCGTCGTACAGCGACGTCTGCCCCCACATCACCGTTTTCGCCAGCGCCTGCTGGATGACGGCGCTGTCGTGCGTGAACGGCGTATCCTGCCGGAGCGTTTTGTCGAAGGTGAAGAGCGACGCCTCGTCTTGCGCGCCCATCGCGGCGAGGAGCGCCGCGATCACCGCGGTCGCCTGCTGCTGGTTGTCGTCGCGCATGCTGCCGCTGGTGTCGAGCAGCAGCGCCATGGAGATCGGCGCCTGATCGGTCGATCGGAAGTCGACGATCGGGCGCGCCACCCGGTCCTCGAGGACCTGGAAATCGTCGCGCGTGAGGTCGCGCACGAGACGGCCACTCGAGTCGCGCACGACCGCCGTGACCGGGACCACCGAAACGCCGGCCTTGAACTTGGGTGGGGGCTGCTGGACCTGCGCGTATACAGTCAGGGTCGCCGAGCAGAGCAGCGCCAGAACAAGCGGGGCGTGGGATCGCTGCGTCACTCCCTTATTGTGACGCAGGGAGGGCGGGGATTATCGGCGGTCGCCCGGCCTCCGGCCGGTTGTTGCTAAGTAGCGGCGGGCCGGAGGCCCGCTCTTCGCGCGGGGGTGGGGCCCCGCGCGAGCGGGCGGGGGTGGGGCCCCGCCCGCAATCAAGAATGCTGATCGAGTCCGCCGAACAACCCCACTGCCCTGCCCTCAGGTCCGCGCCGTCAGCGCCGCCCGGCAGTACTCCACGCATTTGCGCGTTTCCTTGACGGCATCCGACCCCTCGGGCACGTTGTATTCCAGCTCGATCGACGCGGGGATGTCCCACTTGTTCTTCTTCACGAGCTGCAGGATTTCCCTGATCGGCGTCTCGCCGGTGCCCCACGCGATGTTCAGCGAACAGTGTTCCGGCGTCGTCCGATCCTTCAGGTGGAAGCTGCCGATGCGATCGTGGTGCTTCATCAGGAAGTCCATCGGCGTGCCGCCGACGTTCCCTGCCGCCACCCAGTGGCCGAAGTCCACGTTCGCCTTGTTGCCCTTCGACAGCGCGAAGGCCTTGTCGAACGCCGTCATGCTGCCCTGGGCGTGCGTGTGGTAGGCGGCGTAGATCTTCTTCTTCATCGCGAAGTCGCCGACCCGCTTGAGCTGGGCATCGTCGGTGAGCAGCTCCAGCGTGGTGTGCGTCGCGCCGAGGGCTTCCGCGACGTTGAAGACGTACTCGAACTCCTCGTCCGACATGTTGGCGCTCAGCATCTTGGTCGCGTAGATGGTGACGCCGGCGTCGTTGTACATCTTGCGCAGCTTCTTGAAGGGATCCATCGAGACGCTGGTGCGCCAGGCCTTGACCTTGGCGGCCTGCTCCTGCTGCGCGGCCTGCTGCTCGGCGGTCATCTCGCCGCGGCCTCGTCCGCCGCCACCGCCGCCCCGCGCGCCGCCCGGACCGGCGCCCGGCGCCGGAATCACACACTCGGTCCCCTTCCAGGATCCGCGCTTGGCGCCGGGCGGAAGCTCCGCCGGGATCGCGCCGCGCTCACCGCGGCCGGCGCGGCCGCCTGGCTCGCCAGGGCCTCCCGGACCACGACCGCCACCACCGCGGCCAGCCGCCGTCGGGATGCCGGCATAGCTTTCGATCGGACCGCCCATCAACTCGACGGCGCTGATGCCTGACTCGAGGATGTACTTCAGCGTCGCCTCGGCGCTCTGATCGGGCATGCTGCGATAGCTGTAGGTGATCGTGCCGATCTGCACGCCCTCGATCTTCGAGTTCGGTTTGCCCTGGGCAAAGGCGGTGAAGAAGCCGCTTCCCCCGAGAACCGTCGCAGCCGGCACGCCGGCCAGGGCGAGCTTGCCGAATTCACGTCTGCTCAGCATTAATGGCTCCTTGTCTTGTGCCCGAATCACCTGGTTGCTGATTTGAACACGCCCGAATCATCTGGTTGCTAATTCGACCACGCCCGCCCTGAAGGGCGGGCCTACAGGTGTCATCGTTATTTTCCATCCGGAACTTCGAATAACCGTAATCTTTGTATCGACCAGTTGGGCGCGTTCTCGACCGCTGCGGTCTGCGTGATGCGGACGAACTTCGCACGGACGGGGGCGAATTTGATGACCGTCGTCTGGCCCGGGCCCCGAGCGGTAAGACCGGGGCCTTCCGCCACCGGCGTCCAGGCCCTGCCGTCCATCGACACTTCGACCTTGTGGCCGCGCGGGTACGCGGCGGGCGGCTGTTCGAACACTTGCGGCGGCGCTGCTGCAGGTGGCGCACCGGCGGCCGGCGCGGCGCCCGCTGGTGCGGCGGCCGGCGCGTTCGCCCGGCCTCGTCCGCCGGCGCCGCGGCCGCCAGGCGACTCGAACTGAATCTCCGCGAGCCGCACGGCGTCCGGCAGCTCGACCTGGAACCACATGCCCGGCTGCTGCGGCGCGTTGGTGTTCCACGTCGTGAACGTCAGCGCGCCTGGAGCGGCCTCCACATTGTGGCTCGCGGTCACCTTCCAGGAGGGCTGTGCCAGGAGGAGGCGCGGCACGGACCCTTCGAGCTCCTCCGGCGTCCACATCGCCTTCCGGGCCGACGTGGATGCCCGAATCGCCGCAACTTCGGCCTCGGTCACGAACGGCGCCCGGTTCCCGAAGCTGTTGCGCACGTACGACGCGATCGAGGCGATCCACTGATCATTGTTCGCCCCGAGCGGCATCATCACGCCCGCGGGATAGGTCTTGCCGTCGAGCGGACCGGTCATGCCGTGCAGCAGGGTCTTGATCACGTAGTCGGTGTGCCCGAGCACGCGCGGCGACCCGACGAGCGAGGGCGCCATGATCGTGCCCGCGGGACCGCCGTCCTGCGGCGCGCCGCGGCCGTCCGGGCCGTGGCAGGTGAAGCACAACTCCTTGTAGACCTTGTCGCCGCGCTCGATCACGGCCGATTCGCCGGCGGTGAACGGCGGTGGCCCGCCGCGCCCGCCCCCGCCTCCACGGCCTGCGGCCGCGAGCGCCGGGTTCAGGATCTGCTTGCCGATCTCCTGCACGCCACGCGCGCTGTTCGCGGCCTGCGCCGCCTCGACGATGGCCTTGAGATCGGCCAGGTTGAACAGCTTCGACGTCAGCATGCCCTGAATCGCGACGTCGGCGTCGCGATCCTTCGCCGCGGCCGCGTAGTCCGCCGCGAACGATCGATCGCCGGCCTTGTAGAGCGTCTCGCTCGCGCGAATCGCCTGGATCCGGATCTGCGGATCCGCATCCTTCATCTGCTCACGGACGAACGACGCGTCGAGCGCGCCGAGCCCTTCCAGCGTCCACAACGCGTGGATGCGGGCGAGCTGCGTCTTCTCGCCGCGCGTGGCCGCCAGCTTCTGCAGCGCCGGGACGACCGACTTGTCCTGTTTCAACACCAGCAGCTGCTGCGCGGTGTCACGCCACCAGCCGTTCGGGTGGCTCAGATGCGCGACGAGCTGCGCCGGCGTCTCGTTCAGCATCCGCGGCTGTGTCTTGTCGCGCTCGATGCCGTCGTACGTCAGACGCCAGATGCGGCCGTGCTTCGTGACCTTGTCGAGCTGATACTGCTCGATCTTGCGGCGCAGGTAGGTGCCGCGGCCCGACCAGGTCGCCTGCTGGATGATCCCGCGATACATGTCGGTGATGTACATCGTGCCGTCCGGCGCGGTGGTCATGTCGACCGGACGGAACAGCGGATCCGTCGAGCGGATGAACTCCGACAGCGGATACACGTTGCGCATCTGCGTCAGCCCCTCGGTCTTCACCGGACGCAGCCGGCGGACGATGCGGGCGACGGTTTCGCCGTAGAAGTAGTCGCCGATCATGTCCGGCGGCAGGCGATGGCCGCGGAAGACGTCGTTACCGGCGCCCGCGGTCGAGCGGTTCAGCGATCCGTCGGGCAGGCGCACGGATGGCAGGCCGCCCTGCATGTCGGCGATCAGCACCGGCGCGCCCCACGTGATGTTCAGGTTCTCCTCGAACTGATCGGGCACGCTGAAGTTGCCGTAGTGGACCGGCAGCTGGAAGTACCCGGGCATCCCGCTCGCGCCGCCCTGGAAGTGCACCTTGCCGTAGTTGTCCATGGCGGCGCCCCACTGGGCGTTGTTGCCGCCGGTCGGCTCCTGCCGCACCGGTCCGCCGTTGAGCGAAGGCCGCGCCCGGAACGCGTTCACCGTGCTGTACAACCAGTTGTCCATCGCCCAGAACAGCCCGGACTGCTGATGCTCGACGTTGGCGAGGCGGCCGAAGCCGGTCGCGAACAGGTCCTTCTTGTCGGCCACCCCGTCGTTGTTGGTATCGGTGAACTTCCAGACCTCGTCCGCGTTCGACTCCATCGTCAACACTGCGTTGGCGCCGTAGGGCATCACGAAGCGCGGGAAGATCAGCTTGTCGACGAAGATTTTGTGGGTCTCGTACTTGCCGTCGTTGTCGCGATCCTCGTGCATCGAGATGCGGCCGATCGCATCGAGCTCGCCGGCGGCGTCGGCGTCCTGCATGTAACTGCGAATCTCGAGCACGAACATCCGGCCGTTGCCATCGAAGGCGATCTGCGCCGATTCCTCGATGTCGGGATCGGTGAGAACCGGCTCCATCCGGAAGCCCGGCGGCAGCCAGAACTTCTTGGCCTCCTCTTCTGGCGGCAGGATCTTCACCGCCGGCTTGGGACCGTAATCGGCGGTGGCGTTGGCAGGGTCGTTCTCCTGCGGACCACCCAGGCCGCCGCGGCCGCCGCGGCCGGCGGGTCCACCCGGTGGCTGCCCCGGTCCGGGTACCGGCTGTCCCTGAGCGGCAGGTTGTACCACCTGCGGCGCTCCCCCGGCCTGCGCCTGCGGCGACGCGGGAATGGACCAGATGGCCAGCGTGGCCAGCACCAGTCCTGCCATGGCAC
>Ga0075433_10003092_pt1 | contig 12798 bp, 10 predicted proteins | sample RhiMethybrSRZTD2_FD_75299 | JGI IMG/M metagenome (GOLD analysis project Ga0075433, IMG submission 75299) | Populus rhizosphere microbial communities from Tennessee, USA - Rhizosphere MetaG P. TD hybrid SRZTD2 | ecosystem: Host-associated > Plants > Roots > Rhizosphere > Soil | place: USA... | reverse complement strand
CGCCCGACGTCGCGAACTGGACCGTGCACCGTCTGCCGATCGGCCGCGGTCTTCGCTGGCCCGTAGCCGCCGTGCTGCTGCCGCCGCTGATCAAGCGGCTGTACGACGCGCGGCCGTTCGACGTGCTGCGCGCGCACTCGTTGCGCTTCATCGGGCCGGCGACGCTGTGGGCCCGGCGGCGTTACGGCCTACCCGTGCCGGTCATCGCACACCACCATCATCTGGACGCCGGCTTGCTCAATCCGCTCATCGAAGGTCGGGTTATGCGCGCCGCCGACCGTGTCGTCGTCGGCAGCGAGTTCGCGCGCTCGCAGGCCGGGCGCGAGCTCGCCGTGCCGCCGGAAAAGTTCGCCGTCGTCTATTACGGCGTCGAGCGGCGCTTCGCGCGTCGTCCGCGGCCCGCAGGGCTCGTGGAGCGCTTTGGTCTTGGGCAGCGGCCGATCGTGCTGTTCCTCGGCGGCCTCAAAGGACGGAAGAATCCGTCTCTGCTGCTCGACATCTGGCGCGAGGTCGTTCGGGAGGCGCCGGAAGCCCGCCTGGTCGTCGCCGGTGCCGGCCCGCTGTTCGAGCCGCTACGTCGGCGTGCGGCCGCCACGCTGCCCGCGGGCTCGGTCGTCTTCACCGGCTACGTGCCCGAGGCCGAGAAGGTCGACTACTTCAACCTCGCGGATGTGTTCCTCTTTCCGTCCTCGCTCGAGGGCTTCGGTTTCAGCGTGGCGGAGGCGATGGCGTGCGAGATCCCCGTCGTGGCATCCGCGCGCGGGTCGCTGCCCGAAGTGGTCGCCGCCGGCGAAGGCGGATTCCTCTGTGATCCAGACGCGCCGGCGACGTTCGTCGAGAAGATCCTCCTGCTGCTGTCCGAGCCGATGCTCCGGCGCAAGTTCGGTCTCGCCAACCGCGAGCGCGTGGACCGGATGTTCCGCTGGGAGCACTGCGCCGCCGCCACCGAACACGTCTATCAGGATGTCCTGGATGACTGGCGTCGCCGTCGCCCTGCGACTCGATGACGTCGGCGCGGCTTCCAAGGCGCACGAGGTCTATGGCCTCACGCGAGTGCGGCTCGGGCCCTGGTCGCTGCCGTTTCCCGGCAATGCGCTCTTCCTCAAATACGTGCCGCCGATCAAGCGCTGGGGCCCATATCGTGAGCTCGCTGCTGGCGATTGGGAGGCAATCGCGGAGATGCTCCAGACGGCCTCGGCACGTATGACCGTGGCCGTCACCGCCGGATGGGTCGAGCGCGACGGCCGCGTGGTGCCGTATCCCGACAAGTTTCCGGCGGCCGCGCGCGCGCTGCGCGAGTGCGCCCGGCGGGGGCTCGTCGAGATCGCGCATCACGGCTACACGCACTGCGTCCTCGAGGGGCGGCGCTATCTGCCGCATTCATGGAAGGGCAACCGGATATATCACCGCGAGTTTCACGGCTGGGTACCGGCCGCGACCCATCGCGAGCACGTGCGACGCGCCCAGGACATCCTCCAGGACTTCTTCGGTTTGCCGGTGGTGACGTTCGTGCCACCTGGCAATGTCTTCACGCGCACGACGCTCGAGAGCGCGGCCGAGGTCGGACTTCGCTACCTTTCTTGTGTGAACGCCGACCAAGTCGCGGAGACCGCGGGGATGACCGCGATTCCGGACCAGGCCGTCCTCGCGCTGCACGACCGCGATGTGGTCGTCCGCGGGCGGCCGTGGCTGGCCGGTGTGCTGCGTGAGCGGGCGGGTGCGCTGACGACGATCGCGGACCTCGCCGCACGGCTCGAGCAGGCGCGCCGATGAGCGTGCCGTGGCCGCGCCTGGCGGTCGCCGCGGTCGACGTGCTCAACCGGCGCGGGAAGTCCGTCGGCGTGCGCCTCACGCGCTATACCGGGAAGAGCCGCCATTTCATCCACCCCAAGCACCTCGTCCACGCGCCGTGGCACGAGTGGTACGTCGAGCACCTGTCGCCGTCCGACGTCGTGCTCGACGTCGGCTGCGCCAACGGCGCGCACACGCTCGCCGCGGCGGCGCGCGCGCGACGCGTGTTCGGCATCGACTACGACGTTGGCCAGCTCGCGATCGCCGCTCGCGGCGCCGCGCGTCTGGGCCGGCGCAACGTGTGCCTGTTCGCGTGGGACCTCACCCAGCCGTTTCCGTTCCGCGAAGCGACGTTCGATGCCGCGTTGTTCCTCGACGTGATCGAGCATCTGCATCCCCGCCAGGCCGTGCTCTCCGAAATCCGTCGCGTACTCGTGCCGGGCGGGCGTCTGCTCGTCTCGGGCCCCAACCGGGACACGACGTGGCGTCGTCGACTGCGACAGGCCGGGCTTTTCGCGTACTCGGACCCCGATCACAAGATCGAGTACACGCAGGACGAGTTCGTCGCCGAGCTGCGGGCCGGTGGCTTCGATCCCGAGGGGCCGATTCGACCCACGGTGTACGACACCCCGTGGGCCGGGCTCATCGACGCCGCGGGTGGGCTGTCAATCCGTCTCTATGCGCGCCTAGCCCGGTGGAAGCACGACGCCGCGCTCGCGCGACCCGCCGAGAGCACGGGATTCCGCGTGCTCGCTCGGGCGCGAGCTTGAAGACGCGAGCATGAACATCTGCCTCGTCAACGAGTATTTCCCGCCGTTCGCGCCGGGCGGCGCAGAGTGGAGCCTCGACGCGCTCTCGCGCGCGATGGCCGCACGCGGCCACCGGGTGACGATCGTCACGCCAAACTACGGCGCGGCCGCGCGTGAAGAGCGGGATGGCGTCAGCGTCGTCCGCTTCTCGTTTCCCCGCCGGTTGCCGTCGGGCCGAACGCCGGCGACGCCGAAGTGGCTGGCGAACCCGCTCTTCTATCTCTGGGCCGCGCTTGCGGTGGCGCGTGCGGCTCGACGCGCGGGCGCCGAGGTCATCCACGCGCAGAACAAGCACTCGCTCATCCCGTGTGTGCTGGCCGGCCGCTGGCTCGGCGTCCCGGTGTTCCTCACCATCCGCGATGGAAGCATCGTAGACGCGGCACCGATGTGTCTGCACCACGGCGACCGCATGCCGACGGACTGCGGCGTGCGCAAGCTCTGGCGCGAATGCTCGGAGGAGTACTTCACGCAGTACCTCGCGGGACGGCGCTCGCGGCTTCGTGGCAAGCTGGCCTTCCTCTATTTCTGGCTCGATAGTCGGCTCAAGCAGCGCTTCCTCCGACGCGTGGACGGCGTGATCGGCGTCAGCCGCGGCATCCTCGAGATCTATCGCCGTTCGGGTCTGTTCGACGGAGTGCGAAGTACCCACGTCGTCTACAACGTGCCGCCGCTGTCCACGCCGCCGCCGCCGTCGGACGTGGAGGCCCTGCGCGAGCGCCTGGGTCTGCGCGGCCGGCGGGTCGTGCTCTACGTCGGCAAATTCTCTCCTGGAAAGGGCAGCGCCGACCTCGTCGCCGCGGCACAGAGCTTGTCGAGCCGTTGTCCCGATGCGACGTTCCTCTTCGTCGGCGAGGGGGCGCTCGAGACGAACGGCACCGCCGATGTCCGTCGCTTCGGCCCGCTGCCCAATCGCGAGGTACTCGCCCTCTACCCGCTCGCCGACGTCGTGGTGGTGCCATCGATCGTTCCGGACGCGCTGAGCCGGGTGATTCTCGAGGCGATGGCGGCGTCTCGCCCAGTCGTTGGCACGCGCGTCGGCGGCACGCCGGAGCTGGTCATCCATGACGTCACGGGCCTGCTGATCGAGCGCGGTGACCGCAAGGAGCTTGCGGACGCGATCGCGACGCTGCTGGACGACCCGTCACGCCGCGAGCGGCTGGGCAAGGCCGCGCGCGAGCATATCAGTCGGGGGTTCGTGTCCGATCAGACCGTGGAGCAGCTGGTCGCAATCTATGCCGGGGCGCAGCGCGCATGATCCTCGGGCTGCTGCCGGCCATTCGCGGCGGGCTCGGCGAGCTCGCCCGGACGGGACAGGGCGCCCGCCTGTTGGACGGCTACGTGCGACCATACGCGGCGGCATTCGACGAAGTGCGCTATTTCAGTTATCTGAACGAGTCGCTTGGCGAGTTCACGTCTGATTCCGAGCTGCTCCGACGAGTGCGGCTCTATCCCGGCGGCGGCTGGCATCCCTGGGCGTACGCGGCGGCGATGCCGTTTCGCTACGCAGACGCGTTGCGAAGTTGCTCGGTGCTGCGCGTGTTTCAAATGACCGGGGCCTTGCCGGCCGTGATCGCGCGCCGGCACTTCGGGATCCCGTTCGTCGCGACATACGGATTCTGGTACGAGCGGCTCGCCGGCTCGCCGCATACCCGGCTCCTGCGTCGGGCGGTCATCGCGATGGGCCTCGCTGCCGCCGACGCGGTCATCTGCACGACACCCGAGCTCGCCACCCACGCGCGCCGGCGCGTGCGCGACGACCGCGTCCATATCATCCCCAACGGCGTGGACACGACGCTCTTCACTCCGATGGGGAGACCGACGTCGGAGCGTCGCAGCATCCTGTACGTCGGCCGCCTATCCCGCGAGAAGAACCTCAGTGCGCTCGTGGAGGCAGCGGCGAAGCTTGCGGGCCGTTTCGACGTGGCGCTGCGCTTCATTGGCGACGGGCCCATGCGGACGCAGCTTGCCGACCACGCGGAAACGCTGGGCGTGGAGGCGGAGTTCACTCCGGTCGTCGAGCATCGACGGCTGCCCGCGATCGTCGCGCGCGCCGACGTCTTCGTGCTGCCGTCATTGACCGAGGGACATCCCAAGGTCCTCCTGGAGGCCATGAGCTGCGGCGTGGCGTGCGTCGCCTCCAACGTCGGCGGCAATCGCGCGATCCTCGTGGACGGCGCGACCGGTCTGCTGTTCGATCTCGAAGATCCCGGCGCGCTCGCCGAGGCCCTCGCGCGCATACTGGGAGACCGCGAGCTCGCCGCGCGGCTAGGCGCCCGCGCGCGCGCAGAGGTGCAAGAGCGTTACGACCTCGGACGCCTTGTCGCTGGGGAGATCGAGCTGTTGCGCCGCGTGGCAACGGCTCGCTGATCGTGTCGGCAGCGCTGGGCCTCAGCCACCGCCGTCGCCTGCTCGATGCCGAGCTGGCAGATCACGCCCGTCGCTTTGCGGGCCTCGTGCTCGAGATCGGCGCCCTGCGCACGCGGCGCGGCGGCTTCCGACAGCCCCACATCGGTGTCAGCTGGCTGCGGCTCGATATTGCGCAGACCGAGCAGCCGGACGTCGTTGCCGATGTTCAGCATCTTCCAGTACGCGATGACAGTATCGACTGGGTCGTCTGCCTCGAGATGCTGCAGTACGTCGCGTCTCCCGATGCCGCCGTCCGTGAGATTGCCCGCGTGCTGCGGCCCGGCGGCGCGACGGTCGTCTCGGTTCCATTTCTGCACCGCAGCGATGGGCCGACTGATCGCCATCGATTTACCGAAACGCGGGTGCGCGAGTTGTTGTCGGCACCCGGCCTGCGACTCGAGCACATGGCCGCCCAGGCCGCATTTTTCGGAACGCTCGCCAACCAGCTGCGGCAGGCGGTGGCGCAGGTGCCGAGCCGATGGGCCCGCTGGCCGCTGGCGGCGACGATCCGTCCAATCGAGCTCGGGCTCATCGCCGCCGACGACCTCGCGATCGTCCGGCGCTCGCCCTTCCTCTCGAGCTTCAGCACGGGCTTCCTGGTCGTTGCGCGTAAACCCGACATCCGGCCATGACGATATACTCATCGTCGATGCGCGGGACGGCCTGATGCGCCTCGCATTGTGGCGTGCTCCGAACGCTGATGCAGAGACGCGGCGTGAATGGGCGCTCGTCGCCGCCGCCTGGGTGCTCATTGTGGCGGTGACCGCCGTCTGGCTGGCGCTCGATCGCCGTCCGCCGGAATGGGACCACGCCAACCATCTCGAGCGCGTAGTCACGTGCGCACAGGATATGGCGCGGGGCGATGTGCGCACGGTGCTCGAGCGCTCGTCGTTCTATCCTCCGCTCGTCCCGTGCGCGGCAGCGGCGATCTATCGGTGGTGGCCCTCCGACGCGGCCGCTGCGCAGTCGGCGATTCTCCTGTTCCTCGGGGTGGCCATGGCGGTGATCTATCGGCTCGGCCGTGAGCTCGCTGACGGCACAGCAGGCGTCGCCGCAGCCTGGATCTTCGCCTCCGCGCCGTTCGTGGTGTATAGCGGCACCCGATTTCAGCTCGACCTTCCTCTCGCGACGATGGCGGCGGTCGCCTTCCTCGTCGTTCTCCGGACTGACGGCTTCCAGCACCCCGGGTGGTCCCTTGTGGCGGGCGGCGTATGGGCCATCGGGATGTTGACCAAGCCGACATTCGCGGTGTACGCCTTTGCGCCGATCGTCTGGGTGCTGATTCGCGAGCGTAACCGCCGGAGTTGTCTCAACGCGACGCTCGCCGTTGCGGTCGCCGCGGCGCTCAGTCTTCCCTGGTACGGGCCGCGCCTGATCGGGCTGCCCGCTCAGCTGGCGTATCGATCGGGCAAAGGCGCGATGCTCGAAGGAAAGCCCGAGACGTTCACGCTGACGGCGCTCTCGTTCTATCCAACGTGGATCTTCACGCAACTCGGCGTGCTCGCGGTCGGCCTGCTTCTCGCCGGGTTGATCGTCGCGCTTCGCCAGCGGCGCGGGCTCGCCATCGCGGCCTTCGCCGCGCCGTTCATCGTGTCGATGCTCGTGCGCAATAAGGATCTTCGATATACGCTGCCGTTGCTTCCGATGGCCGCCGTCCTCGCTGGGATCGCCGTTTCCGCGCTTGGGAGGCGGTGGCGGCCATGGGTGGCGACGGGCTTGATCGTCGTCGGCGCCGGGCAGGTGTCCGGAACGCTGTTCGGGCTCCCGCCCGCTTTTCGGCTACCGATGCTCGGCGTCCCAACCGGCATCGACACACCGCCGATGCGAACCGAGTGGCACCACCGAGACATCCTCCGCGCCATCAGCCGTGCCTCCCGCGGCGCCGCGGTGACCGTGAGCGTCGTTCCGAACTATAACTTTTTTTCCGTCAGCAATTTTCGCTACTACGCGACACGTGAAGGACTGCCGATTCGCTTCCTTCGTGCCTGGGATGGTGAGCCGCTCGGCGTGGACTACGTGGTTCTGAAGACCGGTCCGATCGGACCTTCATGGACCGCGGCAAAGATCGAGCGGTTGATGGAGCGTTTCGCGCGCGAGCCCGACCTGTCGCGCGTGTATCCCGTCATCGCGGAGTTCGCGCTGCCCGATGGATCGAAGGGCACGCTCCGCGCGCGCCGTGTGACGGACGCGGTCGCCGGTTCGCCCGGCGCTCTGGCCCGGACATTCGAGGAGGAAACCCGCCGGCGGCTGCCGGAGGTGGCGCGGGACGTCGAGGGGCTGACGGTGCGGCTGACGTACGACGATGCGCTCGCACGCGGCCGCGTACAGCGCGTGGAGATTGCCGCGGCGGTGGCGACCGTGGGCGAGCTCACCCGCCGCGGCGCTGCGGCGCTCCGTGTGCGCAACGTCCGACTCCTCGCCGACGACGTGCTCGTCAATCCGTTCAGCCTCGGCGATGGTCGCCTGGACCTGCTCGATGTCGGTCGGCTGCGCCTCGAGCACGCCGAGGTTTCCGCCGGCGATTTGCAAGCCTTTCTTGACCAGCTGAAGGAGGCACGCGGTGTGCGCATCAGGCTCGTCGAGGATCGGGTCGAGGTCGCCATTGCGCATGCCGGGCCCGATTTCGATGCCCGCGTTCGCATCGTGCCCGCGATCGACCGACCGTTCGCGCTCCGGGTAGAACGTGTGCGTGTGGGCCCTATCCCGTTGCCGCCGGTGCTGATCGACTGGATCGCCCGGAACTACGACCCGACCCAGCGAATCGCGAGCCGATTGCCCTTTCCGGTCGAGATCGCTCCGGTCAGCATCGCGGGGCAGAGCTTGCGAATCGGCGGTGCGTCGGCCTCAGGCAGTCAGAACGTGGACAGAATCGCCGAATCGCGCTGATGTCATTGAGGCAGGAAGACAACACCTATCGACTTGATGATCTCGGCGACCGGCGCGTGCTCACCGTGGAGGGCCGGCGGTACGAAACCAACTACAGCGAGCGCGTCGTGCGCATGCTCATCGAGCGCAAGGGGGTGCGCCGCGCGCCGCCGTACTTCGACTACAAGCGCACGCGCGGCGACCACTTTCTGGCTCCGCTGTTTCGCTGGCTGCGAGCCGGCCGGCACGAGCGACTGCGCGTGCTCGAGGTCGGCTGCTCGTTCGGTCACATCACCGAGTGGCTTGCCGACCAGCCGGAGGTCGCGGAGATCCGTACATTCGACACCGACGCGGAATTCGTCGAGATCGTGCGAGCCAAGCGCGAAGAGCTCGCTCTGCCATCGCTGGCGGAGATTCGCCGGCTCACCAACGAGGAGACGTGCGCACTGCCGTGGAGCGCCGCCACCTTCGACCTCGTGCTGGCCCTCGGCGTCGTCGAGCATCTGCCCGCGCGCACGCGCCGTGCCCAGGTCGACGAGTACTATCGCGTGCTTACCCCGGGCGGCCACATCGCCATCCTCGACACGCCCAATCGATGGTTTCCGCTCGAGACGCACTCCGTCGGCCTGCCGGTCGTGCAGTGGCTGCCGCCCCAGCTGGCGTGGCGCTATGCGAGACTGGGGCGGCCGGCGAAGTTCAATGGCGTGGCGTATGCCGAGTTCGTGGCCGACGGCACCGGCTGGCGCAACGCGACGTATCGTGAGTGCCTGCCAACTTGGCGTGACGGCGGTGTCGAGGACGTCACCGAGGCGGCTGGTTACGGCTGGCGATTCTTTCGGGACACTGCCCGCTCGCGCACGCGGCGCGCGGTGCTGCCCGCGTTCGCCGTCGCTGTGGCAGGGCTCCGCGCGTGCGGCCAGGCGCCCTCGCTCTGCCTGCCGTATCTGAACCTGCTCTTCCGGCGGACTTCGCAGTGATCATCCCCCCGGAGGCGCGCCCACGCTTCGAGACCGAGCGTCGCCTCGGCCGGCTTTCGCTCGTGCGTCGTCTCGCCGCGGCGCTGGCCGTTGAGGCGCGCCGCCGCGTGGAGAACGGCCGGTGACCCCGCCGCGCGTCTCGGTTCTGATGGCGGTCCACGACGGCGCCCCGTGGGTGAAAGACGCGGTGGCGAGCGTGCTGTCGCAGACGCTCGCCGATTTCGAACTCATCGTGGTGGACGACGGGTCGGCCGACGCCACGCCCGCCGTGCTCGCCGGCGTCGACGATCGACGGTTGCGCGTGGAGCGCCGGCCGCGCGCCGGCCTCACCCGCGCGCTCAACACGGCTCTCGAGCTGGCTCGCGCCCCGCTCGTCGCGCGCCTCGACGCCGACGACATCGCTCTGCCCGAGCGTCTGCACCGACAAGTGGCGTTCCTGGACGCGCATCCCGACATCGGAGTCGTGGGCAGCGCCGCGCGGGAGATCGCCGCCAATGGCCTCGAAGTCCGCGTGGTCCGGCCACCCAAAGACCACGACGCGCTTTGTCGCGCGTTGATCCGCGGTAACCCGATGGTGCACTCGACAGTGACGATGCGCCGAAGCGTCGTCGAGGCGGTCGGCGGCTACGACGCGGGGTTTGTCGTGGCGCAGGACTACGATCTCTGGATGCGGCTCTCAGCGGTCACGCGGCTCGCGAACCTGCCCGACACGCTGGTCATCCGCCGGCTCCTGCCGGGCCGAATCTCGGTGGCGCGCGACGCCGATCGACTGCGCGCGGAAGCGCGCGCGCGGTGGCGTGCGGTGCGCGCGGGCGCATATCCCGCCTGGTGTGTCGTGTTCGCCGCGCGGCCGATGCTCGCCGCCTCGCTGCCCGGCTCGCTGCGGCGGGCGCTGCGCCGCGCGCGCGGATGACGACGCCGCCCGACCCCACGGCGCCGCGCGGTCCGGTCCTCGAGCTGCTCGTCTCCACCCAGCCAGGCGGTGGACCGCAGCACGTGCTCGCCGTCGCCACCTGGCTGCGCGCGCGACGCTGGCGGACGATCGTCGCGGGCCCGCACGACGGCGCGTTGTTCGATCGCTTTCGGGAGAACGGTATCGAGACCGTCGAGCTGGCGACGGACCGATTCAGCGCGGGAACGCTCGGACAACTGATCCGGCTGGTTCGCGAGCGGCGGGTGCGGCTCATTCACTCGCACGGCAAGGGCGCGGGTCTCTACGGCCGGCTCGTCGCGCGCGCGCTCGGCGTGTCCGCGGTGCACACGCTGCATGGTCTGCACTTCGAGCGGTACGGCGTGGCGAAACGAGCGGCGTACCTCGCGCTGGAGCGTTTTCTCTCTCGCTGGACGAGCGTCATCGTCAACGTCTCGCGCGCGCAGGAGGCGGAGGGCCTCGCGCTACGCCTCTTCGACCGGCGCAAGAGCCGCGTCGTCGTCAACGGCGTGGATGTCGCGCGCCTCGGCACGGCGGCCGCGGAGCCGGGGGAGGCGCGTGCCGCGCTCGGGCTGCCCCCGTCGGCGCCGGTCGTCGGCTGCGCCGCGCGCTTCGATCCGATCAAGCGACTCGACCTGCTGCTGCAGGCGGCCGCACGCGTCCCCGACGACGCGCTGCGCGTCGTCCTGATCGGCCGCGGCACCGAGGAGCGCCGCCTCCGTGAGCTCGCGACATCGCTCGGGCTCGCTGGGCGCGTGATCTTTCCAGGGGAGATCCTGGACGCGGCACGGCTGTACCGCGGCTTCGACGTTTACGCCACGACGTCGGCGAAGGAGGGAATGCCGCTCGCGCCGCTGGAAGCCATGGCGCTGGGCGTTCCCGTCCTCGCCAGCGACATTCCTGCCCACCGCGAGCTTCTGGGCGGCGCATCTCCCGCGCTGGTGGCCGGCACGCCGGACGCGTTCGCCGATGCGCTCAGCCGACTGATCGCCGACGGCGCCGCGCGCGCCACGCTGGCCGCCGAGCAGCGCACGCGGGCGCGCAGCGAGTTCGAGATCCGGCAGATGCTGACGACGGTCGAGGCGCTCTACGGCGAGGTGCTGGGGCTGTAGTAGTATGGCTCGGATGCGGATCCTGATCACCGGGATCACCGGGTTTGTCGGCAGTCATCTCGCGGAGTTCGCGCTCGATCGGGGCGCGCAGGTCGTGGGCGCGCTGCGCTGGCGCAGCAGCCTCGAGCACATCGAGCACATTCGCGAACGAATCACTCTCATCCAGTCAGAGCTGCGCGAGCTGTCCTCGGCGCGGGAGCTCATCGAGCGGGCGAATCCCGATTACATCGTTCATCTCGCCGCGCAGTCGTTCGTCGGCGCGTCGTGGCAGACGCCGGCGGAGACGCTGCTGACCAATGCGATCAGCCAGGTGAACCTCTTCGAGGCGATTCGCCAGCTCGGCTCGCAGGCGCGCTTCCTCGTCATCGGTTCCAGCGAAGAATACGGGCTCGTGTATCCCGATGAGCTGCCGATCACGGAAACGAATCCGCTGCGGCCGCTCTCGCCGTACGGCGTCAGCAAGGTCACGCAGGACCTCATGGGCTTTCAGTACTGGAAGAGCTACGGCCTCGATATCGTGCGCGCGCGCGCGTTCAACCATTCGGGGCCGCGTCGAGGCGCGGACTTCTCGACGTCGAACTTCGCGCGTCAGATCACCGAAATCGAAGCCGGTCTGCGTGAGCCCGTCGTGGAGGTCGGCGATCTCAAGCCGTGTCGCGACTTTTCCGATGTTCGCGATATCGTGCGTGGCTACTGGGATCTGCTCGAGCGGGGAACGGCGGGCGACGTCTACAATCTGTGCGCCGGCGTCGACTGGTCCATCGAGCGCATGCTGAACTTTCTCCTCTCGCAGTCGACGGTGCGCGGCATCGAGGTGCGTCCGGATCCCGCGCGGTTTCGTCCGTCGGACATCCCCGTGTTGCGTGGCAGCTACGAGAAGATCGAGCGCGCAGTGGGCTGGCGGCCGCGGATCCAGCTCGAGCAGACGCTCGGCGATGTTCTCGAGTATTGGCGACAACGTATCCGGCCGCGCGCGCAGTAGGCGACGGCGTGCGCGGCGCGCCGGAGCGGCCGCGCGTGGCGCTCGTCCATGACTGGCTCACCGGCATGCGCGGAGGCGAGCGCTGCCTCGAAGTCTTCTGCGAGCTGTTCCCCGAGGCGCCGCTCTATACGCTCGTGCACGTGCCCGGCAGCGTGTCGGCCGTCATCGAGCGCCGACGCATCGTCACCTCGTTCGTGCAGCGCCTTCCGCGCGCGGCGTCGCACTACCGACGCTATCTGCCGCTCTTTCCGGCCGCGGTGCGCGGCTTCGACCTCGCCGGCTACGATCTCGTGATCTCGCTCAGCCACTGCGCGGCGAAGGCCGTGCGCCGGCCGGCGGGCGCGCTCCATCTGTCGTACTGCTTCAGCCCCATGCGCTACGTCTGGGATCTCTACGACGATTATTTCGGGGCGCGGGCGAGCGTGGCGGTTCGCGCGCTGATGCCGCCGATCGCCGCCGCGCTGCGGGCGTGGGACCGCCGCACCGACGGCGTCGACGCGTTCGTCGCGATCTCCCAGCACATCGCCGATCGCATCCGGCGTGTCTATGGACGTAGCGCCGACGTCATCTACCCGCCCGTGGACACCGCGCGGTTCCGCCCGGTCGCGCGGCCCGACGATTTCTACCTCGTGGTGGCGGCGCTGGTGCCCTACAAGCGGATCGATCTGGCGGTGGCCGCCGCCAACCGACTGCGCCGCCGCCTGCTCGTCGTCGGCTCCGGCCCGGAAGCCCGCCGGCTCCGCGCGCTCGCGGGGCCGACGGTCGAATTCGTCGGCTGGCGCCCCGATGCCGAGGTGGCCGATCTGTACGCGCGCTGCCGCGCCGTGCTCTTTCCCGCCGTGGAGGACTACGGCATCGTGCCGCTGGAGGCGGCCGCGGCCGGACGGCCGACCATCGCGCTGGCGCGCGGCGGAGCGCTCGAGAC
>Ga0075433_10003085_pt1 | contig 12808 bp, 10 predicted proteins | sample RhiMethybrSRZTD2_FD_75299 | JGI IMG/M metagenome (GOLD analysis project Ga0075433, IMG submission 75299) | Populus rhizosphere microbial communities from Tennessee, USA - Rhizosphere MetaG P. TD hybrid SRZTD2 | ecosystem: Host-associated > Plants > Roots > Rhizosphere > Soil | place: USA... | reverse complement strand
CATCGCGCCGACATCGTCCTGTACAACAAGCTGAAGGTCGAGGACGTCGCGGCCGATCACGAGATGCCGCTGCAGGTCGGCCCGAACATCACCGGCTCCGGCTGGTCGCTCGACGCGCTGGCCACGCACGTGGCCGCCTTCCCGCTGTTCGCGGGCGTCGAGCCGGCGGTGCTGCGGCGCATGCTCCAGTCGGCCACGCTCCGTCACCTCGAACCGCATGAGGTGCTGGTGCACGAAGGGGAGTTCCACGAGCGGCTGTTCGTCGTGCTCGACGGTAGCGTCGAGCAGACCACCTCCTCCACGACGAGCGACCGAACCCGGATCCTGCTGCTCGGCCCCGGGTCCTTCCACGGCGAGCTGGCGGTGATGGGCAACCAGGAGGAGACCTACACGATCACCTGCGTCCTGCCCGCCACGGTCCTGGAGTTCCCCAAGGCCACCGTCTACCGGTTGATGCGCGAGTCGCCGGCCTTCGACAGGACCATGGAGGACCTGTACCAGCGCCGGGCGATCTGGACGCACGCGCGAACCTCGCCGCTGTTGGCGGCGCTGCCCGAGGACGCCGTCGAGGGCCTGCTGTCGAACGCGACGTTCAAGGTGCTCAAGCCGGGCGCGGTCGTGTTCCGCGAGGGCGACCGGCCTGGAGACCTATATCTGGTCCGGACCGGGTTCCTGCGCGTCGCCCGCCGGTTCGGCTCGGACGAGCGCGTGCTGCAGTACTTCCGCGAGGGGGACGTGTTCGGCGCGGTCTCGCTGCTGTTCGGCCAGCTGCAATCGGCGACGGTAAGCGCGAACACGCGCGCCGAGGTCGTGGTGATCCCGGGCTCCGCGGTCGCGGCCCTGCTCGAACGCTCGCCGGAGCTTCGCAAGACTCTCATCGCCGAGGCAACCAAGGCCGAGGAGACGATCCTGCAGCTGGGTTCGGCGCCGCGGCCGGACCCGAAGGACCGCGCGACCTCGATGATGATGTCGCTCGAGGGCTTGGTGGACGCCGGCGTGATGCAGGGCCACGAGGTCCTGATGATCGACACGGCGATCTGCACGGACTGCAACAACTGCGTCGACGCGTGCGGCCGCCGCCACGGGTACTCCAGGATCGAGCGGGCCGGCCTGCAGCTCGGCAACATGCTCTTCCCCTCGGCGTGCCGTCACTGCGAGGACCCCGTCTGCCTGCTGTGCTCGGTGAACGGGATCGTCCGCGAGCCCGACGGCGAGATCCGGATCGTCCCGGACAACTGCATCGGCTGCGGCGCGTGTGCCGAACGCTGTCCCTACGACAACATCCAGATGCACGAGCTCGTCGAGCAGGAGGAGGGCTTCTTCTCGAAGCTCCTGCACCGCAAGGACGAGTCCTCGGCCGAGGATCAGCTCGCGCAGAAGATCGCCGTCAAGTGCGACCTGTGCGCCGGCTACGACTACTACGCGTGCGTGCACGCATGCCCGGTGGGCGCGGCCATGCGGGTCGACCCCGTCGAGGTGTTCGGGCGCACCGACCTGCTGATCGGGCTGGAGATGAAGAAGGCGGGGGCGTGAGCGAACCCGCGCACAAAGGTCCCCGCACCACGCAAGGTCCCCGGCCGATCCGCCGCAAGAAGCTGTTCGAGCGGCCGTGGCCCTGGATCATCCTCGCCGGCCTGATCGTGGGCGCGGTGTTCGCGCTCGGCACCTCGATGCTGCGGACGGCGCAGGACGCGGGCGGCAACGCGGGCGACGCGTTCGTCGCGATCGTGACGGTCGGGGTGATCGCGGTCGTGCTGATGGCGCTGGTCGCGTTCTACTCGGCCCGCAAGCGCCGCCGCACGCTCCAGGAGCACCTGCCCGGCACGATGATGGCCTGGCTGAAGGGCCACGTCTGGATCGGCCTGGCCGCGCTGATCGCGGTGCTGGTGCACGTGTGGCTCTACCCGATCACCTCGAGCATCACGACCGGCAAGATCACCCTCGCGATCCTCATCGTGCTCGTGCTGTCCGGCATCGCGTGGCGGATCGTCTACCAGACCGTCCCGCGCCGGGTGCCCGACGCCGTCGGCAACCTCTCGACGAAGGACACGAGGTCGCGGCTCGAGCAGGTCGAGGTCGAGATCGAGAAGACGACGGCCGGCGTCTCGGACGAGCTGCGCGAACTGGCCGAGCTCCGCCTGGCCGGCCGCACGAACGTCGGCGAGCTCGACGGCCGCGCCGCCTCACTGTCGCTCGAAGAGCAGGCGACGTGGGAGGAGATCAAGCGGCTGGCCGACCGGCGCGACCGCTATCGCGGCCGTGAGCCGAAGCAGGAGCGCTACCAGCGCCTGTTGCAGCGCTGGAAGGTGATCCACCTGCCGCTCGCCGTGATCCTCGGCGCCGCGATCGCGATCCACGTGGCCGACGTCCTGGGCCTGAGCGACAAGGTCTCGGCGAGCGAGACCGACGCGTTCCCGGACTCGGCGCAGTGCGCCGACTGCCACAGCGACATCGTCGACCAGTGGAAGACCGCGATGCACGCGATCGCGCAGAAGAACCCGACGGTGGTCGCGCAGACCGCGCTCGCGCTGCAGAAGTACCCGGACTTCAAGCGCGTGTGCACCAATTGCCATGCGCCCATCGGCACGCAGATCACCAACCAGGATCCCGCCAGCGAGGTCTTCCCGCTCCCCGGCGAGGACGGCGGCGCCGCCGTGCTCGGCGACGGCGTGAACTGCTGGACCTGTCATGCGCTCCCGAACGCGCCGACCGAGATCCAGGGAGCCTTCGATGACTTCCCCGTGGATCGAGCAGGTTCGCGCTCGTTCGGGCTCGTGTTCGCCCCGCCGCTGGACGGCAACCCGCTCCCGGTGCCGAACCACCAGGTCGCGGTCGGCTTCATGACCGGCCCGGACGTCCCTCCGGAGCAGGGCACGTACCAACTGTGCGGCGCCTGCCACAACGTCAAGGTCGACATCGACGGGAACGGCCTGTCGATCCTCGGCGACGACCAGACCGCGGGGTCGTTCGAGGATACCGACGAGAACGGCACGATCGACCAGAACGACCTCCAGTTCGAGGACGACAACGGCAACGGCAAGGCCGATCTCGAGCCGGGTAGCTCGGAGCGAGACGTCGACGGCACCAACAAGCTGCTGGACCTGGTCCTGCAGACCACGTTCGACGAGTGGCAGGACTACACGCAGAACGACCCCGCGCCCGCGAACTGCGGCACCTGCCACATGCCCGGTCTCGGCAAGGGGGCGACGGTGAACGACGGGCCCGCCAACCTGTCGGTCCCGGACCGGCCGCTGCACTCGCACGAGTTCGTCGGCGTCGACTACGACCTCGAACCCGGGCACTACGAGAGCCTCGGCGTCGGCGACGACGCCCGAACCAAGGTGCTGAACGCCCGCGACGAGCTGATCTCGGAGGCCGCGACCCTGTCCGCCGAGGTCGACCAGGTTGACGACCAGACGCTCACCGCGGCGGTGACCGTTCGAACGGGCTTCATCGGACATGACTTCCCGACGGGATTCGCATTCGCTCGGCAGTGGTGGCTCGAGGTCAAGGCCGTGACCCAGTCCGGCGAACCCGTCTGCCTGGTGCCCGTGAACCCGGCGACCGGGCTGGAGGACGAAGCCAACGGCATCCCCACGAAGAACTGCTCCTCCGGTTCGCCCACCGGGGGAGGGGACTGGAACGACTCGCCCGCCGAGGATCTGCTGACCTGCGATCCGCGGGCGGTGGCGCAGGCGTTCGGGCCGCAGATCGAGGCCGCCGGCCTAGGCGTGAACATCGCCGACGTTGTGCTCTCCGTAGCGCAGCCGCTCGACGACTGCGACCCGTGGCTCACGAACTTCCAGAAGATCTTGACCGACGGCGACCCGGAGGGGACGGGCCGGTTCCTCGAGGTGCCGTACCAGTCGCTGCTCCCCGACATCGTCAAACTGCAGACGCGTGTCGCCACCCAGCAGCTGATGATCCCCCTGAAGTCCTTCGACAACCCGGACACGCCCTTCGACGACCGGGAGGCGACGTTCGCCTACGTCTTCGACACCAGCAAGCCGGAGGTCCTGAACCAGAAGGTGAAGATCACGTTCGCCCTGCATCTTCGGCACCTGCCGCCGTACTTCATCCGCGAGCTCGGGGAGGACCCCGGGTACCCCGAGGGCCTGACCGCGGACCAGCTCCTGAGTCAGATGGTCGTGAGCACGGCCGCCACCGACTCCGTGACGTCCAAGCGCGTCCTCGCGCGCTGACGCTACGTCTCCCGGCGCCGCTGGGCGATCGCGTCCGCCCGGCGCTTGGCGTTGCGGGCCCTGGACAGCAGCGAGAGCGTGTAGCCCCCGAGCGCGAGCGCGGTGACCAGATAGGCGGCGATCACGTAGCCCACGTTCGCCGCCATCAGCGTTCGACCTCCACGATCGGGGACAGTGCCTCGCGAGCCTCGCGCTCCTCGAGCCGTCCGACGCGCAGCCGCAGCGTCATCAGGTACGCGTACGTGATCGTGAACGCCGCCACGCCGCCCAACAGCGCCAGCAGCATCGTCCCCTGGATCTCGGGGGCGCCGAGCCGGAACACGGTCGGTCCCTGGTGCAGTGAGCGCCACCACACGACCGACAGGTGCACGATCGGCACGTCGATGAACCCGACGATCCCCACGACCGCCGCCCAGGTGGCCCGGCGCGAGGGGTTGTCGGTGATCCTCCGAACGGCCAGGTACCCGATGTAGATCAACAACAGGACGGCCGTGGTCGTCAGCCGCGGGTCCCATGTCCACCACGTGCCCCACACGGGCTTGCCCCACAGCATCCCGAGCGCGATCGCGAGCGCCGTGAACAGCACGCCGATCTCGGCCGAGGCCGCGGCCACCCGGTCCCATCTGGTCTTCTTCGTCCTCAGGTACGCGATGCTCGCGCCGAAGACCACGAAGAACGAGAGGTACGCGAGCCAGGCCGCCGGCACGTGCACGTACATGATGCGCTGCACCTCGCCCTGCACCGCGTCGGGTGGCGCGACGACCAGCGAGAGCAGGGCCGAGATCGCGAGCGCGACGAGCGACGCGACGCCGAGCGTCCGCTCCCCGTTGCGGGACGTCGCCTTGCCGAGCGCTCGCTCCGCGGTGGCCGCCATCAGTCCTCTAACAGGTACCCGAACACGAGCACCCCCACCGACAGGAACACGACGTCGAACGCGGCAAGCAGGCCGAGCCACGACAACACCTCGCTCGAACGCCCGGCCGCGGCCAGGTCCGTTGCCCGGACGCCAGCGATCAGGACCGGCGCGACCAGCGGCAGCACGAGCATCGGGAAGATCGCCTCGCGTGTTCGGGCGGACTCGGCCACCACGCCGAACAGGCTCCCGACGGCCGCCAGTCCGACGACGCCCAGGACGAACGCCGCGACCATCAGGAGCGGATCCTGTACGGACAGGTCGAAGAGCAGTACCACCAGCACCAGCACCGCCAGGACGAGCGCGAGCAGCTCGAGCGTCACCGCGGCCGCCTTGCCCAGGAACACGGCGGCCTTGTCGATCGGCGCCAGCAGCAGGCCCTCGAGCGCGCCGTCCTCGGTCTCCACCTGATACGCGCGGCGGGAGGCGATGACCGCCGAGAACAGCACGGCCATCCACAGCAGCCCCGGCGCCACGCGATCGAGGACGTCGCGTCCGGGACCGAACGCGAAGCCGAACGCGATCAGCACCGTGGCCGCGAACGGCAACAGGGTTCCGAGGGCGTGCCGTCCACGAACTTCGATCACGAGGTCCTTGCGCGCGATCACCGAGGCCTGGCCGACGAGCATCACCCCGCCGCCTCCACCGCGCCGTCGCGCATCGTGACCACGCGCGCGCCGAGCTCGGGCGCGACCGGATGATGCGTCGCGATCATGACCGTGTGACCCGCGGCGGCGGCATCCAGGACCAGGCGCTCGACCACGGTCCGAGCGGCGTCGTCCAGGCCCGTCGTCGGCTCGTCGAGAAGAAGCAGCTCGGGGTCCCGAACGAGAGCTCGGGCCACCGCGACCTTCTGGCGCATGCCGGCCGAGAACGCCCGCACACGCTCACCCGCGGCGTCCGCGAGCGCCACACGTTCGAGCGCGTCGTCCACGCGGGCGGCGGGCAGACCGAGGAGGCGGACGAACAGCTCGAGGTTCTCGCGGGCGGTCAGCTCCTCGTAGAGCCGCGTTCGGTGCGTGAGGAGCTCGCAGCGCCGGCGGATCTCCTCGCGCTCGGTCGCGAGGTCGAACCCCAGCACCGAGCCCCCGCCGTAGGTGGAAGACAGCGCGGTCGCCACGACCCGCAGCAGCGTGCTCTTGCCGGCGCCGTTGGGTCCACGTAGGACCACCGCCTCGCCGCGCCTGATCGAAAGGTCCACCCGGACCAGGGCGGGTGAGGCGCCGAACAGGCGGGTCACGCCTCTCAGCTCGACGGCGGCGTCCCGCAGACCGGTTGGCGTTCGAGGAAGGGTGCGCATCGGGCTTCTTTCTATCACCGCGGCCCTGACCCGACCGGTGGCGAGTCTCGGATGCAACGAGGCTTGCGCATCGGTAGGGCCCGGCCTAGCGTAGCGCGGTCATGAGGCGCGTCTTCGCGCTGCTCGGCCTGTCCGCGGCCCTGGTCGTCGCATGGCTCTCGCTGTTCCCCTCGCAAGCGGTCGCGACGGTCGAAGGCCCATGTACCGCATCCATCGACAACGTCAACGTCACGAAGGGCCACGACGACCCGGGCGATGCAGTGCCGTTGCAGTCGGGGGACGAGATCCCGGTCGCCGGGACGGCCACGTCGCGGGTGACGGACCTGTCCTACACCGTCCACGTCGCCGGCGGCGGCGTCCAGGTTGGATCCGTCGTCATCGCGCAGGACGGGCTCAGCTGGGAGGGCACGGTCGATCTCGACAAGATCTCGAACGCGACCGTCGGCCTGTTCGAGGTCACGGCCGAGGTCCAGACCACGGGCGCGCCGTGCACCGCGACGGCCTACGTGTGCATCGAGGGCCGGAGCCCGTTCACGACGGCGGCAGGGGCCGGCGCGACCCTGTTCGGCGTCGGCGGCGCGATCCTTCTGGTGCTCTCGTTCACCCGGGCGCGCGGGATGGGGCTGGCCAGGTCGTCGCTCCAGGGGTTCGCGGGCGGGGCGACCGCCGGCCTCGGGGGCGCCGTCCTGCTTCAGCAGTTCTGCACGCTTCCCCTGACGGCCGCCTCGGCGGTAGGGGTGCCGGTGGTCCTCGGCGGAGTCGGAGCGATCGGCGCGTCGGTGTTGCGACGTGCCGGCACCAGGGGCGCGCGCCGCGCGGCTCAGATCGCCCACGGCCGCGGGGCCGGTGGCACCGTAGGGCCGTCCGGCGAGCCCACCGAAGTGATCCATCACCGCGCGGGCGCCGGGCCACACGAGTCGGTCGGCGCCGGACACGCTCCGGGCGCCCCCTCGGCGAGCGCGGGAGGCGGCGGGGGTACGGGAGGGGGCGGTGCGGGCGGTGGAGGCCCGAGCCCTGCGCCTGCCGGTCAGGGATCTGGTCCCCCCGCGGGCGGCGGACCGAGCCCCGCCCCCGCAGGCCCGAGTGGACCTGCCGGTGGTAGTGGTCCGAGCCCCGCACCGGCCGGCCCGACGGGGGGTCCCCCCGGCGGAGGCGGGCCGGCTCCGGCCCCGGCCCCGGCCGGTCCAAGTGGACCGCCACCGGGCGGTGGTCCGAGTCCGGCACCCGCGGGCCCTGGAGGACCTCCGCCCGGAGGAGGACCCAGCCCGGCCCCCCCTGGCCCCGGCGGACCGGCACCGGGTGGCGGACCCGGTCCGGCTCCTCTCGGCCCCGGCGCTCCGGCGGGAGGCGGTCCGTGGCCGCTTCCACCTCCCCCGCCCTCGGGTGCGGCGGTTCCGCCCGTCGTTCCGTTCGTCCCGGGTGAGGACCGGACCTGCCCGAACTGCGGCACCGGCAACGAACACGACGCCCAGTTCTGCACGAACTGCGGCGAGAAGCTCACGTGAGCACCGACGCCCGGATCGGAACCCACATCGGGGACTACCGGATCGAACGTGTCCTCGGTCGCGGCGGGATGAGCGTGGTCTACCTGGCCGAGCACACGCGCTTGAAGCGCAAGGCCGCGGTCAAGCTCCTGTCACCCGAGCTCGCGGAGGATCCGACGTTCCGCGCGCGCTTCGTGAGCGAATGGGAGCGCCTGGCTCAGCTCGACCACCCGAACATCATCCCGGTATTCGAGGCGGGGGAGTCCGGCAGCAGCCTCTACATCGCGATGCGGTACGTGCAGACGACGGACCTCAAGGCGTTGATCGAGCAGGAGGTCCGCCTGGATCCCGAACGCGCGATCCGGATCGCCTCGCAGACCGCGAGCGCGTTGGATGCCGCGCACGCGCAGAGCCTCGTGCACCGCGACGTCAAGCCCGCGAACATCCTGGTCGCGATCGGCGCCGGTCCGGAGGGGACCGATCACGTGTACCTGTCCGATTTCGGGCTGACCAAGCACACGCAGTCGCAGAGCGGCCTCACGCAGACCGGACACTTCATGGGCACGATCGACTACGTCGCGCCTGAGCAGATCTCGGGCAAGGACGTGGACGGGCGCGCGGACCAGTACGCGCTCGGGTGCGTGGTGTATCAGTGCCTGACCGGTCAGGTCCCGTTCGCGCGCGAGGAGGAGACCGCCTCGCTGTTCGCGCACCTGCAAGACGAGCCGCCGCGCGTCACGGCCCAGCGTCCGGAACTGCCGCCGGCGATCGACGACATCGTCGCCCGGGCGATGGCCAAACAGAGGGAGGAGCGCTTCGACTCGTGCACGGATTTCGTGCGCGCGGCCCGGACGGCGCTGGACGTCCCGGGTTCGGCCGTCCGGCCCGTGCCGGTGCCCCCGACCCCCGAGACCGTGCTCGCGGCTCCGCCTCCGAGCCTGCCCCCCGCCGATCTTCCGTCCGCGCCGTCGATGGCAACCCCTGTGCAGGCGACCGAGGCCGCGCCGCCGCCGGGCGACGGCGAGCGCCCCGCGCCCGCCTACACGGCGCGGTCGTCCCGGAAGCGGAACCTGGGGTGGGTACTGATCGTTGCGGGCGTCGTCCTCGCCCTGGTGGTCGCCGGCTTCGTCATCGCGCAGCTGGGGAGCGACGAGAACGAGGCGGGGGGGACGGGTGGGGACGGGATCCCGGCGGGCGCGACGTACTTCGACGACTTCTCGGACCCGTCCACGGGATGGGAGACGGGCACCCAGGCCGGCGTGACCACCGAATACGCAGACGGGAGCTACCAGGTCCGGATGAACCAGGATGCGGACCCGGGCGCGCTGCAGGTCGCGACCGGGGGCGCCGAGCAGGCCGGCCTGTCGCTGCAGGACCAGCGGGTGAGCGTGCAGGCTCGGATCCTGGGCGAGAGCGACAGCAAGCGGGACGGCTTCGGACTGACCTGCCGCGCGAGCCAGGCAGGGGCCTACTACTTCATCGTCGGCACCACCGGGGGATGGTCGATCCAGAAGCGGGTCGGTGAGCGTGCGAACGCCCAGATCCTGGTCGACTCTTCGCAGGTGCCCACGCCCGTCCCGATCCGTGACGAGAACGATCTCGAGGTCGAGTGCACGGGCTCAAACCGCACGACCCTGCGACTCACGGTCAACGGCGTGGCGCTCCCACCGTTCGTGGACCGAGAGGATCCGCTTCCGGCGGGCTTCCCCGGGATGGCCGTCGCGGGTCCGACCGTCTTCGAACCCGACGGGCTGGCGATCGCGTTCGAGGACTTCCGCGTCGACGACCTGTCGAATCCGGACCAGCTCTCCGGGTAGCATCCGTTGCGCGGGGCGTAGCGCAGCCTGGCAGCGCGCCTGCTTTGGGAGCAGGAGGCCGGCGGTTCGAATCCGCCCGCCCCGACGAACCCGCCGCCCGACCTTCCCACGGCGGGTGGCTAGCCTGTAACGCCGTGGACGTGATCTCGACCGTGCCAGACCTGTCGCCCCGGCGCGCCTTCGGGATGCTGAGAGGGCTCCCGGATGCCGACGGGTTCGAGGTGCGCGTCAAGCCGCTGCGCTACCGCGAGAAGCCTCACCTGGCCGCGGAGACCGACTTCTCGGCCCGCACGATCACGCTCCAGGTCCCCGAACCCTTCCTGCCGTTCGGCGAGGTGGTGGCGTTCGGGGCGAAGCGGCGGCCCGGCCGATCTCTGCGGTTCATCTGGCTGACCGAGGGCGTGACGTTCCGAACCCCGCGCGAGGTCGTCCGCTTCCTCTATCTCCATGAGTTCATGCATGTTTTCCTGCATCGTCAGCACGGCCGGGGCATGTCGGCCGAAACGACCTGCGACCGGTTCGCGCTTCGGAACTACCGCAAGGCTGAGGTCACCCTCGCCGACGCGCGGCAGGCGATGAAGCGCCAGCCGGCTCGCTAGCGCCGCCGCCCGGGCTCGAGCCGCGCCACGACCTCGTCGTGCAGGACGCCATTGGTGGACAGGACCGTGCCGCCGTGCATGAGCGGCGACCCGTCGAACCGGGTGATCCGGCCGCCGGCCTCCACGAGCAGGACCTTGAGCGCGGCGAAGTCCCAGGTGGCGAGCTCGAGCTCCACCATCACGTCGGCCGAGCCCCGGGCCACCAGGCAGTGCCCCCACGCGTCCCCGAACCCCCGGTTCCGGCGCGCGTCCGAGACCAGCGCCTGAACCCCGGCCGCGTAGTCGCCCGAGAGCCAGTCCTCCATCCCGGCGAACACGACGAACGCCCGGGGGATCCGGTCGGCACGTGAAACGCCGATCTCCTCGCCGTTCAGCCGCGCGCCACCGCCCGTCCGCGCCTCGTAGCGCTCGCCGAGCGCCGGCAGGTTGACCACGCCGACGACCGGCTCGTCGTCCACGGCCAGCGCGATCAGGTTCGACCAGATCTGCACGCCATCGGCGAAGTTCTTCGTCCCGTCGATCGGATCGACGATCCATCGGCGGCGCCCCTCGCCTTGCGCGCCGCCCTCCTCGCCGAGGACCCCATCGTCGGGGTAGGTGGCTCGGACCGCCTTGCGGATCGCGTCCTCGATGGCGATGTCGGCCTCGGTGACGGGGGTCCGATCCGGCTTCAGGCGCACCTCGAACGTGCCACCGAAGAACCCGAGCCCGATCTCGCCGGCCAGATCGGCGAGCTCGTTCGCGAACGCGAGTTCCTCCTCGTACACGCGTCAGCGTCCCGGGCCCGGCTGCACGTGCGCACGATAGCCGAACTCCACTTTCCGCTACGCTCGGTTCCCATGCAGACGACCCTCGAAGAGACCGACAAGCACACCGTCAAGCTGACCGTCGAGGTCCCGCCGGAGGAGCTCGGCAAGGACCTCGATCGCGCGTACCGGAAGATCGCGCAGCAGGTCAAGATCCCCGGCTTTCGCAAGGGGAAGGTGCCGCGGCAGGTGATCGACGCGCAGTTCGGGCGCGATGCCGTGGTGGGCGAGTTCATCGAGGACTCGGTGCCCACGTACTACCGTGAAGCCCTTCGCGAACACGACCTGGCGCCGATCAGCGAGCCAGACATCGACCTGGGCGACGTGGAAGAGGGCAAGCCGCTGGTGTTCACCGCGGTCGTCGAGGTCCGCCCGCGGCTGAAGCTCGAGGAGTCCCAGTACAAGGGCGTGAAGGTCGACCGGCCGGCCGTCGAGGTCTCGGACCAGGACGTCGACCGGTTCCTGGACTCGCTGCGCGAGCGGTTCGCCGAGCTCGAGACGGTGGGGCGCGCGGCGCGCGAGGGCGACTACGTGGTGATGGACGTCCACGCCACGATCCACGGGGAGGAGATCCCGGGGGTCTCGCGCACCGACCACCTGTACGAGCTCGGGTCGGGCGAGTTCGGAGACGCGCTCGACAAGGAGGTCACCGGCAAGCGCGCGGGGGAGATCCTCGCGTTCAACGACACGCTCGGGCCCGGCGCGGGCGAGCGCGCGGGTCAGGAGGTCTCGTTCCGCGTCCTGCTGAAGGAGGTCAAGGGCAAGAAGCTGCCAGAGGCCGACGACGAGTTCGCCAAGGTGGCCTCGGAGTTCGACACGCTGGACGAGCTGAAGGCGAACCTGCGCGAGCAGCTGACCGGCAACCGCGAGCGCGGCGCCGACGCCGACGTCCGCGACGCCGTCCTGCAGTCGATGATCGACGCCGTCGAGGTCGACCTTCCCGACTCGCTTGTCGACGAGGAGGTCGAGCACCGCGTGCTGCACGCGAAGGAACGCGCCGAGCAGGCGGGGACGACGCTGCCCGACCTGCTCGCTTCTCAGGACCTGGACGAGCTGCGGTTCCGCGCCGACGCGCGCTCGCACGCGATCCGCGCGATCAAGGCCGACCTCGTCCTGGAAGCCGTGGCGCGCCAGGAGGGGCTCGAGGTCACCGCCGAGGAGATCGGCCGTGAGATCGGCGGGCTGGCCGCGGCGCTCGGGCGCGAGCCCCAGGACCTCGCGAAGAGTCTGGACCGAAGCGGTCAGGTCGTAGCACTGGCCGGTGATATCATCCGCTCGAAGGCGCTCGACTTCCTCGTCGAGCACGCAGACATCCGCTCGGACGCCGCTGCCGAGGAGCCCACCGCCGAGCCGGAGGGGGCATCCGACCAGCCCGCGACCGCGGACGACACAGCAGAGGAGACGTCATGAAGGACTACCTCGTCCCCGTCGTCGTGGAGCAGACGAGCCGCGGCGAGCGCTCGTTCGACATCTACTCGCGCCTGCTGAAGGAGCGCATCGTGTTCCTCGGCACGCCGATCGACGACGCCGTCGGCAACCTGATCATGGCCCAGCTCCTGCACCTGGAGTCCGAGGATCCCGACAAGGACATCAACCTGTACGTGAACTCGCCGGGCGGCGACATCACGTCGCTGTTCGCGATCTACGACACGATGCAGTACATCAAGCCCGACGTCTCGACGATCTG
>Ga0075433_10003083_pt1 | contig 12811 bp, 7 predicted proteins | sample RhiMethybrSRZTD2_FD_75299 | JGI IMG/M metagenome (GOLD analysis project Ga0075433, IMG submission 75299) | Populus rhizosphere microbial communities from Tennessee, USA - Rhizosphere MetaG P. TD hybrid SRZTD2 | ecosystem: Host-associated > Plants > Roots > Rhizosphere > Soil | place: USA... | reverse complement strand
CTCACACGAAGAGGCCTCGACGAAACGAAAGACATCTGCGGGGGATGCCCCTGTGCGCCGAGGCCGAGTAGCTGACGTGCATAGGGTGGGGACGTCAGAGCACAAGCATAGGATGTCCCCTCAGTGACGTGGCCCGTAAAATCTGCATGGCAGATCTGTCAGAACACGGAGCATGACAGGCACGGGCCTCGGCCCACAACTAGCCTGGCCGGCGCGCAGGGCAGCTGAAGTGAGCGCGCTGGACCGTCAATTACGGAAAGCGAAGCCCGCTTATCCTGCAAGTCGGGAGGCCCTGGGCAGGCCGCCCTCGCCCGCCGCCATCCGGCCGTCCCGCCAGGGAACCTGCCACCCCGCTCTGACGCCGACCTCCGGGGTGCCCGCGGCGCCGGGCGCGGGTTTCTAAGTGCAATCTTGTAGCGCGCGTGCGGAAGCGTACGATGATTTGTGACGACGGTGTGGAACTCGCGGTTGCCTCCCTCGTTCTGCTCCGAGCTTGGTCTTGGGGGTGGCATGTCAAAACTCAAAGCGCAATTGCTGGCCAACAGCGGCCAAGTTCGCGATGCGGAAAAGCGTTTGGCGATCCAACACGCGTTTCTCGAGCGGCTGCGGGGATTGGCGAGAGATACGCGTTCTGCCGAACAGGCTTTGGAGGTCATGCGCGACATTCTGCTCGGGCTTTATCAGGAGCGTTCCCAATTGCGCCGTAAGGTTGCAAGTCACAAGCCAGCACTAGGCTCGTTGAAAAGTACGCCCCGTGCGACGAAGGGAAAATTTCGCCGAGCCCGCGCCATGACCAGCCTTGAGGACAACCGCAGATAGTGCGGCAGCCCCTTGGCCGGCCAAAACCCATTGTGGCGATGCCGCCACACTCTTTGCTGCAAGACGCCCCGGCGGGAAGATACGCGAGGCCACGTGAGTCCTAGCGAGCAGGTCTGCTCTTGGACGCCAGGAACGCGACGCGGGTGCCGTCTTGGTGTCCAGGAGGCCCTGGAGGAGCATCCGGCTTGCGGGGCCGGGTGCTCCTTTGTTGTTCAATAGCGCTAACAGCTTGTGGCACTTGGTCGAGCCGCCATCGGCTTGACGAGCCCCGGCGGGACAAAGGCTGCTCCGCCGCGCGAGGGTTGTCAGCTTCGCAAGGAACAAGCTAAGTCCCGCACCTGTCTGCGGTCGCTGTGGGGTGCCCCATGCCAGATGTGTTCGCTGCGATCAACCGAGAGCAAATCGGCCGGTGTGAGAGGCTTATTAGACCCTATGTGCGACGCACACCTGTCATCGAAGTCGATGCCGCGGATTTTGCTCTCACTCCGGGCAAGCTATTTCTTAAGTTGGAGTTGCTGCAGCACTCGGGTTCATTCAAGGCCCGCGGCGCCTTCGCGAATTTGCTCAGCCGCGACGTACCCGGCGTCGGTGTCGTGGCGGCGTCGGGTGGCAACCATGGAGCGGCTGTTGCCTATGCAGCCATGCAGCTCCAGGTGCCGGCCAGGATTTTCATTCCACACGTGTCCTCCCCCGCCAAGGTGCAGCGCATCCGCGAGTACGGTGCCGATCTGGTCGTCGAAGGGCAGCGCTACGCCGACGCACTGGCCGCCAGTGAAGCATGGGTGAAGCAGTCCCAGGCCATGCCCGTCCACGCCTTCGATCAGGACGAAACCATGCTTGGGCAAGGCAGCCTTGGCCTGGAGTTTGCCGAGCAGGTGCCGGACATGGACACGTTGCTCGTTTCTGTGGGTGGCGGTGGCCTCATCGCTGGGATCGCCGCCTGGTATGCTGGGCGCGTCAGCGTTGTTGGCGTGGAACCGTTTGCTTCACCGACGCTGACCAAAGCCCTGGACGCGGGCCGACCCGTGGATGCGGAGGCGGGTGGTCTCGCGGCGGACTCGCTTGCACCGCGCCGCATTGGCGAGCGCGTATTTCCGATCGCGCAAGCCTATGTCGCCAAGACCTTGCTTGTGAGCGACGCGGCGATCAAGCAGGCGCAGCACGCACTCTGGCGCACGTTGCGCCTGGTGGCGGAGCCGGGTGGGGCTGCCGCCTTCTCTGCCCTGACATCCGGGGCCTACAAGGGCAAACCTGGAGAACGCATCGGCGTGGTGATAAGCGGCGGCAACACGACGGCGGTCAACTTCGAGCCTTGATCGCCAGCGTGCAACCGGCACCGGACGTCTCCCCGGTGGCACGCGGGTCGGTTGGCACGTCCCCTGTCGAGGGCCCTCTTTTTATCGGAATACCCGCAGGGCGCGCGGGGCTCAAGGCTGATCACAAGGGCGCTATAGTGCGCCACCGCGCTCTTGCCAGAAGGCATCGCGCGTGGCATCAAAGCCGCAAGGGGTTGTCCGCGATTGCCCCGTGAGGCTGCGGCTAAAGGATCGCGTCCACACTCCCATGCAGGGAAGGGACGCTATGCCCGCAGCTACTGTCATTACTCCTCCGCAATTATCCCGACTTATTGGCGTCGCCAGCGCACCGTCGCTCGTGGACGTACGCATCGACGAGGACTACAGCGCCGATCCAAGGCTGATCCCCGGATCCCTGCGGCGCGATCATCGCGCTATCGCCAGCTGGGCGACCGCCTATCGTGGCCGTGGCGTTATCGTGGTTTGCCAACGCGGGCAGAAGCTGAGCGAAGGCACCGCCGCCTGGCTCAGGCACGAGGGCATCGACGCGCAAACGTTAGAAGGCGGCTTTGAGGCCTGGAAGAAGACGGGCGAGATCCTCCTGCGCACGGACAAACTCCCCCGCCGCGACGACCAGGGCCGCACGGTGTGGGTGACCCGCAGCCGGCCCAAGGTGGACCGCATCGCCTGTCCCTGGCTCATTCGGCGCTTTGTCGATCCGAAGGCGGTATTTCTGTTTGTTCTGCCCGCAGAGGTGACCGGCGTCGCGGAACGCTTCAATGCGACGCCGTTCGATATCGATGGCGTGTTCTGGAGCCACCGTGGGCCGCTCTGTACCTTCGATGCCATGCTCGAAGAATTTGCTCTGAAGACCGAGCCTTTGGCACGTTTGGCCACGATTGTACGGGGTGCCGATACCGCCCGCCTCGAACTCGCCCCGCAAGCGGCGGGCCTGCTTGCGGCATCGCTTGGGTATTCGCGCATTTATCGGGACGATCTCGAGCAGCTCGAGGCAGCGATGGGGTTCTACGACGCGATGTACCGCTGGTGTCGGGACGCGACCGAGGAGACCCATAACTGGCCGACGCACAAGGTGGGGGCCTAACGTGGGCGGCGCCTTCATTATCGAGGCTCCCGCGGCGGCTGAGCCTTTCAGCCACGGTGTGACGCTGCGGGAGGCATTCTGGACTTGGCTGCGCGTAGCTGGCCTCAGTTTTGGCGGGCCCGCCGGCCAGATCGCCGTCATGCACCGTATTCTCGTCGAAGAGAAACGATGGGTGTCCGAGGAGCGGTTCTTGCACGCTCTCAACTACTGCATGCTGCTCCCCGGTCCTGAAGCTCAACAACTCGCCACTTACATTGGCTGGCTCATGCACCGTACGCTCGGCGGCATCATGGCGGGCGGATTGTTCGTACTGCCCGGCATCGTCGCCATCATGGCATTGAGTTACATCTATGCTGGCTGGGGCAGCGTGCCGGTTATCACCGCGTTATTCTTCGGCTTGAAGGCCGCGGTCCTCGCGATCGTCCTCGAAGCCGTCGTCCGCATTGGCAAGCGTGCGCTCAAGAACCAAGTGTTGGTCGCGCTCGCCGCTGCCGCCTTCGTCGGCATTTTCTTCCTAAACATTCCGTTCCCCATCCTGATCCTCGCCGCAGCGATGATCGGCTTTATCGGTGGTTGGGTGGGATCTCCTGCGTTCCAAGCTGGAGGCGGTCACGCAGCAAGCCAGGCAAGCGGTAGGGAGGCGATTGTCGATAGCCTGCTGGGCAATGAATTACCTAAGCACGCCCGCCCCACCATGCTGCGCTGCCTGCAGGTGTCGGCGATCTGGCTGACGTTGTGGCTTAGTCCGGTAGCACTCCTCATCTGGGCCTTTGGCAGCGATAATGTCTTTAGTCAGATCGCCGTCTTCTTCAGCAAAATGGCGATGGTGACATTCGGCGGGGCCTACGCGGTGCTGGCCTACGTTGCCCAGCAGGCCGTTGAGACCTACGGCTGGCTCAATCCCGGCGAAATGCTGGATGGTTTGGGCATGGCTGAGACGACGCCAGGCCCCCTGATCATGGTGCTCCAGTTCGTTGGCTTCATGGCGGCGTTTCGCGCACCGGGGAGTTTGTCACCCATGCTGGCTGGCACCTTAGGTGGTCTGCTCGCCACGTGGGTCACCTTCACCCCGTGTTTTCTTTGGATCTTTCTGGGTGCGCCGTTCATTGAAAAGCTACGCGGCAACAAAGCCCTGAGCGCTGCCTTATCGACCATCACCGCCGCGGTGGTGGGCGTGGTGCTGAACCTCGCGATTTGGTTCGCGATCCACACGATCTTTCGTCAGACCGTATCCGTGCGGCTATTTCCGTTCGCATTCGATGCACCCATCCCGAGCAGCGTCGACCCTTGGGCGCTGCTCCTGGCGCTGGCCGCCGCAATCGGCATTTTCCGCTTCAAAATCGGCATGCTCCCCACGCTCGGGGCGTGCTGCCTCGCCGGTATGGCACTCTATCTCTTCGGAGCGTTCGCCTGATCTGACATCCATTTGCTCACAAGCTCTGAGGGGTGACACAGTCGCATTTGCAGACGAGGGTGAACGCGGCGATCAGTGCCGAGAACAGATTGCCGGTCGGCAAGGAGATGGGCATCAATACCTTGGCAGGGTTCGCTTGCAGCGATGATGCAGCGTTCGTCGATGCCGAAGACCCTATCGGGCGAATTGAAATCGCCGCCCGCCTATCGCGCGGGACACTGCAACCAGGACACGCACCGATTTACACGGGATATCAGCAACGCTATTGCGCTGGGATTGTCGTGTTCATGATCGGCGTGATCACGCCGTTCACATGATATTTGTGGCACAGTAGACAGTCTTGGCGAGCCATGCTGCTGGTGTGACAGGTCTGGCAGAGATCCTTCTTCACGGCACCGAAATTGGACACGAAATTCTGCGGATTGCCCTGCTCGTAGCTTTTCAGGTAGGGGCGACCTTTTTCAAGGCTGTGACAGGTCAAGCAGCCGCGATTTTCCAGGATGCCGAAGTGCGGCTCATGGATGAACTTCGTGAAACGTCCCTGCTTCGTCTCAATCTTGGGCGGGGAGAAATTGACGAGCCGCCCCTTGCCTTCGAGATCGTCGACGCTGTGACATTTCGTGCATGAGCCCTGAGCGTCCTTGCCGGCGAGAAGATCGAAGATGGTGGCCGCTGGACCCTTGCTGCCCTTCGGCGCCTGAGGACCGGTCAGCACGAGCCAAGACGAGATGAATTTGTCCTTATGGCCTATGGGCCGGTAGAAAATCGCGTAGTCCTGCCGGTACCAGCCGCCGTATTCCGCCCAGCTTTCCGCATCCACATCGCTGGCGATGCTGATCACTGGCGCCGCCCTTGCTTGCGGCTCGGGTGCCGCGGTATCCGGGGCCGCCGGAGCCTTGGCCTCGGGCGAGCTGCTTGCAGCAGCGCTGTCGCTGGCGACCTCGCTTTTGCTTGCGGCCTCGGCCCGACCGCCGTCGGACTTGGCGCTCGCGGGCGCGGCCTTTGCGGCCGCTGCCTCGGCCTGGGCTGCCTTGTCGGCGTTTTTGCCGGGAGCCGCGACGCCGCGAAGCTCATCCTCAGTAGGGTTGAGCAAATCGTCGGTTTGGTCGGCCGCCCTAGCGCGCGGCGGCTCGGCGGCGGCGACCGTTTCCTTGGCGCTTTCCGGCTTGGCGTTCGCTGTTGCAGGCTTTCGCGCCGCGGCTTCAGGCTGCGCTGCCTTCTCCGCGCTCTTGCTCAGAGCCGCGATGCCGCGCAGCTCTTCCTCGGTGGGATGCAGCAGATCGTCGGTTTGGTCCGCCGCCTTGGCGCGAGACGGTTCGTCGGCGGAGGGCGTTTCCTTGCCGGACTTGGCGTTGGCGGCCTCGCCTTTTCGGGCCACTGCCTCGGGCGGGGCGGCTGCAGCTTTGGCCGCGGGGGCCTCGGGCGCATTCTTGGCGACCGCGGGCTGATCTGCCGGCGCAAGCCGGCTAGGTTTGCCGGGGCTTGCCGCCTCGCCATCGGCGGTCAATGTCGATCCCGTAAGCGCCGTCGACCGACCGCTTTGTTCCATTTCAGTGGCGAGATTGGGTAGCCACTGCTGATACGCGCTGATGAGGACATCGCGCGGGATGCTCGCGGTCAAATCGGCAACGACACTCGCGCTCGGCTTCGCCTTGCTGCCAATATTGAGGTTGGCCAGCACGTCCGATGCTTTGCCCTTGATCAGCGCATAGAACAGCCCCTTGATCTCCCAGGCCAGGTTTGTCACCGCCTTGATCTGGGCATCGCTGGCTCCGCTCAGGTCCTGCAGGTTCAGGCGGTCCACGCTCTTCATCAGGGCTCGGCCGCGCTCATTCCGGCTGAGCATCACTTTCATGAAGGGTGTGAGCTCGGCTTCGGATGCGGCCGGCCATTCGCCGATGGCGGCCTTCTTCTTCTTCAGGGTTTGCAGGTCCAGGCCAGGCAGGGTCAGGAACGCAATGCCTTTCGGGCCGCTGACCCGTTCCTTGCCGATGATCTGGTCGAGATGGCAGGCGCTACAGGTCTTCTCGAAGGGCGCGACGGCCATCAGTCGCTTGTCTTCGCGGCTGTCATGACAGGTCGAGCAGGTAGCGGGAATGCGCCTCGCCGGGTCCTTCTCGGCTACTTCTCGGAAGTGTTTACCGAAATGGCCGGCATGGTCGTAGATGATCCGTGTGCGTCGCCTGAACGGATAGTTTTCGAATTTCGGGTGGTGGCCGTCGAAGCTGTCGAACTTGACCACATGGCATGAGCGGCATTGCTCGTTGGAAATCTTGTTCAGATTGAAATTGAAGCCCTGATGCTCCTGGTGACAAGTCGCGCAGTAAAGACCGTGGGCAACCATGTCATCAGTGGGGAAGGCGATGCTCTGGGCGCGCGCCGAGTGCGGCACGGGCGTTCCCGCGGCGACTTTGCTCAGCCGCTCGGTGCTCCGCGCCAGCACCTTGGCGGATGCACTGTGCGCATTGAAGGCCGTATCCGGCATTTTGTGGCAGGTGAGACAGGCCTTGCTGTCGGCGAGCGGATCGCCGCCGACGAGCCCGTGCAGCCAGCTTAATTTGCCACTGCCGCTCTGGGTGTGGCAGGCGCTGCATCTTTCGATGGCACCGTGAGCGCTCGCCAGCGGTCCCGGCATCAGGAACCGCAGGAGCTGTGTATCCTTCGAGAGAAACAAGGCGGAGCCCAGGCAGACAACGGTTGCCAGCGCCAAGAGCAGCGCCAGTCGGTCGCGGCGGGCGGCGGGGGCCACCTGCCTCTCGACCCGCGGTGGCCGAGCCGATCTGGTCCATATCGATCGGCGCATTACCTGGTCCCCGATGAGAAGGCGTAGACGACGAGGACGTGCAGGACCGTCAGCACCACAAGGGCATAGGTGACGGGCACATGCACGAACAGCCAACCCTTGGTGAGCCAGAGATAGACCCGCGCGAAATCGAGCCGGTCCTTCTCGATCACGAGGGTCTTGATGAGGGCAAGCTTCTCCTGACTGCGCTGGTCGACGTAGCGCGACAGGTTGTCAATCTCGTCGGTCAACTGCTTGAGCGGGCGCTGCGAGCCAATGAGATGGGCGGCGAAGTTGCGTTGTCCCTGGAAAAAGTCGCGCAAGTGGGTGGCGTAGAGGTCCAAGATCCAGGCCTCGTAGGGTGGCGCCGGCAAGGCGATGGCGGCAGCAGCCCGATCGGTCTTGCTGACCGCGGCATGAACATCGCGCGCCAGTTCGGCACGGCGGCTGGGAATGAGATCATAGCTGACGCGTTCGTCGATCCCGTGCTTGGCCTGCAGCGACCAGGCGAGATAGGTGCCGAAGATGCCGCTCAGCGTCACCAGCACGAATCCCGCCCACAGCGCCCATTCGAAGGAGGTGTCAGGCAGAGAGAAATCCGAATGCGAGATGAAGGCGGCGATCAGCAGATAGCCCATGAAAATATGGATCTTCCGCCAGCGCGCGGCGGCTTTCGGCGATAGGCGGGCCATTTTGATGGCGATGTGGAAAGAGAGCTGCAGGCCCATGCCGCCGGCCAGCAGCCAGCCATCGAGATAGCGCGGGTCGCGGAGGCCGTTGCCATAAATCCAGACGAGCCAAAACAGCCCGCCGGAAATGGCCGCGATCAGAAGACCCTGGACTGTCTGGCTGATCAGGTAACTTGCCAGGTCCGAACGGGGTGGCCCGATCGAGGCATCAGACGTGCGCCGCCCCGCCGATCTCACGGCGGCTCCCTAAATTCACCCATCGCGGTAGGTCTTTCCCCATCAAGCCCACTGAAGTCGTCGTCCCCGCCCGGATCAATTGACCGCGCTGGCCTCCCTGGCCGTGCCCTTGAATTTGTCCGGTCCGGGAATGAGGCTATCAAGTCCGCCCATCGTGCTGCCGTCGTATTTCTCGATGATACTCGCGAGCGATTTGGCGACGCCGTCAGCGGCGGTCGTCAGGAAGCGTTCATTGTTGAGCTTCAGCCCAGCCGAATAGGCAAACTCGACCATCTTGGCGATTTCCGGCACGTTCGGCAGCGCTTTGGCCACCGCGGCGAGCTGCTTGCGCGCGCGGTCGACACGCTTGGCCATTTCGAAGGCGTAAACCCTTCTCGCCGTCGCTCGGCTCACCGCCCTAAGGCCGGTCTCGAGCTCGACGCCGAGGCCGACGAGATAGAGCATGCGTTTGCGCGCCGCGTTGGCCGGCACGTTTTCCTTGCCCTTGGAGTGCCAAGTATTGTGTCGCACCTCGCCCTGCGACCAGCTCAGCAGCTCGAAAGCGCTGCCGGCGGGATGGCCGCCCTTATTGACGAGATCCTCTTGCGGCACGACATGGCAGCCATAGCAGTTCTTCGCCAGCCGATAGAGCGAAGACGGCCTGATCATTCCCTTCGCATCGGCAAGCTTCAAGCGCGCCTCCGCCTCGGCCTTACTCTCGGTCTTCTCGGTCTTGCCGCTGAACTGGCTGTGAACCTTGATCCAGTCCTCGCCGGCGCTATGGCAAGACTCACAGGAGATGCCGGCAATCGGCTGCTTTTTGTTCTCTTTATCCTGCACGGTGTAGTGGCAGGTCAGGCACAAACTCTCTGATCGGATCCGCTGAACGCCCATTTTCTCCGCGATGTCGTTGGCTTCCTTGCGGCGCGGCATCTCGCGAAAGGTCTTGAAATGATGCGTGCCCTTCCAGGCCTCCGCCTCCTGCTTGTGACATTCGGCACAGGCATTCGGACCGACGATCTTGGTCGCATCGGACGCACCCGTGCTGCCCGTGGCATAGCCGAAGATCGCCACGAAGCCGCAAAGACAAAGCACGCACGAGCGCAGTGGCGCGCTGCGTCCGAGCCCGGTCGACGGAAGGCTATGCGCTCTGACAACGCTAATGACTTCTCACCCTTGCTTCAGCCACCCGATAGCTCGGCGTCGGCGGTCTATATCCCTCTGCGGCCTGTTCGCGTCGGTTGCGACGGCGACCCAGTGAGAGCTGGCCCACCTGCCGCGCCGTCGGCACACCGAGCCACCCCATGGCGCGCGCCAGCACGCCTTCCTCAACCGCCGTATCGGTGCTCGGCAGGAACGGATCCGCATAGCAGACCGCCCCGATGCGGCCCGCGATCGTTTTGATCGCATCGACCATCCCCGGCGCGCCGCAGGCGTAGAGCACATCGCTTGGCAGCAGACGCGGCAGAAAGTCGGTCGGCCGGCCCAGCTTCACCACGGGGCTCAAGGTCTGCGGGGTGCTACAGGTCGGCACGACGAGCACATTGGGGAAGCGGGCGAGCCGCGCCAGGGCCGGGCCCATGTAGAGCGCCTCGACGGAGCGGCCGCCAGCGATGATCATCATCGTGCGCTCGGGGTTTTCGCGCAGCGCCGCGACGGCGATCGACCAGATCGGCGCAAAACCGGTGCTGGTGGCGACCAGGATCATCCGACCGTCCAAATTGGCCCGGAAATGCGCCGAGCCATGGGGGCCGGTAAGCTTCACCCGATGGCCCGGCCTGATGCGTTTGCCGAGCGCTGAGCTGACCCGCCCACCCTGCATGCGCCGGACATGGAACCAGACGGACCTGCTGTTCGGATTGCCGCTCAAGGGATGCGTGATGCTGAAGGGACGGCTTGGATAGCCGCTAAAGCGCAGCTGCGCATATTGCCCGGCATGGTAGGGCAGGGCGCGGTCGGTTCTGATGCCAACTTCCATGACGTCGACCGACAGGGGGCGCAATGAGCTCAGCACGCCCTCGACCGTGCGAAGACCCGACGGCTGCCCTCGCTCGATGACGACATCTCCCACGATCCGGCACTGACAGGCATGGACAATCCCCGGCTCGGAGCCTTGGCCGCCCCGCACTTCACCGGCGACCAGCCGCACGCAGCAAGTGCCGCAGTGGCCGGCGCGGCAGTCGTAGGGCAGGTCGATGCCGTTGTTCAGAGCGGCATCCAGCAGCAGCTCGCCGCGGCGCGCCAGAAAGCTAGTGCCGTTGAGAGTAATTTGGTGCCGTCGGGCCATTGTCCGATCTCGGATGACTCCAGATCCCATTTATGGTTGCTGCGGGTGTCTCGCCGTCGCTGCGCGTCTCGGGATACCCATGCCGGCAAGCGTCCTCGATCTGAAACATGCAGCCTCGGACGCACATAAGTTTGCACGGCGAGGCGACGATTTTGCTTGCGGATCGATGGCGATCATCGGTGCGGCCTTGTGTTGTGGCAGCCTTGCGCTCAACTTCGAAATTGGCTTGGCGTCGATCGCTCCCAAACATGTGTGGTCATACCATGACAATCAGGCGAAAAGAGTGAGGCAAGCTGGCGAGCGCCCCGCGCGCCTCATTGTGGCAGACGAAGCCAGCGCGAAGCGCATAAACTGCCGAAAAAATCTCGACGTCCCCGCGCATGCAGACGATGCCGGATCATGTTGTTAGGCTCACAACGAATATTGCCGCACGAAAAATTTCACTCAATCGCCAAACTTTGATCGCTATCGTGTGGTGATCTAATGGCGGTCGGGGAGAGCATCGGGATATCGCGGTGCTCCGAGATTTGGTTCTTGCCCATAAAGGGGTCCTCGTGTCCGGTCCGCCAACATCTTGCGTTACACCAGCTTGAGTGTCGCCCGGCGCGCGGGACCGCTGTTGCCACGCGCTGAATTTCTGCGCTCTGAGTGAATGACAGGCGGCTGAGCTGTGCAGCTTGGCTGAAAGGAGGAATGCCGCCCTGGAAATCTATGGGGGAGGAGGGGTAATGCGTATTGCGATGCTTTCCTGCGTCTTCGCAGGGGCCATACTCAGTTACACAGCACTTCTGCAGAATTCCAGCGCCGGGTCTAATACGACCGGGCAGACCCAAGCGGTAGACACACAACCCAAAGTGAGGCTTGCCCAGAACACGGGAGCCGCCGGACAATCCGGCGCCGTGGACGGCGGCGCCCAAAAGCTGTCGGCGGGGGCGGAGGCGGCCGGCCACGGTGAGGTTTCGGTACTCGCCGCCGCCGCAAAAGCCGAGAAAGGCAAAGAAGCTCCGATCCCCGCGGTCGACGAGGAAACCCTCTCACTTTATCCAACCGCGGCGCAATGCGGCCAATGCCATAAGGCGATCTATGAGGAATGGTCTTCCTCGCAGCATGCGTATGCGTCGATCTCGCCAATGTTTCATGCCTTCGAGCAGAAGTTTCAGGAGTTGACCCAGGGTACGGTCGGCACCTTCTGCGTGCGCTGCCATCAACAGGTCGGGACCCAGCTTGGCGAAAATCGCGAAACGCCGCTTTGGGCGCGCAGCCAGATCTCGCACGAGGGCGTGAGTTGCATCACCTGCCACCGGGTCAAGGAGCAATACGGCAAGGTCAACGGCGAGCGCCGGGTCGAGCCGGGCAAAATCTTCGACCCGGTCTACGGCAGCGGCGAGCAGAGCGTCCTCAAGGACATCCTCGCCAACAAGGAAACCTATTCCGTCAAGACCAGCAAAGACGGGCGGGGCACGGACATCCACAACGGCATGATGACCAACCCCCAACTCACCAAGTCGGAGTTCTGCGTCAGCTGCCATCAGGTCGCGGTCAACCTGGGCATCAAGCTCGAGATCGTGTGGGATCAGTATCGCGACAGCCCGGCGCGCAACGCCGGCGTCACCTGCCAGGATTGCCACATGGGCAAGGTGCCCGGCAAGCCGGAGGGTTATGCGACCGCGCCCTCAGCCGTGGTCGGCGGCAAGGAAATCAACCCGGGACGCAAGCACGCCAATCACCGCTTCATCGGTCCGGGCTATTCGATTGCCCACCCGGGCGTCTTTCCGCACAACCCGAAAGCCAAGGCCTTTAGCATCAAGGACTGGCTGGAGTTCGACTGGCGCGCCGGCTGGGGTACCAACGACTTCGAAGACAAGGTCGCGCGCGGCAAGATCAAGGTCGACTTTCCCAAGCGCTGGGCCGATGCGCTCGACCGAGAAGATGGTCGCCAGATCCTCGATGAGAACCTTGCGAAGATCGACGAGCGCTACGAGCTCCGGCGGCAGGTCATGGAGAACGGCAGCAAGGTCGACGGTCCCTACATCGAGGGCGAGCCGAAGGTCGGCAAGGCTCTGGCGTTCTCCTACACCATCAAGAACCTGAATGCGGGGCACAACCTGCCGTCCGGTTCCCTGGGTGCACAGCCGCAGCTCTGGGTGAACGTCGCCCTCGTGGATCCCGATGGCAAGAACGTCTGGGAGTCGGGCTATGTCGAC